>Ga0208629_100667_pt1 | contig 15706 bp, 14 predicted proteins | sample LakWasMet19_HOW5_2_FD_183865 | JGI IMG/M metagenome (GOLD analysis project Ga0208629, IMG submission 183865) | Freshwater sediment methanotrophic microbial communities from Lake Washington under simulated oxygen tension - Sediment Metagenome... | ecosystem: Environmental > Aquatic > Freshwater >...
CGGTAACCGTATCCATCGCCGCAGCGACCAGAGGGATATTGAGCGTAATGCCCCGCGTCAGCTGGGTCTTCATTTCTACGTCGCGTGGCAGCACAGTCGAGTGCGCAGGCACTAATAAAACGTCATCAAACGTGAGCGCTTCCTGAATAATTTGCATAAACCACACCTTATAACTCAGTGAAAAATAACCGCTCATTATACATCGTAGGACGGGTAGAGCGCGAGCGAAACCCATGATTTGTTGCATAATTGCGGAATTCTCGGTTGAGGAGATGTGCGTTTTCGGCATCTAGCGTTTAGATTTATCAGCCACGGCCGTTGTGAGCTGACATGATCACATTCCCGGCTTTTCTCTGCTCACATCTAAATTTATTTTAAGACGTACTAAATTTACACAACAGAATAGAATCAATGGGGGTCAGATTCCGAGTTATCCCCACAAATATTGTCGTATAAATAATAAGTTACATTACCCTTGGTTACGACATATTCCAAGTAGTCGCTGTTTAACTTTATATTTTGTAAAGTAAATTTGGTTGCGGCAGGATTTTAGTAGCCCTCTACCGGAAAAGATAATAGTGTCCCAGACTGCCGATTAAAAAACCGCAATATACTGATTTAAAAATATATTTTATGAATATACCCCAGAGTATGACCCCATTGATTTTCAGGATTGGAAAAACTTGACCACTACAATACGAGTAACGTATATTGTGAGTGGCTTACTAAAGACGCTTACTTTGTCCGTTATTGTGGTTTGTTTAGTAAGTTTTTCTAGGGTGTTAAAACCCTTCTTTTTACACTACTGAACATTTCAAAAGGTTCAAGGATTTTATAAATGAACAAGATCGTCAAATTAGCGGTGAGTTTTTTGTTGTCTATTTTCGCTGTCACTGCAATAGCGGGTTCTCCAGTAGGTCAAATTTATACAGGAGATACAATAAATGGAGAAAGTTTGAAGTTACCAAGCTCTAAAGTAAGTGCAGCCGTAATCGCTGCAGGACCTGCTTCAGGTATATCGTATTATCAAGTTTATGCAGTGGGATCATCCAACATAGGCTGGGAGTACCCTCCGGCTTCTCAAACTACAACAACATATGATCATGGCGGAGCTCAATTAAGGGTAGTAACTTTTCAATATGGCTATGGTAGCTGGAATGGAGCCACTCTTAACGCGGCAGCAGGAACTCATTATGCAAGAGTAAATTTGTGTGGTCCCTTTTCAGCTCCATATTATTGTGCTGTAGGTGATACGATTACAGGATATCTTGATTATTATTCATTTGATGGGTTACAAGGCGGGTATTACACTAGTAGCGCATATTCCACAACTTCTCCTTATGGAACTTGGACTGATAGTATCTATATACAATAGGAAATATTTTACACCCATCTTACTTTGAAACCGTACGGTTCTTAAGCACAGTAAACCCTTGCAAGCCAAGGGCTACAGCCATAAAAAAGCACACGCTATTTCCACTCAAATAGGGAGTATAATAAGTAAAACTAAAAAGTGGTATGTGAATTCAATATATACCACTTTTTTTACTGATTAAAATCAGTAAAATTTAGCATAAATTGAAAACTCACATTACGCATATGAATTAATTGTAAGCTGTTGAACAGATTTACCTTGAAGGCCCAACATCTTATTCAATTCCCTATCATGAAGCTCCGTAGATGCCCCAATACTTTTATTGAACGCTATTATTCTGCTGACACTACCAATATAGTTAAATTTTTGATCCAAAATTTCATTTGGGTTTTGATTATGTGCATCCATGCCATTTTTTGGCAATACAATAGGTGGAAGATCATCACCAAATCCCCCAGACTTAAATAAATTATTGAATTCACGAGGAGACATGTTTGTGAAGTCAAGGTTTCCTGATGCCACCGTACCATTGCTATTACTGCTAACTGAAGCGCTGTTAGGCGAAACATTGATTGATGTGCTGGATTGATTGGAGATACCCATAGACAAAGTCTTCGGGGCTGAATATACACTGGATATGCTGCTTATAGTCATGATCTTTACTCCTTGAATATTGAATATTAAATATCTAACAGCCAACATTGTTGGCTCATTAAGTATAAAGCATAAACTATGCCATGTGTAACGCCAGATAATTCAAGTGTTTTGGGTTGCTTTAGAGGCAAGTATTTGCCATTAAACAACTACACATAAATTAAGCGGCAAATACTTGCCGCAAAGCTGGACGCCATTCACATAGCTGCCTAAGCTCCCGAATTAGGTGCCTATATAAATGGATTCCTCGTGTTACACTTGCGGTTTTTAGGCTGGTAGGTAATAACGCCTATTGATTGAAGAAGATAGACTCTCTAACCTATAGGTGCTTGCACATACAACATTAACCGGTTTTTTTTAAATAATGACTTACGAATCGTTACTAACCGTTTTGCAGCATAAACAGAAGCTTTCTGCCGCAGAATTAAAAAAAGTCGAGCGCGTACAGAAGACATCTGTATCGGAAAGTGTGCCGCAGTTGCTGGTTAAGTTGGGCTTGTGTTCGGAGCTTGATGTAGCCGACGCTTTTGTTGAATCGGGCCGCTTTGAAAAGGTTACACCGGATCACTATCCGCTGGAAATGCAGCTGCCGGAAACCGTGCCGTTACGGTTTTTAAAAAACTACCATGTCATCGGCCTGGGTCAAAATGGCGGTCACAATGACGACATCACCGTTGCCCTAATGGACCCCGAAGACCGGTTTGTCATTGATGCGTTAAAGCTGGCGACCGGAAAAAACATCATCGCCAAAGTCGGCCTGCTTTCGGAAATCGATGCGGCGCTGGAAGTGCAGTATGGCGAAGGCCGCTCGCAAATGGATAAACTCGTTGACGATCTGGCCGTCGATGATCTGGGCGAGGAAGATCTGGAGCATTTAAAAGACTTGGCCAGTGAAGCGCCGGTGATCAAAATGGTCAATTTGATCATGCAGCGGGCGATTGAAAGCAGGGCCTCGGATATTCACATCGAGCCCTTTGAGCAATCGCTAAAAGTCAGGCTGCGTGTCGATGGCGTACTAAAGGAAATAGACGCGCCTTCGGTCAAATCCACCGCAGCGGTGATTTCGCGAGTCAAGATCATGGCCAAGCTGAACATCGCCGAGCGCCGTCTGCCGCAGGATGGCCGCATCAAAGTGCAAATGCTGGGCAAGGAGCTGGATTTGCGGGTTTCGACCATACCGACGATGTACGGCGAAAGCGTGGTGATCCGCTTGCTGGACAAGGAAACTACGGTACTGGACTTTGCCGCACTGGGCTTTTCCGGCAAGCATTTACAGCAGTTTATCGAGGTACTGTCCCAACCGCACGGCATTATCCTGATTACCGGCCCTACCGGTAGCGGAAAATCCACCACGATGTATGCCGCGTTAAAACAGCTCAACACCTCCGAGCGAAAAATCATCACCGTTGAAGATCCGGTCGAATACCAGATGGACGGGGTCAATCAGATTCAGGCAAAACCGCAAATAGGCCTGACCTTTGCGTCGGCGCTGCGTTCTATCGTGCGGCAAGATCCCGACGTAATCATGATCGGCGAAATGCGCGATCTGGAAACCGCAAGAATCGCCGTGCAATCGGCGCTGACCGGACATTTGGTATTATCGACGCTGCATACTAACGACGCGGCCGGCGGTGTAACCCGCTTGCTGGATATGGGCTTGGAAGAATACCTACTCACCTCCACCGTTAACGGCATATTGGCGCAACGCCTGGTAAGAAAACTGTGTCCTGCGTGCAAGCAACGCTATACGCCATCCCAAGACATTATCGACGGCATGAGGTTAAGGCGGTTTGCGCCAGAAGGCGATATTGTTTTATACAAACCTGTAGGTTGCCCGTCATGCGGGGGTTTAGGTTACCGCGGGCGGCTGGCGATTATCGAGTTTCTGCAAATGACCGATCCGCTCCGCAAATTGATTATGGCGCATGAAGAAGCCGGAGCTATTCAAAGACTCGCCATTGAGGAAGGCATGACAACGATGTACGAAAACGGCTTGGTCAAAGCCCTGCAAGGCATTACCACGCTGGAAGAAGTGCTACGGGTCACGTCGGAAACCTAATGCTATTAGGATATATCGACTTTAATAGAACACAGATTACGGGGGTTACGCGGGTTCCCAAGCGCCAGCTTGGGAACCCAGTTGACGAAGCTCTCGGCAACCGCTCCTGCGTTGCGCTACCTCCTGCATCCCTGCAGTCGTATTTTTTTGCTGCTGAGTAGTCGTATGTTATTTGCCTATAAAGCGGTTAACAGTCTGGGCGAAACCGAAGAGGGCGTCAGGGACGCGGTTGATGAACAGCAGTTGATTGCGACTTTGCAGGCGGAAGGCTACATTCCTATTCGCGTAGTCCCGGCCGGCGCCAAATCGTTTCTGGGCTTAAGGCTGGGCATCAAGCAGACCAAATTATCGCAAAAGGACATCGCCCTGTTCACCGGCGAATTGGCAACCTTGCTGGAATCCGGTCTGCCCTTGGATAAATCCTTGCTGGTATTGATCGACTTGACTGAAGACAACGAGCGGGTGACCAAGTTGATCGGCAGGGTTCTGGAGAAAGTAAAAGGCGGCGCAACCTTGGCCGATGCGCTGGAAAAGCAGTCCGGCATTTTCAGCAAGTTTTACCTGAACATGATACGCGCCGGCGAGGCGGGCGGCAGTCTGGGCGAAGTACTGGGGCGCTTGTCCGAGTATCTGGAGCGCTCCCGTGAATTGAAGGAGACGGTCAGTACGGCATTGATCTACCCGGCCATTTTGTTGATCATGTCGTTGGCCTCGCTGTTTGTGATGCTGACTTTTGTAGTGCCGCAGTTTTCCGAGATGTTTGAAAGCGCAGGCAAGGCACTGCCGGTATCGACCCAGATCGTAGTGGGCTTGGCCGAATGGCTGCAAAGCTATTGGTGGATGCTGGTTTTAGGTGTGATATTAATCACCGGCTATATGAACCTTCAGATGGCCGACCCGGTAAAAAAGAAGATTTGGGACGGTCGTTTTTTGAAGCTGCCGCTGGCCGGGACGATTATCCTGAACAAGGAAACCGCCAATATCAGCCGCACGCTGGGCACTTTACTGGGTAACGGCGTTTCGATACTGGCGGCTCTGGTTATCGTTCGCGAAACGGTAGACAACCTGGTTTTGTCGGCGGCCATTCAGGATACCGAAGAGCAGTTGAAACAGGGTAAAAATATGTCGGATGCCTTATTGGAGAAAGGCATATTCCCAAAGATGGCCATGCAAATGATAAAAATGGGTGAAGAAACCGGACGTCTCGAAGAAATGCTGCTGCGCGTGGCGACGATTTACGATAAACAGCTTAGGGTGGCAATACAGCGTATGCTGGCATTGCTGGAACCGGCGTTGATAATTTCACTGGGATTGATGATTGCAGGCATCATCGTATCGATTCTGCTGGCTATCCTGAGTGTTAACGATTTGGCTTTTTAAGAGGAAAACATTATGAAAAAAATATTAAGGCACGAGGCACAAGGCGAAAGGCTAAAGGCGAAAAAGACAGGCTCTTCGCGCCTTTCGCCCCTAGCCCTTCGCCTTCGTGGTTTTACCCTGCTTGAATTATTGGTGGTGCTGGGCATTATTGCGATGCTGGCCGGGATAGTCGGGCCGCAGGTTATGAAGCACATGGGCGAATCCAAAACCAAAGCGGCCAAGGTGCAGATTGAAGATCTGGCGGCCGCCCTGGATATGTACAAACTGGATCTAGGCAATTATCCGAGTTCCGAGCAAGGCTTGAAGGCCCTCATTGAATCGCCCGACAGCGCCAAACGCTGGAATGGCCCCTATTTGCGCAAAGCCAAAATGCCGCTGGATCCATGGCAGCAGGAATATCATTATGTCGCTCCCGGCGAGCACGGGAAATTCGATTTGTTCACCTACGGGGCGGATGGCAAGGAAGGCGGCGAAGGCGAAGATCAGGATATTGTTAGTTGGGAATAATTTTTGAGGCGCAAGGCAAAAGGCGCAAGGCGAAAGGCGGAAGATGTCTCGTTCCTGCGCGCTGCGTGAGAGGCAAGCCGCAACGCGGCTTTACCTTGCTGGAGTTGACCGTAGTGCTTTTTGTCGTTGTTTTGGGTTTTTCCGTGATCGGTCTTAACCTGTCATCAGGGAGTGACACAACAGAAATCAAGGCGGCGGCACGGGATATGGTATCAGCGCTGCGTTATGCCAGAGGCCAGGCTTTAATGACGCATCAGGAAACCACGGTTGCCCTTGATCTTGGTGACAACAGTTACAGGGTCAGCGGTCGGGACAAGCTTTATCCAATACCCAAGGGTATTGATGTCACCGTGGTGACTGCGCAAACCGAATTAACCGGGGAAGGCACGGCGAACATCCGTTTTTTTGCCGATGGTTCCTCTACCGGAGGAAGAATCACGCTGGAGCGGGGACAGACATCGTGGAAAATCGATATAAATTGGTTAACCGGCCAAATTGAGCTTGAAAATGAATAGACAACGCGGCTTTTCTTTACTGGAAATCCTGATTGCGTTTTCAATCCTGGCGCTTTCTTTGGGGATTTTGCTGAAGATATTTTCTGCCGGTGTTAATACTGCAGGCGTTGCCGAGGAATATACCGCAGCCGTCCAAATTGCTGAATCGCTAATGGCCCAAACAGGTATTGAAGCGCCTTTAAAGCCAAGCGAAGCGACCGGGCTGGAAAATGAAAAATACCATTGGCGGGTGTCCGTCAGCCCGTTCCAATTCACTGCTGAAAACTTAGACGTCACGACTATAACGGCAGTGCTCTTTAAGATTAAGGTTGTCGTAAGCTGGGGGGAGGATGCCCGTGCCGCCGGTAGGCAGGTTGAGTTAACAACATTGAAACTGGTGAATAAGGTGTTATGAACTGTACAAGCAAGTCGAAGGGCGAAGGGCGAAGGGCGAAGCACCATTCTTTCAGCGCCTCGGCAGGCTTTACGCTAATTGAAGTTCTGATAGCAATGACACTATTAAGCATTATGGTGGTGCTCTTGTTCAGCAGCTTGAGAATTTGCGCCCAAAGCTGGGAACAGGGAGAAAACAAAATAGCCGAAGTCAATGAGGTCGCCGTAGTCTATAACTTTTTTCAGCGGCATTTATCCTCAGCCCTCCCTGTATGGAATGATTTTTCCGCCGGGGACGGCGAGTCTGCCGCAGGCCGGGCGGAATCGGGCACCGCGACGGATAACAAGAATAAAACATTTTCTTTTCAAGGCAAAAAAAAGTCCTTGCAGTTTGTCTCGGTTTTTCCTGCAAGTGTCGGTAGAGCAGGCATGCAGCTGTTTTCGATACAGCCGCAGCAAGAAGATAAAGAACAGGTCATCAAGGTTTCCCTAACACCGTTTTTTCCGGTAACCGAAGGTGAAGAGTGGCACCGGGAAGAGGAGGTCTTGTTAAGGCATGTCAGCGATTTTACGCTGGCTTATTTTGGCGCTGATGATGAGGGCAAAAGCAGCTGGCAGGATGAATGGCTGGAAAAAGGCGTTCACCCCCGATTGGTAAAAATCAGCATCAACACGACAAATGGCATTTTTTGGCCGGAAATGATTATAGCGCTTAACGTTACAGGCGAAACCGGCAGCACAGCGCTTGAAGGAAACCCGACAAATGTTGCCGCACCGGCGGAGGCCCCCAATTGATCCGGCATGAGGGTTTCGCCCTGGTTCTGGTTTTGTGGGTGTTGAGCCTGCTGACCATTATGGCCGGTAGTTTTGCGCTGAGTATGCGGCGGGAAGCGGGCATCGTAACCGGCAGCAGTAATAATGCCCAGGCCGCGGCTATCGCGGAATCAGGGCTTGCCGTTGCAGAACTGATGCTAATGCATCCCGACCCGCTACAGCGCTGGCATACCGATGGCAGCGTTTACCAACTGGATTACGCGGATTCGAAGGTCAGAGTTCGGCTACTCTCTGAAGCAGGCAAGGTGGATTTAAATAGCGCGGACCAGACGCTGTTACAAGGACTGATGGTTCACGCGCCAGTTGATGAGCAGTTGCAAACCAGGTTGGTCAATGCGATTCTCGATTGGCGTGATGCGGATGACCTGGTGCATATAGAAGGCGCGGAGAAAGAGGAATATAAAGACGCAGGATTAAGCTACGGGCCTCGCAACAAGCCGTTCCAGTCTATTGAGGAATTACAGCTGGTATTGGGTATGAATGATCAGGTCTTCAAATGGCTTGAGAACCGGGTCACCGTCTATTCGGGACAACCGCAGGTCGATTTGACCCAGGCATCCCAAGAAGTTTTGCAGGTACTGCCGGGAATGGATCCCGAATTGATAAACGAATATATCGCAGCAAGGCGGGAAAGTGCTATAAACGGCCTACCGGCGCCGACAGTTCCGGTAGGTTCTAATAGGGTATCCGGACAAACGGGTGAGAATGCGCCTGCAACAGCTGTCGCTGCCGGTAATGGCGCGGCGCAACAAGGCGTGATGACGGTTATTGCCGAAGCGCTGTTGGATGATGGCACAACGGCCGTCATCAATACGGTGATAAAAAAATCGGGTAGTCCGGGGGCGTCGCCGTTTCAGGTTCTGAAATGGCAGCGTAACGCCGCCGTCGATGGTTCCTTATTTACAGACGAAACAGATGAGTTACTTGTGAGACAGTATGCCGAACCTGAATTCAACCATTGATCTGGACGTTAAAAAGTTCTTCCGCTGGTGGCTGCGCGAACTTGACTTTCTGGTGCCTGAAAAAATCAGACAGTTGGTTAATGAAAAACGGGGCTTCATCATCGTTCGTCCCGAAGGCAATCAATTAGCACTGACCTACCTGCTTAATAAGCAAGCCGAGCCTTTGGCAATACTGGAGCGCAACGCTTCAGGCATAGCGCAATATAAAGCCTTGCGAGCCAAAGACGAACGGCTGGCTAAAGCGAATTTAATCCTTCGGCTAACAGCGCAAGAGGCCATTCAAAAAGAACTCGCCTTGCCGGCTGCCGTCAAAGAAAACCTGTCCCAAGTTGTCGCCTATGAACTTGACCGCTATACGCCGTTTAAGCCGGAACAGGTTTATTTTGCGGTTAAGCCGCTGGAAGGCGAGCATGAACCCGAACAAATCAGGGTCATGCTGGTATTAACGCCCAGGGAAACGCTTGATGCGTTGTATGAAGACATCAAGGCCATGGACATGTCGCCGCTGTTCGTCGATTACGAGGCGACGCCGAATGATCTTGAGCAACGTTATGACGGCTACAATTTATTGCCGGAAAGCCTAAGGGACAAAACCGCAAATACGCCGCGACTGATTTACACGGCACTGATTGCGGCGATCTTTTTACTGTTGGGCGCGGTGCTGGCGCTGCCGGTCTTGTTTGAATATCAAACGGTCAATGCCTTGCAGGAAAAAATCGATGCCATAGAAAAGGATGCCAAGGAAGTTAAGGCCCTGCAGCTGGAGATCGATGCGATGATAGACGAAACACGGCTATTGATAGCGGAGAAAAATGCGGCTCCGCCGGTCATTGAGATGTTGAATACCTTAAGTGCGCTAATCAAAGATAATACCTGGTTGTCCTACATACAGTACTCGGACGGACATCTGCAGATACAGGGCGAGTCGCCCGCCGCTTCGGCATTGATCGGCGTTTTGGAAGACTCCGAATTGTTTGCCGACGCCCGGTTTGTCTCGCCGGTCACCCAGGATAAAGCCAGCGGGCAGGAGCGCTTCCAGATTACCGTTGACGTTACCCCGGCGGTTGCGGCTCCCCCCGCCCAATCGAACGCCGCACCGGCTGCTTTGGCATACACACCGTCCTTGGCTATCGGGAGACGCAAGTGATCGACATCGGAAGTAAGCAAATGCAGCGATGGTTGGCCGTCGCCCTCTTGGTTGCGGCAATACTGCTTGTCAGTCTGGCCGTTATAGTGCCGCTGGCTAACAAAGGATTGGAACTGCTCGACGCCAAAAATAATCTTGTTTTCAGGATACAGCAATATGAGCGGATTCTGGCAAGAAAAGACGCCGTCATCGCCAGCATGATCGCCATAAAAGAACAGTATCAAAATCGTGGCCTTTTGAACCGGCAGAGCACCGGCGCTTTAGCGTCCGCCGAGGTTCAGGAGTTCATTAAAAAAGTAATTACGGAGGCAGGCGGGCAATTGAGCAGCACTCAGGCGCTCCCCCTTAGCACCAAAAATGAATTTAGCCGGATAACCGTCAGCGTAAGGATGACGGGTAATAGCGAAGTGTTACGGGCGGTGCTGTACAAGCTGGAAACATCGACTCCGCTGCTGATTATCAATCAGATAGAGATCAGGCCGATGCGCGGCGTAAGAAGCAGGACAACGCGCCAGATCGAACCGAGTAACGAGTTAAATATTAATTTTCAGGCGGTCAGCTTTATGAGGAGGCTGCCGGAATGAATAATAAACTCATGAAATTGCTGGTATCCGCCTGCATCAGCCTGTGCTTGATTATTACCGGAGAGTGGCTGTATGCAAGCTATATGCGACACCGTTTGCTGACGTCGCTTACCTCGGAAAAACCGCAAGACTATAAAACGGATGAGTTGCCCGAAATAGAATTGACCAAACAGCCGGAAGAAAGTTACGTTGACCTGGTTGCCAGACCGTTATTTATTAAAGACAGAAGGCCGGTAGCTGAGCCGAGTCAGGAGACAGCGCAAGGCGCCGCATCTAAATCCGAGAGCTTTGATTGGCAGCTGAACGGAATTTACAGCACAAAAAAAACCGTCTCGGCCTTATTCGGTCGGCCTAAATCAAAGCTTGTCAAAGATCACACTCGAAAAATAACCGTCGGCGACGATATTGACGGCTGGAAATTGACTGAAATAAAAAATGACCGGGTCGTGCTTAAACAAGGCAGTACCGAGAAGGAACTACTGCTTCGAAAGCCGAAATTAAAAGCATTACCGCAGGGGGAAAACAGCCCAACGCCGAGTACACCAGCGCCTGCTCCTGCACCAGCGCCTGTTCCAGCAGCTATTCCAGAACCTGCAACAGATAATACTGAAGATACACCGGAGGGAAACCCACAATGATTAATATCAAAAAAGTAACAACAACGTCTTGTTTGGTGGTCTTGGGTTTAACGTTGTCAAGCTGTGAATCGCTCGGGCCTCAGCCTATCGCAAAATTGCCGTTGACGCCGGTGAGAAAGGAGCAAACCGATGTGTCTATTGAACAACTGAAAAACAAAGCGCCCGCTACTGCGGTAACGCGGGCAAAGCCTGAGCTATTTCCCGGTACCAACCGGTTTGTACCGGGAGCGGCAACGCAGCATAGACCCCCCCAAAGTCGTGGCGAGGGTGCATACAGTCTCAATTTTGATGAAGCCGATTTGGGTGAAGTGGCCAAAGTTATCTTAAGCGACATCCTTGGACAAAACTACGTACTCAGCCCCAAGGTGGCCGGCAAGGTCACCCTGCAAACGACCGATCCCTTAAGTAAAGAGGAGCTGATTCCCACCCTTGAAATGCTGCTGCGCATGAACAATGCCGTCCTGGTTAAGGATGCCAGCATTTACCACATCGAACCGGCCAGCGAAGCCCTGTACAGCTCCAGTTTTGCAGCGCCCAATACTGGCGGAAGGACCGGCTTTCAAGTCAGGGTTATTCCGGTTAGAAATGTCGCCGTGCAAGACATTGTCGATGTGATCAAACCGCTGGTGCAGGAAAAGACCATTCTCAATGTCGACAGTACGCGCAATATCCTGATCGCATCCGGCACCCCTAATGAACTGGGACGGGTAATGGACATGGTCAGCGTTTTTGATGTCGATGTATTGAAAGGACAATCTTTTGGCCTGTTTCCATTAGCCCATGTTGAACCGGAAACTATTATTAAAGAACTGGAGGAGATTTTTCGTAAAGAGGGCAAGGAAGGAGAGAGTAACTTTTTTCGTTTTATCCCGGTTGAAAGATTGAATGCCGTGATGGCGATTACGCATCAGGCCGGCTATTTAAAGGATATTGAAAACTGGATATTTCGCCTGGATCGGGCAAATACGGCATCCGGCGGCGGAGTGAATGTTTATAGGGTTCAAAATGTCAATGCTGAAGAACTGGCAGCAACGTTGAATGAGATTTTTACCGGTGCCGCCAAGAAAGAAAAATCCGCCAAAGTTGCGCCTGGAGAAAAGGCGGCTGAATTAACCAATAAAGCGCCTGAAAAACAAAACGTTCCAAAAACATCCACGCCAACCGGAGAGGCGGAGGTTGCCAATGTGGGCGAGGTAAGAATTATTTCGGACGTGGCCAATAATTCGGTCATTGTTGTTGCCACGCCGCAGGAGTACGAAGTCATCCTCCCTGTTATCAAACAGCTGGACTTATTGCCTCTACAGGTATTGATTGATGCGACTATAGTTTCCGTGAAATTGACAGACTCATTAAAGTACGGAATACAATGGTTTTTAGATCATGGCGGCAGTAGTATCAGTAGCGGCAATGGCGCGGCTACACTAGGCAGTATAGCCACGGCAAGTGCTGCGGCTTTTACATCAGGCGGATTGACCGCAATTTATAACTCCGGCATAGTTAATGCCTTGTTAAGCGCCCAGGCTAATAAAGGCAATGTCAACATCATTTCATCACCCTCTTTAATGGTGCTGAATAATCAAGAAGCTAAAATCAACGTCGGCGATCAGGTGCCGATACAAACAGGCACGTTAGGAAGCGTCGTCGGTAGCGGTGGCACCACAGGAGCGACCACCGCTATACAGAGTTCAATACAATACAAGGATACCGGCGTTACCCTGGAGGTTACTCCCAGAGTCAATGCAAACGGCATGGTTATTATGGACATAAAGCAAACTGTTAGCTCTGCTGTCAAAACGGAGACAGGGGTTAATACTTCACCCACCATCCAGAAAAAAGAGATTGAGAGTTCTGTCGCTGTGCAGGATAGTGAAACTATCGTATTAGGCGGTTTGATTGACAATAACAATAGTAATGCAATTGGAGGAATTCCTTGGCTAAATGAGCTGCCATGGATAGGGCCATTATTCGGCAATACGGACAGAGAAAATATCAAAAATGAACTCGTTGTTCTGATCACACCGCGCGTAGTAAAAAGCAAGCAGGATTCCAGGCTGATTTCTGACGAATTCAAGCGCAAATTAACCGGAATTTATGAGTATAAAGCCGCTGCTCCCGGAAGTCCGGCAGTAGAATAGCCGATGGGAAGCTTTGTGGTAAATGGCGTTATGCAGGGGTGCAAGCCGGGTGCAGTGCGCCCCGGCCGGCTGCCAACTATTTTAAAGCGTAGTTACTTCATTACCCTTGCCGATTAACACGACATCCGCAGGGCGCATCGCAAAAATACCGACGGTGACTACGCCGGTAATGTTGTTGATGATTTGTTCCAGTTTGATCGGCTCGATAATATCCAGGTTATGCACATCGAGAATCACATTGTGGTTGTCGGTAATAAAGTTTTCCCGCCATACCGGCTGACCGCCTAATTTAACAAGCTCGCGGGCAACATAACTTCTGGCCATCGGAACGACTTCAACCGGCAAAGGGAATTTGCCCAGCACATCGACGCATTTGGTCTCGTCGGCAATACAGACGAACTTTTTGCTGGCCGCGGCGATAATTTTTTCGCGAGTCAACGCGCCGCCGCCGCCTTTGACCAGTTGTTTATGGGGATTGACTTCGTCCGCCCCGTCCACATAAACGTCCAGCGTACCCACCGCATTCAAATCAAGCACCGGGATGCCGATTTTCTTCAAGCGTTCGGTACTTGCGATCGAGCTGGAAACAGCGCCCTCAATATCCGCCCTGAAATCGACCAAATAATCAATAAAGTGATTAACGGTGGAACCTGTACCTACGCCGATAATGGCAACGTCTTTAATATAGTGTAAAGCGGCTTGAGCCACTTTTTGCTTTAGTTCATCTTGAGTCATAAGGTTATCCTGATTTTAGTTATAGGTATGTAAAGGGTGTGTGATAATACAGCAGATAGAGTTGTCCGGAAAAGTTTTGTTCACGTGCCGCTGTTCCATCTGCTGTGGGGCGCGCCTTGAAGGCTTAGGATATTTCCAGGAAAGAACATACCCGAGTTACGTATTTTTCTCACCACGAAGACACGAAGAAAAAACATAAACTTCGTGTCCTTCGTGTCTTCGTGGTGAATATCCATCATAAATTCAGCATCTAAGTAGAGACGACAAAATCAAACGCCCATGTTCATCCTGCACAGCTCCAATAAAACCGAAAACCTGGTCTTTCACCTGACCGCCGTCATTGAAAACTCGCCGCTGGCATCGCCTTTTGCCAAGGAAGTCTTCTTGATTCAAAGTCAGGGCATGGAGCGATGGTTATCGCAGCAGTTAGCCAGTCAATTTAAAGTCTGGGGCAATTACGAGTTTTTATTTCCCGGCAAGTTTTTCAGCTCTCTGGCGCAGAACATCGACAGCCGCTTAAGCGATGCGGCTTTCGAGCGTAATTTGATGCTCTGGCGGATTGAAGCGTTGCTCCGCAGGCTGGACGGCGAGGTGTTTTTGCCGTTAACGCAATACCTGTCCGGCGAAAATGTCGCCTTAAAACGCTACCAGCTGGCCCAGCAACTGGCGCAGATTTTCGACCAATACCAGATGATGCGGCCGGATATGCTGGCGGCCTGGCAAAAGGGCCAATTGCTGCATCAAACGACAACCGAACGCTGGCAACAAGCATTGTGGCTGCAAATAACCGAGCAGACCGGCAACAAGCACCGGGGCTCGTTATGGCTGGATGTAATCGCCAAGTTGAACGCCGCAGAGGAAGGAGCATTCAGCGCGCAATTGCCGGAGCGGATTTCGGTGTTCGGACTTAATACCATGCCACCGTTATTTTTAAGTTATTTGGAAGGCCTGTCCAAACATTGCCAACTGCATCTTTATTTACTCAATCCGGCACAGGATTTTTGGGCCGATCTGGCCAGCAAACGGCAGAGAGCGAACGACGAAAATTTTACCGGCCATCCCTTGTTATCGACATTAGGCCAACAGGGGCGCGAGTTTCAGGAGATGTTGCTGGAGCAGGCGCAATTCGATTTGGAACCGGAAAGCTTTGAGCTGAGCGAGGCGCAAAATAATCTGCAGCGGCTGCAAAACGGTATTTTAAATAATAGCCTGGATGAACAGCCGCTTCAAAAAGACGACTCGATCAGCATTCATGCCTGCCACTCCCGAATGCGCGAGGTGGAGGTGCTGAAAAACCAGCTGCTGCAAGGACTGGAAAACGACCCGACGCTGGAGCTGCGCGACATTGTGGTGATGGCCCCGGATATTCAGGTGTACGAGCCGTTTATTTCCGCGGTGTTCGACGACATCCAACACGCCATCGCCGACCGCAGCTTGCGCCTGAGTAACAACGCGCTGGACGCCTTCATCCGCTTTTTGGACTTAAGCCAAAGCCGTTTCGGCTGGCAGACAGTGCTGGATTTACTGGAGCAGCCGGTGGTGTATCCGGGTTTCGGCTTGTCCGAGGTCGACCTGGAGCTGATCAAACACTGGGTTCAGGATACCCATGTGCGCTGGGGCAAGTCGGCGCGACACAAGCAGGAACTCGGCCTCCCCGAACTAAGCGAAAACACCTGGCAGGCGACGCTGGACCGGTTGCTGATGGGCTATGCGGTGGGCAGCGATCAGGATTTTGTTGCCGACGTATTGCCTTATCGGGATATTGAAGGCTCCTCGGCGCTGGCCTTGGGCGGCTTGTGCGATTTTATG
>Ga0208629_100668_pt1 | contig 15702 bp, 10 predicted proteins | sample LakWasMet19_HOW5_2_FD_183865 | JGI IMG/M metagenome (GOLD analysis project Ga0208629, IMG submission 183865) | Freshwater sediment methanotrophic microbial communities from Lake Washington under simulated oxygen tension - Sediment Metagenome... | ecosystem: Environmental > Aquatic > Freshwater >...
CCGCCTGAGGCGCATCGCCTCATCGTGCTCGGCCGCCAGCTGGACGGGGATGACCGCACCCTGACCGAACTCAACGTGCCGCCCGAATCTACCATACACGTGGTTTCCCGCATTGTGCGGGCGGCCCTTGCAACGGGCGCTGATGCGAAAGGCACCACCGAGGCGATCGTGGTCGATGTGAAGATGCTGACGAGCAAGACGCCCAAGATCACCACTCGCACGGCAGACACGGTGGGAGAGCTGAAAGAGGCCATTCGTCGCAGTGAGGGCATCCCCGCTGAGCAGCAGCGGCTGCTTTTTGGCGGCTGTCAGATGGAGGACAGTGAGACGCTGGCCCGTTACCACATCTGCCAGGGCTCCGTCATTCACCTGGTGCTGCGCCTGCGAGGCGGCATGATGCACGCGAGCTCTGGCCGTGGCGACCACAAGCTCGCTGCCCGCCCAGCGCCTGCGGCCATGTTCCTGTTCGGCGGCGACAGCAGCGACGACGAGTCGGACGAGGAAGATGCCGCAGGCAGCTCGGGTGCGGGTGCCGGCTCAGCGGCAGTCGCCACGCCTGCCTCCCGTGTCGCAGCCTTCGAGGCTGCGTTCGAGACAGGGGGCGTGACCCTTGAGGAGCTGTACGCGCTGGCCGAGGCCGCAGAGGAGGAGGCGTAACTCTTGGGGAGCTGTACGCGCTGGCCGAGGAGAAGCTGCATCTGCCCGTTCTGCAAGCTCCATGGGCCCGTGAGTCTGTTTGGCCAATCAGTGAGTGGGTGCGGGCTGCGCTTTCGATGCGTTCGTGGATTGCAGAGTTGCAATGGCTGGCCTGCGCTCATGGCCCGGTCGACTGACTCATCATCAGTGGGCCGCGAATGAACGATCGGAAGGAATCAGTGTTTGAAGTGAGCCCGCATGCGCATGCATCCTTGCCAGTGTCCCCAGCCCTTCAAGTTGTCCACGATTCGTTGAACGCTGCACTGCGGCTGCAGCCGATAGTATCGTGGTACAAACCGCATGCCAGTCCCAAACCGAGCTGCAACGATCGTGGAAACCTGGTGCAACGCAGCGCAAGAGCGCCGCAGTTGTGATACTCATGTTGTACGAACGGCATCGACTTTGCAACGCGCGATGCTGCGTGCTCTCGACGTGTCGTGTCGTGTTGTCCGACGAAAAAATCCGCACGAAACCTGATGGATTTCGTGAAGATTACGGGGGTCCCAGAAAAGTTCAACGATGATTCACAAAGGACGTACTGCAATCCACAAGCATCGCTGTTTTTGGTCGCCTTTTAGGCTCTGAATTGACCGCCGGAAACACTTTTCCTCAAGGATTTCTGACAGCCGTCACGGCCATGGCTCTCGCAGACCTGACGCTCAGCTGCGGCGGGTCGCAGCAGCGCTGGACGCTTGATCCTGCAGAAGATGTCCTGCAGCTGATGGCGCGGCTGCAGCTGGGCTCACAGCTCGCCTCAAAGGGTGGATTCCGGTTCAGCCTGGGCGGCGCTGTCCCCGTAGGCCTGCCGCTGCCGCGCTCGAAGCACGCCATGCGCGGCCCTGTTGGCAACATCAGCGCTAAACAGCTGCTCAAGCGGCGCGATGATGCCGGGCAGCTGCAGCTGCTCGTCCCTGTGATTGACCGCTGCGTTTGCTTGGCTGCTTCCGATCCTGCATCACTGCTCTCTGGGCAAACGATCGAGGTAACGGAGTTGCCCCCACCCTTCGTGACGCTAAAAACCCTCACCGGCAAGAGCGCGCGTCTGAATCTGAGGGGCGTGACCACGCTTGGAGAGCTCAAGGCATTGGTGTCGGCAACGCTGAAGGAGGGCTTCCCGCCTGAGGCGCAGCGCCTCATCGTGCTCGGCCGCCAGCTGGACGGGGATGACCGCACCCTGACCGAACTCAACGTGCCAGCCGGAGCCACCGTGTACCTTATTCTTCGCATTGTGCCGCCGGTCCCTGCCGCGGGTGTTCCCACCGGCGCGAAAGGCACAACGGCAGAGATCAATGTGGAGGTCAAGACGCTGACCGGCAAGACGCTCAAGATCACCACTCGCACGGCAGACACTGTGGAAGAGTTGAAAGAGGCCATTCGCCGCCTTGAGGGCATCCCCGCTGATCAGCAGCGGCTGATTTTCGCCGGCTGCCAGATGGAGGATGATCAGACACTGGCCCGCTACAACATCTGCCAGGGCTCCGTCATTTCGCTCGTGCTGCGCTTGCGAGGTGGCATGATGCACGAGAGCTCCGGCCGTGGCGACCACAAGCCCGCTGCCCGCCCAGCGCCTGCGGCCATTGTTGGAGGGTCCCTGTTCGACGATGTCAGCAGCGACGACGAGTCGGACGAGGAAGATGCCGCAGGCAGCTTGGGTGCGGGTGCCGGCTCAGCGGCAGTCGCCACGCCTGCCTCCCGTGTCGCAGCCTTTGAGGCTGCGTTTGACGCAGGCGGCGTAACTCTTGAGGAGCTGTACGCGCTGGCCGAGGCCGCAGAGGAGGAGGGTGGGTCCGCTGGTGGCAGCCGCATGTGAGTGCAAGTATGCGAAAGCTTGTTGCGCAGCGCAGCCTTGGCAGCAGGCGAGAAGTGGACCCGGGAAGATGCAGTGCCCTCAGGCACCCCTTCCGTGAGCGCGGGAGCAGGCTTTGATGGCGCCGTGAACCCCCACCGGGTGGGCGAAACCGGCTGCCTGACGGTGGGATCCCCATGCATACGTGAGTCTGAGTTTTAAGCTGTGCGCATTCCGCCGCAGCCCCACTCCTTGTACGTCAGTCCTGATCATCCACCAATCGAGCCATTGAGAGCGTATAGATCACCGAGATCACCGAGGCGTGTGCATGTTCGAGGCAGTGGATATCGATCGGGATGCGAGGTCGACGTGCTCGGAGGGCTGGCTTGGCGATGAGGTAAACATTGTTGCACATGTGTACACGCATGCGTGCGCACGGCAGTCTGAGGCTCTCAACATCCTTCTTGGCCGGCAGCGCCGACGCATGCATGCTGCCAGTCAACACTCACACGCAGGCAAACCTTTCAAGAAATTTCAAGTTGAACGGCTTCGACGAAACGACTCGGACGAACGTCGGCGCTTAACGGAGTCTGGAACGCCTCTGCGCAGAGTGCAGTGCATCTGCGCTTACTATGCGCCGCTTCACCTTCAAGCCGGAAGATCATCGTATGAGCGTTCTCATGCTTGAATACACCTCGGGCAGGTTCTTCAAGCTTCGGTTGCGCCTCCGAGTCGCCATGCTAACGTGCCACCGGGCCGGGCATGCGTGCGCACACTGTCACTGGCAGTGATTACTCCGTAGGACGCGTCGACGTCGACGTGAACACTTGACCGATTTGTTTAAAAGTTCATGTACCGCGCATTGATCGTGGTGCTGATGCAAGTGATGCCATCATATCCTCCGCGATCGCTGTGGGTGAGGCACATTTCTTCCTCGAGCCTTCATCTCGGTTTAATCTGGCGGAGCGCCTGTGGCCGATCAGTGACGAGACTCGGACTCCGGAGGATTCGACGTCGGAGGAGTGAAGTCGAGGGCCCGGGTACAAACGCAACCACCAACATCAAAGTCAGGCGCGCAAGACGGATCCCACATAAAAGGCATGCAGCACCGGCGCGCAACCTCGCAGCTCTCAGTTTCAGCCAGCACCCAGAGCGAAACGCTGCCACGTTCGTATCCTTCGCAGCCACTCATTCAATGCTTCGCATAAACCACCTCGAGGCAGCCCGACTGTGACCCTTGCTGGCAGTCAAACCCCCCTGCCGCTACAGCGCTGGATGACTGGTGGCCTCCAGAGTACCGAGAGCCACCCTGCTGTTGCGGCGCGCTGAAAGACCGTCAGCCCGTCACTCCTCTCCGCTCAGCACACCCCGAGGCAAGTGACAGAGTTGATGTCCATGATGGCACCCGGCAGGTAATCGTAGAACCAGCTCTGCCCGTGGCACGGCCAGGCGTCAATGGCCGTGCCGATGTCGGGCTGGGCGTTGAAGATGTCCAGACAGTGCCCGCTCGCCGGATTGCTGATGGTGCTCTGATACAGTTGGGTGTAGTTCTGAGCCCACTGCTGGTTCGCGTCGCCGGCGTTGCAGGGAGCCAGCGTAACGGGCCAGGCCTCCTGCGGCGCGGGCTGCGGCACGACCGCCATACAGAGGCCGGTGACGTTGCGCAGGGAGAACGTGCCGACGATGGAGCCTGCCGCAAGCGGTGTGAAGTCCCAGGTGCTGCTGGCGGAGGGGCCCACCTCAGTTGCGCACTCCACCAGAGAGATGGGAGCGCCTGCGACCAGCGGGCTGCCCCCGCAGCGCGTGATGGTGCTGAAGATCGCGAGGTTATCGAAGGACGGGTACTGGCCATAGCTCACCGCCCCCATCACCACGTGCCCGCTGCGGCCCACGCGGCCACTGACGTCCAGCCCGGCAAACACGGGGATGCCGTCAACCCAGCCGCTGATGAGGCTGCCGTTCGCGTCCATCCGGAAGGTGTGCCACTGGCCCACACCAAAGCCCGCCACCGGCAGCGTGCCAGACGCCAGGGGCGTGACCCCCGCCGTGACGTCACTCATGAGGGCTGTGATGTTCCAGCGGCCCGTCGCATCGAACGCCCACAGCGCCGCCGCAGTGTCGTCCGTCCCTGCCCCACGCACCCCCAGCAGCGCCCCCTCGCCGTCCGCGTTCAGCTTCACATCGTGGTAGTAACTCACGTTCACAAAGTCGCGGTTGCCGATGAGAGCGTGCGGCCGCACATCGCCGCCCCACGTGATGGGCCGCAGCGGCGTCATCTGCCGCATGATCATGCCGTGAGCCGCGTCGGAGTCCTCCTGGCACTCAAAGGAGCCGTTCTGGTCGCTCACATACGCTGCCTCCGAGCTGGGCGGGCAGGCATCGTAGTCGTCCGTGTGGACAGAGGGGAACATAGCTGGCGGAGGGATCGGAGTGCCCGCCTGGCCCTTTCGGCCTGTGGGCAGCGTTGTCAGCGTGTACATGGAATTGACGGTGACGTTCAGCGTGAAGCCGCCGCCGACAACGGCGATGGGGGCAAGCTGCTCAAACTCACTCTGCACGTCCCCAGGGCCGAAGGCGAAGTTCGTGTGCCACACGTAGAGCTTTGTGACCGCCGCGAGGCTGCCGCCGAGGGTGAAGGTAGCGGTCTCATCCGCCGTGTCAAACCAGGGGAGATCGGGTCGGACACACGGGGACGCATCGTGCGACATCTTCTCAATGACGATCGACACGTCGCTGCCGTCTGGAGACTGCAGGGTGACGTAGCTGCCGCCAGCAGCGAGCCGGCCGCTCCCTGTGCCTGTGCCCGTGCCATTGAGGAGATAGCGCCACCCCGGCTGCGAGAACTGGGTGGTGTGCGCGGTCACCCATATGAGGGGGGACACAGTGTAGGTGCCCGACCACGGCTGCAGCGCCACCATCAGGCTGGCCTCGTACCAGTTGGTGCCCTTCATGTACGAGGCGATCAGGTTCCAGCTGATGCTCGCTGTCATGTTGCCGTTCACGTAGTTCTGGTTGATGACGCGGGCCCAGCACCCCGCGCCTACGTTGTTGGCGTACGTGCTCATGTCCTCACTGGCCCACAGCTTCTTGCCCGTCTCCTTGGCCTGCGGGGTGGAGACCGTACCGGGGTAGTGCGCCCCGATCACGTCCACGGCTGCGGCGAGCTCTGGGTCGCTGAGGATGTCGTTTGCGATCTGCCAGTCGCTGTCCGCTGCAACGATGCGGGTGTTGTCGAAGCCGCTGGCGTCCAGAGCGCGGCGCAGCGTCTTCAGGTACGTGGCGTCGTAGCTGCGCTCGTTCCAGCTGCCGATGAAGTCTGCAACGAGAGGCGAGGGGTGCGATGTGCATGCGACAGACCAAGTCATTCAGACACACACACTGGGGGCGGGTCGAGGTCACGGAGCGAGCACACTGCTACAGACGCCTCACAACAGCCGCTCCCACACAGTCCACGCACCGATCGGAAGGTTGTATGTGCTGTTGGCGCCCTCTATCCACTTGATGATGTACCCAGCGGTTTGCTCCGGCCACGTGTAGGGGCTGTCCGAGCAGTTGGTCATCGGGGCGTCGGGGCTGCACGACACCCACTGCGGCCAGCCCCACGCGAGACCGTACAGGTCGATGGCAGGGCTGCGCTTCTTCGCCTCCACCATCAGCCACCACTCGTATCCGCGTCCATAGTCCAGGTCGGTGGGCGACTGCATGTGCGTTGCTTCACTGCCATCTGTGGACTGCGCGCTGGAGCCGATTTCGACCTTCAGCGTGTGCAGAGAGGCTCCCCAGTTCGGCTTGAACAGGTAATCCAGAATGTCAGACCGAAAGGGCTCAGGGTAGGAGGGCAGCAGCACAGTGGTGCAGCCACCGCCTGACAGACCCCCGATGCCGTCGAATGCCGGGCCAGGACCGTTGCTGTCATCAACATGGTAGCTTGACGCGAGCTGCTGGATCTTCGCAGAGACATAAACCGGAACAGCAACAAGGCCCACGACGGCAGCGTGCAGACGAGAAAAGCGGGCCATGGTGAGGCGAGAGTGAGAACACCGATCGGCGAGCCCCCGTGGACCGCGAAACAATGTTCGGACTTCGACGCCTTCGGCCCAGCGAACTGTTCGCCACCAACGCGTCGACGTGAACCCTGGTTGCAAGCGCTCTGAGCCAGGAAAGCAGCTTACGCTGCCGCCTGAGCGTCGTCGCGCCTTGCACTCATAGATCCAGACGACACTCCGGAATCTGACCGTCTTCCCCGGCGCATTCTCAGTTTCGTTCACTCTCTTCAAAGACGACGGATCTGCCCATCGGGGACGGATCATTTCGTTGATTCTGCTGCGGTGACCGTCTACGTTCGGCTGCCAATACTCCCGCCATGTTTTCGCAGGTTTTCGCCCGCAAGGTCAGTGCTTCACAAGTCACGTCAGGTGCCAACCATCTGCTCGCGGACGAGGTTCTTGTGCTACTGTTCCGCCGCATCGCTTTGTTGATTCGCCCGCGGAACTGAGTCCTGCAACGCCACTTTGACGCAGACAGGCTCAGCTCCCACGGCGTTGCTGCACGCGTCGTCCCTGATGCAGTTCTCGAGCGCTCCCCTGAAGGATGCCGTGATTGTGAGCTTCGCGCGCACGCCCATTGGCTCCATCGGCGGGAGCTTGGCAGCGCACACCGCGCCTCAGCTGGGCTCTTTTGCGATCAAGGGCGCCCTCGAGCGCGCGGGCGTCAAGCCGGAGCAGGTTGATGAGGTCATCATGGGGAACGTGGTTAGCGCGGGCATCGGGCAGGCGCCGGCCAGGCAGGCGTCCAAGTTTGCCGGTATCCCAGACAGCGCGTGCTGCACGACCGTAAACAAGGTGCGGTCGTGAATTGTTGCGTGTTCTGGCGGTCGCGGAGGATTGAGAGGAGGCCGATGAGGCCCCGGCGCGTTGCAGCTGCCGTGACACGCATGAGTCCTGCCAGCGGGATGCTGGGATGAATTATATGGCCTGCTTCCTGGTTCCGGCGGACTCTGGCAGTGGAGACCGCCGGTCGCGTTCTGCCCTGCTGCGGCACCCCCCATTTATCCGGCGCCTCGATCCTCACTCGAGGCTGAACGCGGGGAGCGCTGAGGGTCGGCTGCGCCGCTAAGATGCCACGCGCTGACGACGTGCGCCCGCGATGCCATCGGCTGGAGCCGGCTGTTTGTCCTATCAACGCCCGTTCCGTCTGCTGCTGTGTCTGTGTGGCGTGCCCCTGTCCGTTCGTCCGCAGGTCTGCTCCAGCGGCCTGAAGGCCATCATGTACGCGACCCAGTCCATCGCGCTGGGGCACCACGGCATCGTGGTCGCGGGCGGCATGGAGTCCATGTCGCAGGTGCCCTATTACCTGCCCGCAGCCCGCGGCGGCATGCGGCTTGGGCACGGCCAGGTGGTGGACGGCGTCATCAAGGACGGGCTGTGGGACCCATACAACGACTTCCACATGGGCATGTGCGCCGAGAACACGGCGGCCAAGATGGGTTTCAGCCGCAAGGACCAGGACGACTACGCGGGTGAGCGAGGGGCTGGCTTTGCATGCGATGCAGCTTGCGGGTCGACGGATGCAAGCGCCGCGTGACGCGCTTTACACCCACTGGCGGTGCCGCTTGCGTCCCAGCCCACCCTGCTTATTTTAATCTATGTATTGGTTTCGCGTGCTCGCACCTGCTGCTGCAGTCCGATCATATCGCCGCGCGGAGGCGGCCACAGCTGCCGGCCACTTTGCTCGGGAGATCGTGGGGGTGCCTTCCAAGGACCGCAAGGGCAACATCACGCTGGTGAGGCCAGCGGCTGATGGGGCTTGCCGAGAGCGTGTGTCTGGGAGGCCTCAGCGGCTGCTTGCGGCATCGGCGGCGCCCCACTAGCCGCAAGCCATTTCAATAAGCCAATTGTCGCTGTTGCTGTTGCTGAGGTGTAGCGAGCCTGCAAGCGTGCTGGAAGTCTCCCGCTCCTGATGTTTCCCCTTGCGTTTCGTCAACTGGCGCGGGCATGCTCCCACACGCTGCGGCACACGCGTGCACCATGGCATTACCGCTGCTCTCCCTCCCGTTCCCGTGCCCGTTCTGTCCCCCCACACTCTCCGCTCCGCAGACCACCGTGGACGAGGAGATTGCCAAGGTCAACTACGAGAAGCTGCCCGGCCTGAAGCCCGCCTTCAAGCCCAAGGACGGCACCGTGACGGCAGCCAACTCCTCCAAGCTCAACGACGGCGCGGCGGCGCTGGTGCTCATGTCCGCTGAGCGCGCCCGCGAGCTGGGCCTTAAGCCGCTCGCCCGCATCCGAGGGTACGCGGACGCAGAGCAGGCGCCCATCGACTTTCCCACGGCTCCGGCGAAGTCGGTGCCCATCGCCCTCGCCCGCGCTGGCGTGACCGCGAAGGATTGCGACTACCACGAGGTGAACGAGGCGTTCGCGCTGGTGGCGCTGGCCAATGGGCGCGTGCTCGGCCTGGACCTCGACCGCGTTAACGTGTTCGGCGGCGCGGTGTCGCTGGGCCACCCCATCGGCTGCAGCGGCGCCCGCATCGTCGGCACCCTCCTCAACGTGCTGCAGACGAAGGATGCCACGCTCGGCACGGCCAGCATCTGCAACGGCGGCGGTGGCAGCTCCGCGATCGTCATCGAGCGCCTGCGTTAATTGAGGGACTGTCGCTTCGCTCCGCAGCCCTGGAGCCGCCTGCGTCTGGGATGCTTTGCGGTGTCGCAAGCATCGCTGCATACGGCGGCCACTCGCCCTTGGCGCGCCTGTTTGTTGACACAACATCGATCACGGTGCGGTGGACGAGCCTATATGCTCTTTCCCGGCCGCGCAATATGGACAATGAAACGCCACTCAGCGGACGGCACAGCCCTTCGAGGGATCGCCGTGTGGCCGCGCAACCCATTGCAGCCGCATTCTACTGCGTGTTTGAAGCTGCTGCAATGAGAAACATGCACTACCATGTCGCCAGGAGGCGGCAGCCGCGTCAGGGCCAAGTTCCACAATCGTGTTGCTCACAAGGTTCACCTGCGGGAATGACGCCCGCGGGATTCACTGTGGCACCCTGAGCGGCCAAGAAATCTGAAACATCCTCTCACACCTGTTCAGGCACAACTGAAGCTCTTGCTTAAATCAGCGGCGACACACACGAATCTACCAACTTATATTTGCGCTGCTCATGCAGGGCTACAATCTGCGTCCGGAACTTTTGGAAACTTCAGACGCCAATCTCACACTCACACCGATCGATATCGTCGGCCATTCCGCGAAGTACAACAAAGTCCCGTGCGCGGTTTTCGGAAGCCTTGAGCCGCCCGTTGGTATCACCCACCTTTCCCGGCCTGCCTCGTTGCATCCGCGCGTGCCCACACACCACACTCAGCTCCGCGCGTTCAGCTGAGTTCCGGCTCGCACGAGCTGATTCGCCCCGGCGGGTAACTAGCACACTAAACATGCGTTGGCAGCGCTCTCGAGTCTCTCTTTGCGCGCTGCTTGCTTTAGCAAATGCGGCACCCCAGCGCGAGGGCACAACCCGTGATCTGCCAATGAGCCGTCAGCCGGAGCGCTTTGTCGGGGTAAATCTTGGTGGCTGGTTCGTTCTTGAGTCGTGGATATACCCGCAGTGGTGGCAGCAAGTGACAAACGGCAGTGTGCCAGATGGGCAGGGCGAGTGGCAGTTCTGCGAGACGCTGGGACCTGCGGCGTGCTCCGAGGTGCTCGAGCCGCACTGGGACAGCTGGGTGACGCAGGCAGACCTGCAGGCCCTGGCCTCCGCAGGCGTCACCCACGTTCGCATCCCTGTTGGCTACTGGATCCTGGGCGGAGACTACATTCTGCCGTCTGAGCCGTACATCGCTGGCGGGTGGCCGTACCTGCTGCGGGCTCTGGGATGGCTGCACCAGCTGGGCATCGGCGCCATTATCGACCTTCACGGCGCTCCCGGCAGCCAGAACGGACACGACAACTCCGGTTGCACCGGTCCCATCAACTGGACGCAGCCCGTCAACATCGCCCGCACGGTGGAGGTGCTGCGAGCCCTTGCTCAGCTCTCAGTCGGCGTGAACGCTGACCCCGCCACCGCGGGCGTGATCGTGGGCATCGAGCTGCTGAACGAGCCCTGGACAGTGAACGTGGGCGGCCCCATCTCCATGGCCCTGCTGCAATCCTTCATCTTCAACGCCACGCAGGCGGTGCTGGGCACGGGTTTCTCCGGCTTCACCCTCTTCCCTGATGGGTGGGACCGCGCCTGGAGCGGCTGACAGGGGTGCCTGGTCCCGCCAGCGTACCCCGCGGGCTCCGTCTACATGGACTCGCATATCTACCACTGCTTCGGCGGGTACAACGCGTCGCGGTGGGGCCAGGTTGCCGCGACGTGCAGCCAGGATGCCCCGCAGCTGGCGGCGCAGAACGGCACAGTACCGGTGATCGTGGGCGAGTTTTCATCCTGCATGCCCAACGGGCCCCCGTACCCCTTCAACGCCGATGACGTGGCCGTTATGCGCGCCTTCTATGAGGCGCAGATGAGTGCGTACGGAGCCGTGGTGGTGGCATCACGGCAGCATGGCAAGGCCCGCGCGCTTCATGCGGTGGCAGACTCTCAGGGCAACGCAGCGCCCGTGGGCGCATTCTTCTGGAATTTCAAGACCGAGTCCTCTTATGACTGGAGCTTCCTTGCAGGCCTGCAGCGCGGCTATGTGGCCAACGTGACCGCGACCCCGCCCGGCGCCTCCTGGATGTCATGCGACTGAGGAGAGATGCCCTGCGCCGCCTGCTGTGGAATGTCGCGCGTCCACAGTCGCTTGGCCGAACCGCGCCACACTGGCGTGTCTTTGGCTGGTCCCTACCTGCCGGCGACAAGCAGGTGCCAGTGCTGCGTCCTGGTGCTTGTGCCACGATTTATGTCGATGGTGCTGATGGATTTGGTACTGGACGCCTCAAGTGGCGAAAGCCGGCAACGAGGCTGCTGCGGCTGGATTGCAAGTGTGGATGCCTCGACACGAATAGGCCTGCAGGGACTGCGATGCCAGCCTTGCTGAGCGCATGGGGACAAGCTGGTAAGGCCGCAACCGGCGACGGTTGTGGCGTTGCGATTTCTCGGCACCTCCGAATGACCTTTGACGTTTGAACTTTCGCGTGAAAACATCATTCGACTTTAGCCCGCGTGCCGTGCAGATGCGGCATCGTCCGCCAGATTCCGTCGGAGTGGCCTTCGATCGACGTTTCCTTCAGCTTCGAGGTACCGGTTCACGCGTGGAGAGATCAGGCCTGATGCCAGGCTGTGCATGCGTACGTGAGACGTGCGGAAACGTCGACCGCCACACACCTATAGCTATGAGCGATATTGCTTGAGCGAGATCACGCGTGGGCTGTCGAAGCGTACGCCGAGGACGATATATCGGGGGCACCAGCTGAGCACACGAGTTGATGTTGAACCACGAGGCTCATTTGAATGAGACCAGCGACCACCAACCAGGTCGACGGCGCACCAATAATACCAGCCGCGCGCGAAATGGGATCTTTGGCAAATTCAAGCTGGGGTAGGTTTCCGTGGAGCGGGGCGGCGAGCAGCCCGCGGTGGAGGGGAGGCCGCAGCAGCGGCATCACTGCTCTTGCGAGTGTGCGCGCCGCTACGGCCCGTGGCGTCAGCCGGTCCATTCATCCGAGCAACCCTCCAACGGCTCGGCCAAGGCAGCCCGCAAACGCCAGGCGCCTGCGGTGGTCGCAGGCGGCGTCAAGCAGCGGGTCGTGTCAGTGCAGCAGCGGGTGGTGTCAGTGCAGCAGCGGCATGGCGTCGTCGCCCGCGCCCCAGGGGCCACAAAAGAGAGAGAGCGTGTGTGCCTAACGTGCAATGCAACGGAGGAAAAACACAGGAGGCTTTGGGGGGATCGGGCGGCTGCGGCACGCGTCGGGGGCCGTGCGCAGCGCACCCTTCTCAACCGTCGCATACTACCTAGCAGCCAGCTAACACGGAACGAAGATGGAAGGACAACAGCGGCTGCCGCCCCGCCTCCTGCGCGCACAACGGCGGCCACAACACCAGCGGCGGGTGGGGCTGGCGTCGGGCGCAGGCGGCGTTGGGGCAGGCGCAGCAAGCGGCAGCCGCCTTGCACGACATGCAATGAGAGCGCCGGGCTCCGGCAGAGAGCGCAGCTGGGAGCCATGTGAGAAAAGCTACACTGCCGGGGCCGCAAGCAGCAGGGCCACGCGGGCTGGTCTTGCTGGAGAAAAGCATCGATGCAGCAGTCCGCAGGGCCGGAGTGTGTGTGTCTGGTTTCCGGGGAGGCACTATATACGCCCGCACACACACAGCACACGCCGCAGGCAACCGTCAATGCGGGACAGGCCACCGCTACGCGTGCACGTGTGGGGGGTCGTTGCGTGGTGCACATGTGCAGTATATAGAAAAACGCGCTGAGACTGTGCGGGGGCAGAAGCAGCGCGCAGGCACTGCCCGCGGCGTCAGGCTGCGAGACGGCAGCGCGCATGCGAAGAAAACAGAGAACGACAGCAGCAGAAGCGGCGCCGTTGCAGGGGGCCAATTTGCCACCCGCGGAACCGTCGCGTCGTGGTGCTGTGTGTGGGTGATACCCTGATGAGCCGGTGACCTCTCAACGTGCAGGGAACCGGGAGCGAGGGATCACACTGGGATACACGAGGGGGCGTAGGGTGGGGCGGTGGAGGTAGGTGGGTGGGAAGTAGAAGCCAGAACGGGTGGCAGCGCAGCTCTGTGCGGCTGCCGCCACCTCACTCGCCGCGGACGGGAAGGCCCGAGTGAGGGCTTAAGACCAGGAGCCGCCGCCCCCAGCGCCCCCGGGGCCGCCGCCGCCCGCAGCGCCCCCAAAGGCGCTGTAATCTGGGAAGCCGCCCGCGCCGCCGCCAAGGAACACGCCGCCGCCGCCGGGCGCCGCGTGTCCGTGGCCGCCTGGGCCGGGCGCGCCGTGGCTGCCCATGCCGTGGGGGGCGTACCCCGACAGGCCGTGCGCGCCGACGGACGCCGCCTCCGCCTGCTGCTCGGAGGCGAACTGCTGCACCCTGTGGCTCACCTCCTGCAGCAGGTCGAAGGTGGCGCTGTCCACCTCCCTGCCGCCGCCTGCTCCCAGCATCATGCCGCCGCCAGCAGAGGCGCCGAGCATGGGGCCGCCGCCGCGGCCGGGCGCCATCATCCCGTGGTGCGGCGCCAGCTGCGGGGCGAGGCCGGGCCTGAAGCCACCCGCGCCAGGCGGCGCCCCCGCCCAGCCGCCGCCGGCGTTGAGGGAGGGCAGGCCGTGCTGCTGCGGGGCCTGCTGGCGACCGAGCGTGAAGGGGCCGGAGGCGAGGGACTCCCCGTCGCTGCTGTCACCCACGACCGAGCCCGTGCCGATGCCCGATCCCACGGCGCCGCTGTACCCGCTGAAGCCGCTGCCCGTGCTTGCGGCATCGTCGTCGGCGCCGGGGAAGCCGTGGCGGCCCACGTGGTGCTGCTGCTGCTGGTGGTGGTGGTGCAGCGGGTGCTGCTGCATGCCGCTCCGGCCCACAGCCCCGCCACCGCTGCCGCCCATCGCGTGCGGGTTATCCCCGTCCCCGGGGTCATCCGAGCCCTCGTACGCGCCCCCGTAGCTGCTGCCGGGCGGGCCGCCGGAGGGGCCCATTGCGTGCATGGCGCGGCCGCCGCCCGCACCGCGTGCGCTGCGGCCCACTGCACTGCCCATGGGGGTGCCGCCCGCAGCGGACCCGCCGTGCCCCATGTCGAAGGAGATGAAGGATGCGGTGCCGCTGCCCACGCTGCTCGTGTCGCTCGCGTAGCCGCCGCCGCCACCGCCGTACCCGTCGTCGCCGCCGCCCGCAGGCCCGCTGGCGGGGGGCGGCGGCATCATCAGGCGGCCGCCTGGCCCTGCGCCACCGAAGCCGCCGCTGCTGCCGGGGTGTGGCGGCAGCATCATGCCGCCGCCGCCCGGGCCGGGCATGAAGCCTCCGCCCGGCCCGACGCCGCCGGGCATGCCGCCACGGTACATGCCGCCCGCAGCCACGGGGCCGGAGGGGCCGCCAGACAGCTGCATCATCATGACCATGCCCGGGCCGCCGCGCCCCGGCTGCTGCTGCTGCGGCGGCTGCATCTGCTGCATCATGGGCCCCTGCGGCATGTGCTGCGGGGGCATGCTGGGCATGCCGTAGGCGCCGCCTGGGGGGCCCACGCCCCCGCGGGGGCCTCGCATGTCGCCGCCTCGCATGTCCCCTCCACGCATGCCGCGGCTGCCGCCGCTGCCGCCGCCGTACCCGCCGCCTGCGCCGTACGAGCTGTAGTGCCCGCCCCCGCCCATGGGGCCAGCAGCGCCGCCCCTGTCGTCGTGGGCGCCGCGCCTGCGCACCATCATCAGGCCGCCCCCGCCCCCGCCACCCTGCGGGCCGCCGCCCCAGCCCGCGCCCGGCATACCGGGGTGCCCGCTGCGGCCCGCGCCGCGCGACAGGCTGCCGTCGCGGCTGCCCGCCGCGCTGCCGCCGAGGGACCCGCCGCGGCTGCCGGGGGCTGAGGGCCCAGCGGACCCGCCGTGCGCGCTGGCGCCGCCGCCGCCAGCCTCCCGCCGCTTGCTGAAGTTGGTGCGCCCGCCCACCAGCAGCTGCGCGTTAGGGTCGTCCGCGGGGCCCGCAGCGCCGCCGCCGAGGGCACCGCCGCCCTCCCCGTCGCTGTCGCTGACGGAGGTGCGGCGGGAGGGGCCGCCAGAGCCGTGCAGCAGCCCGCCTACGGGGCTGCTGCGCTCGGAGCCAGACCCCTCGCCGCCCTCGCCGCCGACGACGCCAGCGCCTCCGCGCAGGTAGCCGCTGCTGGTCTCTGAGGAGTAGCCCACGATGCTGCCGCCCTTGCTGCCGCCGCCGCCCACTGTGCCCGCCACCAGCGAGGAGGGCGTGGAGGCGCCGGAGCCACGCACGACGAAGGGCGGGCCACCGCTGCCGACAGCGCCGCCAGCTGCAGCTGCAGCGCCCGCGTGGCCGCCGCTCCTGCCGCTGCCGCCGCTGGGCGTGCCGTGGGGGCTGCCGTAGGCCTCTGCGCTGCGGCTGGGCGCTCGCACGTGCACCGTGTCCACGGCAGCTGGGCCGAGGGCGCCGCCACCACCCACGCTGCTGGCCCCTGCCGCATGCGACTGCGTGCTGGGGGTGGGGGCGCGGTGGTGCCCATCCCGCTCATCGTCGCTGCCGCCCGTGCCGCTCGCTGCGCCGCCGCCGCCGGAGGGCGTCGCTGCGTCAGCCGTGCCCGCGAGGGAG
>Ga0208629_100669_pt1 | contig 15671 bp, 15 predicted proteins | sample LakWasMet19_HOW5_2_FD_183865 | JGI IMG/M metagenome (GOLD analysis project Ga0208629, IMG submission 183865) | Freshwater sediment methanotrophic microbial communities from Lake Washington under simulated oxygen tension - Sediment Metagenome... | ecosystem: Environmental > Aquatic > Freshwater >...
GTTCCTCTACCGCAGCAAGGGCATGCACGCGGAGGTCGTGCGCCTGCTGCAGGACCGCGTGGCCGCGGCTGCGTCAGTCACCGCGCCGGGCGAGCTGGATGACGTGGGGTGCCTGTTGCCGCACCTGCGAGCGAGCTGGCTGCCCGACCGTTCCCGGACTGCGCTGCTGACCCATCTCGATGAACCAACCGAGGCTAGCGTCGCCGCTGCCGCGATGGTGCAGCGCCTGCTGCTCCTGTGTGACTACCTGCGAGACTTGCCGCTCGGCAACCATGCCCAGCTCGCGACGGGCATCGTCACTTGGCTGATGTCAGGCGCAGCGGGCACGGTGGGGGTTCTTCTCGGGCTACGACTGCTGATGCTTCTGACGACACCCGCAGCCGCGTGCCCCTTTGCTGACGCTGAGCACGCCCGCGGGGCTTGCATCGCGCTGCAGGATGGGCTGAATGTGTTGCGTGGCATGCGCGCTGTGGTGGCGCCGCCGTTGCTGTGGCGCCTCACTTATGAGGCGAGCGAAGTTGGTTCGGCGGACATCGGCGTCGGTTCCAGCCAGCCGCAGTGCCACAGCTTGGGTGCCACTGCGGATTTGGATACCTGGGTGGCACCACTGGTGGCGCTCCCGAGCGGGCCTGCTGCCGACGAGCCCAGCGGCGCTCCTGCGCTAACGCCGGCAGCAGCTGTGACAATTTTGCAAGCCGCGCTTATGCAGCACTCCGAAGAGGCTCACAGGCAGCATGCTGTGGACTGCACGTCATGCCAGCGCGCTACCCATGCTGACGGGTCGGTGTTGGCTCTGCAAGCCGCGACTGACCGTTCGGTGCTCGTGCGCAACACTCTGGTTCGCGCGTTGCTTGATTTGATACTGCAACTCCATGGCAGCGCAGCTTCCGGCACGTCGCCTCCCAAGCTTGGCAGTCCACCAGGCCACGTTCCGATAGCGCGCGCACCGGGCCTGCTTGGCCAATACCGCCGCAGGCTGCTGCGGGTCATGCGGGGGCCAGGCAGCTTCGACGCCGCCTGGGCGCTGCGCCACCTGCCGCAGGAGGGGTTCCTGGAGGAGCGCGCTGAGTTGCTGCGCCGCCTCGGCCAGCACGACGCTGCCCTGCGCATCATCGTGCAGCGCATGGGAGACTACGCCGCGGCGATGCGCTACTGCGAACGGGCGCTGGAGGAGGCGGCACAGCTTGGGGCGGCAGATCCTGCAGCTGCGCCGGCGGCCGCGGATGGGGGTGCGGCCGGAACCGACTCGAGCCCCATCGTGGCATTCGGGCAGGGCCGACGTCAAGTCAGCGCAGTGTTCACCGCGTTGTTGCGAGCAACGCTCGCCGCCCCGCCTGAGGCGCGCGAAAACGTGGGCAAGGCTGTGGCTCCGCGCAGGGTCGCAGCCATCGCTGATACTGCCGGCGCAGACGATATGGAATCACCCTTGGTGACTGGCGGGGCTAGCAGCAGCGCTGTGCATGCAGGCCTTGGGCGGCTTTTGGCAGCGCTTGGGCAGCACCCTCCAGCGCCCCCTGCCGCTGTGGCCCCGGAGCCGGCACTACCCAGTGGAGCAGCTGTTCCTGCCGCCGCCTACGTGCCTTCGAGAGCGGAGCATGCGTCCGACGACCACCCGATCCAGCGGGTACTGCCCTTCCTGCTGCGGCACTTCCAGCACGTGGACATGTCCACCGCGCTGGCGGAGCTGCCGGGAGACGTGCCGCTGTCCACAGTGCTCCCGCTGCTGACCTCCGCGCTGTCGCACGAGACGGCCATGGCCCGCACCGCCCGCGTGGCAGCGGGGCTGGGCCAGGCCTCACACCTGCAGGCACGCGTTCTCTCGCACCAGGTGCCCGCAGCCATGGTGACCACGGTAGACCGCAAGACGCTCTGTGCGTCCTGCGGGGAGGTGTTGGCCACGCGCACCCCCGCGGGCCGCCAGCTGGGGCCCTTTGTTCGGGGGACGGACGGATCCCTGACCCACCTCGCGTGCTTCGGCAAGCCGCGCAGGCAAGTGAGTGCTCGGGTCTCTGCCGGTCCCGCGCGAGACGACGCACCTGCAGGCCGCCCAGTGCGCGCGTCTGTGATGGAATCGCCAGCAGAGGGCGGCGAGCCGGGTCGTTCACCCGCCCCTGAGCCTCAGGCCGGCGTTGCGTCGATCCGTACAGCTGCAGGCCGCGGCCGGCCGGTGGGCTGACCTGACCCTTTACCGTGTCGCGAGCGAGCCCCCAGACCGCCACTCAATGGGTGCAATCACACTTCTCATGACCACCGCATATGCATTGACAGGGGTTGAAGCCGTTTTTAGGTCGAGTCGAGGCGGCGTTCATTACAATCGAGCCGGCGCCGCGGTACGAATTGATGTCTTCGACAGTCCGACCAACCCCAATGTCGAGCGCGCGTTCGGCGAAATTCGCACGAGGCTGCCTGTGCATCAATCGAGCCCCTGCCCACGTTGTGGCGGCGCTGCGCAGATGGATCATGCACATGCGCGCAAGAACAAAATGCGCATGCCGCAGCGAGCCCCGCTGATGGTTCGACTGATCGCTCCAGCATCGCCGCCTCTCATCTTCCAACAACGCCCAGCGACGCGTCCGTTTTTGGGTGCGCCGTGAACTCCTGCACTGTGACGAGGATGTCGTTCACGCCGTCCTGCAGCTCCCGCAGGTCCGCCACGTACAGCATGCGCAGCACAGCCGTGGCGGCGTCCAGCAGGGCGTCCCCGGTCTCCAGCCCCGCGGGGAAGCCCGGCACCGCATCGCCGGTTGCCCCGACAGCGCACGCAGACGACGAGCCGGCTTTAAGCCCGGCCGCGCTTCCAGCGCCTGCACCAGCCGTAGCCGTCGCCGCAGTCATAGCATGCGTCGCCCCTCCCGCCTTGCGCGTTCGCCCAGCGAGGGATCCGCCTTTCTGTGGTCTCGAAGCTGTTGCTGAGGAGCCAACGCCGGAGCCAGCACCGGCTGCTGCAGATGCTGATGCGCTCCACGCGCCCGCACGAGCAGCAGCCCCGTCCAAACCCGCGGCAGCAGCGTCGGCAGCAGAGATCGCAGGCATGATGCGGTGCTTGATCGCCCTGTGGACGGCTTGCAGTGTATGGAGCGCGTCCCTTTCGTCGTAGCTAACGTGCAGCATGTCGGCGAGCTCCTTGACCAGCGTCATGGCTTCAGGCGAGATTGTCCCGCCGGATGAAGCTGGAGCAGCTGGCGGCGGATTCATTGCGGCAGCCGCGCTGGCATTGATCGATTCGGCCTTTTCCTCGTAACCAAGGCTGATGGCATATCCGGCGAGCCATCGCACATAGTCAACCGTGCGCTCCTTGTCGAATGGATGCGCTGCCGACAGGTACGGGCAGCCAGCCTGTCCCAAATATTCACTAAACGCTGCGTACCAAAGGTCGCCGCTCCGCCTGAGTGGCGCCCGCTTTTCGATGTCCAAGATACGCACGTGCCGGTCCTCCAGAAAGGCCACGAGCATTACAATCTCGTTGAGATCTGCAAAGATGCCAAAGCGAGATCGCCGAGGAATCGCGGTGCTCACGCTGCGCAGACGCCGCAACACCGCAGCGGGACACGCTTCGTCGCGGTACGCACCAGCTGGGTTAAAATGCTGTAATCTCGGGTAGTCTAACAGCTCAATCTTCTTCAGGAGGTCGGACATTTCTTGGTTTCTGAGGCAGCACAGTTGGGCTGAACACGCTAGCGAGGGTTGGACCTCACACCGACACCGCAGCTGCCAGTACTTGCAGAAGGAGTGCACGCAGGGTTGGGTTGCGTAGATATCAACGAATGTAGCTGTTGCAGGCAGCAATCACGGTCAAACAGCGCATCATCCGTGAGTCCGACGACTCGTTGGATTCGATGAGTTCGTCGGTGCTCGGTTCGAAGTTTGAACTCCGTAGAACTTGAGTTAAAGCGGCTGGACTTCAAGCCGTTTGAACCAATGAAGCTGCGTCCGGAAGTTCAGCATCAAAGGCTGCGACGTGGGCTAGCAGCGCCAACGCGCACAGGCGCGCGCTACTTGCCGCCCTTGCCCTGCATCATGCGCACGCCGCGGCCCATGCCGCCCATCATGCCGCGCATGCCCTGGCCGCCGAGGGCCGCGGACATGGGCGCGCCACGGCCGAGGCCGCGGCCGCCCGCGGGCCCGCCCATGCGCGGCATGGGTGCGCCGCCCTCCTGCTGGCTCTTGGGGTTGCGCACCGTCTCGTCCACGGAGAGGATGAGGCACGCCGCCTCCGCCGCGGAGCCGAAGGAGTTCACCTTGGAGGAGGAGGGCTCCCACACGCCGCGCTCGAAGGTGTCGCAGATGCCCTCCGAGTCAATGTCCACGCCGAACCACTTGCCGTCCCTGCGCGGAAGGAGGAGCGAGTGTGGTGCGGGGGACGAGGGAAGGAAGGGTGAGAGGTTGGCGTTGAACAGAGGCACAGCAGGCATGACTCGCGCGATGACGTCACAAGCACGGGATCGGGGCAACAACACACGACGGCGCAGCCGCAGGCAGCCGCAGCAGCGACCTCCACTCACTCGTGCGCGTGCTTGGTGCGCAGGCGGTTGAGGATGTCCGTGGAGTCGAAGCCCGCGTTGTCGGCGAGCTGGCGCGGGATGAACTCGAGCGCGCGCGAGAAGGCCGCGATGATGAGCTGCTGCTTGCCCTCCACGGAGCGCGAGTACTCCTTCAGGTGGCGCGACACCGCCATCTCGATGGCGCCGCCGCCCGCCACCACGCGCGTGCTCTTCATCGTGGACTTGACGATCATGAGCGCGTCGTGGATGGAGCGCTCCGTCTCGTCGATGAACTGCTCCGCGCCGCCGCGCAGCACGAGCGTGGCGGTGGTGGCGGCGGGGCAGCCCGTGAAGAAGTTGAAGCGCTCCGCGCCCACCTGCCGCTCCTCGAACGCCTCGCACGCGCCCAGCACGTCAGAGGTGAGGCCCGTCACCGTCGTCTGCACGCGCGCGCCCGTGGCGCGGGCGACGCGCTCCAGGTCGTCGCGGGGCACGCGGCCCGCGCAGAAGAGGCCGCGGTCCGCAAAGTACTGCGTGGCGAGGTCGCCGATGGGCAGGCGGGAGAGGATGACGCTCGCGCCGCTCTCCGCGCACGCCTTGAGCTTGTCGTAGATGATGGACCACTCCGCGTCCACGATGCTCTGGTACGCGGACACGTCGTCGATGCGGATCTCAGCCTGCAGAAGGGGGCGAGGGGGGCGGAGGGGGCGACGGGGGAGTGGGTAGGCAGGGGCGCAGTGGAAGTGTGCCAGGTTGGGTCGCAGACGGGCGGGGGGACGAGGGGTTGCGGGCCCGGCACAGGAGGGAGGCGCGGGCAGTCGGCGGCGTGGGATGGGGCTGGAAGCCTCGCTCTGGCGGCGGCAGCCCCAGGCCACCAATGGCGACGTGCCACACGGCGCATCGCTGCGGTGGCAGTGCGAGGGCCATCGCCCCCAAGCGGCTCGGGTTGACGGCAGCTACCGCGAGGGGAGCAGCCCTGACAGGCCCTTGGCCATCGGGGAAGCGAAGTCCGCTGCTGCTACCGCTGCCACTGCTGCCGCTGTTACTGCTGCCTCGCGATTCCCTTCCTCTCTCCCTCTGTCCATCCCTCTGTCCGTCAACGCACGTTCTCCTTCTCCGACTTGAGCTCCAGCTCCAGGTTGAGCAGCAGGATCTTGGGCGCCGCGAAGCGCTTGGGCTGCTGCTCGAAGCCCGCGTAGGAGAAGGTGCGCTTGAAGGCGACGCCCTTGACGAGGAAGGACTCGGTGACGGAGCCGCCCGCCACCTTCTTCACGCCGATGAGGGTCAGGTCCATGCTGTCCTTGACCGACTCCACGGCGTCCACGATCATGGGCGCGAAGAAGTCCTGGTAGCGCGCGATGAGCTTTGAGTTGAGCGACGTCTTTGCGCACTTCTCCAGCAGCGTGCGGCGCGCGCCCTCCGCGTCCGCCACGCCGATGGACATCTCCTTGATCTTGGCGATGGCGAGGGTGGCGGCCTTGCGGTAGCCCTGCAGGGAGGGAGGGGGAGGACGGACGGAAGGAAGGAAGGTGGAGCAAGCAAGAGAGGCATGGTGCTCCCGCAGCTTGTGTGTCAGGCGTTAGCGGCCCCTGCTCGTAGCCTTGTGGCGTAGGGGCTGCCCCCAGCGGCCAACCCTGCGTGCGTGCAGCGCACCCAGCAGCAGCCTGCCCCGCCCCGCCCAGCCCAGCACACTATCGCCTCCGCACAGCCGGCAGGGGGGCAGCAGTCGCAACCCACTCGGATGATGATCTGCGGGTGCACGCCGTCCTCCACGAACATCTTGGCCTGCTTGAGCAGCTCTGCCGCGAGCAGCGTCACGGTGGTGGTGCCGTCGCCGATCTCGGCGTCCTGCGCGCGCGAGATGTCCACCAGCGTCTTGGCCGCGGGGTGCACGATGTCGAGCAGCTGCAGGATCTTGGCGCCGTCGTTGGAGATGGTGGCCTGCAAACGGTGGAGGAAACGGCGGGGACGCTGGGGCGCAGGTTTGAACGCGCGGACGGCTTGCGCCGGCGTGGCATTTGCCGCCGTTGCTGCCGCTCCGATCCGGTTCGCCATCCTCCGCAGAGGACACGAAGCGTCGGAGCCCCGGCGAGCCCGTGCACCAAATTCATCGAGGACGGTCGCAACCACAGCGAGAGTAGCATACGGCAGTGCGGCGCGTGCGGCAAGCAGGTGGTGGCAGTTGTGAAGTCCACAGACGCTCACCTTGGTGCCGTCGTGAATGAGCTTGTCCATGCCGCGAGGGCCCAGCGTGGTTCGGACAGCCTCCGCGACTGCCTGGCACGCATTAATGTTGCTGATGAGCTGTCCCTTTCCCTGCACACCGTAACGTTCGGCCTCACGCAGTGCTACGTTGAGCGCAGCCGGCTCTCACACCAACGAACAGGTGTCGTTGGCACCCGCATCTCCGACGAATTTGCTGCGCGGCTGACCTGGCTCTCATCTGTGCCTTCTCTCAAAAGCAAGATGGTCGGCCGCATCGACACTTCTGGGTTCATCATCCTGGCGGAGCGTCACGGGGCTTCGAGGAGAAAACTGCAACGGGCTCCCTGTGGATTGTCTCTGAGCAGCTCCTTCGCGCGCTGCGACAAATACCACGACCTCAGGACAGAACGAAGACCTCCCAAGGGACAGCCGGTCGGCTGCCCACCGGCACTTTTGCCGAAAGCAGACCCAAGTTTGAGTTCGCCGACGACTTGGCAGACGGTCGGGCAGAGGGGTGAGCCAAATTTGAGACACAATCGCGCGCATTGCCTCACATGCTCGGCTCGCGACTGCAAAATCGCAAAAGCAGCACATGGCAACGCTGCCAGCTGTGCTGCCGGGGCGAAAGTAGGTTCGGTTTGTTCACGGAGTCGCTCTGATTCCTAGCGGCCGTGGCTGTGCGCTGTGCACTGCAGGGCACTGCAGTCAGTGAGCACAAGTCAAGCTTTGTCGAAGCGGTTGCACATCCAGCGACAGTGGCGACCATTGGTGTGCGGACCTATGCCAACCAACACGCAGCCATGGGGTGGACCTCGTGTCCCCGCACCCCCAACGGCCAACACGACAAGCGACACGGAGTTGAGACACCGCGCGCACCTGCACCAGCTCTGCTCTGCGCAGTGGCACGTGTGGGTGCGTGCACCCGTGCGCGAAGTCAGCCGCATCGCTGATGACAGAGGTTCACGCTTCGATGTGTGCTGAGCTCATCAGCTCATTCAATGGTTTGAGACGCGTGCTTGCATGCAAGGCAGTCAGCAGACGCCGTTTCGCTGAGCACCGATGTTTCGAGCATGTCATGTGTTTGCGGAATTCGTCGATGGGAATTCCTTGGCATTGTGACGAAACACTGCGGCGGCTGCAGTTCAACAGCTCAAGCGACCGCATCCAGCACCCCTGCGGTCTGTCGCAGCTCGTGGTGCAGCAGGGCCAGCTCTTGCGCAAGCAGTGGAGAGGCGAGGGAGACGGCGCTGCCCACGGCGTCGTGCAGAGCAAATCGCAGCAGCTGCGACTGCGGTAAACCCTCTGGGGCTGGCGCGACACGACCCGAGCCGGCTGGCAGCGGCGTGACAGCGCACGGACAGAAGTGGTACTCGTGCGAGGGCGGGTGCGAGGCAGCACTTTCAGACGTGCTGCCGCTGTGCCCGACGCTGGCTCCCGCGGCTCCGGCGCTAGCCGGGCCGGAGCCAGCCGCCCCGTCGAAGACGCAGCGCGCGCGCCGCGGCAGCGGCAGCGCCCACGCCATCAGCAGCAGCGTGTACAGGTGGGCCTCGCGGATGCGCATGCAGGTGACGCCCTCGCAGTGGGCGCCGGGCCGCAGGCTGCCCACATCCAGCGGCCCCGCCCGGCGCATCGCGTCAGCCAGGGCAGCCGTCACGGAGGGGACGTGGCTGTGGCCGTCTGGGGTGGCGCCGCGTGCCGGCGAGTCTGACAGGTGCCCCGCGAGCGCCAGCGTGACGGCCCCGAAGATCGGCGTGGCTTCCAGCTCGCGCAGCAGCTGCGTGGTGCTGCTGATGTGCTCCCGGCTGAGCTTGCTCACGCAGCGCGACTCCTCCGCGCCAGCGGGGCGCTTGCCGCGGCCACTGGCGCTGGCAGCAGAGCCCGTGAACGGCGCAGCTGCCTGGATGAGCGCAGCGTGTGCCGTGTGGCGGCCAGCGCCGGCTGCGTGTTCAGAGGCGGGCGGGGGAGCCCCGAGCCGCAAATACTCCGCGCCGCTGTGCCCAGGCGCGGTGTGCCGCTCTGCCGGGTGTTCGCTGGCGTCGGGGGCGACCGCGGCAACAGCACTCTCCAGCAGGGCGGTGCCGATGGCAGCGATCTGCGGGGCGCGCTTGTGGGAGCGCAGGGCGCTGACGAATATCGCGACCGCATGCTGGAGGAGAGCCAGCTGCGGCAGGGCCTGAGCACTCGCCTTCACGCACGCCCCCGCCCCAGCAGTTTGCAATTCCATCCCGCCGCCGTCACCGACCCCGGGCAGCGGCGCGGCCAGCAGCGCGCGCTTCGCGTCCTCCAGCGCTGACGCCAGCACATCTTGCAAGCGCATGTTCAGGCACACGTGGCCGTGGCCGCGGCGGCTAGCGGCATCCTTTCCGCCCTCACCGGCTCGGGTGCGGGCTGCCGACGTGGTTTGGCAGGCCGGCCCGAGCGGCGAATCGTGAAACAGCAGCAACGGCGCTGCCGCGCGGCGCTTGAGCACGACAAACCCGTTGGGCAGGCGCGTGCGAGCGTCCGGGCGGCCCATCGCTTCCCACAGCCGCTGCACCGGCACCCAGAAGGGCGGGTGCTCGCCCCGCGAGGTGTCCAGCAGCAGCACCGCATCCGCAGCGGCGTGGAACCCCACGATCGGCGCAAAGCGGGTGTCCGAGACTGCCGTCGAGCCCGCCGCGCTTGTGTTGCACGCCGCCTCGCAGCACCCCAGCACGCTGCTGGAGTAGGCGGCTAGCAGCACCTCGTCCTGCTCAAGGGCAGCGCCGCGCTGGCACGCGTGGGCGACTGTCTGCCGGAACACCGCTGCATCTGCCATGCGGTGATAACACACGTACGCAGTGGACGATCCACCACTAGCCCCTGCCGCTGTCACTGCAGGGTGGCCGTCCACTGCCTGAGCGGCACGCCCATGTGGTCCAGAAGCCCGAAACACTTCGGCGGCCGCAGCATTGCAGCCTGCCAGACGAGCTAGCTCATCAATGGTAATTCCGCCGTCAGCCTGGACGTCCTCCAGACTCTTGCAACAATCAAGCTGCAATGTATCGAAATATGGGACGGTCGCAAACATCGATTGTGGGTGTTGTAAGCGGAGGCGAGTGAAATCTGCCGAAAGTGGATCTGCCACGGACACGAGGTTGCGGGGCTTCAGTCTCACCATCTCCTCGGCAAACCAGCGCCAAGGACCCTTCCAGATCCGCCGTGGATCAATGTGCAGTGCATTCAACGCCATCACGAGAGCCGTGTGCCCCGATAGCGACGTCATTTCTTCTGCACTTGGAAACCACGACGAGGGAGGAGTCGGTCGTGCGCTGCCGACAGCTCCACACCAAGCCCCGCCTTCGCGGTCGACAAGGCGCTGCTAAACTCACGAGTCCTGAACTGTGCCGCCAGCGTGAAATATGCCTCTAGCGTGCCCTCGGCCATGGCTTCAGTAAACATTTCCTTGCCAGCTGCATCCACCACGCAATGTGCAACTGTGTTGGAATAGTGATTAGCGCACTTTCTACACCGCAAAGCTGGCCACCGACGGGTACAGCTTCATGCTAACCGTCAGAGGTGATTGGTTGAATGGCCGCGCGGGCAAAATGTGATTGTATGGCGGGAATCGGTGCCTCGACGGCAACGACGCAATGCGTTCTCTCGCAGCAGAGAGCCGTCGAAGTGAACAAGCGAGAGCATCCAGCGTACGGAGCAGCCCGTGCAAGCAGGGCGCGAACCGTAGCGGTGCCCCCGCGCAGCTGCGACGGCAGCATCTTCGGCAAGTTGTGTGCAGGTGTCACTGCCGCTGAAGCCGACGATACGTCACCGATGCGCTCTACGGAACACGCATGACGGTGCCAATACTGCACATCTTGAGCACAGTCGAATGTGTGTGTGCCTCCCGTTACGGGTGCACGAGATTATCGTCGTGAAGCGTTCTCGAGCGGACGGACGGTAAACTCTCGATGCGCTGCGAGAGCGGCAGAACGTGGCGGATTGCGGTGTGTTGGGCGTGCGGATGCAAAATCAGCTAACTGTGGGTGTTCCCATTGAGCGTTTTTTCGTGGAGAACTTTTACCAAGCAGCGATGGCGGCACAGCTCTCTCGCCTGGCTCATTTGGGGGGCGTCCGCGCGCTGTACTGCAAGTCAACGCTGCATGGCACGACGGACGTGTGGCGCTCTGCTGCATCCACACATCTTCACATTCCAGCGCCCGCAAAGTGCCTGCTTCTGTGCTCCGAACCCGAGCTCAAGTTTGTCGGCTCACCAATCGCCGGTTCACTGCGCAAAGCCGGCTTTCAACCGTACACTCACGCCATCAAGCCGTCCCATGCCGTCCCCGAGCCGAATGCCATACGGGATGCCGCTGCACTCATTAGTCGCACAGGGTGCGGGTGGGTGGTTGCAGCAGGGCCCGCTGAGCTGACCAACTTTGCGAAAGCCATCGCGGCCGCGGCGACAAACGGCGACGTTGTAAAGACCACCACAAAAGAGGAGGGGGAGCATCAATTAATTTGCAAGAATGCATCGGTGCCTCTTGTGTCTGTGCCGACGGCTTGGAATTTTGACGGCGCGTCGGCAGTTCACAGCGTGTGGGCTGGCCCTGGCAACAGCATGGCGTTTCGGGCACACCCCAGCTCGAGTCAGGCGGTATTGTTTGACGGCTTCTTGATGGGTCAGTTAAGCACAGGCCCCGCTGCGTTGCGCGACGCTTTGAGTCTAATGACCCTTGCTGCGGAGGCCGCGCTGATTACGCGTGTCTTCGCGTCTCCAGATTTGCTGGAGGCGGCTACGGCTGCGCTGCAACACAGTGTGCTGTTGGTGAGACGGATCCTCCAACGCGGGTCGCAGCCGCCTTCAGACGAGGAGCGCGAGGTCGACAACCGGCTTGCGTCGTTGTGCTGTGCTGCGACTGGCGCACTCCACGCCCACAGCGCACTGGGGTTGGCGCACGCAATTCCAGCTGTTGGACAGCAGATGTTTCGGATTCCGTACAGCGTCAGCCTGGGTGCATTGTCGCCCCATCTGCTGGATTGGCTGTACCAGTCCTTGGATTGCGAGACCGTTCTCGAGGAGGCCGAGGACGGGGAGGACGAGGAGGAGGAGGACGGCAGCCACGGACTCACAGCAGGTGCGAGCACCGGTTTAAATGACGGGCTGTCTGGCAATCCCTTTTCGACACAATCAGTTGGAGAGCGGCAACGCCGTTGTCGCCACCTCCACTTGGTGTCACGGCTGCTGCTGGCTACCTGCAAGAGTGTCGTCGGTGGGTCCAGTAACAAGGCCGTCGCCGCCATCGAGCGCTCAGCGGCGGACGGCGAGCCCTTTCACGGCGTCTGGTCCGCCCTGTTCAGAGAGGGCATTGCGCCGGGCGCTGCGGATGAGTGCATGCAGGTGCTGCAGCCCGCAGTGCGCCTCAGCCCAGCGGAGCGGGAGCTGCTCGCCGCGACCGCTGAGCTCCACGACTGTGCGCTGCACGCCCCCGTCGTGCCCAGCAAGCAGGACGTTGCAACGCTTCTGGGAAATTTCATACCGTAGCAGCACTTGTGGCGGAGGGGTGCGCGTGGCTAAATGGTAACACGGGCCTGCTGCGTTATTCGCCGATCCCTCGCCAGAGGTCCCTGCTGCCAAAGCGGCAGCAGCTGCAGGGCCACTTGCAGCGGCACGTGCATAGCAACGCGGTGACGCGTGCTCGGCTCGAATTCTTCAATTGGAACTCGTGATCTCACCTCCAACCCTTCGAAATATGTGAGCTTCGGATTTGGCTGCAATCGATTGTTTTGCTTTGAATATTCCTGACATACGCAAAATTCCCTGCCTATTGCACAATCAAACTGCAGGGCGTCTCGAGCAGAAAACAGAACCCGCCCTACGAGCGCGTTTCCGAAGGCGGTCAACATCCATCGTGCTGCATCCGACACCTCATGGACCCTCGCAATGGAATTGAAGAGGGGAACTGGGCACTTGCCCTCAACATGCATCGCTCAGTGTACGCTCAAGCAGTCCCAGACAAGCCCATATCAGGCCAGGTCGGGCGGCTTACATCGGTGTGTCGAGCGCTGCAGGCACCGCAAAGCTCGGCGACACAGCTGCCTCACTTCGAGGACAGGCTCGGGCGGCAAATCGACAGCAATAACTATTCAGGTGAAACGCTGTGCACCGGCATGCAGCGCCCCAAGGGACCTGTCGCGAAGCGTTTCCGACGACGGCGCGTACGGAGCGTTTCCGACGACGGCGCGTACGGAGTGCCATAGGTGGGTGGGGATTGGATACAGATGGTTAAGGTGCCAGTGTTTCGGCTGGAGGCGGCTCACATGGTGCCTGAGCTGCGCATGACCGCGCGCACTTGCCCCGAGATCTTGACCTTGTTGGCCACGGCAGGCCCCGCGTAGTCCTCCGTGGTGCGGGCCGGCATCTCCAGCTCCAGCACCGCCACGTTGTCCCCGCCGCGGAAGCGCGGGTGGTCGGGCTCGTATGCCTGCCGCGCCGCCGCATACTGGCTGCGCGGCCGCGCGTCTGCCATCGGCGCCAGCGTGAGCAGGGAGGCCATGGCAGCGGAGGTGGAGGAGGGCGGCCGGCGCACGCGCAGGCGGTTTCCGGCGAGCTCCATGCCCCGCAGCGTCCACTCGTCTGCGTCCTCGTCCCACACCGCTCGGGACTCGATCTGCAGGGGCGGCATGAGGGGAGAAGAACCGAAGTGGCAGCTCGCAAGACATCCCATCGTGGCCCGCCCCGTGACACATATTCAAAACCGCGCACTGCGCCACACAACCCATCCCATCCGAGCGGCTGCCCCGACCCCTCGGACTTTCGCCCCACAGGAGCTAACGAGAGCTTCTCGCAAATACCACCGCACACCCGACGCAACAGCTACAGCGCTCTGATAGTGCGGCCACGCACCCGCTCTGCCTCGTGCGGCGGCACGAACGCCTCCAGCATCAGCTGCTTCAGCTTGAGCTGCTTGTTCATCTCCCGGATGGTGTCCAGCATGTCCTCCCGCTCCCGCGCGAACTCCTCCGTCGCGTCGCGGATCTCCGTCTGCGCCGCCTGCAGCTTGTTCCACACCTTCTTCAGCTTGCGCGTCTTGGCCTCCACCTCCTCCGCCATGCTCGCGTACTGCTCCTCGATCATGAGGTTCGCCTCCTCCAGCTCGCGCGCGAGGCCCTCCTCCTGCCGCCGCCGCTCCTCCAGCTCCATCTGCGCGCGCCGCAGCTCCTCCTCCTGCCGCGCCGCCTTGTCCAGCACCTGCCCGCCGATCAGCAGCTTCTCCTGCATGGCCGCCAGCTGCCGCGCGAGGGCCTCCTTCTCGCCCTCGGCGCGCTCGTGCTCGTGCGCGCGCGCCGCCACCTCCGCCTCCAGCTTGCGCCGCTCCTCCTCCGTGGCGGAGGCCTTGGCCAGCAGCGCCGCCTGCTCCTCCGCGGCGCGCGACAGCAGCTCGGCGCGGTCCTTCTGCGCGCGCTCCTGCAGGGCTCGCACCTCCTCCTCGCTGACTCCCACCAGCTTCACCTTCTCGACCTCCACGATGCGCTCCACCACCTCCGTCACGGTGGGCCCGGGGGCGGACGTCGGGATCGTGACCTCGCGCCCATCCACTATGATGGTCGTGGTGGCGCTCGCCTTGGCGCGCGCCTCCTCCTCCGCCAGGCGCGCCCGCAGCCGCTCGATCTCCTCCTGGAACTCGCGCAGCATCGTGTCCTTCGGGTCCTCGTTCACGTGCGGCTTGTTCTTGATCTGCTTGGCGCGGTCCGCGTAGCGCAGCGTGGAGAGCGTCTCGTCGTAGTTGTAGTCCGCGGGGCCGCAGTTCGCGATCATGACCGTCTTGGTGTTGCCGCCCAGCGAGTGCTGCAGCAGTTTCGTGAGCCTGCGCGAGAGGGGGACGGGGTGGAGGGGAGGGCAACGCGGCAGCAGGGGATGAGTGGATATGGCGGCATGGCGGATCGCCAACAGTGAGAGCTATTGCCGGAACGCAGCAGGAAGCAGGCGGCGGCGCAAGGGCGCAGAAGCTGCGTGCTACTGCCTGCACAACCCGCCCCCGCTCCTGCGGCGAGTACTCACTTGCTGTCTCGGTAGGGCACGTGCGTGGACCTGCCGTCCACCAGCGCAGAGATGACGTTGCCCAGGGCTGAGAGCGACAGGTTGATCAGGGCGCCCTCCTTCAGGCGCACGCCCTCGGCGCCCGTCTTGCTCTGCCGCTCGCTGCCCGCGAGGTCCACCATGTTCAGCTTGCCCACGCGGATGTGGCTCTTGCCGTCGGGGCCGATCTCGCTCGTCTCCACCGTCACGGTGAAGATGGCGTGGCTACGGCTCGAGCGCGCGTTCATGGCGGTGCTGCCCGTCACGCGGTGCTTCTTGCCGGCCTGCAGCACCGCATCGATCTCCGCCACGTCCTTCACCACGAAGGTAGCCAGGTCCCGCGCGTACCAGCCGCTCTCGGGGTGCTCCTTCAGCTCCAGCTTGTTGCTGGGGTCCTTGCCCAGCAGGTCGCGGATGTCCTGCAGGGGGTGGGGCAAGCGGCGCGCCACAGAACGGCAGCGTGAGACGCGCCGCAGAACGGCAGCGCGACTCGCCATTCGCCAACCAGGGACTTTGACCGACGCACGCCGATCGCTGCTGTCACACACCACACACCTCCTTGTAGATCTCGAGGTAGCTCGCGCGCACGAGAAACTGCTTGTCGGGGCTGCTGTTCGCCCTGATGGCCTCGAAGATGTGTTTGAAGGAGTTGGGGATGATACCGCGATCGGATGCGGGCTCGGGGTAACCCTCCATGGTGTGGCTTTTACCCGCACCCGTTTGGCCGTCTGCAGGAGGTGAGCGAGCAAGGCGGGTGATACCCAAATCCACATGCCTCGAGCGCTCTCTCCAAAAGGCGCCTCACACGTCCTACGCCAGCGCCCAACTCACAGGCGAAAATGGTGCCGTTAAAGCCCGCGAGCACACTCTCCACGATGGGAGCTGCGGTGGTCTCGTAGACCTCCTGTTGTGTACTATCGTCGCCATAGGTCTGATCAAATGTGAAGGAG
>Ga0208629_100670_pt1 | contig 15662 bp, 6 predicted proteins | sample LakWasMet19_HOW5_2_FD_183865 | JGI IMG/M metagenome (GOLD analysis project Ga0208629, IMG submission 183865) | Freshwater sediment methanotrophic microbial communities from Lake Washington under simulated oxygen tension - Sediment Metagenome... | ecosystem: Environmental > Aquatic > Freshwater >...
AGCGTCAGCAGCAGCAGCAGCAGCGTGCTCAGGTAGATTGGAGGGTGCTCTTCCGGCAGCCAAGTTGCTGCGGCTTGGCTGCAAAGGTGCCGACCTGGCGAGCGGCGGCGAGGCATCGAGGAAACGGGCACCCGCTGCCGCCACGGAGGCGGAGGGCCTAACCGCCACCGCCAACCTCGGGCTAGGGGCTGCTCCACGCTCCTGTTCAACACCGACACGGCTGGGCGCGCTCTCAAACCCCGTTCTCGCGACAGCGCTCGGCACCACGGGCGACGCAGGCGCCGCAGGCGCCCTCAGTGACGTCAGGGCCGCAGTTTTTATCGTGCTGGTCGGCGGCGCGCCGGCGCCGGGCTGCGGCGCCAGGACAGCTTTGCTGCCCACTTCATTCTCAGGCGACTCCTCCTGCTCCTCCTCCGCCTCGTCATCGTCCGGCCGGCAGATCCAGACCACGACGGCACTGATGTCGTCCGCAGAGCCGCACTTCTTGGCTGTGAGACACAGCTCCCGCGCCGCCGCGTTGGGGTCGCCGAACACCGCAAGCGCATGTGCCACCACCGCCGCGGCGGCGGACTCTGACAGCGCGTCCCACACGCCGTCCGTGGCCGCCAGCAGAAAGGCGACCGGCAGGGCGGGGGCGCTCGCCGCCGCGTCCTGCAGGGTGAAGGCGGGCGTCGGGCGCAGGAGCGCCGCGTGCTGCCCGCAGGCGCTGGGAGCCATGCGGCTGGCGGCGTAGCCCACCATCCCGTGCAAGCCGCCGCGCGGGAGGTGCAGCCCCCGGTGGTGAGCGACTTCGGTCGCGGCGGCTGCGCCGGCGCCTGCTGCCAGCCTGCCGGAGCCTGGCGTGCGAGCCTCCGCAAGGCGTGCGGCGTGGAGCGACCGCAGCAGCGCCAGCCCTGGCGTCAGCTCCGCCGCGGCGCCCATCTCACGTACCCCCGAACTGCTGGCGCTGGCGGCGCGTAGGCCCTGTGCGGTGGCGGCACCACCAGGCCTGCCACCGGCACCGTCGGCTGCTACCGTCGCCAGCGCTGCGTGTCTGGCCGTTCGCTGCATGGCCGCAGCTGTACTGCTGCCAGCAGTGGGTGCGCGCGCTGCGCCCATGGAGGACGCTGATTGGCTCCGGGTGTGACCGCCGTGCTGGGTAGCAGCAGCCAGCGCCGTCATCGCGGCTGTCCACGCGCTACGTAGTTGCCGAGCCACGCCAGGCGCACCACTTCCGCTCGCCGCCCCAACCAGATGTTCCACCGTATCAGCGATTTGGCGCGCCGTAGGCACGTCGCACCCGCGCAGGCGGGTGACGTGTACGTCCGGCTCTGCGGAGATGACCCCTGGCCGGCAGGCGTACTTCTCCTGCAGGTCGCCGATGGTGCGGGTGGGCTCCAGCACGCCGATGACCCGCCCGTTCCGGATGAAGCCGCCGCGCTCGAGGATGCGCCGCCGCTCGCCCTCATTGGAGCAGCGATGGTCCGTAGTCAGCGTCTCCACTGAGCCGTCCGCTCGGCGCAGAATGACCTTGCAGTCGCCGCAGTTGGCGACTGTCACGTGGGCGCCGCGGAGCAGCACCGCAGTGAGGCAGCTCCCAGACGTGATGCCGGCAGCCGGTGTCACAGCTTTGGCGGCTCTGAGGTCCGAGGCGCGAGTTTCCCAGCCCGCCTCGACGGCGGCGAACGCCTCCGACAGCGCCAAGCCATCGCTCGCAGGACCACCTGCTGGGCGGCGCCGCAACGCATCCTCAAGAGCGGGCTGGAACGCCACCTTGGAGATGTAGTCCGCACACGCGACGCCGTCGTGCCCATCACACACTATCAAGAGCATGGGGGCGGCGTCGTCGCTCTCAGCATCTTTGGGGACACCAGTCAAGGAGGGGACAACGGCGACGCGATCCTCGTTCGCATGATACAGTCCCTTGATCGTGCACCCACCCGTTTCGATCTCAAAGGAGTGCCTCACATGACTTCGCTTCGTCGATGCCGCAACACGGACTGCCGTTCGCATGGCTGGCACACTGCCAGGCACAGTCGCCGCGGCGGCCATCCTCGTCTAATCGCTGAAAAAAGAAAACAATCCCGCCCGCTTGAAAGTCCGCAAAATGCCGACAATAGTTGAAGAACGCAGAGGGGCGCGCACGATGCAGGGAGAAACTGGTGCGAGGCTTGCGGGGACGCACGACTCGTGACAGCAAGAATGCCACGCACGTGAGTTGTGAGCTGGCTGGCGCTCGCGGTAGGCTTTACTCATACCCAGAATGGCACACAACATATCAAAGCACGTAAGTGAACCTGTATCATTGATGCATTTGTGTCGTTCAGTGATTCGTTCGGATGGAAGCCTCTGCATGCAACACGTCGTCGAACAGACAGACGGCAGCACACACCTGCTGCGCGCATCGCCACAAGGGGCGAACCCGGCGGCGATGCCGCGCCAAAATTCCCATCTACTGTGCGCAGTCTTCCACGATGCAGTCCATTGTTCTGCGAAAGCCGGCGACAGCGGCCGCCAAGCTGGCGTGCAACACAGTCATCGCACGTCGGATGGCAACTGCTGCCCGTGAGCGCCCGCTCAGCCCGCACTTGACAATCTACAAGTTCCGGGTTAACATGATCACCTCCGTGATCTTCCGCGGTGGGTGACCGGGCACGGCATGCGCGCACCGCGAGAACGCGCTGCAGCTGATTGCTGCCTCGCCAGTTCGTGCCTCGGCGAAGCCGACGCCGGCGAGGCGGCAAGCGTGACGACAATGCGGCAAGCACAAGCTCTCGATAATGGTAGTGCGTCGCTCGCGCCCGCCCCTCGCGTGCAGGAACTGGCATTGCTCTTGTTGGCGGCTTGGGAGCTCTCTCGATCGCGTACATCCCGGCCGGTGGGCAACTGAAGGACTACATCTGGCACTTGCAGCAGTACCCGTTTTTGAATGCGCTGGTCAAGGCCGGTGTTGTTTTCCCGCTGTCTTTCCACTACATGGGCGGTCTCAGGCATCTGGTGAGTCCGAACGGGGTTCGCCGGCGCCTCTGCAGCCAGCATGCGTTGCGGTATGGGGTCGCGTTTTCACACGGCGCATCCAGATTTTTGTGAGGATGTATTGAGCACGAAAGATCGGAACGACATGAGCGGAATTAGCCCGACTTTTGTGAATGCTACCCATTGGTGCAGGCCTGGGACAACATCCAGGGGCAGAATCTGGAGTTTGTGCGCAAAACCGGCTGGGGAGCGGTCGCGGCGGCGTCCGTGTTCGCGCTGATTGCCATGGGTACGGAGTTCAAGGGCAAGGGCATCAAGAATGAGCACTGAGGTGTTGACGGCGTCACTGACTCCCCACTCATTGCAACTGGTGTTGCGGCCCTGAAATCAACTGGAAGAAAGCGCACCGCGACACCTGAGCAGGTCGGGCGTCTTGGTGCCTCGTGGCGCACAGTCGCTATGGCCAGAAGTGGAGCTGTAGAACTCAGCACCTCGGGCTAAGACGGCGGCCAGTGGTCCACACGCTTGGGCACACAAGCAGGGGCATGCACGCAACAACACCGATGCTGCTGGCTCGGCACGTCTTTGGGCGAGACTGCCCACCAGTTGCCTGTTTGCCTGCCCGGCGCTATCGTTTCGCAACGTTGCCACCGCGGCCGATGTTGGCATGGAGAGATTGCCATCAGGGGACTGAATCCCGCATTGTGGCTTTCAAGCTGTGTCACCCCGGATCGTTATCCTCTCCTGCGAGGGGCGGTTGTCCGAGTCAGCCCGCCGATGTAGCAACGATTCCGCCAGTTGTTCGTCACATCGCACGTCGCCACGGCTGTCGACGAAGCGTCGATCCCAGCATCTGTTGTCGGGATTTGATGGCACACGCCCTTGTTCAGGGTCTTCACGGCGCGCTGACGCATCAGCGACCAGGCGTCTCTCGCCAAATGCAACAGGAATCAATTGCTGGGTGACACTGGAAGAGTGTTGTTGATCGGCAGCGGTCCGCCAACACTTCGTCAGGAGGGCGGAAGCTACCTGCCAAAGCCTTGCCGCGGGTCTGGTATTCTTCGAGACCGGGTACACTCGCAGGTCGCACTGGCACGGCATCAGCCGTGTGTGGCGATTCCATCACATGCTCTCATCATTTTGCCTACCGATCGCCTGCCGTCAGCATGTTCGCGAGGCCGTGTTGGACGCTCTCAGACAGCAAGCTTGTGTCCATATCGGTGCATAGCGTAGATGGCTGCCCCAAAAAGTGCCACGTGCAGCACCAGGTCCTGGCGTGCCTTCACCATTGGGTCGGCACGATCGAACATGCGCGACACGGTCTCAGTCACGTACTCAACAACGCTTGTGCTGCACGTAACACGGGCGATCGACATTTCCCAAGCGATGTGCGATTGAAAGTAACAGCTCGTCTTGAAGCGCTGCCGGACTTCCGGGTGCTTCAGCATAAGCGGCTCACCTGCGCGCCAGAACGGGTTTCCCCGCTGGTTGTGTGGTGCTGCCTGATGGACGAGCGGCTGACATTGTGAACGCGCGAGTCTTTCAGACGGCAGAGAAAGCTCGTCGCGGAACGGGCACCCAGGTCGCTGCCCGGCGCCTGTTTGATGAGCTGCACTTTCATCGTAGTGCGCAAAATTCGCAGACGGACGCTCTGAGAGTGAGGTTTTCACATTCATGAAGCGTACTGCAAGCATGGACGGGATCCGCTATGCTGAAACAGGCAAGTGTATGCTATTTGCCTCGATCTCACCGCGTCGAGACAGCGCCGTGGCGTCGTTCGAAAACACGGCCTCACGATCAAGGCCAACGGCCGCGTGAAACGCAACTCTCTGCACGGCACTGCCGGGGGACGGCACACCATGGCAGACCTGGAATCGCAAGCAGAAAAGCTGGAGCAGCAGCGTATGCACTTGCTTGGAGAGAAAAAGCTGCTGGCTCAGCTGGAGCGAGAAGCCTTTGCAGAGCACAAGAAGCTTGAGGAGGACCAGCTTGCGTGAGTGGGGTCACGTGCGCTCAACCATACTTCGATGGTGTTGGCTCCGCACGATTGGCAACCTACCTACTCTGGGATGCGTGTCTTGCAACGCGAGTTCTCGGCATGATTTTGTGAGCATCGTGTGCCGCTCCATCTCTCGCAGCACAATTGACCGCCTCGTACAAGACGTTGTGGAGCTGCGACAACAGCTTGCGTCAGAGCGCAAGTCTGCTGAGTTGCTTCAGGTGTGTAGCTCACGCCCACCGGCACGTGACATTCGTGCATGCGCCCATTGCCGCCTCGGTATCTACACACGAACACATGACTCCTCGACGCTGCAGGCGTCCCTGGACGAGCGCAAGAGGAGTGACGCCACAGTCAACGATGCAACGGGCGCTCTGCGCGGCATTGTCGCCGAACTTACAGCGGAGCTCGCGGAAGCCCGCGCGGAGCACGCGGCGCTGCAGGCGGATCACGGGCGTGTGCTGTCGGACAGAGAGTTCCTCATGCGCTCCCTCGGCGAGCTCGAGCACACACAGGGGCAGCTGTCGGCGCTGCTGCAGTCTGCGGAGGAGCGCGTGCGAGGGGCGGAGGACCGGCGCGACATCGCGGAGGCGGCCGCAGCGAGCCAGCGCGGCGAGTGCGGCGCGCTGCAGACCCGCTGCGGCGAGCTCGTATCCGCACTCGCGGAGGTGAGCGCCGAGCGGTCGGGCCTGGCAGCGGACGCGGCGGCGCTGTCGGCGCGGCTGCGGCAGTCGGAGGCCGCGCTGTCCACGGCCACGCACGAGCGACAGCACGCGACGGCGCAGCTGGGCGAGGCGCTGCGGCTGGAGGCGGAGCTGCGCGCTGCGCTGGCGGCGGCGGAGGCCGACGCGGCCGCTGCCCGCTCCGCCGCAGATGCCGCGCAGGGGCAGGCAGCCACCGAGGCGCAGACCGTCGCCGGCCGCACGCGCCAGCAGCTGTCGGCGGCGCAGGAGGAGGCGGAGGCCCTGCGGCAGCGGCTGCGGCGGGCGGCGGCCGACCTCGCGGAGGAGCGCGCCCGCTCAGAGGCCACGGCCCAGGGGCTGCAGCGCGAGCTGGCTGCGCGCGCGGCGGACGCGGCCTCGGCGCAGGAGTCGCTGCGGGCGCGGGAGGCGGGGCTGCGCGTCGCCACCGAGTCGGCGCGGGCCGCGGAGGAGCGGCTGGCGCGCCTGCAGGCGCGGCTGCAGGAGCTGGAGGCGCGCGCCGCAAGCGCCGACGGCGCGAGCGCGGGCATCATGGCGTCGCTGGACGAGGCGGTGCGCAACAGCGGCCGCGTGCAGGAGGAGCTGGCGCGCCGCAGCGCCGCCCTGGAGGAGGCCAGGGGCGCGGCTGCGGAGCAGGCGGCAGCGCGGGCGGCGGCGGAAGCCGCCCTTGCTGCTGCGGAGAGCCGCCACCGGGAGGCGGAGGCTGCTCACCAGGCCGCTCTCCGAAGCCTGCGAGCCGAGGTGGCCGCTGCCACGCAGGCGGCGTCGACGCTGCGGCAGCAAGTTGCAGCGTCGACGTCATCTCAGACCGTCGCACAGCACACCGCTGCCAGTGCCACCGCCACCGCTGAGGCCGCGGCCACCCAGCTGCAATACCTCCAGCGCCAGCTGTCGCAGACGGAGCGGGACTGCGAGGGCCTGCAGGCGCAGGTGGCTGCCGTGGCGTCGGACAAGGCGGCTGCGCTTACCCGGCTGGAGGAGGCGCTGACGCTGCTGGCAGCGCTCAAGCAGCACTCCGACGCGCGGGAGGCTGCCGGCCGCAGCGAAGCGCCGACTTCCTCCGCTGGCGAGGCGGCTGCGAGGGAGCGTGCCGTGCTCGCTGCCACCCTCTCTGGCGTCTCGCGCTTGACTGAGGCGGCTGCACGCTCTCAGGCAGCGCTGCAGGCGGCGGTTGACGCCCGGTGCGGCGCGGTGCTGCGGAAGCTGGAGGCCGCTGGCGTTGTGCAGCAGCGCCTCGGCGCAAGCGTGGCTGAGCTCGCTGCTGCCAAGGCCGCCCTCGTTGGCCAGGTGTCCGTGCTGCAGGCGGAGGCGCAGGCTCACGCGGCCAGCCACGCTGAGGCGAGCACTGCGCTGGCGGCCGCATCCGCTGCACGCGCCTCGGCCGAGGAGCAGGCGGCGGCTTTGAAAACCGAATCAGCCCGGCTGCAGCGCCTGCTGAAGCAAGCGGAGTCGGTGCAGTCAGCGCTCCTGCAGGAGGGCACCGCGCGGCAGGCGGCGACGCAGGCCGAGCTGCAGGCCTCTCAGCAGCGCGCTGGCGAGCTTGAAGGCAGGCTGCGCGACACTGCAGCCCAGGTCGCCTCGTTGCAATCCGAGGTGTCGTCGCTGCGGCAGCAAGCGGCAGACGCAGCTGAGCTCGCGAAGGCTGCATCTGAGCCGGCTGCCGCGCTTGCTGCCGCCGAAACGGAGCGCCTGCAGCGCGCCCTTGACGCCGCGAATGCGCGCGCAGCGGACGCGGAGGCAGGGGCCGCTGCGGCTGTCAAGACGCGGGACACGGCCATGGGCCTCGCCTCCACGCTGCAGGAGCAGCTCGCGGACGCGCTCCACCGGCAGGCAGCCCTGACCTCGGAGCTGGCAGCGGCGCAGGAGCGCTGCGGCCACCTGGCGAGCGTGCTGGACCGGCTCGCTGCGGCCGAGGCCACGGCGGCGTCCCTGAAGCAGCAGGTTGCCACGCTGACCGCCCAGCTGGCAGCCGCGCCAGCAGCAGGGGATGCTGAGCGAGCGCGAGCCGGGGAGCTACACGCTGCGCACGCCCACTGCGACGAGGCGTTGTCTGCGGCGCACACGGCGCTGGCCGCAGAGCGCGCTGAGGTATCCACCTTGCACGGTCAGCTGACCGCCGCCCGCGCTGCCGCTGCTGCTGCTGTGGCAGAAGAACCCGCTGCCGTCAGCGCAGGCATCGCGCACGCCACCCTGCGTCTCGCCGCAGAGGAGGCGTCCTCTCGCGCTGCGCTGCAGGGGGCTCTGGCTGCCGCGCAGGAGCGGCTGTCCGCGCTGGAGGCGGACTTTAAGGACGCAGGCGCAGCGTGGCAGGCCGAGGCGGCGCAGGCGGCGGCCGAGGCGGCAGCCGCAGTCCGCGCAGAGGAGGCGCTTGCAGCCGCTGACGCCGACGCGGCAGCCCGCGCAGAGCTCGCTGCTTCCGTCGCTGCTGCGCGCGCCGAGGCGGCGGCGTCAGTCGCCCCGCGCATCCAGCAGCTGGAGTCTGCGCTACTGCAGGCCGAGGCGCAGCTGGCTCTGGCGGCGCAGGATGGGGAGGAGCTGCGCGCTGAGGCGGTCGACCGCCTGACCGCGATGCAGGCGCAGGCGGCAGACCTGGAGGAGCAACTTGCAGCTGCCGACGCCGCTGCAGAGGCAGCTCGCGCAGCCGCTGATGCGGCAGCCGCAGAGACGGCTTCAGCGCAGGCGAGCTCTCTCGCTGCGGAGAGCCGGGTGACTGCGCTGGAGTCACAGCTGTCCGTCGCTCGCAGTGAGCTGCAGGCTGCTGTTGCGGCTGCCGCGTCCGCCGCAAGCGTGGCTGTCAGCCGCGGGTCCATCATCACGGTGGCTCACGTGGGGAGCCAGTGCGAGCCTGTCCAGCCAGATGTGAGCGCGGCAGGCGTGCAATGCACCCTGCTGCCTGCAGCCTCCGCTGTCTCGCTGGCCGCCGAGCCCGCGGCCTGCAGCAGCGCTGAGCACGCCGCCCTGACAACGCGCGTGGCTGAGCTCACGCACGTTGTGGCACAGCTGGAGCTGCAGGCGGCGTACGCGGGCGCGGAGCACGAGGGGCTGCGGGCCGAGGGCGCAGCGCGCCTGGCGGAGGCGCGGTCCGAGTACGCTGCGGCTGCGGGCGCGCTGGAGGCGGCGGCGGGGATCGCGGAGGGGCTGCGCGAGGAGCTGCTGGACAGCGAGGCGGAGGTGGCGCGCCTGTCGGGGGCGCTGGAGGACGTGCTGCGCTCCGAGTGGCGCGACGCGGGCGACGTGCGCAGCCTGGCGGGCAGCGAGGACGGCGGCGAGGGCTGGGTGAACGCCGCGCCCGCCGACGACGAGGGCGCCTCCTGGCGCAGCGCGGGCCTGCTGCGGGAGGACAGCGCGCTGGCTCGGGACCTGGACGCCTTCTTTGACGGCGCCTCCTCGGCCCGCTCGCCCGCGGCAACGGTCGCCCCGGCGGCGGCCGCCGCGCCCGCCAGCCCGCCGCCTGGCGTGGCGTACGCTGCGCTGTCCCCCATCCCCGCCGAGACGGCGCGCAGCGTGGCCCGCACTGGGGCGCGCTCAGTGGCGGTGAACACCTCCGCCTCAGCCCTCTCGCCGGCGCAGCTGCAGCCCCTCGCCGACTCTGAGACGGCAGGCCCCACATCAGCCGAGCCGCAGCGCTCTGAGGCAGCGGGAGGCAGCCCCGCAGTGCTGCGGCTCACATTCGAGGAGGTCGGCAAGGTGGAGACGGCGCTCCCTGCGCCTGCGCCTGAGCCTGCGGCTGCCTCCCGTGCTACCGAGGACGAAGCGGCAGCGCCGACGACGGAGGCCCTCTCTGTTCAGGCCGCTGCGTCTCAGCTCGCGAGCGAGGCGCGGATCGGGGAGCTTGCCGCCGCTGTAGGCGAGCAGAGCGCGCTGCTGCAGTCCCTCTACGCGGCGCTACAGACGGTACAGGAGGGGGTGCTGCTGCACCAGCACCAGCTGATGGCTCGTCCGACCACTGCTGCTGCTGCCCCTGAGCTTGCTGCGCTGACTGGCCCTGACTCTGGCAGCCGCGGTCCTAGCAGCGTCAGTGGCGCATCAGCCGGTGACAGCGCTTCCCTCAACGACAGCGGCACGCCTCGCGCTGCCCTTCGGTCCGCCCTCGAAGGCGCGGCGCTGGCGGCGCAGCAGGAGCGCCGCGTGCGGAGGCTGCTGCGGCGGGTCGTCCGGATGCTGGAGCTGGCGTCGGCCATGGAGGACGGGGTCTACGCTGCGCCCGCACAGGCGAGCGAGCTGCCATTCCAGGATGCGCCCCGGCTGCGCACTACCTCTGCGGCTGCTTTTTTACGTGACCGCACTCCAGAACCGGAGTCCACCTCGGTGGCTGCGGAGCGCGCCACGGCGGCCGCCCAGAGTGTCTCCATTGCACTGGATGCGGGCGGCCCTGCACCTCCACTAGTGCAGCACGAGAAGGTTGGCAAGCCGCGCCGCAAGAGCAGGCGCCACGGCACCGCTGACAGCAGCTCTGAGGCGAGGAGCCGCTTGTACGCTGGTGCTGCAGCGACGGCTGCAGAGACGGCGGAGGTCGATTCGCCGACGACTGTCGGTGCGGGCGCCATGCCCGCGCCTGTGGCGATGGACCACGACCTCGTGCTGCTGCGTGAGCTGTGGGGCTCGCCGGCAGCCCCGGCGTCTCGCCCAGCCAACTCCCGAAAGGCTGTGCTGGGCGGGGCCGACGCGCGCACCGACGATGCATCCGGGAGCGCTAGGCCGCGTGACGCCAGCCGACAGGGCCATGCCGCTCGATTACTTGGCGCCAGCGACATACCCGGACCCGTCGCGGTCGAGCGTTCGCCTGCACCCATGTGGTCCGCGCGCATGACAGCAGCTGCAGCAGCTACGAGCTCAAAGCACCCTGGCTCCAGCGGCGCCGACACAGTGGATGTGGTCATCGGCGGGCACACCGTGCGGCTGGTAGCGCGGTGCGAGCTGCTGCCGCCGAAGACGCCAGACCCATCCGGGCTTGCGTCCAGCCGCCGTGCGCCTGCCGCCACGCCGAGCATGCCAGGGTCTTCTCTTCGAGCCAGCAGGCAGAACCCGCAGCCGGTGGCGGAGGGATCGCTAGCCACACACGGAATGAGCGATGTGCCCTCTGCCGGGCTCAGGGCTAGCTCCTCTCACGTCCAGTCAACTGGTGTCTCGGTGGCGGAGCTGAAGGAAGCGCTGTCGGAGCCATCGGGGGCCCGCAGTGCTCGAGGGCATGGTACACTCCGGAAGGCTCTGCCTGCAGGCGACCGGATGCGTGTCTTCTCCGGTCCTTCCGACCGAACAGTTTTGCTTATTTGAACGCCGAGCGCGTGATGTGCCTCCCAATGTGGATGTCCTGCGCTGAGCGGGGCGTTTCTGCCAGTTGCAACGTGGATTTGCTGCTGACCCACGCATGTGGCATGTCGACGTCGCGGAAAAATTACCGAGCTCGAGTTGGCTCAGTCGACGTCGTTTGGCAGGTCGACGCATTTGCTGGTTTCGATGCGGATGCATGAAAGTTCATGGCCATCCGCCGGCGCCCGAGTTCCATGAATATCGACCCGGCTAGACGTCGACGTATTCCCGCAAACGCGGTGCGTACATAACTTGATCGCGAGGTCGAAATCACTGTGGCACATCGATGGCCCTGTCTGGCTCGAGCTCTGGGCAGCCCGTCGCAGGTCGCTACGATACCTATGCACGTGCACGGCACGGCCTGCATGCGCATATCGTGAGGGCGCTCCCGCGTGCAAATGAGCCGAAGCTCGAGCTGGGGCATCACGGCACCTGACGAACAATTGCAAACACAAGCACCGCAGCGGATCCAGCATACCTAGGCTTCGATTGGAGTGTCAGCGAAACCGGCACTCGCAGGGGGCCGCTTCCGCCTCAGCCGAAGGACATGCCCAGTAGCTGCGGCGAGGCGTCGAATCGCAGCTGCATGCGGACTACCTCGATTGATCGGGGAGCCATCAGCTTCCGCAAGAACACAAAGCCCTGCCTGCGGCAACTCTGGTGCCCGGTCGAACAGAGCAATCAACAGCTCAGAGCCAGTGTCCAGCACTCTCACGCTGTCAGCGACGTCAACCAAGACGGAAGCTACAGGCGCCGGGCTGCCACTGAGATCCCTGCCATGAATGTCTGTGTCAAGAGGAGACAGAGTCGAACCCTCAGTCGCAAGCTTGTGCAAACACGCCAGTAGGTATCGCGAACTGTCTGGGATGGGGGCAGCGGTCCCGTCAGCGCCGGGGGAGTCCGTCCAAGCAGCAGCTGTGGGGAGTGTCGAGCACCCACTTGCCGCCATCAAAAAGGCCCCCCATGCTTCAGAAAGGCCTTGAAACGTGGCACATTGAGCAGTGAACGCTCGAGAACACGTGCCACACACCCCTCCTGTCTGCTGCGAATGGTGTGGGCACAGCAGCAGAGCTTCTGGAGCAGGCAGAGCCGACGCGGTGGACGCGGGCGCTGCCATCGTGTCGACGGGCGGGGCTACCGCTGCGGAGGGCGGCACAGGCTTGTCGAGCAACCGTTCAGCTTCCGCGTCTGGCGCTGTTGCCGCTGCCCCAACAGCTGTTGCTCGCACGAGTGTGCGGCCTCGAGAGAACCGTCCGAACCACCCCGGCCGCTGACCCGCCTCGGAGCGTACCTGCCCATTTGTCATTCCCACGCTGCTTTGCGGGGCAGCTGGCAGAAGAGGCCTCAGGGAAGGGCCACCAGCGGGAGGCGTCGGTCTCAGGCGAGATGCTGCGACTGCATCTGCATCGCTAGTCCCGGCGAAGGAGAGGGGTGGGAGCCCATGGCGGCCGTCGGCGCCCGGTAAAAACCGCGGTAGGCTGGCAGACTCCTTCGCCGGCGTCCCGATGGCATCGATCGCCGTCTCTCTGGTGTGCAGTGGTTCTGCAGCCTCGCGGCCCGACACCGGAGCAGCGCTGGCTGAGGATCGCCGCCACGGCCAAGCACCAGCCGACCGCGGAGGAGGGAGGCCGGAAACCGCGCTAGCAACGGTGCTGCCTGTGACAGGTGGCAGCGGCGCAACACCAACTGTTGGTCGCACCGGACCAAGGCTCCGCCCTCTCCGGCCGAATGGCTGCACCATCCAGCTGAGCCGCGATGAGGACGCAACGGTTTCAACGGTTTCACCGGGGTCCCTGCCACCAGAACCAGGCGGCACAGCGATACCCGGGCCGCGCTCCGCAAGGGGCCCACTTCGCGCTCCCCGCTGCGCTGCGCCACTGCGCGAGCGGAAAATGTTGGGAAGCCACCCCCTGCGCCTCTCTCCGCTGGGCACCTGTGCGTGGCTCGGCGGCGGCCCGGCAGGAGGTCGCGGCACCACCACGCCTTGACTAGCGGGCGGAGCTGTCGAACGCGCTGCGGACACTGCCGCAGGGCGTTCCACTGCAAGCGCCCCTTCGCCCTCACCGGTGCTGGGGGCGGAGGGGCTCCGCACCGCCCCTTCCTCCTTGCTCGGCAGGGCGGCCCCGCTACCTCTTCGGACCACGCCAGCAGCCTCTGGAGCATGGGTAACAGCCACAGCGTCATGCAAATGCGAAGCGGAGGCATCCGAAACAGTTGGACCGAACAGGGATGGCGCAGCGGCAGGCGACGCCCCTGCCGGCGCCTCACTTGGCGGCGCTGGTACCCGCCCAGTCGAGGCCATCGCTGCAGGCTTGTAGCGACCGGCTCGAAACCTAGCCGCACCGCCAGTGAGCTGCTGCGGCGCGCTCGACGGTGGACCATGGGCACCTGCAACGCGACTTGGGTCGGCGCCCGCCGCCGAAACCACAGTTTCCAGCGGTAGTGCCGCTGCGGCGGGCATGTCCGCAACCACAGGCATCGCTGCAGCTCCATCTGCGGAAGCCAAAACTGTAGAGGGTCGCATGGCGGCCAGTAAGTCTTTGACATCGCTGCGAAGCAGCACTACGAGCAGCCTCATCTTGGCAGCCGGCGGCGATGTGCTGTGCGATTCAGCGGCCGCGCCTTGCGGGACGAGCGAATCTACGACGCCGCCGTCTTCGCTGGGCGGCCCGGCCGCACAGTTGAGCCGAGCCAACGAGCAGAATGACGTCCACTGTGAGTCACACAGAGCAGCTCTTGCTTGCCGCTTGCCCTTCCTTGTTGCCAGGGAGTCCCTCAATTGATGCGGCGTAACGAGGTCCGTACAGCCGCTGGTGTGGTGTCCTGGGGCAGCAGTGGGAGACACAACCGCCATCACAACATGAGAGCACAGCTGGCCTGCAATGTACAGCATCGTGCACTCGTCTAGGTTGGTGCTAAAGAAGCAAGCGACCTACACAGCCGACGAGAGGGGAAGTGCACAACGGAGGGGGTTGAGGCGGTTTGTGGGAAACACAACGGGGCAACAGACACGCGCAGAGACAGCGAACTGCTCAGAACACGAACCATCAGTTGGGCTGAAGAGAGTCCGGGCGCTTTTGCACTCGCCCGGATGGCACCGGCTTCGGCGATGGGAGCGCCGGCCCAGGTCGCGTCGAACAGAGGCCGCATCAATATGGCGGAGCCCGCTCGATCCGAAAACAGAAAACTGTCTCCAGCAAGTCTCCGGCAGCCAGTCGAGGACATGGCAGCACGTGCTCGAGGCGACGACGGGACCAGCTGAGTTGCATCCGAGTCGGTGCCATGGGCGGCCCCGCTTTCGAACAAGGTCAGGGCTGCCAGCATGGGACTGATCGTCATCGAGTCAACGTGGCTGATTCCGCAAGCGACGCATGGCTGTGCTGCGGATGGCAGTGCTCCGAGCGCTGGTCCGACGTCAGCGAGGCAGGCGTGAGCGACCGCGGCTCCGGTCTCCAGCTCGAAAATGACAGAGGCGAACATTCGGTCATCGCCGGGTTGATTGTTTTAGGGTCAGAACAAAGCCCTGTGGTGCTCCTGCCGAAGCCATCGCGAGCTCAGGTCGAGAACTGACGCGAACGCCGTCGGGAGCAGAGATGGCACTTGCGGAAAGACCTGGGAGATCCGTTGGTAACAACCTGTGTCAGACATGCACAGAGATAGCGTGTAGCCGCTGCTTCGAGCTTTCACGGGGCCTGCTTTCTCTTGTTCTGATGTGTGAAATCAGTCTCGCAAATTTCAACAACCGCGACAGACGGTCAAGTGCAGCGACGCAGTTTGCGCAGCATTGCGATAGCGGGCGGCTTGCGCCTGATGCAGCCATCTCCTTACACAGTCACACACTTTGTGCATGTGCACTTACGCACGCTTCTGCATGCTACAAAGCCCAGCCAGCGCGCTTTGTACTCTCAACGGCTGCTCAGTGCCAACGTGCGCATTCTCGATTCGAGCATGCCGCGCCCGCCGACAGCACGCCAGCTGTCTCGTGTACGATGCTCCGATGACTCCGAAAGCAGTTCTGATAAACGACCGCCGCCGGTCGCGGCCGATAGCTCAGGGTCAACGCTCCAGCGGCTTCTGCTGAGATTGCAACTCGCCTCCGATGGCGGCCTCGACCCTACTGCTTCCACCACGATTGACAAACTCTTTGTGAAAGAGGAGTTGCGCTTCATTGTCGCCAGCCATGGCTTCGGGTCCGTTATTTCCGTAGACGACGGCAAGCCGAGCTTCGTGAAGCTGGTGTGCAAGCTGATCAAGGATGGGCGCGTGCGCGTCCGAGGTGTTGGCTCCACCAGCCAGGGATCGATTGCGCCCCATGGCATGAGCTCACAGCAGGCACGCATTGGCGGCTCGGGTGTCGACGTGTGGGACAAGGTGGGTAATCTTGACGATGCCGGGGGGCTGGAGGAGAGTGGCGGCCCGCTGCTGGTGGAGCAGCTGCAGCACTCGGACTCTGCGGCAGCCCAAGGGCTTGCTGACGACGCTCCCTGCGACGACGAATGGGCGGGATACGTAAGCGACCTCGAGGACGAGTCGGAGAAGAAACTCGCTGAGGACGAGGGCGCCGAGGACGGCCCAGCGGCAGCCGGCCGGGCACCTGCTGCAGGCGGCCACGGGCGCGCTGGCCCGGGTTTTGAATGGCCGGCTGCGGCCAATGCCGGAGCAGGCGGCAGCATCGGGGAGCAGCCTTCTTGGCAGAG
>Ga0208629_100671_pt1 | contig 15656 bp, 12 predicted proteins | sample LakWasMet19_HOW5_2_FD_183865 | JGI IMG/M metagenome (GOLD analysis project Ga0208629, IMG submission 183865) | Freshwater sediment methanotrophic microbial communities from Lake Washington under simulated oxygen tension - Sediment Metagenome... | ecosystem: Environmental > Aquatic > Freshwater >...
CCCCAGTACTTCGGATATGGTTGTCGGTGACATGATCTTGCGATGGGCGACTGCCTGCCGTCTGATTGTATCGGCCCGCGACAGGAATTTGTATCTTGAACACTTGGCAATCCCGCCGGACCATTCAAGTTGCCAATGGACGATGGAGTTCAACGTCCAACGGTTTGAATGCTCAATAACCCAGCTGGGACGCACCCTCGTAGTCAGAAGGACGTGAGGTTCCATTCAACCTGACTCGGAGTGAAGTCCGGCAGCCCTTGGCTGCGCCAGGCTGCCAGTAGCCGAGCCAGACTGCCAGTGGCTGCGACCGTCGCGTGACGCCGCGGCAGTCTTCACGTACTCCTCAAGAGCTCAGGCTTCCATTCGCTCATGGAAGACGCCCACATCAGCAAGCCCACCGGCTGCTGCACTGCCGGGATTACTTGCTCCCGACGTTTTCACAAGACAGAGAGTGCCGTAAATAGGGCACAGAAGCTTCTGTGAGAGGCTAATCCGTACAGTAAACTCCACACTTGAAGTATGTCATGGATCCACTCTAGATCTACTTGGACACAACACATGCACCACGCACACTCAGGTTGGGGGATCGTAGGCCGAAGACAGGTGAAGTGTATCGACGCATCATGTGGCGTCATGAAGTCGGTGCAGACTCGAGGACAATGATGCAAGTGCGTCGGCACAGCATCCCGGGCCTCAGACTCATGTGACTGAGTGACTGCCAGCCACTCAGTCCGCCAGTGGCTCAGCTCAGGCCAGTGGCTCAGCTCAGGCCACGTCATCGCCGCGGCCCCTCGCTCCCCTCGGCCTCCTCGTCCACTTCGTCCGCGCCACCGCTGCCCTCCGCCGCGTCGCCAAGCAACGCCAGCGCGGCAGACGCTGCTACCGCCACGGACGCGCCGCGCCGCACCACAGACGCTCCTATGGCAGCGATCGCCCCCTGCCTCGCCAGCGCAGCTGCGGCGGCCGGGTCTCGCGCCAGCTCGCTCAGGGCCGCCAGGTGCCGTCGCACAGCTGTCGCGCTGGCTCCCTCGTCCTGCAGGGCTGCGATCAGGGCGACACCAGCCGTGCCAGCGCTGCCGGTACCTGTGCCGGGCTCAGCAGTCTGCAATAGGGCTGTGCTTGCCGCTGCACCCGCAGAGGTCGTGCCTTCGCCTGGCTCGCAGGTGTTGGAGCTGGCTTCAAGTGCAATCCCTGGCTCGCAGGTGTTAAAGCATACCGCCGATGCAATCCCTGGCTCGCAGGTGTTGGAGCTTGCCACCGCTGCAGAGTCCTGCGAAGGCATCTCAGCCACGCTCAGAGGTGCAGCCGTGTCGCCAGCAGGCGCGGCAGAGGGAGCCTCGGGCAGTTTGAGAGCCGAAGCTGGCGGCGCGTGCCCGGGTACAAGTCCCGCGCTGAAACGGGTGACGCATGCAGTGACAGTGGCAGTGGAGCCATTCTCACAGGCATTAGACTCCGCGCAGCCAGTGGACTTTGCAACAGGCGGTGCCAATTTTTTGCCATGGCAAGCCGGCGACAGGGCAGCCACAGCCTCAGCAGCCCGGGGCGCAATTGGTGGAGCAGCGGCAGCATCGTCTGCCTCCTCTGCGCGGTGTCTGGCAGCACCATGCCGACCCTTGCCCTTGCGAGCCTTCGCCTGCTGCTGCCCTGCCCCACCCTCTGAGCAAGTTGTACCTGCGGCTGCGGCAGCGACGCTCGCCCCTGCGCCAGCGCCGGCACCGCTAGCGCCTGCGGATGCCCCCTTGCCCGTGGCGGCAGCGCTGCCAGAACCGCCAATCTGGCTTGCGGAGATGGTGGGCGCTAAGAAGGAGGCGGCAGCAGCGGATGCAACCCCTGCGCTAGACCCAGCGCCGCCGGCTGGCACACCCTTGGCGGCAGCTGCTGCCTGCGCCGCGTGCTCCCTCGCCCGCGCAGCAACAGCGAGCTTCACCCCGCGGTGCTTGCAGGCCGGGCTACTGTGAGCCCATTCCACTATCGTCTTAGGCTTGCTATCATTGTGGCCTGCAATGTCCACGCGGGCGCCAGCGGCCAGCAGCGCCAGCGCGGCGTCCCAGTGGGCGTTAAAGCAGGCGCAGTGCAGCGGCGTGACTCGGATTCCCGAGTCTGAGTGTGATGGGGCTTTCGCCGCCGCCGCGTTGATCGCTTCGGCGAGGTGCGGCAGCCCGCTGCCCAGCAGCAGCTTCACCGCAACAGTGTTTTCGGAGGCAGCAAAATGCAGCGCCGAGTAGCCATCCATCGCACACCGCAGCAAGCTGTCGCGGTCCGCCGCCAGTATTCGCCGCAGCAGAGCGACATCGCAGTCAGCAACGTCCACGGCGTACAACACAGGCCACCAGCCGTTCCCATCCGAGCTCTGCACGTCCGCGCGGGCGCCGCAGTCCAGCAGTGCGTGCGCGGCAGACCAGGCCCCTCGTCGGCAGGCACGAAGCAGCGGCGTGTCGCCTCTGCTGTCTCTGTCCTCCACCGGGGCGCCTGCCTCAGCCACCATCCAGCGCACCACCGCAGGGGCATTCGCCACCGCAGCTGCATCGTGCAAGATCGGCAGCTCACCAACCCGCCCCCGAGCCAGCACGTCCACGCCGGCAGCATGCAGCGCCTGCAGGATCGTCAGCGCGTGCTCTGCGCTGATGCGGCTGGCTTCGTCCTCGTGACGCAACCAGGCTATGGGCGCAGCAGCCAGCGAGTGCCCGTTCGCGCCCACCGCCTCCCGCACGCCCGCAGCCAGCACCGCACGCAGGATGTCCAGCCCGTCGGCGCAGTTGCCTCGTATGAACCTCCCGCAGCGCGCAGCGCACCCGCCGCAGCCGCGCTCGGACGCTGCAGCTACCACCACCGCAGCACCTGCGACCATGCGAGCCTGACGCGACCCCGGTGGCAGCGCCGCTGCACCGGCCGCGCCCGCTGCGATGAGCTGTCGCACGACAGGCAGCGACATGACAGTGCAGGCAAGAAACAACGCGGTCCTGCCCGCTGCATTGGCAGCGCCGATGTCCGCCCCCAGCTCCAGCAGCGTGGCAGCGCAGGCGTCAGAGCCCGCAGCGGCAGCTGATGCGATGGGTGTTTCACCGTCTGCGTCCCGAGCCTCCAGCAGACTCGGCTCCGCTGCGATGACGCGGCGCAGCCAGCGGCAGCAAAACTCCTCGTACTCCGCAATGACGTCAGCGGAAGGGTCATACCGCGCTTCGGCAAGCACGTGAGCGAGGGTGTGGCCGGCGGAGGTAGCGAGGGTGAGCGACGCCCCGCGCTCCAGCACCCACTCCATGCCCACATCGGAGCCTGCCGCTGCAGCGGCGCACAGCGGCCACCACGCACCATCCTTACACGGCTCATTCACGTCCGCGCCGGCATCCAGCAGCACCCGTGCGGTCCCAAGGAATGAGCGCAGCAGTGCCGCGATCAGCGGTGTGGGGCGCTCCTCGAGCGAGCCCGCCTGGGTAATGTCTACGGCTGCTTCCTGAAGTGCCTGAAGAATGTTTGCACAAGCGGAGTCCGCCCCGGGGAGACCGCCGCTTGCTGCACCGATAGCGAGTGTGGCCAGCGACTTGAGACGGGAGGCCTTCACTGCCACCTCACGCAAGGAAGGGCACGCGAGCAGGTGCCGCAACGTCGCCAACACATCGGCGTGCTTTTCGGCATTGCCGGTGCTCAGTGCACGGGCCGCGGCTTCGATGGCGCGTTTCAACAGCGCTGCAGCGAGGGGCACGGGGACCGCGGCGACGTCTGCGGCGCGGTCGCGGCAGAGAGCCGCCATCGCGTCCGCACACAGTGCATCTCCCACATCCAGACCGTCCAGCACCCCGTGCACATCTTCGTGGACGGGAGAGGTGCGGGTGGAAGCGCTCCCAGACGGTGAAATGTCCGCTGGTGTCACCGAAGCCATGGTTGACCTTGCAGCGTTGCTTCAACAGAAACACGTGCTTAGCGGAGTCGTTCGCGTGTGAGATCAGTCACAGGTTGCCGAAAGATGTGGTAGTATTCGCGGGCCGCACCGGTCCCGCGACGCGCCGCCTCCCAGGCAGTGAAATTCGCCGTGGGTGGCCCGATCCACGATCCGTTGTCGTTCGAACGAGAACAATAGCAGGCACATTTCAGACTGCCGCTTGTGCTGCAACCCGATGGATGCGATGCTGCTTCGAAATGGCTGACGGTGCGAAAATGGACCTGGGCATCCAGCGCGGCGTGCAACGTTGAACAGGGGAGTGCCCGCAGCGGGGGGACACCGTGTGACTGGGCACTGCTGCCGGTTGTGGCACGTTAGTCGCTGCTCGCGCCATAGAGGTGTGTGCCCTCAAACCAGCCTGGACGTCTCAAGCCCTACCGCGGATGCGGAGGCGCGGCCGCCTGCCCCAGCGGGCAGCGCTTGCAGTGCCAGGCCGCTGAGCACTCAGGCTGCGTGGCACCTCTGAGCTGCGGTGGCGCGTCATCGCCGCGGCCGGAGCGTGCGGCAGACGCCCGACATCGGGCAGTGCTTGCATGCCATCCGCTCGCAGGCGGTGTGTACATGTGATCCGTTAACGAGACGTGGCAGCTCCTTCAAGCGCCCCAGCCTGGCAAGGCGCCCCCACACACACTCTTGCACACTGCGGTTCATCTTCTGTCTGTCCCGAAATGTTGCATCGCTAGACCCAACAATACCGCACTCAGCGCGCCTGCGCGCTACTCTCCTGGTCTACCGCACGCAGGCAGCGTGGTGCAGTCGTCGGCTCTGGTGCGCGTTAACGCGCCGCCGTGCTGAAGACACACACCGAGCAGAGCGCTACAGCACGCATATGCTCAACGAGTGCTCGTGTGCGGGCCTGTGTGAATACCGCCCCAAGCACGCCAGCCACGACTGTGCATGTGGAGGGCTGCTCGGTTCCGATGCTGAGCGATGGTTTGAGAGTCATGATGATGCGACGCTGCTTCGACAGAATGCATTCTTGAATTCGAATGCGGTATCCTGCTGTTGGGCTGAGCTTGATTATTGTGAGCCCGTGGCCATGCATATGGCCAGCAGCTCGCGCTCGAATTATGACTACAAGAGCGCCACGCAGGCATGTGGGTCTGTTTGTATCACCGCGTCGGCTGACGGCACAGACCGGTTGGTGGCTCGTCTGATTGAGGGCGCATACGCGACGAAAGCGCGTGTGAGCGAGCTACATCGAGCGATCACATGTGGGACGCTCCAATGAGAAACCCACAGCCGGCGCTCCGAGAGCACAACCGCACAACCGCACACGCGCACCCAGCGCCGCGCCGATGGAACTACTGCTGTGCCATTTCAACAGCCCACCGCATCACTGGTCTTCGCGGCAATAAGCACTGTCGGCATCGCGCCTGCTGCCCGCCCAACCGCCGCACCCAGCCACAACAGCACCGTTGCGCCCACAGCCACCGACCCTTGACCCGCCAAGCTAGCTTGCTGCGGTGTGGAAGTTGTGTTGCCGGCTCGCTTAGCGCCGACAACAGCTTCCGCAAAGCCGACAAGTGCTTCCGCAAAGCCGACGCGCTGGTCCCCTTGTTTGGCAGAGCAACGCGGGAATGACACCAACACCAGCGCTATCGGCAGCTGTGCGGCGGCGAGCAGTCTACAGGCGGCCAATGCTCGCAGAGGTCGCGCCTTCGCCTGGCTCGCAGGTGTTGGTACAGGCCGCTGCCGCCACGGCTTGCGGGTGTGTCGTCGGTGCGTCTGCAGCAGCGCCACTGCCGGCAGCGGCGACTGAGAATGGATCCTCAGGCAGGTTGAGAGCTGGGTGAGAGGACGCGGGCGCCTCTGCTGTACTGATGCCAGTGCTCGCAGCGGAAGCAGCAGCAGCAGGGTCTTCGCAGATGTTACAACAAGCGTTCACTCCAGCTGCCGCTGCCGCTGTTGCTTCCGCTGCTGAGGTCGCCACTCCCACACCACCGTCGCCAGTGCAGACAAGCGAGCCCGCAGCAGCCGCGACACCCGCAGCAGCCGCGACACCCGCAGCAGCTGCGACACTCGCAGCGGCACACGGCACCACCGCTACGTCGTCAGCCGAGGCCTCTTCTGCGCGGTTGCTCGCTGCACCTCGGCGGCCCTTGCAACCCTTCGGCTGCTGCTTGTGCTTGCTCGTTGGGACTGCAGACTCAGCTGCCGCCCCCGTTGCCGCTGCGGCATTTACCCCGTGACCAGGGCCAACAGCGGCATCGGACACGCCACACGCAGAAGCACCCTCAGTCGCTGTCAACGGAGCAGAGGCAGCAGCAGATGCCCCTGCGCCAGACCCAGCGCCACCGGACGGCAGGCCCTTGGCGGCAGCTGCTGCAGCCTGCGCCGCGTGCTCCCTCGCCCGCGCAGCGATCGCAAGCTTCACCCCGCGGTGCTTGCAGGCAGGGTTGGTGCGGGCCCACTCCGCGATCGTCACTGGCTTGCGGTCGAAGTCGCCTGGAACGTCCACGCGGGCGCCCGCAGCCAGCAGCGCCAGCGCGGCGTCCCAGCGGGCGGAAAAACAAGCAAGGTGCAGCGGCGTGAAGCCCACACGCACGTGACTCCCATCCATCGTCCCCTTATATGCAACTGCATTCACCGCTTCAGCGAGGTGCGGCAACCCGCTGCCCAGCAGCAGCTGCAGCGCAACAGTGTTTTCGGAGGCAGCAAAATGCAGCGCCGAGTAGCCATCCATCGCACACCGCAGCAGGCTGTCGCGGTCCGCCGCCAGTATTCGCCGCAGCAGAGCGACATCGCAGTCAGCAACGTCCACGGCGAGCAACACAGGCCAACAGCCCTCCTCATTCGTGCTCTGCACGTCCACGCGGGCGCCGTAGTCCAACAGCGCGTGCGCGGCAACCGAAGCGTTCTTGTCGCAGGCCGACAGCAGCGGCGTGTAGCCTCCGCTGTCTCGCTCCTCCACCGGGGCGCCAGCGACAGCAATCAGCCAGCGCACCAACGCTGGTGCATTCGCCTCAGCTGCATCGTGCAGGATCGGCTGCGCATCAGCCGGCCCCCGAGCCAGCACGTCCACGCCGGCAGCATGCAGCGCCTGCAAGATTGCCAACGCGTGCTCTGCGCTGATGAGCTCGTCTTCGGTGGCGCGACGAATATCGGTGCGCGCCACAGGCTCCGTTGCCACCGACCGCCCATCTTCATCCACCGCCTCCCGCACGCCCGCAGCCAGCAACGCACGCAGGATGTCCAGCCCGTCGGCGCAGTTGCCAGGGTGGTCCCCTCCGCAGCGGGCAGTGCACTCGCCGCAGCCGCGATCGGCACAGATTGCTGCTTCCACCGCAGCACCTGCGACCTTGCGAGCCTGACGCGACCCGGGCGGCAGCGCCGCTGCACCGGCTGCGCCCGCTGCGATGAGCTGTCGCACGACAGGCAGTGACATGACAGTGCAGGCGAGAGACAACGCGGTCCAGCCGTCTGCTCCAGCAGCGCCAACGTCCGCCTCCAGCTCTAGCAGCGTGGCGACGCAGGCAACGGAGCCCTCAGCGGCAGCAGAAGCGATGGGTGTTTCACCGTCTGCGTCCCGCGCTTCCAGCAGGCTCGGCTCCGCTGCAATGACACGGCGCAGCCAGCGGCAGCAAAACTCCGCGGCCTCCGTGCTGGTGCCAGCGAAAACGTCACTCCGCGCTTCGGCGAGCACGTGAGCGATGGTGCGGCCGATGCTATTGGCTAGGGTGACCGACGCCCCGTGGTCCAGCAGCCACTCCATGCCCGCATCGGAGCCTTCCGCTGCAGCGGCAAACAAAGGCGACACCACGCCATCTGTAGTCAGCCCATTCACGTCAGCGCCGGCATCCAGCAGCACCTGCGCGGTCCCGAGGAATGAGTGTTGTAGTGCCACAATCAGCGGTGTGGTGCCCTCCTCGAGCGACCCTGCCTTGATAACGTCTACAGCTGCTTCCTGGAGTACCTGAAGAATGTTTGCACAAGCGCAGTCGGCCCCGGGGAGACCGCCGCTTGCTGCACCGATAGCGAGTGTGGCCAGCGACTTGAGGCGCGATGCCTTCAAGGCCACCTCACGCAAGGAAGGGCACGCGAGCAGGTGCCGCAACGTCGCCAGCACATCGGTGTGCTTTTCAGCATTGCCGGTGCTCAGTGCACGGGCCGCGGTTTCGACGGCGCGTTTCAACAGCGCTGCAGCGAGGGGCACGGGGACCGCGGCCATGTCTGCGGCGCGGCCGCGACAGAGAGCCGCCATCGCGTCCGCACACAGTGCATCTCCCACATCCAAACGGTCCAGCATCCGCTGCACGGCTTCGTGGGCGGGAGCGGTGCGGGTGGAAGCGCTCCCAGACGGTGAAATGTCCGCTGGTGGCACCGAAGCCATGGTTGACCTTGCAGCGTTGCTCCGATAAAAATACTCGATTATTGGAGTCGGAATCAATCACAGGTTGCCGAAAGATGTGGTAGTATCCGCGGGCCGGGCCGGTGCCGCACGCGCCGCCTCCCAGGCGTGAAAGTCGCCATGATAGCCCGATCGCCCGATCCACGATTCAAAAATTCAAGCGTTCGTTCGACGGTGCGTTGTCGTTCGAACGAGAACAATAGCGGGCACATTTAAGGCTGCTGTTTGTGCTGCAATCCGATGCATGCGATACTGCTTCGAAATGGCTGACGGACCGCACTCAGTGACGGTGCGAAAATGGGGCGTTTCTCGTGCTCTGAGTGTGTGATACCGGTATTGTAGGCGGCGGAACCGGAGGCACCACCGTGGCTTGTCGGAGCCCATGCCGTCAGAGCAGCCTGCTGAACCTGAGCCTGCGTCCAACGAGGTCTCGCATTCGTCGAGAAACCTGGGCCACTGGGGACGCGGACCTTGCCGACCAGTCAGCAGTGCTTCCTGGCTGGTGTGCGCCGATCCCGGCCCAATTTCGGTCGCCTGCCATTCCATCGTTGGGCTGACGAGCGGAACCATTGTGGACAAATTCATCGGTGCCTGGAGGGGCTGCCAGTGCCACCAGTGGGTTGAGAGTCGAACGGCGAGCAGCAGACGGGCACCCCGCTGGAACCCACGCGCTACCGCATACCGTGCTGTGTAGGCCGTGGCGTCATCCGCACTGCCAGCGGGTGCCGCACTGGTGGGCGGGCGCTCAGTATTTGGACGGCTCAGTTTGCGCTGCACGGCGCTTTGCCTGCCGTCACCGCAGCAGGACTCTGGCACTTCGTGAGGGAAACATGCAACGCGGCGTGCAGCGCTCAGTAGGGGCGTGCCTGCAGCGAGGGGCCTGCTGGCACCGCAGCTGCTGTTGGTGGTGGCACGTTGGTCGCTGCTCGCAGCGTCACAACGCCACAGCGGTCTGTGCCCTCAAACCAGCCTGGACGCCTCATTTCAAGCACAGGCCGTACCGCGGATGCGGAGGCGCGGTCGCCTGCCCCAGCGGGCAGCGCTTGCAGTGCCAGCGCCCCTGAGCTGCGGTGGCGCGTCATCGCCGCGGCCGGTGCGTGCGGCAGACGCTCGACATCGGGCAATGCTTGCATGCCATCCGCTCGCAGGCGGTGTGATCGTGGGCTCCGCTGGCAGGCGGTGTGTGCGTGTGATCCTCTGGCAGGCGGTGTGGGCATGACATCTCACGGCAGGCAATTCCAATGGGTGCGTGTGATGCGCTGGCCGGCAGCCGCCGGTGATGTAGGCAGGGTGTCTCCTGCTCGAGTGAGCTTCAATTGACTTCAAATGCGTGTTCTTCAAGGCGAGGGTGCTCGAGCAATAGTGCCGCCGACCTCCGCGGCGCTCCCGTCGTGCTGGCTCCCCAGCGCGTGTGCGCGCTACTCACCCTACCTACCGGCCGCAGCGCGGCTTCGTCCGACCGTGTCCCGCACCGCAAACATAGCCTCTTCCTCCCTCGCTAAGCGGGCGCCTGCTGCGTTTTCGTGGCCAGCTGCTGCCGTTCAGGAGCTTCAGCTGCGCTGCGCACATGATTCCGATGCTCACGCACCCTGACACTCACACGTGCCAGTGGTCCGTCGGCGTGTATTGCTGAGGCCGGTGCAGGGTAGCTATCGTGCAAGTGGTAAGGGGCTGTGCTCTCGCCCAACCCCACCCTGCAGCCGCAGTGCAGCATCCCTCCGCCCTGTTCGGAAGTTCGGGCCGTTGATGCCCTCACCGCCAACAATCTGATGCTCGTGGCAGTGCGGTACAGCGACGGACCCGCGCATCCAGGTAGCTCGTCGGGCCTGCGCACACCGGCACAGTTACGTTGTTCCAGTGGCAGTGCACGTGGGACATAGGTTTCTGCTTCAGGTGCGTACGCATGCCCCTCAGGCAGTCCCTCTCACGTGCGTTTCAACGCCTGATTTGTGCGTGCAGCTCGGTTGGCGTGCGCGTGGCGTTTGACTGCGTGCACAAGCGTATCAACGCAGCAGGGTTTTAACAACACTGTCGCGTTCAACTCGTCGATCGACGCGAATGCCATCACCTTCAGGTTCAATGTGGCCGCAGCGCACCCACATGAGTCAGAGATCTAAAAATGCCATTGGAGCACAAGTCTCACGTCAGGTTGCAAAGGAAGGCAGGTGGCACGGTCAACTATGCGACTGCCTCGCTGCCGCGTCGGCGGCACATCGTAGCTTCAGCTCCCATCCTCATCCTCCGCCTCGCCACCCTCCGCAGCCGCAGCACTGAGCAGTGCCAGCAAGGCTGACGCTGGCCGCGCCACGGTCGCACCGAGCCGCAACACCACAGCTGCAACCACGGCAATGGCCCCCTGCCTCTCCAGTGCAGCTGCGGCAGCTGGGTCTCGCGCCAGCTCGCTCAGGGCCGCCAGGTCCCGCCGCACTGCTGCAGCACTGGCTCCCTCGTCCTGCAGGGCTGCGATCAGAGCGGAACCAGTGATGCCAGCGCTGCCGGTACCTGTGCCGGGCTCAGCGGTCTGCAAGGGAGCTGTGCCTGCCACTGCATCCGCAGAGGTCGTGCCCTCACCTGGCTCGCAGACGTTGGAGTCGGCTGCTGCGGCGCCTGGCTCGCAGGTGTTGGAGCTGGCTGCTGCTGCGGCGCCTGGCTCGCAGGTGTTGGAGCTGGCTGCTGTTGCGGCGCCTGGCTCGCAGGTGTTGGAGCTTGCCACCGCTGCAGAGTCCTGCGAAGGTATCTCAGCCTCGCTCAGAGGCGCAGCCGTGCCGACAGCAGGCGCGGCAGAGGGATCCTCGGGCAGGTTGAGAGCCGATGCTGGCGGCGCGTGTGCCTGTGCCGCGCTGATGCAGGCTGCAGATGCAGCAGTGACGCCTACAGCGGATCCCCCCTCACTGATGCTAGGGCCCTCGCAGCCCGCGGCTTCTGCGACGGCCTGTGTTGTCTCGCAGGTGTTAGCGAACGGCGAGGGGGTACCCGCAGCTGCCGGGGCTGAGAGCGCAGCTAACGTGGCAGAGACGGCGTCGCTGTCAGCCGCCTCTGCGCGGTTCCTGGCCGCACCCTGCCGGCCCTTGCCCTTGCGAGCCTTCGCCTGCTGCTGCCCTGCCCCATCCTCTGAGCGAGCTGTAGGCGCGCTTGCGACAGCAGCGACTGCCCCTGCTGCAGCCCCGGTGTCAGAGCAAGCAGGGCCAGCGCCTGCGGATGCCTCCTTGCTCGCGGCGGCAGCGCTGCCAGAATTACCAATCCAGCTTGCGAGGTTGGTGGGCGCTTGGAAGGAGGCGGCAGCAGCGAATGCAACCCCTGCTCCAGACCCAGCGCCGCCGGCCGACACACCCTTGGCGACAGCGGCTGCAGCCTGCGCCGCGTGCTCCCTCGCCCGCGCAGCGATCGCAAGCTTCACCCCGCGGTGCTTGCAGTCAGGGCTGCTGCGGGCCCACTCCGCTATCGTTCGGAATCTGCCGTCAACGTGGCCTGCAATGTCCACGCGGGCGCCCGCGGCCAGCAGCGCCAGCGCGGCGTCCCAACTCGCGTTGCGGCAAGCGCAGTGCAGCGGCGTGGAGTGATTGCCCGGGCCAGCCTGCGTTGGGGTTTCCACCGCCACCGCATTGACCGCTTCGCCGAGGTGCGGCAGCCCGCTGCCCAGCAGCAGCTTCAGCGCAACAGTGTTTTCGGAGGCAGCCAGGTGCAGCGCCGAAAAGCCTCCAGCCGCACAGCGCAGCAGGCTGTCGCGGTCCGCCGCCAATATCCGTCGCAGCAAGGCGATATCGCAGTCAGCAACATACACGATCAACACAGGCCACCAGCCCTCCCGATCCGAGCTCTGCACGTCCACGCGGGCGCCGCAGTCCAACAGCGCGTGCGCGGCAGTCCAGGCCCCACTGTGACAGGCAGTCAGCAGCGGCGTGTCGCCTGCGCTGTCTCTCTCCTCCAGCGGCGCACCTGCCTCAGCCACCAGCCAGCGCACCACCGCTGGAGCATTCGCCGCGGCTGCCGCGTGCAAGATCGGCAGCATATCAGCCGGCCCCCGAGCCAGCACGTCCACGCCGCCAGCATGCAGCGCCTGTAAAACTACTAACGCGTGCTCTGCGCTGATGCGTCTGGCTTCGTCCGAAGCGCGCATCCACGTCCCCACGCTGCTCCCCAGTGACCGACCGTCTGAGCCCACCGCCTCCCGCACGCCCGCAGCCAGCACCGCACGCAGGATGTCCAGCCCGTCGGCGCAGTTGCCTCGTATCTGCCCTCCGCAGCGCGCAGCGCAGTCGCCGCAGCCCCTCTCGGCACGGAGGGCTGCCGGGATTGCATAGTACGCGACAGTGCGAGCCTGCGACGACGCTGGTGGCAGCGCCGCGGCACTGGCTGCGCCCGCTGCGAAGAGTTGCCGCACGATGGGCAGCGACATCGCATGACAGGCGAAAGCAAGGGGGGTGTCGCCACTTTCATCGACAGCGCTGACGTTCGCCCCCAGTTCCAGCAGCGCTGCGACGCAAGCTTCCAATCCTGTAGCGGTAGCCGACATGAGGGGCGTGAGGCCCTCTGCATCCCGCGCCTCCAGCAGGCTCGGCTCCGCTGCAATGACGCGGCGCAGCCAGCGGCAGCAAAACTCCGCAGACTCCATGGAAGTGCCAGCGGGCGGGGCATACGTCACAGCGGCGGCGAGCACATGGGCGATCGTGATCCCTGTCTTATTGGCCACTGAGAGCGACGCCCCATGCTCCAGCAGCCACGCCATGCCGGCATCGGAGCAATCAAAAGCAGCGACAGTCAGCGGCCACCACACATCGTTTTTAGCAAGCCTGTTCACGTCCGCGCCGGCATCCAGCAGCACCTGAGCTGCCTTGAAGAGTGAATGCTGGATCGCTGTCATGAGCGGGGTGGAGTCGTGTTCCAGCGTCCCTGGTGACGTTACGTCCACGCCTGTCTCCCGCAACACCTGAATAACCGCTGCCAAAGCGGCGTCCGCACGAGGCAGGCTGGAGCCGGGCAAAGGAGCCTCGATAGCGGACGTGGCCAGCGATTTCAGGCGGGATGCCTTGATTGCCACATCACGCAGCGGCGGGCACGCGAGCAGGTGCCGAAGCGTTGACAGCGCATCAGCCCGTGTCGAAGCATCGCCGGCACTGAATGCGCGAGTGGCAGCCTCCGCAGCGTTCCTAACAAGTGTGGCAGCCAGAGGCGCAGGCATCGTTGCAACCTCCACAGCGCGATCGCGACAGAGGGCCGCTATCGCGTCCGCACACAGCGCCTCACCCAAATGCAGCCGACCCAACACACGCTGAGCGGCTTCGTGCACAGAAACGCTGCTCAAGAGAGGCGGTGCTCCAGGTGATGCTGCGCCCGCACGGACTCGCAAAGCAGATGCTGCCATTTCTTCTCGATGACCTCGTGCCGAAACGCGTACGGTCGTCGGTGGGCTCCCTCGAGTGTGCAATCCGGCGCGAGTCTTGCTGTTACATGACCTGACACCATGAGCACTACCTCCCTGGGTGAACTGCGGCTCATCATTTTTCGGGGCGCCCCGATCCCTCATGCTCTCATGCAGACGTTGCTGCATTGCAAAGGCTGAAAGCCTGGATGTGCGAGAAGTGGTCCGGTTTGCTCAACTACTTCTCCAGCTCGCCACGCGGCATGTGGCTCTGGGCGCTCCCGCGATCCGGACTTCTTCGCCAGTCCGATACGCCTGACAAAGAGACCGCGTTCTGCCTCACCTTCCGCCCCTTTTTTACATCGCTGCGGCAACAGCTCGCTCGCCTGGCTGGCTGGAGACGCTCGAGCTGCGCTGTTTCTTGGCCAAAGCGTGCGCCGCGATCTCCACGGCGCGCGCCACAGTCGTTTTCCGCCCGGTCGCCTCTTGGCCAGTGCGCAGCGACTGATACTTCCTGCCAACGAGTGCCAGCCGGCGCTGCACGTGCGTCACACCCTCTCCCGCGTCCAGCCGCCCTCCCGCCAGGGCGTCCACAGGAGGGTGTGGATGCCGCCACCGGCTGACAGGGGATGCATTCCGTCGGGGCGTCGTCTGCACCATTCCAGTGGCTCTGCTGATGACGTGTCGGGTGCAGCGACAACCGAGACACGGCTGGCGTTTTGAGAGGAGGCGATCGGGTTGTCTGCCGACGCTGCTTCGACAGATTTCTTCTCTGGGCTGCGGGAGCTGCGTTGCCAGCTGCTGAGCCAAGGGCTGCGCTGCCGGCAGCTTCTGCGACAGCTGCTGCAGCGGGCCTTTTGCGGGTGGCTGATGCATGGCCTATTGCGGCTTGGACGTGTCCAAGCTGCCGCTGCGAGTGCAGGCTTCGGGTATGCGGGCATGGCATGTCAGATCACCTCTACTGCTCAGTGCCTCTCAGCGCTATGCACCAAGCAGCAACAACACCTGTGCGTCACCTCCACAGCTCAGTGCCTCTCAGCGCTATCCACTGACACCAAGCAACGACATCGCGCGGCGAGTGGATTTATGCATCCCGTCGGCGCACCACACACTCAATGCAGCTGTGCAGGCGTGTGGGTTTGGTTGCAACGCCGCCCCATCTCGAGGGGATGCTCCCATATCCACAGATTAGCGGGGCTCTGCAGGGAGCTCAGCTGAGGCAGGCTAACACGTACGCTGGGGGTGCTTCAGCCGCCATGATGGCCACCAGTTCACCGGCTCGACAGCCCTTATCATTGCTGTCTGTGCACATGTGGCGTCCAATGTGGGCAGAGCTGGGCAGCCGAGGCCGAACAAAAGCACACGTCAGCGTCCTGACCGTGCTGGCACAGCTGCAGGCGGCACGCACGCAGCGGACGCATACGCACACACTTCCCGCAAGCGCTGCAGCAGATGCAAGAAGACTCGCTGACGTCAGCCTTGAGTTACACGTTCACCGCACAGGCCACTGACGGATAGCCGCCACGGGGCGACACGAACGAGCTGAGCAGCATGAGCACGATGATAGTGTAGACTTGAACCAGAAGCTTACGGTGTGGGCGGCTTACGCGTATACCTGAACCTTTCAAACAGCGTTCGGAAGCGGGTGCTTGAACGCGTGTGCGCAGCACCTCGCCGTCAGCATCGCGCTAGCCACGCTGGTGCCTCTGCACCTGCACCCTCCAGCGCGCCTTTCGGTCAGGCGCAGCGAGCTGCTGCCTCTGCACCTGCACCCTGCAGCCCGCCTTTCGGTCAGGCGCAGCGAGCTGCTGCCTCTGCACCTGCACCCTGCAGCCCGCCTTTCGGTCAGGCGCAGCGAGCTGCGGCCCTGGCCTGAACATCTGCAGCGCACCCGTCTCAGGCACAGACCTGTGCAGCGCACCCGTCTCTGGCACAGACCCCTGCAGCGCACCCGTCTCAGGCACAGACCTGTGCAGCGCACCCGTCTCAGGCACAGACCCCTGCAGCGC
>Ga0208629_100673_pt1 | contig 15637 bp, 14 predicted proteins | sample LakWasMet19_HOW5_2_FD_183865 | JGI IMG/M metagenome (GOLD analysis project Ga0208629, IMG submission 183865) | Freshwater sediment methanotrophic microbial communities from Lake Washington under simulated oxygen tension - Sediment Metagenome... | ecosystem: Environmental > Aquatic > Freshwater >...
CTGCCCCGCCCCAGCTGCCCCCGCTCCGGCTCCAGCTGCCCCAGCTCCGCCGCTGTCGGCCCGCGACACGTGCGCCATCTTTCGGACACGTCGCCCCCGTCCTCCCTCGCGCAGCGTCTCCACATTAACGGCGAGGATGCCAGCGCTTGCGACCGTGACAATGTTGGCGCGCGCCCGCTGCCTCGGGGCCTCTCTCCACGCAGCGTCGGCCTCGGAGCGGTCGCGGAGGTGGCTGAACGCTGCCCACCCGAGCAGGTGCGAGCACGGCAGCCGCCCCTCCGCTGCGAGTGGCAGGTGGAGCGTCCTTCCTGCCATGCCAGCGAGCAGCGCTCTCGGAAAGGTGGCTGGCAGGCGGGGCGCGTTCGCGCAGAAGAGCCTGGACCTGACCGCCCCGTCCGCGGAGGCCACGAGGAACAGCGCGCCCGCGTCGAACGCGGCGGCCGCCTCCTTGCGCAGAATCAGGAAGTTTGGGGGGTCCTCGTGAGCGCCCGCGCCCAGCTGCAGCGCCGCGGCGACGCGTGCCGCCGGCCGGTCGCTGCGCCAGATGGGCACTAGCACCGCGTGCGAAAACGTGACGGGGCGGGGCGCCGACCCCGCCGCCGCCTCCGCGTCGGAGCAGGGCAGCATCGTGTGAACCCGCCGCTGCCTGACGTCCGCCTCAAAGCTCGCCCACAGGCCGTAAAACTCAATGACACGCCGCTGGAGCTCGAAGCGGGCATCACCCCAGCTAGGGGAGCCGACGGGCGTGGGCGCAAAGGCAAGGTGCACGAGCGGGCGGCCGAGACGCTTCGCGTCGAGACGCCGCTCCGCAGCGGCCGCCGCGGCTTTGATCGAAGCCTCCTCCGCAGCGTTGGCCACAAGCGTGCGCACCATCGCCAGCAGGTCTGACCACTCGTCTCCAGCAGCTGCTGCACCCCCGCGGCCTGCATGGGGGCAACGGAGCGCGAGAACGGAACGCTTTCACGGAGTCACGAGAGATACGGGAACGGTGAGGAGCGCATCAGCCGCAGGCGGCAGGCAGCTGCTTGAACGCGTATCCTGAGACGCGTGGCTGCGCAGCAGGTGAAGCCTGCGCATCGCACAGCACGCAGGGCAACACTGGCACGCAGCACACCGGCGCGCCAGAAGACGGACGCACCTGCTCCAGCGGCGGCAGGTGCTGCGCCACCAGCGCCAGCGCCTGCGACAAGACCCCACATCGCTGTTGGAAGCGAGCTCACGTATTCAGCGGAGTCTGTGCTCCAGGCGTAATAGTTACGAGAGGATATCTCAGCTGCCAGCTCGTCAGGAATCGCAGAGGCCGGCGTGACCTACAACTCAGGGTGAAAATCATATCGGAGTCTGTCCTCGCGACTTGCAACGTTTGTGAGTTCGGAGCACGACATCAGCTGAGTGCACAACCCAGATCTATCGCCTGCGCTCACAGCCGCGCTCGACCCTGCGTCTGTTGCTTCAGCGCCGAAACACGGCTGCCCGGGTGCTGGTCGGCGCGGCGGAAAGGTGCTGTATTTTCGCATCACACGTTCGATTTCCAATCGCTGCCACGCGGCAACCTGTCCAAATTGAGACGTTGGACCACGTCCGCACCTGACATCGACGCCCTGCTGCAAAACTGCCGAACCGACAGCATCATCTCAAAACCCCGCTGTTGGCGAAGGCACGCCTGCCGGCCACCATGCCGTCCACATCCGCTCCACGAACGTCTGGCGCTCGCGGCCGGCCTGCATCCAGTCGGGACGCTCTGGGCGAGCTGGATGAGGATGTTTTGCGCCTTGTCATTGGCTTCCTGCAGCCTGTTGACGTGCTGCACCTCGCAAGCACAAGCACGCGTTTCCAGGGCATTGCACGCGATCCAACGGTGTGGGGTCCGCTTCTGGAGCGGGACTTCCACCTGAGCACCCGAAGCAGGCTGCCTGCGCGTGCTGCTGGCGTGCTCACCACGCTTCGCAGCATCTCGTCCTCAGTGCTCGGCGGCAGGGGCGGCGGGCTTGCAGGCTCTGCTGGCCGTGCAGGCGGCGCAGCGGCTGTCAACCCGATGGCCGCCCCTGGAGCGGGGGCTGGCGCAAACAACGCCGGCGTCGGCTCCGGCGCCGGGGATTTGGGGACGACCAGCGGCAAAGGCTACCAAACCAACTCCTCGGACTGGGGCAGCAGCCGCAGCACTCGCGGGCTCTCCACCCCCAGCACAGCAACCACTGCGTCTGGCAGTGCTGGCAACGATGCCTTGCAGCGCTACAAGCGTCTGTACACACAGGCGATCGACAAGCGCAAGGATCGCGTCCGCGAGGCAGGCCGCGTGCGGGAGCAGTTTGCGAATCTCAAGAGCCGCTACTCGCTGCGGCTGGCCCTCGACTGCGTGCAGTTCGGGTGCGGCATGGCGTTGTACCCCGTGTATCTGCTCATCTGGCTGTGCCTCATGCTCGCACGCACCACCGGGGCCGCCCCTGACATGAGCTGGGCCGCTGTCTTTGCCCCGGTGATCGCCGCGATCCTGCACCCGTGTCTGTTCGCGTGCATCGGCGCGGTGACCGAGCGATGCTCCCAGAACGCTGGCAGCTCGGGCGCTTGCTCGGGCCAATCCGACGGGGACGAGAAAGGCAACTTTGTGGCGTACGCCGCGGCGGTGAAGGAGTGGTACGACGACAGACGGTGCAAGTGCTGCCGCTTCATGCTGGCCGCCGCCATCTGGATCGACCTCCTGCTCTGCCCCATCTTCCTCATCCTGAAGCTCGACGGCCACATCGACTGCTCCTGGCCCGTCGCTATGGTACCCATCTGGCTGCTGTGCGGCCTGGCGTTCCTCGCGCCCTGCAGCGGCCTGATGCCCTGCGTGGACGACGGAGAGGACACTTGCGCGGCTGTCGGAATTGTGTCCTTGTTTGTCTGCTATTGCTTGCCCACCCTGGCTGTTGTGGCCGCCATGCTGGCCGGCCGCGCTATCGTCCTCAAGTTCGCCCTCATCCCGCTGTGGGTGCTGGACGCGTTTCTGCTGCTCGGGGCGGCGGGTGCGGGCATCGCGGCGTGCTGCGCTCGCGGGGACCGCTCAGACCGCGCCATCTTCACCGGGATGTCGCTTAGCATGCTGGTGCTCGGCGTCGTGGGCACGGTCAGCCAGATCTACGCCGCCATCGACTGGTCGGTGGGGGATTACGAAGGGGTGTCCAAGTCGCTCATTATCGGGGGCATCGTCATCGTGGTCGCCGTGTGCGTGGCCTGGTGCGTGCTGGCCGTGGTGCTACTGAAGCATGCGCGCGACTCGGAGTTCAAGGGCCTCTACACGCGCAACTGGCTGCGCGGGGACACCGCTGTCGCCGCCGCGATGCCGGCGGGAACCGCGGTGGGCAACGTACTCCGAGACCTCGTGCGCGACGTGGAGGGGTGAGCAAAAGAAAGGCGTGGACTGTTGAGACGTGTAGCGAGACCTGGCACGAGACGTGGAGGGGTGACCAGAAAAGGTGGATCCTTGTGGCTTGCTGTGCCGTGCAGCTGAGCCTGCGCTGGTGGCTCGCGCGCGTGTCTGCTGAGAGCCGTGCTGTGCTGATGCTCGCACGCCCTGCAGGCTGTTGCTCAGAGACCGGCGGTGACGGGGGCTGTGAGCACATTTAGGCCGGGGGTGAGACGCGCCCCGCAACCCCGCGCAGGAACGCTGGCCGCCAGTCCCCTGCCGCATCGACTGCTACTCGTATGCCGTCGAGCCTCTCCTCGTCCCAAAACCGACACACCGAGGTGTCTGCCCTTGCGTGTTTGAGCGAAACGAGCTGAGCTTGCTTGCTGCCATTCGATTGGCCCAAAAAACAACGTTGAACCGACTTGCGCTCCGGTCGGAAATTTTTTTAAACCTGGTATCTTTGGACGATTTTGGCTTGTGGCCGCTGTCTGATGAGGGGGCTGCCCGCATTTCCGCGGCGTCTTCGTATTTATGTTCAAGTTGTTGACTCGTACACAGGGGCAATGCATTGCCGACGTCGACATGGATTTTGGGTAGCCCGACGTTGACGGCTTCGAAGACGTGACGTGTGGTATAGCTCTGACGTACGCATACGTGTTGTCCTTGGCTGTCACACGGTGCCCGTGTTGGACACGTGCAATCGGGGCCGCATCGCGAGGCCACACCTGCAGAGCCGTCGTGTGCACACGCTGCCGTGCGCTGCCGTATTTATAGGGGAAGCGTCGAAAGGCGCTGGGGCGACATGGACTCAAACACGCCGTGACGCGGTGACCTCGCCCTCTGCGGCCGGAGCAGCGTTGTTTGTGCTGCGGTGCAACAAGACCCCGCGGACGAGAGAAGGGGGAGGTGCCACTGTGGCATGCGCTCTTATTGATGTACATCTTTCGTGTGGGATCGATTCGCTGCGGTGCTCATTGACTTGCGCACTGCCGGCAGCCCGGCAGCTGCGGCGCAGCGTGGTCAAGCGGTCCGGACTCGAAGCTGGCGTCCTTTCCTGTGACTTCGCGTGCTGGACCGCGCGAGCTGATGCGCGTCTCGCAGAGCGCCGCGCTCCCGCGCTGTTGCGAAATCCAGAATCCACACAGGTCTGTCCAGCTCGCAGCTCGCCAGGCCCCGCCTCAACTCGCATCGGAAAAACCCGGAGCCCAGGCCGACAGCCAAGAGCTCAGCTCAACTTCTCGACTTTGCGGGTTTGGGCACGTGTGCAAAAGATCCGACTCAGGTGTTGGAGCACACAACTGCTGCATCGTTGAGGAGAACGCGCGCGACAGTGTTGAAATGGCGATGCCCGGCTCCGACGCACCCCTGTGCGACGCCATTGAGCGTTTGCTGATTCGGATGGCGGAGAGCGATGTCACGAGTGCGGACGCCATGGCGGCGCTGTGTCACGACCGCGCTGCAGAGATCGGCACAATGCCCGCGCCGCTCGCTGCAGCGCTGGTGAAAACCGCGGTCGCAGCAGTGACGCGTACGTTGTATGTCGGCAAAGCCTCCACGGCCGCTGATGTCCTGGCGACGCTGCGCCACCTGCTCGCGTGCCCTGCCCTGCGTGACGCAGCCGTCAAGTCGTCGCGCCTCCGGTCGCTGACCACCGTCGCGATCGATGGTGTGCGGGGGGCTGTTCATGTGCCGCGTGCGGACGCCGCTGTGGCAGCGGTTGTTCAGGTGCTGCAGGAGGCAGGCGTTGGTACGGCGATGGCAGGGACGCTTGAGCAGGACTCCACACCGTTGACTGCGGCACTGCAGCACGCCTTCCTCGGTTCAGCGCAGGTGCTGCTGGAAGCCGGCGCGGACGTGAACGGGCTGTCGAGGGACGGTGACATGTGGCCGTTGTTCGCCGCTGCCTCCAGAAGCTCCGATGCCGGCATGGCGTGGCTGCTGGCGCACGGGGCGTCGCTCGCAGTGACCAACAGGCATGGGTGCTCCATCGCGCACGGTCTTGCGTTCGTTGCAGCCTCAGGCGCCCCTCGCACGATCGCCGATGGAGAGGATTTCTTCTGCCGCTGGCTGCGGTACGCTATTGCAGCGGAGCCGCGCCTGCTGGAGGCGAGTCAAAACAACGGCTACACGCCCCTGATGGCCATGGCGCTGGCAGGCTCCGAGGCCTGCGTCGCCGCGCTGCTGGAGCTGGGGGCGAACCCCACGGTGGCGACTGCAGCCGGCCACACCGCCCTGTTTGCTGCGTGCGCCGCAAACTCACTTCCGATTGCGCGGCAGCTTATCGCGGCGGGCGCAGCCAGTGCAGCGGCGCTGCCACGCGGTTCGCTGCATGCTCGCATGGCCGCTCGCCGTGCGTTGACTGTGGCCCTGCACTCCGAGCGGGGCTGCGGCGAATGCGCCGCCCGCTGCGAAGGGTCTGAGGTGGGCAACTGCGCCGACGGGCTGGACATCCTGCGTGCGGTGCTGGCTGCGGGGGTGCACGAGGCGGTTGATGCGGAGGGAAACTCGCTGGCTGTCGCGCCAGTGTTACGGGCGTGCGACGACGATGAAGACCAACGCATCAGCGCAGAGCACGCGCTGACGATCCTGCAGACCCTGCATGCTGGCGGCGTGGACGTGCTGGCTCGGGGGCCGGCTGATGAGCTACCGATCTTGCACGAGGCTGCAGCGACGCGCGCTCCAGCGGTGGCGCGCTGGCTGGTAGAAGTCGCCGGTGCGCCACTCGAGGAGGCGAATCGCGAGGGCTACACGCCGCTGCTCGTTGCTTGCACGGTGGGGCACTGGGCTTCCGCACTCGCGCTGCTGGACTGCGGCGCCCGCGTGGACGTGCAGTGCGACGAAGGCTCAGGCGGCTTGTGGCCGGTGGTGATTGTGGCGTCCGCTCCGGCGAGCGACGCTTCCTCCTCCCTGCTGCGGCGGATACTGGCAGCGGACCGCGACAGCCTGCTGCGCTGCACACCGGCTGGAATCTCGGCGCTGTACCCGGCTGCCGCGCACAACACTGCCGGCCTGAGGCTGCTGCTTGGCAGCGGGCTGCCGCACCTCGCCGAAGCGATCAATGCGGTGGCGAAGGCCCCTCCAGCGCCCGCCCGCCCGACAACGATGACCGGTACGCCGCTGCACTGCGCCTGCGACCATACAAACTGGGAGGCCGCGCTGGCGCTGCTTGCCGCGGGCGCCCGCGTGGACATTGTCGGCCAGTTGTGCGGCAGGTTTCAAACCGTCGCAGCGTGGGCCCGCAGCAGCCCTCATTGCAAGCACCGCGGAGTGAAGCTCGCGATTGCTGCGCGGGCGAAGGAGCACGCGAGCGAGGCAGGGAAGGCGGTTAATGGTTCAGCAGGCTCGCTGCAGCGCAGCGCTGGCAGTCCTTTCGGTAAAGCGGCCGCTGCCACTGCCGCCTGCGCATCAGCTGTCGGATCCGCCAGTGCAAGCGTCACGGCCGCACTTGCTGCTGCCGCTGAGAAAGATGCTGGCACTGGCGCTGGCGCTGTCGTTTCTGAGCACGGCGCTGCAACAGGAGCAGGGGCTGCTTCTCAACGCGCGGGCGGCACAACGGTGCAGCAGGGGAAGGGCGGCAAGGGACGTCGCCAGGGTGCGGCACGGAACCGGGCGGAGGATCCTGGCAGCGCCGCCGCCGATCTTGCAGCTGCAGCCCCACCGGCAGCTGAGGCTGCAGTCGCCACCGTGCGTGCGCTTGGCAACAGCGCGGCAGCAGTCGCCCCAGGGGCTGCGTACAGCGAGGCAGTGCAGTCCGCGGCAGACGCCGCCAGTTTTGCGGCACTGAACACGTGCGAGGAGGGGCCCGCTGCGTCAAGCGGCACTGCTCGCTGCGGCAGCGCGTCAGATGTGTCGGCGGCCGCTGCTGGCCGTTCGGGTGCGGCATGCATCAACACCTGCGAGCCAGGCGCTGCCGCAGCGGGAGCTTGCTCCAACACCTGCGAGCCGAACGACGCCGCGACCTCGTTGGCAGGCCTGGCGAGCGCCGCTTGCGTGTAGACTGTAGAGTGCAAAACGGCTGCCCATGGAGCCGGCCTACCGAGTGTCTTGCCGCTCGCACCACCACACGACGAGGACGAGGCAAGGAGCGCTGCAGTGGCGCGGCGACGCAGCTGGCGGCGCCACCTTGTGCTTCATCACGAGTTGGAGATCGAGCAAGTTGCGCCGAGGGGCAACACTCCTGTTGTGGGATGGACCGGCGGGCGCGCCGGGTGCGCTGTCGGCGGCTGCGTGCGCGGCTGCAGCCGGAGGCGATGTCGAATTGATGGCCGTATGCCCAGCGCGTGGCGCACCGGTGGAGGCGCGGGATCGCAACAACGAGACGGCGGTGGGCTGAGCTGTTCCAGAAGCTTCGAGCCAAGATAAGTCGCAACTTGTTGAATCTGCCTGCCAGTGCCACCGGAGGCTGCCAGTAGCCTCGCGAGCTCCCCACCTGACTCGGAGGACTGCGAGTGCAATACTCCGGCTGGCACCGCTTGCCGCCGCTGGCGCCTGTTTGCGCGCAGCCCTGCTACACGAGGACTGTGGAGCCAGCGCTGCAGGGGCGCGGTGGCACCGGCGGTCGTCGACGGGTGGTGCGAGGGCGCGCGGAAGCTAGGAGCCGGGCGCTCCCGACTGCTTAAGGGTGCTGCACGGCATGGGGGCGCTGCTGGACACATGCGTACACACGGCCAGTGGTTCACAAGTGGGCCACCCGAGGCCATGGCCTCCGGAAGGATCCCGATCGGGGGTGCGCGCGCACACGGCCTCCCAGACTCTCGTGGCGCTAGCTTGAATTCGAAGCATAAGCTTCGCAGAAGAACTTTGCTAAGGTCGTGTGAATCGACCACCGCACGCACGGCCCTCAATCACGATATCGTGGTTCAAGTGTTCAACAGGCTGCCACTCGGGTGGGCGAACAAACACCGATGTCGCCATCTGCAACGCCTGCCCCCTGCCCGCTGTATCACAGCCGCTCCGTCAGCGCGCCCACGAGCGTTGCGCCCCTCAGGGCGCGCCCCGCCGCAGTGCGTGGAAGCCGGGCAGCGGGCGGAGCCCGCACGCTTGGTACCGTCGGTTGTGGTGACAATTCTCGGGGTTGGAACTTCAAGTTGGGAAGTCCGGGCCGCATCGACCAGTGTCAGGCATGCTATGAAAGCAGGTTTACTAATTAGTCGTAATCCGGAGGTTCTGTGGCCCAGGAGCGGGCGGGGCACATGGGCCACCGACACATGCGGTCTCGGTGACAACGCCCGGTGCCCGGGCCAGCTGCGTTGGTGACTGGGGACGACGGTGGCGGGGCTGGACCCCATTGCCCAGCGTCGCTGCAGCCCACGCACTCCACAGCGGTCGCCGCCGCTGTCACCGAAAACGCTAACGCCCGGTGCGCCTCTGGCCGACGTGCGTCTGCTGTCAGGAATGACGGCCGGGCCAAGCTGCCTTCGCGGGCGGCACGCACCTGGCTGACGTGCCATGGCTGCCAGTGCCCGACCTGGCCGTGTGCACTGAATGATGACTCGGAGTGGTGACTGCGAATTCGGCTGTGTGTGAGTGGAGTGCATGCAATCCATGTTCTGGTGCCCACTGGCAGTGCTGAGCTGTGGTGTATACCCTCAGGCTTATATCAGCCTGAGGCGTGAGACTACACTTGAATTTTGATCACTGATGGCATGATGATGCGCAGAGCCAACTGAGAAAATACAAGAGTCCAATGACCAATCAGCCTTTGGCACAAACGGGCTCGGCTCTCGGGTGGCTAGTACGTATTCAAGTTCAAGTTCAAGTTCTTTTTATTCCGTCGAGTCACAACTTTCCACAGCAGCTGGGGGTTCCCAAAAGCACAGCGAGTGATGTGCACACGAGCGGCGTCGCAGAGGATTGGCTTTCCGAGGACAGGTATGTGCACACTCAGGCTGTCAGTTCGCAGCCCTGTGCCTTGCACCGCAATGCTGGCAGGCGCTCGCTGTGGTATCTTTCGGACTCGGAGTTCTTTCAGGGGCACTGTGACGGAGGAGAAGTAGCAGCAGCGCAGGAGGAATAGCCCAAAAGGTGTGCCCGCAGAAAGCGGAGAGGGGAGGAGCTGATGCTCAACAGAGCCGGCCGTCGGCAGGGGAGGCATGGGGCATGCATCGCGAGCTCTTACGCCCAGATGACGTTGCCGCCGGTGTTCGTGTGCTTGTCGATGCGGTTGCCGAGGGGCTGAGGCGCCTCGGCACTGCAGCAGTGGGCAGCATCGCCGCCCAGTCGGCGTTGTTGCGTGCGGCGTTGACGAAAGGCAGCCCGGGCACCGGGTCAAACGCGAGCGCTTGGCGCAGCGCAGAGATGCTGATGTAGCGGCAAGGGGCGTTGCCCACCGGCTGTGTCATCGCCCCGGAATTAATGTCACGGGTCACGTCACAGCGCCACGCAATCGAAGCCCAGCGGGGCACGACGCCCACGGGGGCCACCGCACCCCCCGCAGGCGTCATGTGGATGTCAATTACGAGCACACCCCACAACCAGGCCGGCCACGCGGTCATGTCCACTCCCGCGTAAGCATTTGCGGCGGGAGCGGGCACCACCGCAGCGCCGTGCTTGATGCGACCGTGGCGGCTGTTCGCTACCAGGCCTGCGCGCGCGTTGGCGGGACCTGCGGTGTAGTAGAACTTGACGTCCAAGCCCGCAACAGGGTGCGCCCAGGCGCTGTCGAGCAGCTCCAGCACCTCCGCCTCGCGGTTCGCCCACACGTGACCGTCAAAGGGCTGGTACACGGGCACCGTGTTGAAGTGAACGAAAGTGCTCTGCGCGCAGGAGCGCGGGTTCCTGTTGGCCACAATACCATTGGCTGGGTTGAAGCACGTTGACATTGTGCTGGTGATGAGGTGACCGCGCGACACAGGTGCCGGATTGGCTGGGCCGGCGTGGTTGACTGCTACGCCGAAGGGCCACGCCACCGCACCTGCACCAGTGATGATTGGCGCAGTGTGTGGACCTGCGTCCGACACTTTGTTGGTCGTGGAAGGATCGTAGACCACCACGTGGCTGGCAGCCGCGAACTGCAGCCGGCAAAGAAGCAGCGCAAGCAGGGAAGGACAACAGAGGTGGTGGCAGCGCCGCGTGCGAAAGCAACTTGAAGCCAGTGGCACGAGATTGAGCACCGCTGCGCTGGCTATAGTTCGGGGCCGACACCCACCGCCAAATGGGCAGCGTTGTTCGTGCGCAGCCACGCGCCCGGGATGCCGGGCGGGCGGGCTGCAATGTTCCCAGCGGCACCTGCCCACGCGTGCGTGGGCCACAGCCGTGTCGCCGACAACTTGGGGAGGTTCACGTTGGGCGACTGATCGAAGGTTGCGCTGAGCACGACGTTGATCTCCTGACCCGCACCCGCGGCACCATGCACGTTGTAGACGCACAGAGCGACTTCATTCGGGCCTGCAAATGCGGAGCGGCGCAACGTTCTTGGCACACGCGGAACGTGAAGGTGCAGGATGCCGTTCAGTCCGCGTCAGACGGCCAGGCTAGGAAGCGATACGCACGCGTCTTGGGAGCCACGTCCCCAGGGTGCTGAGCTCCACAGGCAGCTGCGGGGAAGTTCCCCTGCTCCGCGGCATTCAGATTGGAGGCGAGCACCCACGTAGGGCTGTCGCCCTGGAACACAATCGGGGGCGCTGCAGCAAGCGCCGCAACAGCTCCAGGAGCAGGCGCTAGACCAACCGCCGCCGCAGCAGCCGCGCCAAATGTTGCGGGCAAGGCAGCCTGAGCCGCTGCAGTGTTGATGCGGGCCAAAGTCTGGGCATGAATGCCAACCCCGAGCACAGCTCCAGTAATCCCGACCCAAGTGGTTCCAAGCCCAAGTTGGACCGGTGGGACGCCAGCCGTGTGGCGCAGCAACGAGTCCGCAGCGTCGAGCGAGACTTGAGTCCGAGTTGGCCAGGGCCACAACTGCGAGCACAAGCATGCCTCCCCTCATTTTGCAAGCAGCCTCACTGAGAAGACAAGTGGTGTGCAGGCACACGGCCCACGTGGCTGGTGCAAGTCGTCGGACAAGTGCCTCGTGGCTTCCGAAACACCTCCTGCTCCGAGTTGCGAACTCCGAGTCGGGCGGACGGAGATAAATTCTCAGAATGCCAAGAATACAATGAGTAAGATTTGAACCGTTTGCTCAGGTTTCATGGCTGGAGGCTCCCTCTGTACAATCAGAAGTCCGCGGCCCGTTTCTATTCTTCACACCACAGCAACATGGACACAGTCGAAGCAGCAAGCAGCATCGTTCAGGCCATGAGCGCCAAAGACGCTGATGCCATGAAACTTGCAATATCCAGCTTGGTGAGTGAAGCCCGCGTGTTTGCCACATATCGTTGACACCCCGCTGTGACCGGGGGGATCGCATCGCAGCCCCGCCACTCCATTCAACGTCCGCCGGCGTTTCTGCAGCCGCCGGCGGGCGTCCTCAGCGACGAGGGCGCAGTTGCACTTGTCGAAGCTGTGATCTGCCAACCAGATGCAGCGCTCCGCCGAGAGGCGACACTCTTGTTGCTGGATGGACCGGCGGGCGCGCCGGGTGCGCTGGCGGCGGCTGCGTGCGCGGCGGCAGCCGCAGATGATGTAGAATTGCTGGCCGCATGCCAAGCGCGTGGCGCACCGGTGGAGGCGCGGGATCGCAACAACGAGACGGCGCTGGGCCGAGCTGTTCAAGCGAGGAGCTTCGACGCTGCTGTGTTCCTGGTCTCCCAGGGCGCGAACTGCAACGCCTCCCTGGATCACGGCGGCGGCGGCACGGCATGGCAATATGCAGCATCGAGCCAGCAGTGGCCTTTGCTCGAGAGGATGTTTGCCGGGAGCACGGATCTTCGGGACGAGGGCTTCCCGAGCGCGCTGCATGAGATTGCCTGGCACGCCTCGACCGCCCCTCTGTCAACTCTGGAGGCTGGCTTTGAGACGGGCACGTTTCAAGCGGAGGACTTGCCCCTCCGTCATCGCATTTTCGGCCCGGCCGAACCTCGCGAGGGCCTTAGTCTCCTGCAAATCGTGGCGATGTCGGGCAACAGGCCTTGGGCTGAGGCGCTGCTCGCTCGCGGTGCGCCCCTTGCGGCGGATGACGTGGATTGTGCCATGATGAAGCCGGCAGCCCAAAGCCTGCTACGGGGGCTATTGGTGGTTGCGGCGGTGCCGGTTGCTGCTGAAGGCGAAGTGGGCGATGCGGGCGGTAGTGGTGCCGCCAGTATCGCTTGAGGTTCTCCGCTCCCAGCCGCGCTCGAACTCGGCTCGCTGGTCATCGGATGCACTCGTCTCGCTCTGGTGTGCGACTCCGCGCTTGAATGCTCTCAGACTCCAGCGGTGCTAACTTGAATTCGAAGCTTCGCTGAACTCGAGTTGAGATTGTGTGAATCGACGTATACGTATCGACCACTGCGCATGCGCGCACGGCCCGAGGCCTCCACACACGACTCGTATCGGATCTCGTGGTTCAAGTGTGCAAGGCTGCCACCCACGAACCCCGCGCAGCGAGCTCGAGCAGTCGGGCGAACAAACACCGATGCCGGCAATGCACGTGCACAATTGCCCCTTTCGATCTGAGACTAGTACCGCGCGTGAGTCGTCAAGTGGTATACGTACATGTCAGCTTCAAGTTAGGGGGGCAGTTTGAAGGCGCCGCGGCGTGTGGAGTAAAGAAGCGCGGAAGCTCTGCCATCATGATGTGATCATGAGGCGTGCAGTGCAGGCAGGCGAGTGTCAGCGATTGATATGGATGCTCCCGTGGCCACGGAGGGGGCCTACTCCGCTGGTCACGGCATCACACCTCCCTGCACAGAAGGCTCGCGTTACAGGGTGGGGTGACTCGAGGCAGCACCCACTCCGCGGCGCGGCCGAGAGCCAGCGCCAGCGTGGGCCAGGGCTGGCGCGAAGCAGGGAAGGAGGAGCAGGTCTTGGGGGGCGGCGTCCGCGAGCCCCGGAATCGCCAACGCTGCGGCCAAGACGTCAGGCTGCCCGCCAGCGGGCGCGGCAAACTCTTGCACTCGACATGGGGTGGCGGCAGATGTGTCTGGCACGTAACCACCTCCGAGGCCGCTGCTCGCTGCCGACGACTGCAGGCGTGCACGTGGCGTGCAGGGGGAACGAGGCTGCCGAGTGCGCCACCAGTTGCTGCTGCTGCTGCTGCTGCTGCCGGAGCTGCTCCTGCCGCCAGAGCTGCTGCAGCTGCCGGTCGGCGGCGTGTGGTGCCCTGCTGGCGAACGGCGCGGCCGTGGCTGCGACAGCTGCGTCCGGCCCCTGGGCCCATTGGATTCACCGATGGGCGTGCTCAGACATGGCCGCCGCTCCACCTTGCGACCGCTGTCATCCACTGCGGTTGAGGCGGCCGCCGTCAGGTGCTCTTGCGAGGGGGGTGAGCGCTGGTGCTGCACCGCAGCGTCGAGACGGAGCAGCCGTCGTTGTCGCTGTACGGCGGCCACGTGCTTCACGCCTCCGCGGCTGTGCGCGAACTCGCGGCCGCTGCTGATTCTGGCGCGATCGAAGGCGTCGCAGCGCTCGGCTCCATGATTGGCGCTCCCGCGAGGTGCCTGAGCGACAGCGCATTCGCTGCAGCTGGCGTGTCTCACGGGGATCGGGCGGAGATACGCGAGCGTGTGCTGGCGGCGCTGCGTGCACTGGTGGTGGACGGATTCGTGGCGCTGGATTCTGACACAGACAAGGTGGCGGAGGTCATGAGCGTCGCCCACGCGGGGCTGTGTCATCCCACGACACGCCACTGCTGCCTCTGTGCCACGTATACGTAAGGCGTGGCATGCGCGCACCCCCAGCGGTGAGACCCCCACGCACGTCCTCGTGCCGTCCAGCCACATCATGCGGATGCTGATCGCCAGAACGGCTTTCCCGCTGCCCCAGGCTCGCGCGGACGCTGGCCGCGCTGCCTTGGCGGTGTGAAGCAGTGCAGTGTCCTGGCAGTGGCGCCGCGGCTGGCGCTGCGCGTAGCCGACATGCGTGCGTGGGCGAGTGTGTGCGCCTAGGCGACACCCCGGCAGCACTGCAACACTGCGACCGACTCTCAGTCACCCTGCGCAGTCGCTTTGTCTCGCGCCACACGCGCCCTCCCTCTGCATGTGTGCCCTGCCCTGCCTGCGGCTCTGTGTGCCTGCCGTGCTGTGCACCGCGACGCTGGGCCTAGCGAAGGTCTTGGCGATCGCGGCGCTGGCCCGCAGCACCTTGCCCACCCCAGCACCGCGACAAGCTCACCCGCTCGCCAGTCACAACTCTGCGGGCATCACAGCGTGGAGGTGGCAGCGAAGCTGATGCGAAGATTTGGCACTGCAGGCAGGTGAAATCATGAAGTCGACGATACTGTCTTGTGCTTCTTGTCACGGCCATGCACCAACGCATTGATCTGGTAATGGTGGACATCATTGCGCTGCATCCAGGTCTAGATGCTCGTGCTGCCAGGCGTCAGGCTGCTTCTCCTGCTGGCCGTACTCATCGCACTGGGCACGCGCTGCTCGTGATGAACGCGAGCTCCTCCAGCTGCCATTCGCCATGTCGCGAGTCCTGTGGCCTGCGCTCCTCGCGCTCTGCGCATATGCATGCTACCGATTAATATTCTCGGCATGCCTCCTTTCGAACTCCTCGGGGTTGGCTCTCGACGTTGGCACGATGGCTTCGTTAAGACGGAATGTATTCGCACCGGGGCGGTGCAAGTCTGTAGATGGCGCTCCGCCAGATTAATATTAGTTTCAATACCTAGGTAGTGAGCGATCCTGAGTTTCAACAAAACTTGATTCCAGCTTGCCGCGACCGGCTGCAGCTCCGGTTCAAACGTTCGAGGTCAGCCGCCCAAGAGCCAGCCTGCCTGCGCTAGAGACTCACAGCATGTGCCGGCAGCACCCTTCTTTCAGGGAGCGGCCGAAAACGGGGCGACCCGATGCAGCTTCAGCGACGCCGGCGCCGGCATCACTGAGGCACGTGCCCGTGTCGAATGTCTTGTACGCGGCTGAGACTTGCGTCCCCGCAGCCACCGGCACCGCACATCTAGCAACTGACAGGCGGCTGCCCCAAACGTAGTGTCCGCCACTGTCGTGGTCCAGGATTGGGCGGCAACGTCAGTCGCCAAGAAACGGCAGATCTGGTTCATAAGGCTCGGCCCACTCGTGGGAATCAAATAGACACACGCGCAGCAAGAGGTCACTGCTCTCCAGAGGAGGTGGAGCCCGCTGCTGGGGCCACGGATGCGGTGTTGGCGGCGCCGGCTCCACCCGCACCCGCTCCCGCACCTGCAGGCGCCCCAGGTGCCACCGGCTTCACGCC
>Ga0208629_100674_pt1 | contig 15630 bp, 11 predicted proteins | sample LakWasMet19_HOW5_2_FD_183865 | JGI IMG/M metagenome (GOLD analysis project Ga0208629, IMG submission 183865) | Freshwater sediment methanotrophic microbial communities from Lake Washington under simulated oxygen tension - Sediment Metagenome... | ecosystem: Environmental > Aquatic > Freshwater >...
GCTGTTCGCGACCCCGCCACAGCACTTTGGTGCCGACGCCGCCGCCGCACGGGCCGCCGCAGGGCCTCAGCGCCGCTCTGCGCCCGCCGCCGGCGCCGTCTCCGCCGCGGCGACCACTGCTGTGGCCATCCGGCCTGCTGCGGCCGCAAGCCCTGCCGGCGCCGGCAGCAGGCCCGGCAGCAGCGCGGGTGCTGGGGGCGCAGGCGCAGGCGCTGGCGGCGCAAGCACGACCTCGATTCGCATGTTCCGAGGTCTTGGCTCCATCCTGCTGGGGCCGCCCCTCTCAGCGCTGCATGACGCCCTCACACTGAACCCGGGCGTGACCCTCACGGGCCTCAATCGCCTGCTGTACCGCTGCGAGCCCGAGGAGCGAGACGACAGCGGCGGCGCACGCGGCTGCTACGACGTCCCCGGCATGGGGCGGCTCGCCTGGGCGGGCCTCGCAGGGCTCGCGCAGCCGCTGCGGCACTGCCGGCGCTGGAACGACATGGGGCACCCACTGCTCGCCAACATGCGGGCGGGGGACTGGCTGCAAGACTTCATCCTCACGCGCCTGGGCAGCCAGCCCGCAGCCATGGGCCTGCAGGGGACGCACGACTGGCTGGCGCCCCACTTCGCGCTGGTGCGCCGCCTGCCCCCGGGCCTGAAGCCGCAGGCTATGGATCGGGTGCTCAGCACTGTTCTGTCCGCTGCTGTGGCGACAGCGCTGCATCGCATGCGTGGCAGCCCGCTGCTGCGGCAGGCCGCTGACGCAGCGCTGTCCGCCTGCGGTGCGTTGCCTGCCGCTGCTTGCGGGGGCTGCGCCGCCGCCGGCTGCGCGGGCTGTGCAGGGTCTGGCGATGCCAGCCCCAGCGCCACCGCAGAGGCGGCGCCGCAGCTGGGCCGAGACCCCTCCGCCCCCTGGCCCCTCGCCACAGCCCTCGCCCTCACCAGCGTGCAGCTGTGGGGGCACACGCAGTCCAGCCCTCTCATGGCGCTGCCGCTGCTGGAGGCTCGCCCGCAGCAGCAGCTGCAAGCCGCCTCCGAGACAGCGGCAGGCACGACTGGCGCGACAGCTGACAGCGCCAGCGGCAGCGCCAGCGGCGAGACAGCCCTGGTCACGGCCGGGGGCTCCCTGGCCGCGGGCGTGGACCACTTTGCTGCCGGCTACATGCGCATCTGGGGGCGCGATACCTTCATCAGCCTGCGAGGCCTGCTGCTCGCCACGGGCCGCTACGAGGACGCGCGCACCACCATCCTGGCCTTCGCAACCATCGTGCGGCACGGGCTCATCCCCAACCTAATGGATGGGGGCCGCAACCCGCGCTACAACTGCCGCGACGCGGCGTGGTGGTTCCTGCAGGCGGTGAAGGACTACTGCTGCATGGCCCCCGAGGGGACACGCATCCTGGGGGCACCAGTGCACCGCCGCTTCCCCTCTGACGACCCCGCGCACTACCGGCACGACCACAGCCTCGGCGCCCCCGTGTACTGCGGGCCGGGCGCTGAGGGCGCCGACAGCGCAGGCGCAGGGGCGGGCAGTGTGCGCACGACGCTGGGCGCGATTGTTCATGAGATGCTTGCCCGGCACGCGGCAGGCATCCACTTCCGCGAGTGGAACGCCGGCAGCCGCATCGACGAGCACATGACCGACGGAGGCTTCAACATCGACGTGTGGACGGACGAGGGTAGCGGCTTCATCCACGGCGGCAACGCGTGGAACTGCGGCACGTGGATGGATAAGATGGGCAGCAGCGGCAAGGCGGGGAACAAGGGCCAGCCCGCCACCCCGCGTGACGGGGCAGACATCGAAATCGTAGCGCTTAGCTACAGCGTGCTGGCGTGGCTCGGAGGGCTGACCCAGGGCGCTGGCGGCAGCAGCGCTGCAGCGGGCACTGGAGGGTCTGTCCCTACCCCTGCTGTGGCTTCTGTCGGTCTGTCCGGCTCCGTGCGCTTCCCTTCGGGCGCTGAGGCGACGTACGCAGGGTGGGCGCAGCGCATCGCAGGCGCCTTCCACCGCCACTTCTACGTGCCCCCCGCCCCCGAGCAGGACCACGCGCACGCGATAGACGGACGCTACGTGAACCGGCGCGGCATCTACAAGGACACGGTGGGCTCCTCCGCGGGGTGGTCAGACTACCAGCTGCGGCCCAACCAGCTGATTGCGATGGCGGTGGCGCCTGAGCTGTTCCCGCCCGAAGCCGCGCAGACGGCCCTCGCAGCGGTGGAGCAGCAGCTGCTTGGGGAGCGACAGATGGGGGTTAAGACCTTGGACCCTGCAGACTGGGCGTACCGCGGGAACTACGACAATGCGAACGATGGGACGGACAAGAGCGTCGCTGCGGGCTGGAACTACCACCAGGGCCCCGAGTGGCTGTGGCCGTACGGCTACTGGCTGCGAGCCCGCATGAGGTTCCCTCCGCCCTCCGTGCTGGCCGCGGCGGCGGCTGCGGACGCCACCTGCACCGACGGTAGCTCAGGCGGCGGTGACAGGCCCGCAGCCGCTGCTGCTGGCGCGGCAACATCCGCAGCCGCGGCGCGGGCGCAGGCGCTCGCCCCCTGCGCGTGGCCGCGCCACACGCTGCCCGCCCTGCGCCGATGGATGGCCGGGCGGCTGGCGCTGCAGCGGTCGCACCTGGAGTCATCACCGGACGGGGGCCTTCCCGAGCTGACGAATGCGGGGGGCGCCTTCTGCCGCGACAGCTGCACCTCGCAGGCCTGGTCCTCCTCAACCCTGCTGGACGCGCTGTGGGACCTGCACGCGCACACGCAGGCGTAGGAATACGAGGCGGTTGCGGCTTGCTGCGGTCTGCGGCAGTGGTGATTGCAGGCCAATTTGTCTGGGACTACCACACTCAGATGCCTGCATTTCATCTGCACGCAACACCGTGAGCTGGCTTGAACGACCCTGTTGGCAAACCGCTTCAAGTTATACGCTTCAATGCCTCACGTGCACATGACATCGATCAAAATCGCCCTATGGTGGCGCCACATTATGATCATCGTTTCCGCCTTTTTGAACGAGTCACGACCGGCACCGATACGCGTGGGTATATATGAGAATTCAAGAGACAACCAGCCACGAACGGGCCCTGCTCTCGGGTGGCAAGCCACCATTTTCCGGCCTGCTTTGCTCAGCAGGCACAGCCCTCACTCGAGCTCATACGATCCTGCTTTGCTCAGCAGGCACAGCCCTCACTCGAGCTCATACGATCCGCCGCTTCTGCGGCGTATACGTATACCGGAAATGAAATTTCATTTCAACTCTCAGACTAGGCTATTTTTCGATACCATGGTCGCTTGCTGTTTACGTATTCAATGGAACTGGGCTCCTAGGCCTGCGCATGTCTCATTCGCAACGACTCAGGGCGTGACCCCGGGCTAGCGTGTGGATTCCCGTACATGACCGGGGGGCGCCCGTGGACTGATGAAAACACGCAGCAGAAAGATGTAACACAACGCGCAAATTGCGATGCTGCTGAACAGGACGACCAGTTGCACCAACGCAGAGAGCTGCTTCAAGTTGCCGACGACAGGCTACAAAGACCCAAGCCCAACACAAGACTGCCCAGGCTTCCATCACACGTTCGTGTCTGCCAGGCGCCAGCGCTGCAGGGAGCTTGCGATGATGCAGGTCGTACAGCGAGCTCGACGCCACCACTAAAACAACTTATGCTTCAGCCACGAGCAGCATGCAGGAAAGGTGGCAGGCCCACTGAGCGCACACATACTTGTCAACGCTGCAGCTTGGCTGCGAGCAAGCCGCTGGCGGCAAGCGGATCACTCGTTGCGAGCAAGTGCCTCATCACCCACAGCAGCGTAGAATTCGTCATTCAGCGTACAGCCCAGTGTGCTGAGCAGCCGCTGCGCTTGTTTAAGCGCAAAGTGTGCGGGGGTCAGCAGGGCGTATTTCAGCTCAGCGCTGCGGCCGTCGAGCCGCTTCCCGTGTGCTGAGCCTTTCACAAAAGAATGCAGCTGCTTTTTTGCATTCAGCACGGCTCCGCCAGAATCGCCGGGCTGCGGGAAGCGGTCCCACCACCACGACGGCGGTCTAGCTATGTAGAGCAACTCCGAGACCTGCCTTTCAACACCATACCTGTGCAGATACCGCCTGGCGTAGCCAATAACATCGAGCGCCTGCGGCTGGGGACGCGAAGATCCCCAGCCAATGGAGTTGATGCCAAAGAAGTGCACCCGCCCTGAGTACGCTCCAAAATCGGGAATCAGCTGAGAGCTGTTTTGACCATCGTCAATCATGCGCTCATGCCCCACGTGCAGGGGAGTGAGTGTGTCGGCTTGCGTCTCTGCAGGCAACTCGTACACCGCAACATCGGCGATTGCGAGCCCATCAGGACCCAACGGGGGATCTGGATCGTTGAAAGCCGCGAACGTTTCGCCAGAAGGGTCGGAGGAGTAGTTGAGGCACGGATCCATGCGCGCGATGAAGGTAACTTGCTGTGGACTCCCCGAGCCAGCTTTCGACGTGGGCATCGAACGAGGTGTGAAGGATCTAGGAGCGTAAAGGTTGTGGCCTGCAGATAGCACAAACGTTCTGTCACCCGAGCCTCGCACGTAAGCTCCAATGCTGGACACACCAGACTCCTCCTTCGCGCGTAAAGCAGAATCAATGAAAGTAATAGGCTTACCCGCATTACCGACAAGGTCAAGGTCGCTGACTTTGGATTGCATCGAGTTGCACGCTGCCCCCCATATCGTTGTGCCGGGCTCCGGTGCCGGCTGGTGAATCTCCAGTCGCTCACCGAGGCCGGGCAGCCCCAGCAGCGTGAGGCGAACCTCCATCAGAGGCAGCGCGACGCAGCCCAGCGCCGTTGCACACTCCGCTATTACACTCAACGCCCGCTCCTTCCTCGCTGCCACGTCGTCGGAGGCGGAGTCATCACCTGCAGCGCACTCCAACGCGATCGCGAGGGTGGCCACGCCATCCTCGACAGTGCGCCAAGTCCAGACGCCCTCCCCCAGTTTCCAGCAGCAGAGTGCAGCCAGCAAATCCGGCAGCGGCAGCGGCGTGGCACAGTGGCCCGAGCCGACCTGTACCGGAGAGACAACAGTGACAGACACCGAGTCGGTGATGCCAAGCACCTTGGCCATCGCCACAGCAAGCTTCTCCTCGCGCTCCTCGCGAACACGCGCGGCGTATCCTGGTGCGTCAATCGATGCGGTGGGAACAGCCAGGAACAGCAGCGTGCGCCACGCGCAGCAAGCGGCCTCTGTTGTTGTTGCCGCAGCGCGCGGCATTGCGCCAGCGCCGGCACCACACATTGTCTCGACGGCGCCGTCCTCGCTTGTGAATGTGCCCGTACTCGTCGGGAGGGACACAGAAGGTCGCTCAGCGACACCGCTGCTGCTCGCGCGTCCACAGCCGCCGTTAGGAGGTGGCGACTCAGCGCCACGAGCAGGGGCAGGCACCGGCGCCGCGCCGGCAGCCTCGCCCGCAGCCCCGCCGACCGCTTCAACCGTGACACTGCTGCGGAATGGAAGCATTTTCGTGGTGCCGCGGCTGTGGGCGATGCTCCACAGTGTTGAAAAGAGCAGGAAGTTGTGCACGGCGGGCGCAGACGAGGGGCCGGGCCTGCCACCATCGGTCAAGACTCGCGCCAATGTGCTGGCGCTGCCACCGCCACCAGTTGAGTGCAATGAGGACCGAGGTGGGCGTCGCGGACTGTGCCGAGGACGGCTCCCCGCATGGAGTGGAGCCTTTACGGAGACGTTTGCCGCGCTGCCGAAAAATCGCGGCGCTTGCGTGTGCTTCACGAGGCTGAAAGGTGGTTTGCGTTGCGGAATTGCGCCAGACGACCACGGAGCTATCTCCGGGATAAACTCAAGACCAGCCCCCGTGATTGAGAAAGAGGAAGCTTCCCACCAAGAGCGGCCAGAGCTGCCCTGTGCGGTCGCTGACCGGAGAGTGTCGCCAACCTGAGGTGTTCCATAAATCGGGGCACCGCGGCCAGCGCCAGCCAAGAGGCGCGCAGAGACGGCTGCCACATCCGTCTGCAACCGAATACCATGAATAAAGCGATGGGTCAAAATGAGAGCCGCCGTATGTTGACCTTGCAACGTAAACTGCGTGAACGTCAGGGCGGCGGAGATCTCGGCTTGCGCGTGACCTGAAAGCAAGAACCCGACAGTCAAACGCGTTCCCCGGGCCTGCCCTCCACGGCGCTCACCTTTGGAGGAGTGTCGTCACAAGCGGACGCGGCTGCCATGGTTGCCGCCTTGAAGTTCGGAGCGCACTGCAGGCTGCGCTGAGGTTGCAGAGCTCGTGTGGAGTAGCGGATCAACGCCAGCTCTGCCACAAAACAGCCACAACAGGCACGCATGATCAGTGCGAGCAAACAAGGCGATGTGTGATACGCGTGAATTGGGCTGTTTTCACAGTTTTGGGAGTATCACGAGCCGCTGTCGGTCTGCCGGTCTTCCTTGTGCCGGCGTTCACATCCGTCGCTTCAATTATCTGCGGCGTGCTACCCGCTCAAGGTTCGGCTTGGGCGCTCACCTGCCTTGTAGGGTTTTTGCGTCGGGTATACAGCCTGAGCGGCACCATGCTGCACTGTGGCACCGTGTGAACTTAGGCCGCCCAACTTGAAGCTGCCAGTGGGCATGGTTTTGCACAGATGGCTTCGCCTATGGAGGGCACCTGTAGCTGTGGCATACCGTCCCGTACCAGCGCACCTTGACGCTCGCATTTTTGGTGCGCTCCCTCGCAGAGAACGGGCAGCTTCACTGATTGGCAACTTGAAGTGCCACCCGGTGGGCCAGTAGTACAATGGGCACTGGCAGATTGTAGTTCTGGAATAACGACGCTGGCATGCGTAGGATGCGGATCGGTGTGCACCCGTACCGCTATTCTGCCTGCGGAGGTGCAACCATGTGCGACGGCGGCGCCGCGATTCGCGGCGAACGATGAGCATCGTGGTGCCGCCAGTGAGCGAGCACACTGTGGCACCGTGTCGCGTGGGACGTCTCATGCGCGTCCCTGCCTGCTGGCTCACCACCGTCGATGACCATAGGGTGACACGACGGCTGGGATGCTGCATCGCACAAGTCCTAGCCGGCGCTTCATTTGGACTTCGGAAGTGTGGGAGAGGATATTATGTAGCCACCCATTGCGCGGCAGCAACACCCGCGAGCTGCTGGAGTGACAGAGCGGCAACAGCTCTGTTGGCGCTGCCGTTTCTCTGGGACCGGGCTGGCACGACTCGGAGTAGCTGCTTGAATACCTGGCTGAGTATACGCTGCGCCCGGGACCGTCGCGTGACGCTCTAAACGGCCCTGTGCTCATTGGCACTCCGGCACATCGCACACCCGCTGGCGTCATCTCGACTGTTTGGTTCCCTTGCGTCGTCAGTTTCGTTGCGGTTCCTCGGAGTTCGAAGACACCGGACGTTAAGATGAGCTCGCCAGAACGCCAGCGCGGCATCGGTTGCTCGCCACGTGGGCGTATGCGTCATCCAGTGGTGGCCGGCGCTGGAGCTCCCGGGCCGAGTGACACCACTGCTGCTGGGATGCCGTTTGCCAGACGGACACGCGACGTGTTCCGAATCCGAGTCTGGCATCCGCCTTGCGGGCATGCTGCGCAGTATGCAGCGGCCGGGTGTTCACGAATTCTCGAAGTTCTGCGCGGTGCGAATATCACCTTGTCAGAAATGCTTGAACCACAGTCGCGCGTGTCAAACAGCTCATAAGCGTTTCAGTTTCAAATGACCGGCCTTCTTTCTCGAGTGCAGCCTGAGGGCACTGATGTGGCACTCGACCGTCTACCGCGGCGACGTTCGATGCCATGCAATGCAGAAGTTCAATTCCTGCACACGCTGGGGCAGGCAAGTGCTTGGGCACAACTGCGCGCTGCGAACTCAGGGCATACAGATTCCCGTAGCCAGCTGGCAGCGAGGACCGAGGGCATGACGGAACGGGCAGAGTACTGAAGCACACATGCTGCGCATGTTGCAGTGCGTAATGCGTCCGCGCAGGCGCTGCTGCTTGCAGCGACTGATCTGACCGTTTGCCAAGCCCTCGAGTACCAGCTCACACAAGATATCGTGCTGCATCAACGACCAACGGTACGAGAACAGCGCGTATGCAGTGCCTGGCTGCGATCCCGCAGTTAGCTCTATCTCAGCAGCGGCGCCACCACCTCCGACGCCAACAAGCACGCAGGACAGAGTGGCGATGCTACTCAGGTGAACTGCGGGCTCGTAGCAGAGCTGAGCAGGCGAGCGGCTGTGCAGCAAACCAGATCAAGGCGAAAAGAGGCCATCAGCTTTGCCAACGTAGAAGCCACTGTCTAGCCCCGTGACAGATGGTTCCAGGTTCTTGAGTAGCAGCTCCGCTTGCTTGAATGCGAAGTGTGCCGGCGTTAGCACAGCATAGTATTTCTCAGCTCCGCTTGCCGGAGTTGCTTTCATGAAGCCCTTCACAAACGAGTGCAGTTCTTTGCCCGCAGTCAGCACTGCACCACCCGAATCGCCGGGTTGCGGGAGGCGGGAATCCTTCGGTGCGACCGCAAGATAGAGTAACTCCGCGATGTCGATGGGTGGCGACGCGCCAGCTGGGTCAACCACCCTCCTCAGCAAGCGCTCCGCGCGCCCCACAACGACGAGTTTCTGAGGCTCCACCACAGGAAAAAAAAATCCCTCGAGTCCTTTGCGGAGTCCCTTGAAACCAAGGTACGACACGTCCACTGGGAACTCGTCCCATGCGGGCAAAACAAGTGCGAGCCCCCCTGGCCCTGCGATATTTCGCTGCACGTGCGGCAAGGGCCGGAGAGCGTCCATGCGGATGGGGTCGGTGAGCTTGCACACAGCCACATCGGCTACTGCCTGCTTGCGGACGGAATTGCCAGTGTTATGCGGTACAACAGCGAAGGTGCAGTTGCTGAAGCGGTCCCGGGCATAATTGTGGCACGGATCCATGCGCGCAAGGAACTCAAGCTCGAGTGGGTTGAAAAGCGCAGTCCAGCTTGAGCCGGCATCGGGAGACCGCGCCAGGGAAGGGTCAAGAGCGCTGGGTGGGAACAGATCGTGGCCTGCGGAAAGCATGTACGTGTGGTGGGTGTCCCTGATGTAGGCCCCAATGCTGGCGGCTCCCGAGGCTGCTATTTTTGAAGCCACATCATGCAATCCAACGTTTGCGATGGTCTGGTCATCAAGCTTGACGATGCCAGAGCTTTGGTCGCACGCTGCCCCCGTTGGCTGTGGCACCCCCTGCCGCACAGGCTGGTGAATCATCAAGCGCTCTCCGAGGCCGGGCAGCCCCAGCAGCGTGAGGCGAACCTCCATCAGAGGCAGCGGGACGCATTCCAGCGCCGCTTCACACTCCGCTATTACACTCAACGCCCGCTCCTTCCTCGCTGCCACGTCGTCGGAGGCGGAGTCATCTCCTGCGGCGCACTCCAACGCGATGGCCACGCCGTCCTCGACAGTGCGCCAAGTCCAGACGCCCTCCCCCAGTTTCCAGCAGCAGAGTGCAGCTTGCAGATCCGGCAGCGGCAGCGGCACCGGCAGCGGCGTGGCACAGTCGCCCGGGTCAAGCGAGAGCTCAGCGTCAACTGTCACAGACACCGAGTCGGTGATGCCAAGCACCTTGGCCATCGCCGCAGCAAGCTTCCCCTCGTCGTGCTCGCGAACACGCGCGGCGTATGTTTCTGCGTCAACCGATGCGGTGGGAACAGCCAGGGACAGCAGCGTGCGCCACGCGCAGCAAGCGGCCTCTTTTGTAGGAGCAGCACGCGGCATTGCGCCCGCGCCGGCTCCACACATGGGTTCGACGGCGACGTCCTCGCTTGCGAATGCGCCTGCGCTCGTCAGGAGGGACACAGAAGGTCGCTCAGCGACACCGCTGCCGCTCGCGCGTCCACATCCGCCGTTAGGAGGTGGCGCCTCACCGCCAGGAGCAGGGGCAGGCACCGGCGCCGCGCCGGCAGCCTCTCCCGCAGCCCCGCCGACCGCATCAAGTGTAACACTGCTGCGGACTGATAGCGTTTTCGTGGTGCCGCGGCTGGGGACAGTGCTCGGCAGGAATGAAAACTGGCGGAAGCTTTTCACGGCGGGCGCAGACGAGGGACCGGGCCTGCCACCATCGGTCAAGACAAGCGCCGATGTGCTGGCGCTGCCACTGCCACCGTTGGAGTGCAATGAGGAACGAGATGGGCGTCGCGGACTGTACCAAAAAGGACTCCCCGCATGGAGTGGAACCTTCGCGAAGACGTTTGCCGCGCTGCCAAAAAGGCGCGGCGCTTGCGTGTGCTTCACGAGGCTGAGTAGTGATTTGCTCTGCGGAATTGCGCCAGACGACCACGCAACTATCTCCGCGATAAAGTCAAGATCAGCGCCCTTGATAGAGGGGGATGAAATTTCCCACCACGAGCGGCCAGAGCTGCCCCATGCGGTCGCTGACCGGAGAGTGTCGCGAGGTGTTTCATAAATCGGGGCACTGCGGCCAGCGCCAGCCAAGAGGCGCGCAGAGACGGCTGCCACATTCATCTGCAAAACCGGGGACCGTGAATAAGGCGATGAGTTACAATGGGAACCGCCGTATGTTGACCTTGCAACGTAAACTAGGTGAACGTCAGGGCGCCGGAGATCTCGGCCTGCGCTTGACCTGAACGCAAGAACCCCGACGCGTTCCGCGGGCCTGCCCTCCACGGCGCTCACCTTTGGATGAGCGTCTTCACAAGCGGACGCAGCTGCCATGGTCGCCGCCTTGGATTTCGGAGCCCAGGCTGAGCTGAGGTTGCAACTTTGAAAGCTGCAGGCAGGCGAAACAGCAGATCAATGCCAGCTCGAACACAGCACAGCCAAGGGAGGTACGCATGGTCAGTGCTCGCAAACTCAGTGATGTGAATTGGGCTGTTTTGGAATATCACGAACCGCTGTCGGCTGTCGGTCTGCGCGAGGTCTGGTGCGCAGGGTGCGCAGCCGCCCCCGGCGCGCCGTTCACATCGCGCAGCATCAATTATCTGCGGCGTGCTGCTTGCTTAGGTGTGGTTTTGGGTGCTTAACGTTGTAATGGTGAAGCGAGGTTTGCGCAAGCGACTGTGCTCTGGGACTCCTCCTAAACCTCAATCTCCAGCTCCTTGTTCGCCACGCAACTCCTCGAGGCCGACGCTTTCGAAGTTCAGCTCGGCAGCGCTTACAGCCATTATTGCGAACGTCGTGTTGTGAGGGCTGCGCTCCACTCGTCATTCCGCCCCGAGGGCGCACAACGCGGTGATCTGGGCTGATAGACGCCACAGCACCCACGCCAGCGGCACCGTCTGTACTATCAAGGTCAATCTTGCAGCCAATGTCTCGACTTCAGGGATATCGGGGAAGCACCCCCGATGTGCTTCTCGTCGCACGAGCACAAAACCGGGACCTGCGATAAACTTACATGAGGCAAGTTCGTCAACTTTGCGGCGATTGTCAAGCACTCCATGTTGCGAGAATCTAGGGAGGGCACTGCAGAGATGGTTGCATCTGCCCTGTCATTCCAACTGGACAATATGTGACGGCGACATAGAGCAACGATGACGTTTCACGACCGTCACACCCTACTAAATTGGTCCACTCCACGTTGACCGATCCTGAAGCCGCGGGCTATGGATCGCGTGCTCAGCACTGTGCCGATGCAGCGCTGGCTGCCTGCGGGTCTATGCTTGCCGCTGCATGCCCGGGGCTGCGCCGCCGCCGGCTGCGCGAGCTGTTCTGGTGCTGATGCCAGCCCCAGCCCCAGCGCCACCGCTGAGGCGGCGCCGCAGCTGCGCCGTGACCCCTCCGCCCCTGGCCACTCGCCACAGCCGTCGCCCTCACCAGCGGGCAGCTGTGGGGGCACACGCAGTCGAGCCCTCTCATGGCGCTGCCGCTGCTGGAGGCACGATCGCAGCAGCGGCAACAGTTCGCGCCCGAGGCGGCGGCAGCGCCAGGCACGACTGGCGCGACGGCTGACAGCGCCAGCGGCGCCAGCGGCGAGCCAACCCTTGTCACGGCCGGGGGCTCCCTGGCCGCGGGCGTGGACCACTTCGCTGCTGGCTACATGCGCATCTGGGGGCGCGATACCTTCATCAGCCTGCGCGGCCTGCTGCTCGCCACGGGCCGCTATGAGGACGCCCGCACCACCATCCTGGCCTTCGCAACCATCGTGCGGCACGGGCTCATCCCCAACCTGATGGACGGGGGCCGCAACCCGCGCTACAACTGCCGGGACGCGGCGTGGTGGTTCCTGCAGGCGGTGAAGGACTACTGCTGCATGGCCCCCGAGGGGATTGGCATCCTGGGGGCACCAGTGCGCCGGCGCTTCCCCTCTGACGACCCCGCGCACTACCGGCATGACCACAGCCTCGGCGCCCCCGTGTACTGTGGCCCAGGCGCTGAGGGCGCCGACAGCGCAGGCGCAGGGGCGGGCAGTGTGCACACGACGCTGGGCGCCATCGTGCATGAGATGCTTGCCCGGCACGCGGCAGGCATCCACTTCCGGGAGTGGAACGCCGGCAGCCGCATCGATGAGCACATGACCGACGGAGGCTTCAACATCGACGTGTGGACGGACGAGGGCAGCGGATTCATCCACGGCGGCAACGCGTGGAACTGCGGCACGTGGATGGACAAGATGGGCAGCAGCGGCAAGGCGGGGAACAAGGGCCAGCCCGCTACCCCGCGTGACGGGGCAGACATCGAAATCGTAGCCCTCAGCTACAGCGTGCTGGCGTGGCTCGGAGGGCTGGCCCAGGGCGCTGACGGCGGCAGCAGCGCTGCAGCGGGCGCTGGAGGCCCTGTCCCTGCTTCCGCAGCGGCTGCTGCTGTCGGTCTATCCGGCTCCGTGCGCTTCCCCTCGGGCGCTGAGGCGACGTATGCAGGGTGGGCGCAGCGCATCGCTGCCGCCTTCCACCGCCACTTCTACGTGCCCCCCGCCCCCGAGCAGGACCACGCGCACGCGATAGACGGACGCTACGTGAACCGGCGCGGCATCTACAAGGACACGGTAGGCTCCTCCGCGGGGTGGTCAGACTACCAGCTGCGGCCCAACCAGCTCATTGCGATGGCAGTGGCGCCTGAGCTGTTCCCGCCCGAGGCTGCGCAGACGGCCCTCGCAGCGGTGGAGCAGCAGCTGCTGGGGGAGCGACAGATGGGGGTTAAGACCCTGGACCCTGCAGACTGGGCGTACAGGGGGAACTACGACAATGCGAACGATGGGACGGACAAGAGCGTCGCTGCGGGCTGGAACTACCACCAGGGCCCCGAGTGGCTGTGGCCGTACGGCTACTGGCTGCGAGCCCGCATGAGGTTTCCTCCGCCCTCCGTGCTGGCCGCGGCTGCGGCTGCGGACGCCACCTGCACAGGCGGCGGTGACAGGCCCGCAGCCGCTGCTGCTGGTGCGGCAACATCCGCAGCCGCGGCGCGGGCGCAGGCGCTCGCCCCCTGCGCGTGGCCGCGCCACACGCTGCCCGCCCTGCGTCGGTGGATGGCAGGGCGGCTGGCGCTGCAGCGGTCGCACCTGGAGTCATCACCGGACGGGGGCCTTCCCGAGCTGACCAACGCAGGCGGCGCCTTCTGCCGCGACAGCTGCACGTCGCAGGCGTGGTCCTCCTCCACCCTGCTGGACGCGCTGTGGGACCTGCAGGCGCACACGCAGGCGTAGGCGACGGGTGCCGCCTGCTGGGTTCGCCTGTGCCTGCAGGGCACACCGGTAGGAGTTTCAGCGGACTGACATGTCGTGGCTAGCGCTGGCCGCGACTCTGCATCCCCCGCGCTGCATGCGAGCACGCAATTGCGCAACGCCGCGGGCTGGCTGTCTGCTGGGCAGCCATGCATTCAAAGTTGGCCACCGACTCCTTTTCTCGTTGAAGCTCAATTGCAACTCTGATCATGTCATGCACTGAGATACTGTCGAAACACTCACGATCAAGCTGAAGCTGGCGTCCGCATTTGTAGCCACTCAACTTCGTGGCGTGCACACGTTGTCACCACCTCGATAGCCTCCTGAGTACGTATTCTTGCAGTCAGCGAGCTGCAGCGCTCCACCTGATTTGCAAGCTCGGCTGCAGCTGAGAGCGCCGGCAGCGAGCATACGTGTACACACACGCCGTGACGTTGCAGCCGGTAAGGGCCTGGTCAAGTCATGCGCGTGCCAGCCTGCAGCTGCGCACCCGAACATCGGAGCATGTGATCGCCTTCCAAACTCGCGGCCGGGGCATCCGCAAACCCGCGCAGCGTCCACAATCAGCGCAATGCAGGCCCAGCACAAACTGCCGTCGCACCCGTCGCTGCCCCACCAGCAGCACCTGCCGTTGCGCCCGCTGCCGCCGCACGCGCAGCCAGCTCATCAAGGGCTGCCATCCATGCTGCCACGTTCGCTGGCTGCGTTAGCTCGGGCGTGGGCAGGATCGCCGTGCCCTTGCGCCCGAACATTAGCCCGGGCCGACTGGCGAGCTCGGGCGCCGTCAGCAGAGGCACGATGTTGCGGGCATACTGGTCTGCGTCCATGAAGAGGAGACCCATCAGGCCCTCCGTGATGGAGGACAGCCACGCCTTGCCGCCGTAGAACGAGCTGCGGATGTTGCTGCGCACGAAGCCGGGGTTCAAGCCGTAGATCTGGCGGCCCGCCGCCGCCCAGTGCAGCACAAGGGCCTCGTTGCCCACCACCGTCTTGCCGTGCGTGCCCATGCCCCCATAGCTCGCCTCGCTGTTCAAGTCGCGGGGCTCCGTCCATTGTCCAGAGCCGGGCATGCCCATGACGAACACGCGGGCGCGGTCGGGCAGGCGCGGCATTAGCGACTTGAGCATCACGTGGCGGGACAGGGTCGACACCGCCATGTCCATCTCAATCCCCTCAGCCGTCACGGTGCGAGTGGGGCCGGGCATGATGCCCGTCGTGAGCACGACGGCGTCGAGATCGCCGGGCAGCTCACCTGCAGTCAGAGGTGGAAGAAGCGTGAGTGTCAGAGGCTCACGGTGCTTGAGTGCCAGAGCGGATTGCGACACGTGAGGGCTTGTCTCGTCACAGCACATTACTCACGCGCCACCCTCGCGGCGTCCGACATGGAGCTCAGGTCCGCTCGCATGAAGCCCATGTTGGCCACGCCAGCATCTCGGTTGGTGCGGCCCACCACGGTGACCGCGGAGCCTTGCGATGCTGCAAGCCGAGCGATCGCGCGACCCAGGCCATCGGTGCCCCCCACCACCGCGACATGCTTGCCAGCCAAGCTGCTGGCCGCAGCGCGTGCGAATGAGAACGTCTTATCAGCCTTGCCGAACATGGCAGCGGATCAAGGATGCGATCCTTTTAGCCGCAGTCAACCCACACGGGCGTTTGGAAGCAAAGCAGAGCTCCTTGGCAAATCACCACGCGATCTAGCTTTATTCGGGGGCTGAAATTACCTGTGGTTGTTCCGGGGGCACTCACAAGCACCCGCAGCGCTTCTTCAACGCCAAACGAATTTGCAGACGATTCAACACTTTACAAGGTTCATGCGCCTCGCAGTTGTCAAACCGTCGGGCCGTGTATCGGCGCGTACGGTTGCCCGCTGCTTACGAAAGAGTGCGACAAGGCTCGTCGGTGGCGAGTTGCTGGTTTTACCTTGTGGGTTTGTCGTTTTCACTCAAACCATCTGGTCCATTTCCACCGAGCCATTGAGACCAGCCAATCGGGCCAATCATG
>Ga0208629_100677_pt1 | contig 15593 bp, 9 predicted proteins | sample LakWasMet19_HOW5_2_FD_183865 | JGI IMG/M metagenome (GOLD analysis project Ga0208629, IMG submission 183865) | Freshwater sediment methanotrophic microbial communities from Lake Washington under simulated oxygen tension - Sediment Metagenome... | ecosystem: Environmental > Aquatic > Freshwater >...
TCTGGAGGCAGCTGCAGCCTGCCTACGCCGCCCGGGCCTGGAGCCGGCGGTAGGCGCACTGTTGGTAACCGCCTGTACGACTCTACGACGAGCAGGGCCAGGTGCACGTGGCAGAGCAGCTCTTGGTCCGCCGCATCGAAGGAGAGGCGCCGCAGCAGCGTCGGATCCAGCGCCTCGCGCAAGAACGCATCGACGTCAGGGACGAAGGAGCCGTCTGCTTCCAGCGCGTCGCTCCGAGAATAGTAGCTGGTCAAGCTGAGGACCGCAGTTCCCATCAAATTTGCGAGACTGCGGCCTGACATCGAGTCGAGACGCGGAGCTGAGGATAGGAGCCGAACGACTTTCGCGGGCGTGTCCTGCACCGCCTGGAGCAGAGCTGCCGGGGAACCCGGACGCTGCGGCAACTCCAACGCAGATTGGGGACTCGCTGTCGGGGGCTGGACGGCCACATTGGTGATGGGCGGCACTGCATTCGTCGGGGTCGGCCACACACTACCGTGCGGGTCCGCGGCGTCTTGGGGCTTAACAATGTACCAGCCGCCAGTACCAAAAGGGTGTGTTGGACAGCACACCCGCTTCATTGACGGTGGCCACACGGTGTCAGCACGCCGGCTTGCTCTCGACATCACAGAACGAAATGCCGGCAGCATTTTCAAACTCAAGGGATCACTTGAAGTGAGGGGGCTAGGCTCTAGCCAATGCAGGGGAACGGTAACATTCCTCCCTTTGGCGCAGCTGCGGTGCAGTGGACGCTTCCGTCGCAAACGTGCTCCATGCTGCTTTGCTTGGCGATTGGACGTTTTGTCGCTGTGCGGGCGCCACTGCGTGATCAGCTGTTCCATTCGCTCGCCTCGCGCCGGCTGGGGGCGCAGGATTGCTGCAGGATTGACAGGCCCCGCTGTTGTCTTTCTGAACTTCGCTTCACTCAGCCTTATCTCTTGGCAGGCGTGGTCGCCGAGCCCCAAATCGGGGAACTCCCACGAGCAGTCAGCCTACGCGATGGCGAGTACGTCGGCAACCGTTGAACAGCGCAACCAGGACGCTACGCTGTACGTTGGTGGGCTGGATGACGCCGCCGATGAGGAACTCATATGGGAGCTGTTCGTGCAAGCGGGGCCTGTCGTGTCTGTGCACATGCCGAAAGACAAGGTTAGCGGACGGCACCAAAACTACGCCTTTGTGGAGTTTCGCGGCGAGGAGGACGCCGACTATGCAGTGAAAGTGCTCAACATGACGCGCCTCTTTGGCAAGCTGATCCGCGTCAACAAGGCGAGCAGCGAGAAGGGCAAGGCAGTGGAGGGCGTCGGTGCCAATCTGTTCATTGGCAACTTGGACCCGGAGGTGGACGAGAAGATGTTGTACGACACATTCAGTGCCTTCGGTGCGATCCCGATGCCCCCGAAAGTGATGCGCGATCCCGCGACGGGCGCGAGCAAGGGCTTCGGCTTCGTCTCGTACGACAGCTTCGAGGCCGCCGACACAGCGATCGAGTGCATGCACGGGCAGTTCCTGTGCAACCGGCAGGTGGTGGTGCAGTACGCCTTCAAGAAGGACAGCAAGCACGAGCGGCACGGCACCGCTGCGGAGCGGTTGCTGGCTGCTGCGGCGCGCGCGAAGCGCACCGCGGTCGCGCAGCTGCGCCCGAATGTCCTCTTTGCCGCCGCGCCGGGGCAGGTCGTCTCAGCTGTGCCTGCCGGGGCGGGCGGCGGGCACATCGGCGCTGCGGGTGCCGCCGCGCCGCCGCCGATGCTTCCGCCTGCGGCCATCCTGCCCTCCACACTCGGCGCAGCGCCTGCGTATCCCCCGCTGCCCGCCTCCTCCTCCGCCTTCGCTGCCGGCTCGGGGGCGCCGCCATTACGGAGCGAGTCCGGCCGGCAGCCCGCCGGGTCGCCGGTGCCGCCTACCGGCCCTGGCCCTGCCTTCGGCGGAGGTCCAGGCGTCCCCGGTGCTGGGCCAGGCGCAGGCATGCACGCGCCGCCGCCGCTGCCGGGACCAGGCTACGGCGGAGCGGGGCCGTCGTACGGCGGTCCGATGCCTCCCCCCCTGCCTGGGCCGTACGGGATGCCGTTCGGAGGCGGATTTGGGGGCATGATGCCTCCTCCGATGCCCATGCCCTTCTACGGGGGCGGGGGGCCAGGCGGGATGATGCCGCCCCCCTTCCCCGGCGGCTTCCCCGGTATGATGATGCCGCCGCCGCTGCCGTACGGACAGATGCCGCCTGGCATGCACCACCACATGCCCCCGCCGCTGCCTGGACACATGCAGCAGCGGTAGTTGGGGGCAGGGAGAGCCGGCTGGCGCAGCCTCTCTCGTGTCGCGAGGGCGCGAAGTGGCAGTATGTAGCTGCGGTGATTGACGTGTCGAAGTGCTGGCCTTGTCGAGCTCCCCATTGAAGATCTCGTCCACACAATACAATGTGCTGTCAGCTGCACACGCGCGCGGGTGCTACTCGGTCGGGTGTGTACATTGAACAGCGGGGCCGTCAGCGAGGTCGGTGCTGTCGAGTGCGCGTGGCATCGTCAACACCTGTTCGTGGTTGCTCTGGGTGCAAGAGACCCCTCCTCGAGTCTCATCGATTTCACTTGATCCTCTTGATGAAGTCACGATTTAAGTGCATCATGCGGTTTCTCTGTCTTGTACAACATGTAGATCTCGAGTGGGAGTGGGTATTCGCCAAACACCCAACGGCTATGCAAGAAACAGCATTTCAAAAATCATCGCCGTCGCCAATGGTCATGCAGGGCTGCATGCATGCATATGCACCATCATCTGCCGCAGGGTACCTTGGTAATACATTGCGCACAGCCCTGGCGAAGCGAGCCAAAGCCTCGCCTCCAGTCACGCAGAAAGGTGAGGAAGAACAGAGAGTGGCAACTCGATCACGAGCAGGCAGAGCAGCCTGCTGAGGGAGCTATCTTGTCTTTCCTCACAGCGATATCGGTTATCAGCATGGATGCAACCATCAGTAGCAAAGCAAGAGATGCAACGGGTTCGCAGCGTGAACACGGCCCACGCCTGGCAGAGCATGCATGTGTGCATACCTTCTCCGCCCAAGCGCTGCCAACGCTTGCAGCAGAGCTCACGCTGAAAGGTTCAGAGGAAGGGCCGGCGCGCCGCCAGCCATGCCGCTCTTGAGGGCGGCAGCCGGGCCGACCCCGGAGCTCGAACCGCTCTGCAGGGCGCCGTAGGGGCCGATGCCGATACCACTTGACATCTGCGGCTGCACAGCGGCCCCTGGAGCAAGCTGGCCAATCGGCCTGCCCGATGCCGTCGGTGGGGGTCCTGCCATCTGCAGAATCTCCTGCGGAGTCAGGCCCACAGCAGCATGCGCTGCCGGGCCGAAGAAGGGGGAGACCGGGGCGCCAGCCAGCTGGTTCCACAGATTTTGGCGCGCCGGAGCCACCAGGACCCACCACGCCCCGCCCTCCACGGGTGCCGGTCGCCACACCTGCGTGGTTGTGGTGGTGGAGGTGGCTGTACCAACCCCGCCCGGCTGCAGGAGCGCGCCGCCACCGATGGGCGCGGTATCCAGCGGCAGCCCCGCCCCGCCCGCCGCTGCATGCGCAGGCTGCGCGGGCGGCTGCGCGGCGCACAGCTGCAGGGAGACCCACAGCCTCACGCCGTTGCTGAGCTCCACCATGTTATTCCGGCTCACGTGCCCGTCGGCCAGGGTGATGATCCGCATGCCAGCACTGCCCAGCACCCGCTCGCCGCCCTGCCACAGGCTTTGCATGTACGGCACCTGGGCGGGTGCGCCGCCCGGTGCGCCGCCAGCCGCCGACGCAGCTCCCGCGAAGGGCGTCGCATCCAGCAAGTCGAGGCGCAGCAGCGCCGCATCCAGCGCTGCCGGCACGTGCCCCTCGTACACCGGCAGCAGCCCCTCCACGCGCCAGCTGCCGCCCTGGGCGGCGTCCAGCAGCCGGTCGCTGCGCGCCTCCGCCGGGCCGCAGCGCAGGCGCAGCGCCATCAGACGCACGGACGGCGCCGCGGCCTGCAGGTCTGCGCGGTGGATGCGCACGGCGAGGTAGTGAGTGAAGTCGGTGCCGGGGGGCGCCGGCCCCGGGACGAGGCACTGCATGCACTGCCAGTTGTTGCGGCCGGCAAGCGCACCCACAGGCTGCGCCTGTGCGGCGCGCACGCCCCCCAGCCCAGACCCCAGCGCAGTCCCGCCGCCAAGCCCTGCAGATGCTGCACTGCCGCCTACCGCCGTGGTCTGCATTGTCGCGCCAGAGTGCGTGCCGCCTAGCATGCCTTGGATGGCCCCCAGGCCGAGCTGCAGGTGGCGGTAAGTAGCGAAGCACGCGTGCGAAAAGGTGGACGCAATTGTGTTACCCGCTCTGCACTTGCCCCCCTCGCTACTTCACTTCATGAAATCGCTGAAAACTCACCTGCGTCTGTACTTGCCCCAGCTGCTGCTGCATGGCGCCCACGTGCTCCGCCGCCATCACTGCTTCGCGTCGGTGCGCTTCGCTAGATGCCGTGAGCGACGCGGCATGCTGCGTCTCCGCCGCGGCCCAGGCCTTCTCCATCGCCGCCTGTTCTTGCAGCTGCTGCTGCGCCTTCTGCGCCGCTGCCAGCTTGGCGCGGGCGGCCTGGATGATGGCCTCCGCCTCCGCAGCCTCCTGTGCAGCGGCACGAGCTGCGGACAGGTGAGAGCCCTCCGCAGCCTTCGCCTGCGCCGCGCCCTTCGCTGCCAGCTCTGCGCAGATCTTGTCGTGCAGCGCTTGGGCTTCCTGCGCATGGGGATGGGCGGGCAAATAGCTGGTTCGAACAGTGGAGTGGTGTGTCAGCCAGTGCTCAAGCATGCGAATGCGGGAGCCTGAACGTCGCCTAGCACAACCCCAATCATGGGTACGCAGGGACGGACACTGCCATCTAACTAACCTTCAGCTGCTTGACTTCCATCAGGCGCAGGCGCGCGTTGTGCTCTGCCTGCGCAACGCTGAGCCGCGCCTCCTCCTTCGCCACCTCCGCTCGGCGCGCCTCCACCTGCGCTTGTGCCGCGAGCTGCCCGGCCTGCTGCAGGGCGGCGGCCGCAGCGGCCTTCTTGGCGGCGACTTCGCTTTCTGCCGCCGCCAGGGCATTCAGACTCTGCTCGATGGGCGCCAGGGAGGGCTGCACCTGCTGCAGAAACGAGGACTGGACGGTCGCCGTGCCGACTGCGCGCTCTCCCTGCACCGCGCAAGCTGGGCCAATCGCCGACCCCTCCGCCGTGAACTCCTTCTTCAGCACATCAGAAACTGCGGTGGCGGTGGCGGTTTCCACAGAGTAGCCGGCGCCGGGGCGCGCTGGCGTTGCGTTTTGCAGAGCGTTCATTTTTCTGCGCGCTGGCGTAAAAGGAATGGCGGCAAGGACGAATCAAGTGGCTGATTATGCACCGCAGAATGATTTTAATGAGATAGTATGCGTCTTGCGATTTTTCGCTTGTGCGGCAGCGTCAAAAACAGTCTCAGAAACTTCGATTTAGCTTATTCCAGGATGGCGCTTGAATCCACACGGCAACAACTGAGCAACTCCTCGAGAAGATCACGATGCAGGCAGGATGGACGTTTAGCAACCTGCCGAACAAAGCTCTACGCAAGGGCGGTCACCGGGTTCTTGTGGATATGAGAGGCGGGGCGTCAGTCAGACATCCGGCGGAGTTCCCCGGGCCCGGCGGCCCGGGCCGCTCCGGCTCGGTCCGGGAGCCTTGTGGCCGTTACTTACTAGTAGGCGTCCGTGGCACGGCTTCCGTTACAGGCTGTCTTTAGCCCAAGTCGAGCTGCACAAGACACTGGCAGCAGTGTCGCCATCGGCTGCCGGGCAGCCTGCCGGCGCGAGCAACGTGCGGAGCTCGCATTGCAGACGGTCGTGCGCGTGAGCGGGCGTCGGGTGAGCCTACCTACGGCGGCCACGGCCCCGACACTGCGCCAGCCCTTGCCCAGAAGGCCACCGGAGCAACTCACGGACAGTGCCCACGGGCCCAGATGCTGTCTCGAGTCCTTCAGCCCGTCGTGACACACTGATCTCACAGCACTACCGAAGCAGTCGCTACGGAGCGTAATCACCGGCCCCGTGGGCAGGCCCTCAATTGCCGCGTCAAGCAGTGCCTATCAGCACCATATCGATTCGTCTCGGAGCGGCAGCGATAGGCCACGGTGCGGCGGACGGTTGACGAGCTTGCATCCATCCGAACGCCCAAGAGGCGCTGCCTGCGCAGTTCAGGTATGCTTACACTCCGTATGTGGAAGCGGTTCCGAAAAGCTACTGCGTTGGCGGGCTCTGGCGTGGCGGTCGCGGGGAAATTTCGCAGTCACCTGCAGCCTGAGCGAATCTGCTGCGCGAGAAACAGGCGAACAGGTTGAAGATAGGGGCTGAAAGGTGGATGCGCACAGGCATCGTCGTCAACAGAGGGGCAGGTTGCAGATCTCCGCTTGCAACACTGCAACGCTTGAGCCATTTCTTTAGTCCACCGGATGGACAGAATAACTTTCGTTTCCTCCCGCGCGTCAACTTCACACGAGTGCAAATCCAGCACGCTTTCGGTGCTGGCAACACCCGATGTCATACCAGCGCCGCTAGCCTTGGCGAGAGGCGCAGTGGGTGACGTGCCCAGGCCCTTGTGAAACGATCGGGCTCCGTGATACGAGGCGTGCCTGACGCAATACCGAGTGCCGACCGTGGCTCACGGAAGCCAAAGCCACAATGTCGACCGAGGACGGACAAAAGCTCTCAGATGCCGCCTTTGCGGGAGACTTGCCGAAGCTTGACGGCTTGCTGGCCACCGGCATTGCCATCGACACCTGCGACAAAGATGGTTTCACAGCACTGCACCGGAGCTGCGTCACGGGGAATGCGACGGTCATCAATTTCCTGCTCGACAAAGGCGCCAAGGTTAACATGGAGGATTCGGTGCGTGCAGGCGATGACGTACTCCGCCCTGCGGATTCGCTCTCGTCACTTCCGCCGCCTTTTCCCCGCTGCGCCGCAACCTGACCACGCGCCCCCGCCACCCGCCACTCACCCTGCTCCCCGTGCAGTATGGCGATACGCCGCTGCACTATGCCTGCTTCTGTGGGCACCTCGAGGTTGCGAAGCTGCTGGTGTCTAAGGGCGCGGACGCGCACCGTGCGAGCCGGGACGGCAAGACGCCGCTGCAGAGCGCGCAGGAGGAGGGGCACACCTCGCTCGTGACGGCGCTGGGCGGCACGGTGACGGGCGGCGCGGGCGCGATGCCCGCCGCCCCGGGCGCTGGCGGCTCCTCCGGCCCCGCAGCCTACGTGGCGCCTGCGGCGCCGTCCATCCTCGCAGCCGCAGGCGGCGCCGCGGCCGTGGCGGGCGCCGGCCCCGCGGGGCCGCCGCGCATGATCGGCGGCCTCGACTTCTCGCGCGGCGTCATCCTGGAGGGCGAGCTGCGTAAGAAGCGCGCCAACAAGGTCATGAAGTGGCGGCGCAAGTACTACATCCTCTCGCGCACCTACGCCGCCCTCTTCTTCTGGACGGGCACGCGCGACCGCGTCGGTGCGTTCCGCCCCGTATCGCGTGCGGCGCGGCTGCAGCGGCGGTCGCTGATGCACGGGTGCATTGCTGGGGGCGTGGCTGCAGGGGCTGGATTGGCGGAACCAGCCCTCATCTGATATCTTGCCGAGGCAGCTGACGGGCAGTGAGCGAGTTGCGTCCACCACACAGCGGCTGTTTGGCATCGCCGCCGATGCCGCGGCCTGCAGCCACTGCGGTGCTCGCTGCAGCTAGCACGCCTGCTTAGTCTCGGATGTGTAACCTCTCCGTTTGTCTGCCGCGCTCGGGTTGCGCTCTCTCTTGCCATGCCTGGAGCGCTCTCAGCCGCTGCTACTCGCATCCACCTCGCTGACCACCCGCTGGCCCCTCTGCCCTGCTCTCACGCCCCCTCCCACACTCCTTCCCCTCCACGCTTCACCCCCTCCTCCTCCGCTGCTGCAGAGGGCATCATCAAGAAGGTGCGCTTCGAGACCTTCTTCGCGGTGCGCCACTTCCCCACCAAGCAGGGCGGCAAGCGCTTCGAGCTGCGCGTTGTGACGGGGCGGGCCATGCAGCTGCTGGGCGCCTCCCCCGACGACGCGCGGCGCTGGGTGTCCACCCTCAAGAGCGTGCTGGGCGGCAGCATGGCGGTCATCCGCATCCAGGCGGCGTGGCGCGGGTACAGGGCGCGGCGGCAGCTCAAGAAGATGCGGACGGACAGAGCGCGCGCCGTCGCGCTCGTGTCCGGCGGCGCGGGCGCGGGGGCGGGCGGCAGCGGCAGCGCGGGCGGCGCCGGGGCAGTCGCGAGCCGCAACAGCCTGGGGGCGAGCGCGCATGCGGTGCACGGAACGATCAAGACCGGGACCGCCACCGCGGGGCTGCTGGCGCGCGCGGCCACGCACGGCGGGGAGGACAAGGCGCTCGATGTGACCGTGTCGCTGCGGGCAGACGGTGCGTGGCTGCGGCTGCGGGCAGGCGGGCGGTGGAGCGGGCAGGCAGCGCCTGTGTCCGTGATGCGGTGGCGTGGGCGGGGGCAGGCTGCGGGTGCGGCTGGCTTCTTGTCTAGTTACCGCTTCAGGCGCTGCGCTCATGGGGCTGGACACGTGTGCCTCGCTCGGGCAGCGCACGCCCCCCTGCCGCTGCTGCCTTCGCGGCTACCCTCCTGCGGTGCATGCCTGCGCAGTGTGTCCCGGCCCCTTGCCCCGCCCCTAGTGCTCCCGCCACAACTGTCTCCACCTTCCTGTTATGATTTGCCTCCCCTGCCCTCTCTTCCTCCGCTGCAGGCGTGCTGATGGAGGGCGAGCTGAAAAAGAAGAATTCAACCGTCATGTCCTCCCTCTTCACCGCCTACCGCACGCGCTACTTCGTGCTCTACACGCCCGACGCGGCGCTGTACTACTTTGACTCCAAGGCGCAGCGGCAGCTCGGCACGCGCCCGCGCGCCATCCCCTTCCTCTCCTTCTTCGCGGTCTTCCAGGTGTGTGTGGACGCGACGCCCGGCGGCGGGCAGCGGGAGGTGCTGCCCGGCGCGGGCGGCCGCCCGCGCGCCAGCTCCGCCGCGTCGGGCCTCGGAGGCGCGGCGTCGGGCGGCGCGGCGCTGACCAAGACCAACCGCTTCAAGCTGCGCGTGACGTCGGGGCGCGTGTTTGAGTTCGAGGCCCGCTCCCCCGCCGCCGCGGAGCTGTGGGTGTCCAAGCTGCTGGCCGTGCTGCCGCGCGACAACGCGGCCGCCATCAAGATCCAGGCCGCCTACCGGGCGCACCGCGCGCGCGTGGCGTTCAAGAAGATGCGGGCGGAGGCGGCGAGCGTCGTGCGCACGCTCACCATCAAGTACGCGGGGCCGCCGTACACGGCCGAGAAGGAGGCGGCCACACGCGCCTCCACGCGCCGCGTGCAGTCCTACCTGCGCATGCGCGTGGCGCGGCGGGCGTACGCGCGCGCCCTCGCCCTGCGCCTGGAGGCGGAGGCGGCGGCGCTGGGCGCGGCTGCGGGCGGCAGCGGTGCGGCGGCGCCGGGCGACATCAGCGCCAGCGCCACGGCGGCGCGCCTCGCCAAGCTGCGGGAGCTGCGGGCCCTCAAGGCGGCGGGCGCTGCGCCTGGCGCCGCCGGTGCGGCGGCTGCCTCCGGCGCAGCTGCGGCGGCCGCGTCTGCGTCTCCGTGGAAGAAGTATGCGGACCCGGGCAGCGGGCGGCCGTACTGGCACAACGCCGCCACGAACGAGACGACGTGGGCCGACCCCGAGGCACCCGTGTGGGGCGAGTGGCGCGAGCTGACGGACGCCACCAGCGGCCGCACGTACTTCCACAACACCGCCAACGACAGCGTGGTGTGGGAGCTGCCCGCGGACGCCGCTGCGCTCAAGGCGGCGGCCCTCAAGCGCCGCCGCGCGCGCTGGATCCGCAAGCGGGAGGGCGACGGCAGCAGCGGGCGCGTGTACTTTGCGAACGTGGACAGCGGGGAGACGTGCTGGGGCATCCCGCCGGGCATGGTGGAGGGGCAGGCCCGGCTGCTGGGGCACTGGTTCCCCAAGGAGATCGCCGCCACACCCGCCGCGCCCGGCGACGCCGCCCCCGGGCGCTACTACGTGCACGCGGAGAGCTCCACCACGACGTGGGAGCGGCCGGACGGGTACGAGAGCGACGAGGATCACTCGTCCAAGCTGCTGGCCCTGGCGGAGTGGGTGGAGGTGATTGACCCCTCCTCCGGCAAGCCGTACTACTTCCACAAGGGCACGCAGGAGCGCAGCTGGGTGCACCCCTGGGGCGCCTTCCCCCTCTCCAAGGAGGTCGCCCCCGCCGCCGACGCATCCGCAGCCGCGGCAGACGAGCCTGCAGCAACGGCTGCCGCAGCGACGACGCCTGCTGCAGCGCGCCCCTCCCTGCACACCAACGCCAGCCTGCTGGCCCTGGGCACCGCCTCCTCCGCCTCCTCTGGCCGCACCTCCATCGCCCGGCACGGCAGCGTCTTCGCAGGGCAGCCGGGCGGCGCCCCCTCCGCCGCCTCGTCCTCCTCCGGATCGCGTCGGTCCATCTCCACCCGCCGCACCTCTGCCATCGTCTCCCCGGGGCCCGTGGGCGCGGGAGCGCTGGGCGGCCTCGCCGCGGCGACGGCCGCGGCGTCGCTGGATGCCTCCTCGCCGTGGCAGAGCGCGCAGGACCCGCGCACCAACCGCACCTACTGGTTCAACAGCGTGACGGGCGAGAGCTCCTGGGAGCCGCCCGCGGGGGTGGCGGCCCCCGCCGCCGCCGGCGCCGCGGCGTCGTCTGCGGAGGCCGCGGACGGCAGCGAGACCATGACCTTCACCCTGTTCCTGAACCACACGCTGGAGGCGGCGGCGGCGGCCTCGCCGGCGGAGCACGGCAGCGAGGCGGTGGCGGCGCGGCTGCCCGTCAGCCTGGAGGGCAGCCCCGCCCCGCTCTTCGGTGCCTGCCGCGACGGCATTCTGCTGTGCCGCCTCGTGCACGCGCTGGCGCCCGACACGCTCGACCCGCGCGCCGTGGACTACAGCGCCGTGCCGCTGGAGGAGGGCGAGCGGGAGGCGCGCAGGCGCGGTCTGTCCAGGCGCCTCAGCGTGCGGCCGCCCGGCGTGGACGGCGCCAGCGCCGCGGGCGATGAGAGCGTCGCGGCTGCGCTGGCGGGCAGCGGTGCGGGCGCGGACAGCGCCCTCGAGAACTGCCGCCTCGCCCTCTCCGCTGCCGCCGCGGCTGGGTGCGTGTTCGGGCGCGACGTGACCGCCACGGGCCTCGCGGAGGGGCGCCCGCAGAGCGTGCTGGACTTCCTGTGGCAGTGCTGCAAGCTCGCCTCCGTGAACGGCGTCTCCCTGCGCGCCAGCGGCAACATGGGCCTGCTGCGCCTGGCGCTGGAGGGCGAGGGCGCGGACGAGCTGCTCGCCCTCGCCCCCGAGACGCTGCTGCTGCGGTGGGTGCGCCACCACTGCGCGCGCGTGGCGGCGCCCTGCGCTGCCGCTGCCTCGCTGCAGGCCTTCGGGGAGGGGTGCCTGGCTGACGGCACAGCCCTCTGCGCGCTGGTGCGGGCGGTGCTGCCCGACACCCTCACCGCCGCGGTGCCTGCGGGCGACGAGGCGGTGGCCGCCGCGGGCGCTGAGGCGGCCATCACGGCAGCCCTCTCCGCCTCCTTCGGTGCGGGGGTGCCCGCCTGGTTCGGCGTGGACGGCATCTCCGGCGGCAACATGCGGCTGCAGATGGCGCTGCTCGCTTACCTCTTCAAGGCGGCGCCGGGGCTGGAGGCTGCAGCGCCACCCTCGGCCGCCTCCCCGGCAGCCGCGGATGCAGGCAAGGCCGCCGCCCCGGGAGGGCGGCCCAGCGCCGCGGCGGCGTCGGCTGCCGCAGGCGCCGCAGCGAGCCGCGAGCGCGCCAACACGCGCGAGCTCACCTCCCTCACCGCAGACATCATGCACAAGCTCGCCGCCGCCGCGCCGGGGGGCGCCTCCAGCTCGGAGGCGGGCTCCGTCGCGCAGTGGATTAACAGCCTGGACATCGAGGGCATCTACGTGCGTGGCGAGGGCCTCGCGCCTGCCCTGCGCGACGGCACGGTGCTGCTGCAGATCCTGGACGTGGTGCAACCCGGCCTCGTGGCGTGGCACAAGGTCAACATGCGCGCGCACAACCGGTACAAGCAGGTGGAGAACTGCAACCTGGTCATCTCCCTCGGCCGCGCGATGGACTTCCACCTCGTGAACGTGGGCGGCCTCGACATCTGCGACGGCAACGTGAAGCTCATCCTCGCGTACCTGTGGCAGGTCATGCGCTACCACACGCTGCAGCAGCTCTCCAAGCTCGCCTTCGACGGCTTCACGGCGGAGGAGGGCGAGATCCTGCGGTGGGCGAACGGCAAGGTGGCGGAGGCGGCGGCTGCGGCGGGGCAGACGGCCGAGGTGCGCGTGTCCTCCTTTGCCGACCCCGAGCTCTCCTCGGGCATCTACCTCCTGTACCTGCTCGCCGCCATCCGGCCAGGCTGCGTGGACTGGAGCCTCGTGGCGGACGGCGCGGACCGGCCGCAGCAGCTCTCGAACGCGCGCTACGTGCTCTCAATCGCGCGGCGCCTCGGCGCGCAGGTGTTCGCCACGGCGAGCGACATCGTGGAGGCGCGCTCCAAGCCGCTCATGCTCTTCGTGGCGAGCCTGATGGTGGCGGAGACGCGCGAGCGCAAGGGCCTGGCGCAGGCCACGGACGGGGAGCCGCTGGACTCACCGCGCAGCGCAGCGGGCGGCGCGGGCGCGGGCTGGCCGGGGGCGGCCATCAGCGAGGAGCTTGCTGAGGAGGACGACGAGGACGAGGAGCACGCTGACGACTCGGACGAGGAGGACGATGAGGCGTGAGGGGCTGGGGCACGCTAAAGAACTGCCCGCCGCTGGTCGCAGAGCCTCCACGGCTATTTCTGTCCATCTGTCCATGCGCAGGTATCACTGCGTCGCCCGGTGCGGCACGTAATGCGCTGTGCCGACAGAGTCTGTCGCACATTCTGGGCCCTCTGTGTGGCGTGCAGTCGGACCCAGCTGTTGTTTGACCTCTCCCGGCGACTGAGACTGCACCTGCTTGTGTAGGTATGCGAGAGCACTTTGACACGCGCTTGTCCTTGAACTCCTGTGCTTTTTCGCCGCCGCATTCGAATCTTCGAATGCCGAGTCGCGTCCCCTTGTTGCACACCATGGCGTCGAACGATGTCGGTGCATGTATCGCCTCAGATCGCGCGAGATCGTCGACTACAGCGACGCTACGTAGCTTTAGCTATAGTCTGCAGACTCAATATCCCAGCCACCGACGGCCTGCTCGTGTAACTCAGCCCAGATCAAACGGTGAACGTTGTACATTGCAATGTCGGATCCGGATGGCGCCTGAGGTTCCACTAATTAGTTGAACGACTCGACTTGAGACGTTAGCGCGAAATGTGCATCGCGAGTCGCCTGGCCTACTTGAAAGTGGCCAGTCCACCCGGTTGCACCTCGGAGGTGATAACACGGAGAGGCGAGATGCGGATGCAGCAATTTGTCAGCAAAAACTTGGACGACACTCGGTGCCGCAGCTTGCCGACACTCCGTCTCAGCCCTCAATTGCAGCAGAGCCCTCGACTTGCGTGGCGGTGCACTCACGACCACTACCGGCGCCAGTTGCCACCACCACCACCGCCGCCACGGCCCCCGTAGCTGCCACCGCTTCCCCCACGGCCGCCGTAGCCGCGGTCGTCATCGCGGTAGCCGCCGCCCCCGCCGCCGCCCCCGCGGCCACCGAAGTCGCGATCCCCACCGCCACGGCGGAAGCCACCCTCCTCGCCGCGGTCTCGGAAGCCGCCGCCACCACCGCCGCCGCCGCTGTAGCTGCTGGAGCGGCCGCCGTAGCCACTGCCACCGCCGCCGCCGCGTCCACCGTATCCGCCGCCGCCTCCGCGGCCGCCGAAGGAGCGGCCACCGGAGCGGCCGCCGCGGCCCTCAAAGCCGCCGCCGCTGCCCCCCGCGAACGCCGCCGTCTTGACGGTGCGCGGCAGCACCTCCGTGCGCTCCAGCGGCAGCGCCGCGCCCTTGAGCAGCGACGCCTCCTCCAGCTTGTCCAGCGCCGCCGCGGGGAGGTCAAACACGATGGTGGGCTGACCGGCGCTCAGGGGCGCAGACGCCGAGGCCGCCGCCGCAGTCGCGGTGGAGGCGGCGGCGGCATCTGACGCCGCGACGGCGAACACGCGCCGCGGCCGGTCCGTGCCCGCCACGCCCAGGGCGTTGCAGAAGGCAACCACGCAGGCGGTGACGGCGGAGGGCGCGAGGCTGCCGCTGGCGGGCGGCTGCGGGGCGGAGGTGCCCGCGAGGCCCGCGAAGGAGCCGGCGAAGGGGTGCAGCGTCACGGTGACGAAGCCGCGCTCCCCCGAGAGCAGCGACGTCGCGAGCGTCACGCCGGGGACGCCCGACCCGCCGGAGCTGCCCTTGGCCGTGGAGGCGGCCGCCGTGCCGCCGAGCGCCAGCACCGCCAGCGCGTCTGCGAGCTTGTGCTGCAGCAGCGCCGGCGGGGCGTCCGCCGGCACGAGCTTGGCCCACAGGCCGCTGGCGCGCACCGCCGCGTTGAGGGAGGCGGGCACGCCCCGCAGGCCCGACAGCACGCGCGGCTGCGCCTCGCTCACGAGCGTCGCCGCGTCCAGGCGCGGCAGCGCCGTCACGGCGGCGGAGAACTGCAGCTTGGCCTCCCAGCCCGCCAGCATGCGCGCCTCGCCCGCGTCCATCAGCACGACGACGGCGCCGCTGCGGCCCGCGCGCGCCGTGCGCCCGCTGCGGTGCACGAAGCTCTCCATCTCGCGGGGCAGGCGGTAGTGCACCACGGCGTCCACGTCCGGGATGTCGATGCCGCGCGCCGCCACGTCGGTGGCGAAGAGCACCTGCACGCGGCCCGCGCGGAAGTCCGCGATCGCCTTCTCGCGCAGCGCCTGCGAGAGGTCGCCCGTGATCTCCGTCACGCGCGCGCCCGGGATCGCCACCGCGTGGCCCAGGTCCGCGGCCTCACGCTTCGTGTCCGTAAAGACGAGCACGCGCGTGGCGCCGTCGGCGGAGCCGGACGACCCCTGCCGCACCAGCGCCGTGAGCACCGCGGCCACGGTCTCCTGGCGCGAGGAGGCGGTGACGAGGTGGGAGCGGAAGGCGGCCGTGGGCGGCAGCTTCTGCTCGTGCGCGCCGATGAGGTCGATGAACTGGGGCTTGGCGCAGTAGCGCGAGGCGAGGTCGCGCACCCAGGAGGGCACGGTGGCCGACCACAGCATGGTGGTGCGGGAGACGGGGGCGCCCGCCTCCGCAGACGCCGCGCCGCCGATGCCGCCCGCCCCCGCGGCGCCGGCCTTGGCGGGCGCGCCGGGCGGCGGCAGCGTGTCGAAGATGGCGCGCACCTCCTCCTGGAAGCCCATGCGCAGCATCTCGTCCGCCTCGTCCAGCACCGCCCACGTGCAGCCGCTCAGGTCCAGGGCGCCGCGCTGGTGCAAGTCCATGATGCGGCCTGCGGGGAGAGCGGAGGGGCAGGAGGGGAGGGTAGAAGTGGCAAGGGGGCAGAGGAAGTGGCATCCCGAAGGCAGAGAACAGGGCTCCGAGAACAGCAGCACACAACACAACTGCGTAGGCACACGGTAAGCAG
>Ga0208629_100679_pt1 | contig 15567 bp, 8 predicted proteins | sample LakWasMet19_HOW5_2_FD_183865 | JGI IMG/M metagenome (GOLD analysis project Ga0208629, IMG submission 183865) | Freshwater sediment methanotrophic microbial communities from Lake Washington under simulated oxygen tension - Sediment Metagenome... | ecosystem: Environmental > Aquatic > Freshwater >...
GCCCTGCTGCCCACCCCCGCGGCGCTGCTCGCGGGGCGCCAGGCGCGCGCCGCTGCTGCTGCGACGGCTGCCAGCGGCCGCGGCGGCGCAGGTGCTGCGGCAGCGGCCCTTGTGGCGCCCCCTCCTCCGCCGCGGTATCGCACCGTCATCATGCACCACGCCCCGCGCCGCTGCCCGTGCTGCCGGCACGCGGCGGTGCTGCGCCTGCTGGCGGCGCGCGACGCGGCGGCGGAGGCGGACGCGAGCCGGCCGGGCGCCGCCCTCGCCGCGGAGCTGGATGCGGCCCTGGACAGCATGGAGGCGTCCGCCGCGCAGGCGGCGCACGCGATCGCGGCGGCGGGGCGCGTGGCGGGCGCGCAGATCTCCGGCTTCTTCGCGGGGCTGCGGGCGCGGCGCGAGGCGGCGGTCGCTGCAGCGGCGGAGCGCAGGCGTGTGGGCGCTGTTGCAGCGGGTGGTGCTGCGTCTGCAGAGCCTGCCGCTGCATCGCCCGGTGACGGTGCTGCGGCGTTGCCGCCAGGCGCAGCTGAGGCCGCAGGCGGGGCTGAGGGAGCCGCCGGGAGCACCAGCGGCTCGTCTGCTGCGCGCCCGTCCTCCCTGCTGGGGGTGTGGAACGCAGCCGCGGAGGCACTGAAGAAGAAGGCGGCTGGCCTGGGTGGGGTCGCCGGGGAGGGCAGCGGCGCTGACCTCGGCGACGGCGCCGGCAGTCCAGCGCAGCCCGCCCTGGCTGCGGCAGGCGACTCTGTCGCTGCGGATGGCGGCGCAGCGAAGGCCACGGCTGCCAGTCAGCCTGTTGTGGGGGCAGCCAAGCCGCCGCCCGGGGCTGGCAAAGGCAGCTCCCTCGCTCAGATGTCGCGCGCTGCCACGGCGCTGCTGCAGGTGGGGGCAGCGGTGCTGGCGGCGCCGCCCCCCACCACGGCAGAGAACGCGCCGCCGCAACGCAGCCGACGAGGCAGCGCTGCCTCCACGGGAGATGACCGCAGCAGGCGGGCGAGCCTCGGGCCGATGACGGCGCCTGGCAGCGCTGCCCCTGCGTCACTGCCAGCCGGTGCCTCGCAGCCGCCGGGGAGTGGCGATGCTGCTGCTGCTGCTGACGCTGGCAGTGCCGCCGCCCCGCAGGTTGCGAACGCTGCTGCCGCTGCTGCAGTGGCGCCGCCCAAGGCGTCGCCCCCTGCGGCTGCCGCTGCGGCTGCTGCGCCCCAGGCGCCCGCTGCCGCTCCGGGCGCTGCGCCGCCTGCGTCTGCGCTGCGGTCTCAGGTGGCGCGCGGCTTCACGTCTGGCCTCTCCTCCCTCAAGGCAGGGCTGGCCTCCCTCGCAGCGCCAGCCGCGCCGCTGCCCCCAGGGGCGCTCACCCTCTCCCAGGCCATCAGCCTTGCGGAGAGCAAGGCGGGCGCGGAGCGGCGGCGTGCGAGCCTGCAGAAGCCCGCTGCGGATGCGGGCGCTGCGGGTACTGCTGCCGGCGCACCGGCAGCCGCTGTGAGCGGGCCGGCGGCAGCGCCTGCTACCGCGGCAGCGCCCGCGGCCAGCCGGTCTGGCTTCAAGCTGCCCAGCTGGCTGCCGCGCGGCAAGGACAAACCTGCGCCTTCTCCTGCCGGCGGCGGTGCTGCTGCATCCGCTGGCGGTGGGCCGACAGCCCCCGCCGGCACCGCTGCTGCTGGGGGCGCATCCGCGCGCGAGCGCGCGCCGTCTGTCCACGACCCGGAGGCGGCGGTGCGGGCGCTGGAGCTGGCGGGCCTGTCGCCCGGCGCCGTGATGGACCTGAGCCGCTGGGCCGCGCACACGAACGTATTCCGCTGCGACAAGGAGAAGCGGCGGCCCGCCGCCGCCGCTGCTGCTGGGGCTGCCGCTGCAGGCGCCACGACCTCTGACGCTGCGGCGGCCGCTTGCGGTAGTGCGGGGGCCACGTCGACTGGTAGTGACGGAGCCGCTGAGGCGGCTGCGAGCAGCGGGCCAGCGGAGGGTGCTGCGGATGCCGCCGCTCCCACGCCTGCATCGTCAGCTGGCGCAGACAGCGCCGCCTCCTCCTCCTCCTCACTGCAGCTGCTGCCGCGGTACCTGTGCCTGGCGCGCGAGCGTCTGCTGGTGCTGGAGGCACACCCCACGCGCATGGGCGTGGCGGTCGTCAAGTCGAACCACCACATCTCCGAGCTCGCGAAGCTCACGTACAGCCGCAAGGAGCCACGGCGCCTCACGCTCTGGCGCCGGCAGCTGCGCGTGGCGCCGCTCGTGAGCCACGAGGAGGGCGAGGCCGGCGAGGGCGGTGCCGCCGCTGAAGCTGAGGGCGTGACGGTGCAGGAGCAGCTGGTGGAGCGCTGCTACCTGCTGGACAACGCCGCGGAGTTCCGCACGCTGCTGGTGCAGGCCATCGGCAGGCTGTAGTGACGTGGCTTCCAGCGCAGCTGCCTCGAGCAGCTACCGCGCACACGTACCGGGTTCGTCCGTTTCAAACGTGTCCTCGGCTTCGAACTCGACCAAGTGCGTACGACGCGTAGTACTGCTATTATCAAAAGACAATCGCGGTCATTGAGTACAGACACAACGAACCATGCGTATTCCCCACCTCGACTCGTCCCGATTCGTAGCAGATTGAGCTTTTAACCCACGACTCAAGACGACAGCCACCGACTCAGCAGAATCCACTGACCCGTGTGCATCAGGGACTGCGATGGCACAGCCAAAGCACTCGGCGAAAGTGCGGCATGAGAACCCAAGCGAGACAGCAGGAGAATGGGGAACGTCGCAGAACAGGTGGTGTGCCGCAGATTCAAGGGGCGGTCTGCGCGCTGCAGCCGCATCAGCACTGCGGGCGAAAGGCGGTTATGCCTACGCCGGCTTGTCGAGGTTGGACACACAGGCTGTGAGCCAGCAGCGCTGGGCGGGCACGTCCGGGGAGTTGAATCGACCCGGTGCATGCGGGTGCCCAGGCGGAAACGTGCTGAGCACCCGGCATGCCCGCACAGCTCCATGCTGTAGGAAGTGGACCAACCGACGCTCCTGTGCAGCGGGTGACCATAGAATCGTCTGCCGCACCGCGCCGGGATCTCCTGCTGGACACCAAACCCAGGAGGCAGCATCCTGCTCGGCCGCCCGCAACCCGGCACAGCCACCGTGTTTTCACGTCGCCGCAAAAGATGGGGGCTATCGCATTTAATCCTTGCGCAGCGCCTCGGTCTGGGCGCGGATGCGCTCGGCCTGGGAGTTGGGGCCGACCTTCTTGCCGCCGGGGGCCGCAGTCACGTTCACGTAACGACGGTTGTACGCCAACCTCTTCTTTGCGCGCCCGCGGGGCACCTTCTTCTTCTTGTCCTGCTTTGGCACCTTGGGGGTCTGGTTCTTCACCTTACCGGCGCGAGACAGAGAGCCGTGCACCTTGCCGCCGCCACGCAGGCGCAGCACCAAGTGGAGAGTCGACTCCTTCTGGATGTTGTAGTCAGACAGGGTGCGGCCATCCTCCAGCTGCTTGCCGGCAAAGATGAGACGCTGCTGATCCGGCGGGATGCCCTCCTTGTCCTGGATCTTGGCCTTCACGCCCTCGATGGTGTCAGAAGGCTCCACATCGAGCGTGATGGTCTTGCCCGTGAGGGTCTTCACGAAGATCTGCATCCTGCCGACTTCCTGCAGGTGGCGGGGTGAGCGTCGTGGCACAACGGCACGAAACGAGCGGTGGCGGGACTGGCGTACCGGAGACCACAGGCTGAGAGAAGCCTTTCTCCAAGGAAAATGCCGTCGGCAGCCGGTGCCGGCAGCAAGCGTATATCGGTCAGTGAACGCGGCGTCGACGCATAAAAAGCGAAACACCGCGTCTCTTGTGTGCGTCGGGGTTCCGATCGACCACGGGACAGGTGCTTCGACGGCCAGCGACCTCGGGCGGCAATCGGGCGAGCTCAGCCAACGCGGGCAGGCGCACCGCGCGCTCTAAATTTTCTGGCTAACCTGTTGCACCTAGGGCAAAGAAAGCAAGTATGCAGCTACACGCTTGGGGCGGGCGCGTGTTCGGGCGCTGCACAGAAGACGAGAAAAGGTCGAAAAACGACACTCTCAGAGGCGTCTCTGGCTAAAAGAATTCGCCAGACGCACGGATGGCCTCAGACAAGCATCAAAATGGACCTGTTTGCTCGATGAGAGCTGGCACGGTGTGCGGTATTGAGCATGCTCGAAGAAGTCGGACTCTGCCTATCCCCTGTGGCAGGTGCGCCCTTGGTGTTGCGCGTCAACCCTTCAATAATTGGGCGAGAACCCAGTCCAGTCCTACAGCGCCACTCAACCCGGTTGACACGGTTCCTCTCTGCAGCGTTAGGATGTCCGCCACCACGGAGAGCAAGTCGTTCCCCTCCCGCCTCTTTGTGAAGGGCGTGGTGTCCTCCTTCAAGCGGTGGGTTGCAACATTTCGAACAGCGCACCGCGGCAGGCTCCAGTCCAGCGCGGTGGTGGACGCAGGCTGACTTCCTGGACAACCCCCTCGGGTGCACATGCGCGAGGCAGAGCTGTTATGCTAATGCTTACGTCGACCGACACGGAGCTGGATCATGCGGGCGATGTGACACTCCGCGACGGCCACGTGAATCGCGCGCGCTTTCGTGCGACGACTCCGTTGCGGTCCTTTGCGAGCCGAGCATGCCCGTTGAACTCCCGAATTGCTGGTGCTTCGACAGTGGGCCTGGCTGGGCTGTCGGTTTTGCCGACAGCGAATGGCACGATCCACTCGCTCCTTTGGTCCACTGTTGGAGGAGAGCAGTTACCGATGTTTGCAGTGGGCTGCCGATTGGTCTCCATCGGGCCCACCGGGCTTTAACGGTGCACAACGCAAACGAGTACCAGCGATGACACCAGCCGCAATGGTGGACCGCGCGCGTCAGCCTGGCCTCTTGCGTCAATCGTTACGCCCGCCGCCCCGCATCGCGTTCAACGTGCTCGCCCCGTTCGTCGCTGCTGTCGCCAACGCCCGGTACTTCGTTTTGCAGGTCGAAGATCAACCAGGACAGCCACACCAACATCGTGCACATCCAGGGTGTGCAGGATAAGAAGGCGTCCCAGTTCTACATGGGCAAGCGCATCGCCTACATCTTCAAGGCCAAGACTGAGAAGAACGGCAGCCGCTTCCGCGTGATCTGGGGCCGCGTCACCCGGCCGCACGGAACCAACGGTGCGGTCCGCGCCAAGTTCGCCGTGAACCTGCCCTCCAAGGCTCTCGGTGCCCCCGTGCGCATCATGCTGTACCCCAGCCACATCTAAACGAACCTGCGAGCGGGAGAGGGGACGCGGTGCAGGGACTGAATGGGCACGGTGCTGTACCGCTGCGCAGTGCGCGCCGTGATGGCAGAAGCCACGCGGCGACACCACATGCGCTATTGCTGCTGCCGTCCTGCAGCAGCTTGCGAGTACACACGTGGTCTGCATCGGGCCTCAGTTCGAGCCGCAGGCGGTGCCGTCTGCTGTTCGCTGGGTGACCATGCGGCCGGTGTGGCGGAGGTTCCGTCCGCGTTTTATTGACTAATCGTCGATGGCGCGGGGGCAACCTGGCTGGCCGGGTCGGGCGCACGTTGGCGCCCGCAGCGGACCTCCGTGGCAGCACCTCCATTCAACTGACGTCGTGGCCTGAACTGTACCTTTCGAGCGCGAGTGGCGGACAATTGTGATTCGCAACGAATATCACAGAAGTCGCCAATGTCACGAGTCGTTTCGCGCTCCGAGACGATGCTTGGCGTGCTGTTCTGGGGATGGCTTCACGAGATATCAAGCTGGTGGCGCCAGAACCATGCGGGGCCGTGACTCCTCGGAACGCAGTTGGTGTTGCCATCAGCGTTGCTGTACTGAATTGGACACCGACTTCGAGGCACGGCCACGGCCAATCGTGTCCTATCGTCTGCCGCCGTGCCGACAGGCCGTTTCGCTTCCGTGGTGTGCGTTCGAGGCTTGTGGGAGGGCGGCTGCGGCGGCTGCACGAGTGCGGGATGGCGCTCCTACTCGAACGCACCCGCCATCCTGTCGGCCGAAGATCTTGAAGCGTGGCACCCGGTGAGGCCGTGGCGGGCCAACCGGTTGAGGACCTATTACAGAGGCGCGCATTTTCTAAAATCCCCTTGCTTTGCGACCGGCCCTCACTTGTTTGTGCCAGCACTTCCTGCACTCGAACTGCGCTCTGACTTTCTCTCAGCGGCTCGGATCTGAGCCTCGCTCAGAGGCGCAAACTCTGCGCCGCGGACTGCGCGCTGGCATTGGCGCAGCAATCGCACCATCAAAAGCGCGATGCATCGTAAAACTATGATAGATGCTTTAGCATGGCATTTACAACAAGCACGCCCCACGGTTTGCGCGGTAGAGTGGACGCGAGTTGTCGAAATCACGTCGGAATCGTAGACGTCGCCGACGGTTTCTGCGTGATTGAACACGGTTCCGAGCGATCGACCTCGTCTTGCCCCAAACGAAACGAAACGGAGAGCCAGCGGCGCGCCACTACTTGAGCAGCTTCGACTCGCGCGGCGTCACGGATGTGCGGTAGAGCGGCGCATTGTGCCCAGCACAAGTGATCAGGCATCAGGCATGGCTTTCCTCTTCCGCTTACTACGCAGCAACGCGCACGCGACGAACTATCTGCTCATTGGTGGCGCTGTCACCATTCCGGTACTCATCTTTGCCGACCGCCATCAAAAGTCTCCCGACCAAATTGAGGCCGTGCTGGTACGTTTTCCGTGGACGGCGGCTCGTGGAGCTGACGGGGGTTGGCGCTTCTGGGCGGGATTCACCAGCTGTACTCTCGGCTTGCTCGCCCGGATTGCAGAATGAGTCGTACGGCGACAAGGTTGCCCGGACGAAGGAGGCAACAGAAAAGATCCACTCGTTTTGGAAGGGCAAGCGCACTGCAAAGGAGATGGATGAGGTGTACAGCCAGCTCCTCCGCTCAGGCAAGGGGGCGGTGTCTCGACATCATGAGCTGAGCGGGGCACTTGCAGAGGCAGAGTCGAAGCAAAACCCGAAGTTTGCCCACATGCAAGCCATTTTGGCCGTGCCAGAGGGGACGTCAGTGAAGGATGCGTCGGTCGCAGGTCCCGTGGCGGTGCCAGGGCCGACGCTGGCCAGCTCAGCTGCGGCGGAAACAGTATCCCCCACTTCGAAGGTTGTGGTTGACGCGGCTGCATTGCCCGCAGCACCGCCAAGATGACGCCGGGAGGCCGGAGATGCTGCTGGGCGAGCTTGGCTTGCTGGCTCCAATGTGGGCTGCGAATGGTGATGCCCTCGGCCGCTTGACTCTATTGCAAACTCTAAGACAGGGTGTGGATGAGCAGCGCGCTGCCGTTAGTGCGTACCGCTGCTGCGATCTGAGCCGGGCCGCCGCCGTCCATGAGACCGTGGCTGCTCGCAGTACTGCCCGAAATTTTCCTAGGATGCACGACTGCGCAACGCCTTACCGCTGCAAGGCTTGTGGCGCGTGCAAGGACGAGAATACCTTATAACAAGCCACATGCTGCTTGTCTTGTTGCCAATATACTGGGGTGTTCCTGATGACTGGTGATCGCTGAGTTTAAGTTGCATGTTTGAGGCTCCTTACGATGTTGCCCACTTGTCCCTACACCTCAGTCTGGCTCGCGGCCTGGAGGTGCCACCTTGGGCGGTGTCCCTATCTCCGATAGCATACTCAGGCCAGCTAATTAATCCGCATTTTCAGTGTCGTGATACCGGCACCCATCGACATCGATGTGCGTTCAGACAATCTGTTATCGAGTTTTGCTGCGAGCAGCCGCTCATGACAGTGCGCTCAGTATGTGAAGGACTGATGCATGAGTTGACGAACGAGTGGACCTCGCCGTGGCACGGCATCCGGATCCTTCCCAGCGACACGCCGTGCAGTCTAGATCTGCGCTAACTTCAGTCGATCTCTAATTTCAAGCCCTGAGTACGTCTCCCATGCGGACAGGCTGGCCGTCGTGAAACGCTTCTTTCCAGGCCCGCTGAGCGGCGATCGGGCAGGCGGCGGCGACAGATGCTCAGAACGCTCGCTTGCTGCCCATTCGCGACAGGCCACCTCCAGCTCCTGTGGTGCCCGCGTGCCCCTGCGCACTGCCTGCAGCTGACGAAGCAGTGCGTGCCGGCGTTGATGCAGCAGAGCTCGACAGGTTCAGCCCAGCCATGCCTTTGGTGAGGCTTCGTTCTGTTCCCGTGCGGGTGAGGGCAGGCAGCGACGCTCCGTGGCTGCGCCCCGTGGCCGCTCCCGCACCGTGAGACGAAGCCGCCCCCAGCCGACTGGAATGGCCTGCGAGGGGCCCGCGTGCGCTCAGTCCACCGCTGCCAGTGGTTCCTGCGTCGGTACCCGACACGGCGCCAGCACCCATCACAGCCCCGCTGAGGCCGTGCGGCGGCGGGATGAACCCAGCCATGCTCCCGCGGCCCAGCGCACCCGGCAGAGTGACGGATGCCTGCAGCATGTGTGCGGCGACAGACGCGGGCAGGTCCCCGCTCTGGCTCGCCTGGGCTAGGATGCGCGTCGCCGCCGCGCCGTCGACGGGCGGCGGTACCACAATTACACCGGTAGCCAGCGCCCCGGGCTGTGAGCCCACGATGCTGTGCCGGCGCCGTGGGCCGCCCTCTCGCGACGACGCCGCGCCCCCTGCCGTTCCCGCGTGATGCACGGAGCCCCCAGGGCCGGTGGCAGGGGAGGCCATCGCCGCGACGGTGCCGCTGTGCACCCTGCCGGGCGCATCAGGGCCCACGCGCAGCTCCGCGAGAGACAGAGTGACGGGCGAGGGAGACAACAGCGTGCCTCCCACGCTGCGCATGGTGTTGGCTGTGGCGGGGCGGCCAGACAGGGATCCTGGCATCCCCCCGTGCACGGGGCTCGGCTGGCGCATGGAGCTGCGGCTAGGCAAGTGCAGGGGGGCGACACCCTCAGGCCGCCCCTCCCCGCCGCTGGCCTCTGGGCCGCCTGCGACGCTGCGGCGCGTGCCGGAGGCGGGGCTGCCGTCGCGGCCGCTGCGGGCCCCGCTGCCGCCAACCGGGGAGGCAGCGGTGCTGCCCTGGCTCGGGCGCCGCCCGCTCTGCGACGGTGTGCCGCTGCGGCCGCGCTCAGTCTCCCGGCGAGCGCTGTGGGCAGGGGACGCACCAGTCGCTGCCGCTGGCGCAGCCGCATGCTCGGGCCCGTGAACGCTGACCCTGCCCCGCGTAGACACCGCCTCCCCTGAGGGGCCCGCCATCTTCACTGACTTGCGCTTGCTGCTGGCTGCGGTGATGAGCCCCTTGCGCATGTCGATTAGAGACATCTCCAGGCTCGCCCGCCGCTCGCTCGCCGTCAGCGTCACCACGCCGCCGCGCTCCGACGGCTTCTCCAGGTCAACAGTGATGGGCTCCAGGCCCGGCGCCAGCACCACAGAGCGTCGGCGCCCCTGCGTGCCCGCCGACGCCGCTGCCGCAGCACGAGAGGCGATGGCAGCGGGGTCGATTTCACTCGGACGCCGCCCCTGGGCCCCGAGCGGCGCAAGACCCGGCCGGTGCAGGCCCGCCCCCGCGGTGCTCAGCAGCCCCGAAGACGCGAGCAGGCCGAGGCGCGACGCCGCGTTGCCTGCACCTCCGCCCTGCATGCCGCCCGCCCCTGCGCCGCCGCCCGCCCCGCCGCCGCGCGTGGCGTGCTGCAGGGCTTGAGCCAGCACCGCTGGTGGCATCGCGATGGGTATGCGGGTGCCGTGCACGTGGCGGGAGTACATGGACAGCACGGTCGCCAGCAGCGCCTCAGCGCGCGTGTACAGGCCCACGATGTCCTGCCGTCCGCTCTGGCCGCTCTCGCCCCCGCTGCCGCCGCCCCAGCTGCCGCCCGCACCCATGGTGGAGGTGGCCGTCCCAGGGCGCACCAACGCAGCACTGGCGGGGGCAGCGAGGATGGCGGCCTCGCCAGCGGAGGGTGCGGGGCCGGAGGCGCCACCGGCATCCGCGGAGCCCTCGCCGCCTCCCGCCCCACCGCCAGAGAGCAGCCGTGCGCTGGCAGCGCCAGCCGAACGCCCGGTGGTGCTGCCGCGAGCGGACGACGACCCCCGCGCGCTGGCGCCGCCGCTGCTGCTGCCCGACGCCGCTTCATGCGCCACCTCATCGAGGGCCGCCATCTCCCCCTGGAGCACGTCCAGCAGCCGCAGCAGACCCGCGCGGCAGACGTCCGCCAGCGCTGCCAGGCGCGCCCCGTCCGCACGCGTGGCGTCGATGCGCTGGCGCGTGAGCGCGAGGCGGCCGTGCACGCGCGCAACAGCGGCTGCGCGCCCCGCCTCCTCCGCCGCGCTGCGCTGCCCCTGCACCGCTGCGAGCGCCCACTCGCCCACCAGGCGGCTGCGCAGGTCCTCCGCCTCCCGCGTGAGGTCGGCAAGCCGCCCGTACAGGTGCTGGTTGTCCGCCGCCGCGGCGTTGAAGGCGGCGACGAATGCCTGGAGGGACGGCGCCTCGGTGACCGACAGCGCCCGCTCAAAGGCTTCATGCAGCACCTCCAGCCTGCCCCCGGGCCCCAGGGCACCCAGCATCGCGGGGGAGCCCTTCGTTGAGGCGCCCTCCCCGGGGACGCGCAGCCGGAAGCTGGTGCCCGTGCGCAGCGGCGAGTGGCCGCGTCCGTCTGTGCCGCCGCCACCGTGGGCCACCATGGCGTCAAAGGCTCCGCCGCTGCCGCTCGCAGAGCGGTGCAGCTGCGGCCGTGAGCGCGCCAGCATCGCAGCAGCTGCCCCCGTGGGGCGGGGCATCATCAGATCTGGGGCGCTGTCGCTGTGCAGGGCGCCCATAGCATGCGGATGTCCGCCGACCCCTCGGAGCCCGGCTGGGGAGGGGTGCCCTGCCGCGCCGCCGGCGCTGCTCCCAGGTCCGAGCGACGCCGTGGAGGCTGACAGACCCAGCCCGCCCGCGCCTGTCGTGCCGCCGCCCAGCAGCGACGGCCGCTTGCCCTTGATGGTGGCCCGCATTTCGTCTATCGTCGGCTGCTTGCCCTGCCGCATCAGCTCGCCGAGCTTGCGTGCGAAGGGACGCGCGGACAGCTCCTGGCTGAGCTCTGCAGCGGTGGCACCGTGTGCCGTCGACCCCAGAGACTGCCGCCTCCGCGGCGCGGCGCGACGGGGGTCGAGACTCCCTCCGCCGCCGTCAGCGCCAGTGCGGCCGCTGGCGCCGCCGCCTGCTGCAGGCGCTGCCGCGGCGGCTGCAGCCGCCGCCTTCTCGCCTGACGCGAGCTGCGCTGCGGCGATCTGCAGGGTGGTGACGCGGCTGTCCTCCCGCCGCGACTCGTCTACCACGCGCTTGAGCTCGGCGCTGAGAGAGTTCATCTCCATGCGGCCCTCCTCCGCCAGCCCCTCCTGCTGTGCCTCCACCTCCTGCAGCCGCGCTAGCAGCGCCGCCACCTTCGCAGAGGATGCGGCGATGGCGGCTGCCATGCGCGCACCATCCTCCCGCAGAGCCCCATGGAGCATAAGGGTGGCCTGCTTCTCGCGCCGCAGGTCATCGATGCGCTCCCGCTGCTTGGCGTTGTTGAGCGAAGCGGTCATCTTCAACGCGCGAGCCTTTACCAACCGCTTTTCCATCACCTCCTCGTGCTTAGCAATGACGCGATTATTGTCAGCTATCGCAGATGTCGCGCCGCTCTCTCCCGTGAGCTGGGCGGCCTGCAGACGCAGAATCAGGTCCTTCATGAGCCGAACCTCTTCCTTCGCCTCGGCGAGGGCATGCCGGTCCTCGTCTGCCGCTGTTGAGAACGATTCGATCTCGCGTTTCAGCCGGTCGACCACATCCGAGCGATCCACTACTGGCTTGCGTGGTACGGACGTAGCGCCGGCGCTAGTTCCGATTGCATCATCGGACCCAGACTCGGGCGGGAGCGCCAGCGATTCGAGGCGTGGGACTGCCGGCCAAGAACGGCCCGCTGGCCCGGCCTCGGTGCCCAGCATGATGAAAGTGTTCAGTAGCGGGCAAGCTTGCGAGCTGCCGAGCGCACGGTGGACACGATTTGGCCGGCCTTGCAGCCGCCGGTGAACTCGGGGTCACTCCCCACAATTTCCGAACGAACAGGGTGCGTGCTTGCGCAGCTGATAGCGTCTGTCATGTAAATGCCTGAAGACTTTCCTCTCGCCTGATCGTTGCTTCACCATTCACTCACGCACTTTACCGTTGTTTTTGTCTGTCGGGCCAAATTATATCGCCGAATTTGACGAACATAAGCCTAGCCAGACACCACGCTGCGTGAAGACGTGCAAATGTGTTCATGACAGCAGAATGTGAAATGACCGGCGCCTGCGTGCTCGAATGAAAATTATGATCCGCGCGGCGACGAAACCCGGGCCGCCGACCACATCAGCATGATGGCTGCCACGCGCTGGCTGTCGCTTGTCTCAGCTGCGCGTTGGCTGTTCGGTGCCCGTGGCAGCCCGTATACGACGGCGGTGCAGGGTGGCAGTGACACCCTGTGCACGGGCGCGAACCCAACCAACTGCAGAACCTTAAACCGTGCGCTCTCGCTGTGCTTGGCAGCGCCAGACTGTGTGGCCACTTTCGTCTCCGGCACCGTCCCAGCGGGACCACCGGTTGCTGCTTACAATCGGACTGTTCTGATCCACAACCTGGGGGTGACGAGCAGTACTGTAACTTTTTCTGACACCGGTGCGCCGTCTGGAACGCCAGCGCTCTCCATCAGCAATGGCACCATCGGCGTCTACGATCTCACGCTGGACTTCTCCTTCGCTTCGCTGGCGATGCCTGGGATTGTGTGCACGGGCTGCGCGGGTGATGTGTACCTTGACACAGTGACCATCGTCGGGAGTGGGTCTCAGACGAAGCTGCCGCTGCCCTTCATTCGCATGGTTGGCCAGTCCACTGCCACGCTCAGCCTGAGCCAGGTCACTATCTCTGGCCTGTCCGCTGCACCTGTGTTTGCGACCAGTGGCTTCAGTTCGGTGTCGGTGTCGAATGGCCGGTCCACGCCCGCGGCCGCAACGCCGGGCCTGGGGACGCTGCTGCGTGTGGAGGACACCCCCTTCCTGCTCCTCAACGGGCTCCTTGTGGCCAACATGAACTCCGCTGACCGCGTCGACACCATCGGGGGAGCGGACCCGTGTGCAGCCGCCGTTGTGGCGGCGGTGCGCGTGTGGAAGGTGATGGTGTACGCACACATATCAGTCAACATGCTGAACACGGGCGTGGGCGGGGCGCTGTGCGTGCAGGCGCCGCCGCAGCCGGCCACGCTGCCTGCTCTGCCTGCCGGAACGGTGTCGCCGTATGCCAGCCCGGGGCCGCCGCCCCTGGCGTCAGCGGTCTTTTCAGCGTCCCCTCCGGCGGTGCCTCTCGTGCACATCGAGCGGTTCACAGTCGCCAACACCCTCGCGCGCGGTGCCTCGGGCATCGCATTCGTTGACGGGCGGGGCTGGGCGACGGTGGCGGTTGTTGATGCTATGGTAGACACCGCCACTGCCCTCACCGGTGACGGCGCTGGGTTGAGCGTTCTAAATGCGTCTGTCGCCTCGATATTCCGCGTCTCCTGTCGCGCGGTCACTGCGTTCGCTGGCTATGGGGGCTGCATCTACGCCGACGCGGTTGACGTGCGCGTGATGAACTCAACGTTTGAGGATGGAGTTGCTCTGGCGGGCGGCGCGCTCGGCGTGGGTGGCCTCGTGAAGTCGCTGCTGATAGACACCAGCCGTTTTCGCCAGCACGCGGCGATGGAGGGCGGCACGGTGCGCGTGCAAACCGGCTGGGCGGCGACCCGCCCGTACGCAGGGCTGAGCCTCGTGCACGCGGGCCCAGCGGCGCAGGTGCTGCGCCAAGTCATCGTCAGCAGCTCTGCGTTTGAGAGCGGGCGCAGCGTGTGGAATGGCGGGTGCCTGTTCTTGGCAGAGGCGGACAACGTGGGCGGGGCTACCGCCGACGTCACGTCGGCGACCGCCGTGGCCATCAGGAACTCAACGTTTGTGGGGTGCGGGGCTACGCTGCAGCCGCACCGTGACATGACGCAGGAGCAGCTCGCCCTTGGCGGCCTCGAGTTCAGCGCGCACGGGCCCGGGGATGGCGGCGGGGTGTGTGTGGTCAGCCCCAACGTGGCGAGCGACGTGACCGTCTCCGTCGCGGACTCGACCTTCCTAGGGTGCCTCGCCCTGCACGGCGGCGGCTTGCACGTCACTGCAGCCGGCTCGCACGCCGCGGCTGTGTCCGTCTCACGCACCACCTTCGCAGCCAACGTGGCAGAGCAAAACGGGGGCGGGCTGTCCGCCGAGTTCTCCTCCGTCACCGTGGATGGCAGCGCCTTCTCTCAAAACATCGCCTTCAACGGCGGTGGGGCATTGAAAGCGACGGCGAGTTTCGGCACTGTCACAAACACGAGCTTCGCTTACAACTCAGCGGGCTACAACGGTGGCGCGCTGTCGCTCACCAGCTGCAACAACCGGCTGGGCTTCACGCTGCGCGCTGGGTACGAGGGGAGCAGCGGCGGGTCCCTGCGTCTCACCTTCAACGTGGCAGGCGAGGCGGGCGGGGGCCTGTACGCGCAGCTGTGCGCCGTGAAGCTTGTTGGGACCACTTTCGTGGGCAACATCGCCTCCCAGGGCGGTGCCGCGGCGCTGAGCCAGCGCGACTCTGGGTGGGAGCACTACTTCGGGCCCAGCGTGTGGATCGGCAACGTTGCAGTTCTGGCGGATGGCGGCGCGCTGTGGGTCGCCGACGGGAACGCTCTCCCTGTCAATGTGTGCGACAACACGGATCTGTTTGTGTTCCTCATGCTCGGCAGCTCAATGACGACCCTCGATGAATGGCACGCGGGAGAGGTGAATGCGGCGCTGGCTGCCGTCGCGTATACTGCGAATAAGCTGGGTGTTCAGCTGGGTTTCGGGGCAGACGGTACCACTGTGACGGGAGTCCCCGTCAATGCCTGGGCTGGAAACCCCAACGCCACCTCGGGCTATGGAGCGGCCGCGCGCTCGCGTGTGGACGTGCCGGATACGCCCCTGTTTGCTTCGCTTGCGATGCTGGAGGGGCTTAACGCCACGCTGACGCAGCTGCTGGGCGAGTTGCACACAAAGATGAGATCTAGAGTCAAAGCGATGTATCCTACTCTCACCCTCGGCATGGTGCCCGTGACGTGCGTGTGGGCGGGTAACAGGGCGCTGCGCGGCTCTGGCGGCGACATCGCCTACATCGCCAGCACGACGCAGGCGTTGTCTGCAGGGCCCTCTGACCTGTGGCTGCAGAACCGGTACAGCCAGGTGGCGGTCACGATGCGCGGCTTTCTCAGCGTCGGCTCGCGGGCCCTGTTTGGAGGCGGCAGCGCCTTCATCCAGGACGCGGTGCTGCGCAGCGTGCAGGTGCTGCTCACAGAGGCCTACGTCTACAACGCCTCCGCTGGCGCGGCCGCGGTCCGGCTGGGCACCAGCCTGATGGCGCAGCTGGGCGGGCAGACGGCGCCTGCGGCGGAGCGGGAAGCGGTCGGCTTTGGCGGTGCCCTCGCCGTGGATCGGGCAGATGGGCTGCAGCTTGAGTTGTGCGAACTCTCTGGCAACACGGCGGGCGTGGGCGGCGCGGTGTGGGTGAGAGCTCAGTATGATCCGACCGCCTACGCCAGCAACGGGTCCGCGCTATTGACTT
>Ga0208629_100680_pt1 | contig 15565 bp, 11 predicted proteins | sample LakWasMet19_HOW5_2_FD_183865 | JGI IMG/M metagenome (GOLD analysis project Ga0208629, IMG submission 183865) | Freshwater sediment methanotrophic microbial communities from Lake Washington under simulated oxygen tension - Sediment Metagenome... | ecosystem: Environmental > Aquatic > Freshwater >...
CGGCATTTTAGCGAAGAGGGCAGACCGCACCACGTAGTTGGCACGATCACACTTTAAGCCTTCTCTTCTGCTTGGGATGAGACGTGGCGGCGGTGCCAGTGTTGCGAGCGAGTCGAATTTTTGGAGTTGCAGCGGTCTGTCCTGCTGCAAATGAATATTTGCAAACGGAGGCAACGGATGAAGGAGCGAGCAGCAGACGATACCGGCACACCCCAGCTGCACTTGCCAGCTCGTTGGCCTCTGCTTTGAGCTCGCAACCTCGTGCGCGCTTCAGAATGGCGCGAAGAAGGGTTACGCTAACCGGTTTCATGCTTCTCTCTCTGCTCGGCACCACTAGCAGCTCCACGGCAGCGAGCGAGGCGTTGGAGCTGCACACCGCAATGGCGGAGCTTGGCGACGCTCTCGCCGCTCACACGGCTGCGGCTGGGCAACGCGTGTCGTCGGTTTTCTGCCCCGCTGATTCTCAATCGTACACGGACTTGTTGTCATCGGCACAGTTTGCCTGGAAGCGGAAGGACTTCCGTTCATCGAGGGCCTGCTATGGCAAGGCACTGCAGCGGTATTGGCACGAGTACGACACGTCGCTGCGTCCCGGCCTGATTGAAGCCACTCGTGGCAACGTCGAGCAGCTGCAACACGACACAATTCGGATGCGAAATGCGCTGGAGCGACTTACAGGGCAAGGCGACGGCAGCGGGGACGAGGACGGGCCTACAGCTGCCGATTTGGCTTCTCGCGAGCGCCAGCACCATCTGGCTGGCCATCACGCAGCCCCTCCTGGCGCGGTTGATGCCGCCGTTCAGCAACACCGATTTGCAGCGAATGCCCATGCGGCGACGGCAGCAACTGCAGAGCGCGATGCGACTCGCTTCGGAGACGCAGGCTCACCCGCGGGGTTGACGCAACAGGCTGCCGCATCGGACGGCAAACCTGCGGTCGATGCAGGCGCGATCCAGACTTCGGCTGACGTCTCAAACATTCGTCTGCGCGAGCTGGGTGAGAAAGCGCTTCACTTGTCGCGCAGGGCTGGAGCAAGGGGCGCTGGAAAGCAGACGGGGCTGAAGCAGTCCGCGCTCCAGCCCCAATAGTACTGCCGCGTCGCTAAATGGATGCTGCCTGTTGCGAGTGATACATTTCCACAATTTGTGTGAGAGCGCGCCCGGACAAATGCACGGGATGCACGAATGCTGTGAGGAGAGGAGCGAGGGCTGGCCTAGGTAGACGACTGATATCGGTCTGTGCGGCATTCTGCGCATTGATGATTTGCTGCCAGCGCGAGCATTTGGCTGTAAGCGAGTTCGTATTTGCGCGACAGCGGAGCCGGCCTCTGTTGCGGGCGTCCGTGTGTGCGTCTGCTGCCCGTCTTGGAGCCGCTGCTAAACTTCGAAATCAGATGAAGCAGCATCCGCCGGAGCCTGTGTCAACAGTGACCGCGCGCAGTGACGAGGCATCCGTGGCCACACGAGCATATGGGAACGGTAGCATGAGCAGCATTGCAATCATTGCTGCTTGTTTTGAATGCTGTTGCCTCCTCGTGCGAGGCGCAAGCTGCACGCGGAATACCCAATTCGGAAAGAGTCGGCCCGGCCGCGATCCTTTCAGGACTTGATCGATGTCGGCAGCCGATCGCGTTCATGACGCTCGAGTTCACGCCTGGCAGGCCTAATCGAATGAGAGATGGCCAGTCCGCTGCAATAGCATGCCTCGCTCCTCAGCACCGACTCACGTGCAACGAAAGGATTATCAGATTGAATATGCAGCGCACAGAAAGAGCACCACGTTTCAATTGACAAGAGAACCGCCTTTCAAATAGATGCCACGTCACAACAGGGGGAATGCCCCGCGATGGTGGCATAATGCAGTGACCCGCACAAGCTTAAGCGCAGACACGCGGATCCGGACCGCGGCACTCTCTCTCTCACACACGCACGCAACCCTCTCGCACCTGACAGCCCCAGGAGCGCACTCAAATATGCAGCGGTCGTGGTTCATAACATGCAAAGCAACTCGGCAGAGCACACCTGCCGCATAGTCAGCGACCTGCCCCATCTTCTGTGCGGGGCGCGTCATCGACGACCGCCGGTCGCCAGCTCAGCTCGCTGGGCGAGTGCTGCAGCGGTCTGCGCGACCCGCCGCACCTCCTCCGCAGACATGCGCGCCAGCACCGCCCCACCCACCGCGTCCATAGCACGCTCCAGGCCAGCGGGGCCCAGCTGCCCCCAGCTATTAGCAGCGGCGGACGGCTCGTCAGAGGCGGTCGGTCTTGGCGCAGCGAGGAGCCGGCTGGCCTCTGCGACGCGCAAGCGGCCAGCCACAAGGCGGTCAAGGGCGACGGGGCCATGCAGCGTCGCCTCGCAGCAGAGGAGCGCTAGAATGCAGAAGGCAAGTCGAATGATGACGAGCCCGCGCCACGCCCGGAAATCTTGTAGGGCGGTGCTGTCGGCGGCGATGGTGGCGAGGGGCACCCCGCTCAGCATGCGGATTCGGTTGTCCATCACAACGGATCCCAGCACCGTGGCGGCAACAACGCTCTGCGCAAGCACCGCGCCCCGAATGAACAGCCGGCCGGCGAGCGTATAGCGCGGCGCGCCGCCTCGCTCGTCAACAATGTCGTAATGGCTCACCGACGCGCCCGGGAGCTGCTGCGCCCATATGTCGCGGGCGCGCTGGTACGCCCTCCGCAGCTGCATGTACTGATCCGCGAGCCCCAGCCACGCGATCATGGACAGCATGTACATAAGCAGGCGCAGCGGGCCCAGAAACGTGGCCAGGAGCGAGATGGCGGCTGCCTCGTTGCCGCCTTGCTTCTCGACGATAATGACGAGCGCCAGTACGACGCCCGTCAGCACGACGAGGCACGAGCGCCAGATGACATGGATATACCAGTCGAGGTCAAGCGCCATTGAGTGGTCAGGTGGCACGGTTTCATCCACGTCGTCGCCGCTCGCTTGTATGGAGGCGGCAGCAGGGCTGCCGAACTGGGCGCCGAGGGCCTCGCCGGGCTGCACTTTTCTGAAGCCGCCGGTGGCAACGGACTCCTCGAACACTGCCTGTGGGCGCTGGGTCGACTGGCCGGGCTGAAACGAAGCGCTTATGGGCATGGGTACACCCGCACCATCGGATCGTTCTCTTGCGAACAGTGCTGCGGCGCCGCCCGAAACGAGCACTGATACATCAGGCGGTGGCAAGCTTCCAAGCGCTGCGTTCACAACGGCCGATGCCGGCAATTCTCGCGGAGGCATTGGGGCTAGTGTGGAAGGTGCCAGCTCCAAGCGCGGACGGTCGGGTGGCTGAGCGCTGGGTGAGGTCAATTCGGCTCCGAGTTCATCCTGCCCAGTTGATGAAGTTGCCGGTAGTGCCCCCGCTGTGTCACCCTCGTCTGTGGATGCACGTGCCTCTTGTCTACGACGCCTGCGCTCTTCGCGCCGTCTGGACATGGCATCTTCCATTCTGCAGATCGCACCGGAGCGAAGTTTTGGCACACGCTGGCAGTGCAACGGCTCCGAGCCTCCGAGGTTCGTTCGCGACTCAGAACGAACACACGCGCGAGACCGCACTCGTATCTGGGGAAAAGACACCACTACTCATGCCCACGTGCTGCTCGTCAGGCTTTACACAGTGATTCTCTCGCGCACACACCGTGTGACACACGACCGGACGACAGACGACAGATGTTTGGTCACACAGTGTGTGTGCAACTCAACACTTGCTGATCGGCCGATCGTCGAGTCCCCACCTCTTCTATGCTCGTGGACGCTGGCGTTCGTGCCATTTGCATTTGTGTGGGCTGCAAGGACTGCTTCGCTCGTTGCACTCGAATCCGACAAGTGTTGCGCAACCCCGCTCAAGCGTTGTTCTGGTGGCGACATGGCGGCTTCTGTCAAGGCACAGACGCTCGTCAGCTTGCGCGAGTACGTTGCAGCGCTTGATGTTTGCGCATTTTCCGCCGGGTCGCTGGCAGAGCCCGCGGAGCTGGTTAAATACGCTCTGGAGGAAGCTGCCCTCACAGCTTCAGATCAGGCACGGGAGGTGCTCACCAGCTTGATTCCGGTGCTCTTCTTTACGGGCAAGTTGTCGCTGTCAGCGATCAAAGAAGGGGCTGCCCTCGCTGCAGGCCGCCTTGCAGACCTTACATTAGACGCACCCGATGCGGCTGACCACCTCGCTTTCTCGTTAGCGTGGCTGGTGTTGGAGCGAGTGCTGCCGGAAGAGGACGTGCTGGCCGGCGGTGCTGCGGCGGGATCCGGAGCAAGCTCACTGAACACGCGCGTGGAGGAGTATTTGACCGGCAGCGCCCCGCTGCCGCTGTATCAGCTGCGCCGCGCTTACGCGGAGGTGGTTGACGTCTTCCTGCGCTCCTTCGACTTCGGCAGCCTCGCGCACGGCGTCGCGGAGATGCACGCTCGGCACGCGAACCCACAGCTCGTGCGTAAGCTGCTGCAGCGCGCCGTGTCGGTGCCCCGTGCGCAGCAGCGCTGGCTGGCCGATGCCTTGGTCGCTGCGGCAGGCAAGCTCGTGTCACACACGGACGTGGAGGCCGGCGTTCGCGCCTTCCTGTTCGAAATTGCGGCCATCGCGCGCGAGCAGGACGTGCCGCTGGCGGCAGCTGAAGCCGCGGGTGCAGCGGTGATTGCGCACGCCGCAGCGGCAGGCGTCCTGTCGCCAGCGAGCGTCAGCCCCTCCAGCGCACCCCACGGCGCCGCTGCGAGCTGCCTGTCCCTCGCCGGCGCAAACTTCAGCGCCGCTCGCGCCGCGGCCGAGGGGGCCAGCGCCTCAGCGGAGTCACCGGCTGCTGCGTCGGACGCTGTGATTTCTGCCCTCTGGGGCGGCGACCTCAGCATCGCTGCGATCACGGAGCAGGCCGACGCGGTCACGGCGCGTGCCGTGGCGGCCGCGGCTGCAAGCGCCGCTGCCGGCGACGCGGACGAACACCTGGAGGAGACCGCCGCTGCCGCGGGCGCGCTGCTCGCGCAGCCGTCGCATGCCCGCATCCTTGCAGCGTGCTGCTTCAAGGCCGCTCACGCTGCAGCGTCGGCGGATGCCCCGGCCGTCGGCGCCGTCTCGCGCTGGCTGATCTTTCTCGCCAACACGCGCCGCATCGCGCCCGCGGACGTCGCCGCCGGCGCGCGTGCCTTCTGCGTCCGCACGAGCACGCTCGCTGCCGCTGAGCCGGCAGGCGCGCTGCGCCTCCTGGAGGCCCTGTGCCGCTGCGGCGTGCTGCCGCACGCGGCGCTCGCGGAGATCGTGCGTGAGGTCGAGGACAGCACCGAGGACGAGGAGGAGGTCGGCCCGCACGCCGCAGGGCCGGGCACGCCACTGGAGCGCGGCCTCGTTGCGCTGCGGGACAGCCTGCCGCGCGTGCGAGCGCTGTAAGCGTGGCGCACAGCTGGAGCGTCGTATGGGCACTGCTGGAAGCTTTGCCTGCCAGCGGCACCCCGCCACAAGCTGGTTGCCTCTCGTGACAACGGCTTTGAACTGGGCACGGCCAGTCGTTTTGCAGCCGCCCACGAAGCCAGCACGCCCACTATCATAGCGACAGGCGGACTCGTGCCGGCAGGGGTAGGGCTCGCCCTACCCATCCGCAGCGTGGGGTACCAATGCTGCGGCAGGTATGCCCGGGTGCTGGCTGCCGCAATGCTTGCGTTTTTGCCTGCCTGCGGGTGAACTGTCGCGTCTCTCAGGCAGGTCTCCCCGCGCCCCTCGGGCACACTGTGCACCGCCGCTTCCGCTGCTGCCAAAATCTGGTCTGTTGTCGGCTGACGGTGCTGGTGCCCTGTTTGCAATTGTTTTCATGGTCCACAGTACGCCATGCGTATGTACGAACGCGGGCGCCTGGGGGCCCGGGCATGAGATTCCAGTCGACGTCGTCGATCGACGCGCTTCGAATTGGAATTCCCTCAATCACAGTCTGACGCCGCTGCTACCGAAGGGGCGTCGAATGTATATTCGCTCGACTGTTATCAACGTTGTATTTATGGCGTCCGTATCGGCCACCGAGCTCGAGGACGGGACATCGGACTTGCTGGCATCCGTTGCTATATGGATACTGCCGCGCGCGCCATGTCGCGCTCGAATGGGCCAACTACAAACGTGCACCCTGACGCGCTTTTCCCTCACGGAGGAGTTCAACCTCGGAAATGCTGCCGCGAGGGCAGAGGCCATGCCCCGATACAGGCGGGAAGGGCGGAAACGGTACGATCGGGTAGATGACCGTTCTGGCCGGAGCACGCGGATCTCGTCCAGAGCGACAAGAGGCGGATTCTGAAGTGCCATTGAAAGTCGGGGCTGGAGCCAGCCGGCAGCGGAAAGGCTGCCGCCATGACTGCGGATGCCACTTTGACGCGTTGCCGGCTGCGATACCGGTAGCCCATGGCACCCAGCGCTCCGAAGGCGGCGCCCTGCGCACGGGACAGACGGTCGAGGACCAGCAACAGCGAAGCTGCGAGGGGCGTCGGGAGGTGTAGCGGCCCCTCGCTTAGCTGCGCTACGCAAGCACGCGCATGTCCCACAGCGCACCACGTGCGTAGAAGCACACCAGCAGTTAAAAGCTCGAACCTGCCCCCTGAATCCAAGGCTGCCGTCAAGGCAGCCGCCGCATCGCCGCCAGGTGGTGATTCATGCGTGGTTCGAGAGGTTGTGCTGAAGTTTCGTTGAGCAGCGCGCCCGCGCAGGTATTGACGTTGATGCGCATGTGAGCGAGGGACGATGCCGCAGCTGTTCCAGAGAATGCTCGCTCAGCAGGCGGCGCAAGACGACCAGGTCAGAGACGAGTTTGCCCCAACCCGGCTGCCCTAGTCAGCCCCGCCCACACGAGTGGCGCGAAGAGTCCATCCATGAAACTTCCGGCATGCAGTTGCCCACTGCAGCCCGCCAACGCTTGCCAGGACTGCCCTGAGGTGTTCCGCACACCACCGGAGGTGAGCTGTCACAGCTCCCGTGCTCGCCACATGTCATCCACAAGCGTCCCGCATCACAGGAGCGAAATCGTGGAAGCAAGTCTCCACTCTCCAACACGAGCCCGGCATCCGTCTCACAGGCTCAACGAGGACAACACGAGCCTTGAGTCCGTCTCGCAGGCTGGCCGACGGAAACAGCGCGTCCTGCGTTGCTTCACAGGCTGAATGACGGAAACAGCGCGTCCTGCGTTGCCTCACTTCTTGGCATACGCGACGGTCATGAGGTGCGTGGCCGTCAGTCTGAAGTTGTTCAACCCCTGCAGCGCCACGGTGGAGGAGCCCTCGTCCGCGAACTCCACGAAGGCGAGGCCGCGCTCAGGGATGAGCCGAACGTCGACAAATCCCGGGAAGCGGCCGAACAAGGCGCGCAGCATGATGTCATTGAGCTCCGGGGGAAGGTTGCCGGCTAGGAGCATCTTGTTGGGCTCGGCCGGGGCCAGAGCCACGGGTGCCGGGACACCTGCCCCCGCGCCTGCACCCGCCATTGCTGCATCAGTTGCTGCCCGCTTCGCAGCTGGCGCCTTTGATGCGCCCACATCTTCTTCCATGGCGCCAGGCTGCCTCTTTCGTTTGAGTGGCACGCCTCCTTCTTGTCTAAGCGTGGCGTGCGACTTGTCCCTCGCGAAATGCAGCTTCTGCAGAAGGCAGTGCGCACGGAAGGGCTTGGTACAAAGACGGACCGGAAATCGGGGACTGCACGCCGGAGTCGATCGCACGGCCGCACTCACCAGTGGCTTCTCGAACAACAGCTGTCCTTGCAGGTCGCGCAGCGCAAGGGTCGCAGCCGCCGCATCAGAGAAGCAAATCCACGCCTGACCCCGCAGCTTCTTGGTCTTGGTCAGCGTGAGCTGCTTCACTGAGCCAAACTGACTGAACAAGTGATAGAGCGCCTGCTTCAACGGGCCTTTCTTCGTCTTTTCGTTCAAGTTCTGAACATACAGAGTGGATGATGGGGCGATGCCGCCACCAGCGCCCTCCATGGCAATGGGCAAGAGAGCAAGAGTAATGAGCGCTCCGACAACAGGTGCTACAACTGGTGTGCAGTCTTGCTCGACTAAGAAGGCGGCACACCGGCAACCAGAAGAACACCAATCGCTTGAAAGAAAGAACAATGCGTGCAACGAGTAACAGAAATGTGTGTTCGATGTTTTTTCTCGCAATTTTGCAGCTGGACAGATGCACCGCCATAATCGTCGATGCCGCGACGCGGGCGGCGCGTTTGAGCGGGTTTGCTTGCACTGTGGAGTTTCCTACGTGAGGCGGCGTGTGACAGGCAGCGCCACTTGCCTGGCAGCTGAAGATACCAACGTAGCAGCCTTGGTGTCTGCAGCAAGAGCTTGTGACCGCCGTTGCTTTCCCGACCGTTCGCCAAGCGCTGCAGAGCGCAGCGGCGAGCGCATTTCGCTGCTTGCTCGCGTTGGTGTGCCATCTTGCGTCTAGCCAGCGCCGCCTGACGCCATGGATGTCGAGCCGGTGTTCGATGACGGCGAGGGGCTTGATCAGTTCGATGATTCAGACCCGGCCGCAAAGGATCTGTGGACGGTGATTCGGTCGTATTTTCACGAGCGCGGCTTAGTGCGCATGGCACTGGACAGCTACGACCAGTTCGTCTCGTCCACGATTATGGACGTGATCGAGGACACACCTGCGCTGAATCTGAAGCCATCGCCGCAATATGGCCCTGGGTTGCATGCCGGCGAGGTGAGCAGCAAGTGCTGTTGTGCGCAGGGGGGATATTCGCAAATGAACGGACCGCGTTGCGGGGCCCAGCGGTGGAAGGACTGCCGGCTTCGAGCTTGCAGCAGCATCGTACCTGGATTCTCCAGCCGGGCTTCATCGGAGCCGCCGTCGCTGCCGGATTGTTGATGTGGTGGTGGCATAAGATGCTGCGAGGATGCCAGCACTATATGTACGCCGATCAACACTGACGGCGATCTCGCTCGCCGCTTCTCGGATGAGGCGCTGACAGTAGACTTTGGGCAACCATGGCAGCTTGCCTCGGCGCTGAGATCCCAAAGCCTTCGCGTTGGGACTTGCTGTTGCGATGCGCGAAACAGTACCCGCAGGTGACCCTTGGGAAATATGAAGTACGCAGGCGGGACACACTTTCAGGCAGGCGGAGGCCTTGCCGAGCCTGGCTTGCAGCGAACGCGACTTCCGATGCTGTGATCCCGCGCGGCACCTGTGTTTGTTCGTGCTTAATTTGATGCGACCAAACTCGCCGGTCAGCTGCTGCCATTGCCGACTGGCATTCAGCACCTCTTATTCCCGCGGGCTTCCATGCGCTGTCTGTCCTCGCGGGCGATGCATGCTACTAGGATGCTCCTCCTCCTCCGCTCCCGTGTTCCCCTTGCCGTCATGTCGGCGTGATTCACGCGCCGTTCCGTGCATCTGCCCTTCGCCATTGCGTCCTGCGCACGCCCCTTCCCCACGATCCCTCCCTTGCAACGCTCTCACCACGACTCAATCCTGCCTCCCCGTCTCGCCGCCCGCTGTTCCTGCCTGCTCCCTCCACAGAACCGGTACGAGATCCGCTTCGGCGAGCCGCGCCTGACGCACCCCGCGCACACGGAGGCGGACGACGACAGCATGACGCCCCTGTACCCCGCAGAGGCGCGCCTGCGCAACCTGACGTACGAGACCCTGCTGCTGGTGGACGTGCACAAGACGGCGTTCAACGCTGTCACCAACGAGCCGGAGGGCGCGCCGACGACGAGCCAGGAGCAGTTCGGCTCCATCCCGCTGATGGTGCAGTCCGCGTACTGCCGCCTCAAGAACATGACGGACAAGGACAAGACGCGGTTCGGGGAGTGCGTCTTCGACCAGGTGCGTAGCAAGCCACTGCAGCGTGTGTGCGACAGCGTGCAGTGTGCAGGCCGCCTGTGCGTCCGACAGTGTGCGGCCCGCTGTTGCTGGCCGTAGGTGTATTGGCTAGGGAACTACCGCCACGGGCAGCCCCCACCACTTGTTCCGTGAGCTGCGCGCACAGTTCCTCCTCACCCGCGCTCACACCCCTCGTCCGCGCGGCCCTCCGCCCCTCCCTTGGTCCCTCCGCCCCTCTGCAGGGCGGCTACTTCGTCATCAACGGCAGCGAGAAGGTCGTGATTGCGCAGGAGCGCCAGGCGTACAACCGCGTGTACTGCTTCCAGAAGCGCCAGCCCTCCAAGCTGTCCTGGGTCGCCGAGATCCGCTCCCAGATCGGCAACGACAACAAGCCGCGCTCAGCCATGTCCGCCGTCATGTACCGGCGCGGCGACGAGCACACGGTCGCGGGCGGCGCGCACGGCGGCGGGCAGGTGCGCGTGATCATGCCCTACGTCATGCAGGACATTCCGTGCGTCGTCGTGTTCCGCGCGCTGGGCTTCCAGAACGACCGCCAGGTGCTGAGCCACATCGTGTACGACATGGCGGATGGGGACATGGTGGAGGCCGTCCGTCCCTCCCTCGAGGAGTCGCGCGCGATCACGTCGACGGAGGCGGCGCGCAACTTCATCGGCAAGCGCGCGCAGAACATGCAGGAGGCGGCGCGCGACGCGCGCGTGGTGTACGTGGCTGAGCTGCTGCAGAAGGACCTGCTGCCGCACGTGGGGACAGACGCGTCCGCCAGCACGCGCACGCGCAAGTGCTACTTCCTGGGCTACGTCATCCACCGCCTGCTGCTGTGCGCCGTGGGGCGCGCGGAGGAGGACGACCGCGACCACTTCTCCAACAAGCGCCTCGACCTCGCGGGCCCGCTGATTGGCACGCTCTTCCGCCTGCTCTTCTACAACCTGACCAAGGGCATGCGCGCCTTCCTGCAGCGCCAGCTTGACCGCGGCAAGGAGCCCATCATCTCGAGCGCCATCAAGCACAAGAACCTCACCTCCGGCCTGCGCTACGCCCTGGCGACGGGCAACTGGGGCCTGCGCGACAGCGCGAACGCGCCCAAGACGGGCGTGTCGCAGGTGCTCAACAGACTGACGTACGCGTCCTCGCTCTCGCACCTGCGCCGCGCCAACACGCCGCTCGGGCGCGAGGGCAAGCAGGCGAAGCCGCGCATGCTGCACAACACGCAGTGGGGGTACATCTGCCCGTGCGAGACGCCGGAGGGCGGCTCCATCGGCCTCGTCAAGAACCTAGCCCTCATGTCCTACATCTCGGTGCGTCCAGCGTGCAGCCGCTGGTGCAGCTGCTGGTGCGAGCTGGTGCCGTGCTGCTGTGGTGGGCGGGGCAACGTGGGCGGGGCAATGCGCGCAGGAGGCGGTGCGAACTGCTGCTGTGGGCGGTGCAGCTGCCGTTGCTGCGGGCGCAGCGTGGCGCGAGGGCGCTGACCCTTCCCATGTGCTTTGATTGACCCCTGCCGCCCCCTCCCGTGTACCTACTCTGCCCCCCGCTCTCCCGCCCCCCCTTCTGTGTACTTGCTTACCCTTCCCTCCGCTGCAGAAGGGCAGCGACCCCGCCCCCGTGCTGGAGTTTCTGGAGGACTGGGGCATGGTGCACCTGGAGGAGATCCGCCCCGAGGACCTGCCCGCCAAGTCCAAGGTGTTCCTCAACGGCAACTGGGTGGGCGTCGTGGGCACGGAGGACACGGGCGAGGTGGTGGACGCCCTGCGCCTGCAGCGGCGCACGGACAAGCTGGAGGCGGAGATCTCGATCTCCCGCGACATCTACAACCAGGACGTACATATCTTCACCGATGCGGGCCGCTGCTGCCGGCCGCTGCTCGTGGTGGGCAACAGCCTGCAGGAGGACGGCAGCGAGTACCAGCAGCTGCTGCTGCGCAAGGGGCACACGGACGCGCTGCAGCGCCTGGAGGAGGACCTGCAGCCCGCGACGGACGCCGAGGCGGCGGGCGTGGACCCCGCCACCCTCTCCCCGGCGCTGCAGCGCGCGCTGAAGCTGGGCCGCTCGCGCTTCACGTGGCTCATGCAGCAGGGCGTGGTTGAGTACATCGACTGCCAGGAGGAGGAGGGCTCCATGATCGCGATGGCGCCGGGGGACCTGAACGCGGGCTACTGCTCCACGTACACGCACTGCGAGGTGCACCCAGCCATGATCCTGGGCATCTGTGCGTCCATCATCCCGTTCCCCGACCACAACCAGTCCCCGCGCAACACGTACCAGAGCGCGATGGGCAAGCAGGCGATGGGCGTGTATCTGTCCAACTTCCTGGTACGCATGGACACGATGGCCTCCGTGCTGTACTACCCGCAGAAGCCGCTGGTGGCGACGCGCGCGATGCAGTACATGCGGTTCAAGGAGCTGCCTGCGGGCACCAACGCCGTGGTCGCGATCCAGTGCTACACGGGCTACAACCAGGAGGACTCGCTCATCATGAACCACTCCTCCGTGGACCGCGGCTTCTTCCGCTCCGTCTTCTACCGCTGCTACGTGGAGAGCGAGGCCAAGGTGCCGCTGGACCTGTCCGCGGTCGCCACCACGGCCACGGGCGCGCTCAAGCTCGGGGCGATGGTGGAGCGCTTCGAGCGCCCCAACCGCGCCAACTGCTCCGGCCTCAAGATGGCCAGCTACGACAAGCTGGACGACGACGGCCTGGTGGCGCCGGGCGTCAAGGTCAGCGGTGAGGACATCCTGATCGGCAAGACGGTCACGCTGCACCCGCCGCCGCCGGGCCTCGCCGTCACGCGCAACGCGCGCATCGACCGCAAGGACACGTCCGTCTCCATGCGCGCGCACGAGGTGGGGTACGTCGACCGCGTCATGCTCTCCACGGACCGCGAGGGCCAACGCTTCGTCAAGGTGCGCGTGCGCAGCGTGCGCTTGCCGCAGGTGGGCGACAAGTTCGCGTCGCGGCACGGGCAGAAGGGTACGGTGGGTATGCTGTACCGTCAGGAGGACCTGCCCTTCACGCAGAACGGCCTCGTGCCCGACATCGTGGTGAACCCGCACGCCATCCCCTCCCGCATGACGGTCGGCCATCTGATCGAGTGCCTCTTCGGCAAGGTGCTGACCTTCAAGGGGCAGGAGGGCGACGGCACCGCCTTCACGCCCGTCACGGTCGAGCACCTGTCCCGCCTGCTGCACCAGATGGGGTACCAGCGCAGCGGCAACGAGGTCATGTTCAACGGGCACACGGGGCGGCGCCTGGAGGCGCAGGTGTTCCTTGGGCCCACCTACTACCAGCGCCTGAAGCACATGGTGGACGACAAGATCCACAGCCGCGCGCGCGGGCCCGTCACGCTGCTGACGCGTCAGCCGATGGAGGGCCGCGCGCGCGAGGGCGGCCTGCGCTTCGGAGAGATGGAACGCGACTGCATCATCGCTCACGGCACGGCGAACGTGCTGTACGAGCGCCTGTTCCTGAACTCGGACGCGTACCGCGTGCACGTGTGCGACGCGTGCGGCCTCATCGCGATCGCGGACCTCAAGACGATGTCCTTCAAGTGCAACGCCTGCGGCAGCGCCAAGGTGTCGCAGGTGCTCATCCCGTACGCCTGCAAGCTCATGTTCCAGGAGCTGATGGCCATGCAGATCGCGCCGCGCATGATCCCCAGCGTGGACACCGCCGCGTCGTCCATGGGGTGATGAGTGGTGTGTTGTGTCGCCGCTGCAGCCGCTGGATCGTGCGCCGTGGCGTCGCTGCGCTGCCTCCGTGCGCGCACGCACACCGCCTTGCTGCCCACCCTGTCGTGTGGCTCCCGGGCGGGGCCCCCGCCCTGTCTGTCTGTTGAAGCTGGCCGGCCTAGTCGGTGTGCCGTCGCTCTCGCCGCCGCTCTCGCCGCCGCTGCCCGGACCGCACCGCTCCGCTGCACTGCACTGCACGGCGGCCTGCACTCACGGCAGGCGGGCCCGTCTGGGCGGCTGTGCGCGTTCATTCTCGCGGGGCAGACCTGTCGAAGATCGCGCCAGTGCAGCACCAGCAGCTGCGCGCCCACTGCCCGTAGGGCGCCTCTCAGCCTTCCGCGCCCACTGCCCGTAGGGCGCCTCTCAGCCTTCCGCGCCGCCTGCGAGGCCGCTTTTGACCGAACCTCCGTGGCCACACGCCTGTGCCCGCCCCGCGCCTTGTCAGGTGGAGCCTCGTGTGCCCACCCACGGCCTTGACAGCTGCTCTTGCCGCCACCGTGCCGTTGCGGCAGCTGAGCGCATGGGTGCCTGGGCCACGTCCAGCTGCGTTGCTGAATGCAGCCGGCCTGGGCCTGCACCGCTGGCTTGAAGTTCTGGCTCGCGTTGCAATTCACAGGCCTAGGCGTGCTTGCATATGCATCGGCTACGTTTCTTCACGTACCCTCGGCAGCATACGCAACTCGACGTCGCGACAGGCCGCCCTCGCGCTCTCCGTGGTAGCTTGCGCAGCTGCTGCAACGGCCGCGCGGCAGCATACGCAACTCGATCGACATCACAATCGCGGTCATGATCATGGAAACAGTGCTCATCTGAAGGCTTCCTATCGCTCGATTGTGAATCCGATTCCCATGAGCTCAGTTGACTACGTATACGTGATCGAAAACGCCGACGACATGGATGTTCGAACGATTTCGGAATTCCGAAGTCGTGCGAGCGAACGAGGGCCGGCGGTCGAGGCAAGACTCGCACAGACGGCAACAACGCAAGTTAGAAGGCAGTTCACACGCGCTCGTGGACGCTCCACGAGGAAAACAGCCGCATACCATGCAGCCGACGCATACCACTGCGGCCGCGGGGCGTATCGCGGAAGTGCCGGCGACGAGGCCCAGACGGCAGTGGGCAGGGGTGCAATGGGAGGCTTCAGCAGCCAGCGTGGAGCTGTGGCAGACACCAGCTCCGCGTCTCTCGCGCAGGGAGGCTGTCGAAAAGTGCGATGGGAAGGCGGGGGCTCGAAGGTGGCGCTCAAATACCAGCCCGGGGACAGCTGAGGGGTGCTGCCGGCAGCACCACTGCAGCGAGCGAGTGAAGTGCCCGCTGCAGCGGGCTGGGCTCGCGAAGCGGCAAGCTGGCAACTCCAAGCGAAGCCTCAATGGAGCCGCCGGCGAGACCCCATCCGCCGCCCCCGGCGGACAGGAAATAGGGCAGCGCTCTCTCAGAAACACGCACGGCACGTGGCACCGGCATTCAATGTAGGTTCAGAGGTGTGTTTGGGGCGGCAGGCTGCCGTTGCAGCAGCTGCGCAAGCTTCTACGGAGAGCGGTCGCGGCACTAGGCAACGGGGGCGAGGCGGCACCCCTCATTCCGTAGCTGCGACCGCACCTGCGTGGCAAAGGCCCCGCCCGGGCTATGGCGCAGCGCCGCCCGCGCCGGCAGCCGGCGCGGGTGCTGGCGGAGGGCTTGCTGCAAGGGCCGCAGCAGCGCGCGCCTCGCTCTCCGCGAAGCGCGCCTCAAACTCGGGCGGCAGGTCCGCCTTCGTCGCGTGCTCGCGGCAGACGGGGAAGCCCTTGCGCTGGTACAGCCCGCTCTGCGTTGACAGCGCGTTGCCGCAGGCGGCGCAGTTGAGGCAGCCCTCCTGGTGGTACTTGCGCCCCAGCACGTTGAGAAACTTGCCCGCGATGCCCTTCCCGCAGCCCGCGCATTTGTGCGCGCTCGCGAGGAAGCACTCCTCGCACGTCGGCTTGCCGTCGCGCGGGTAGAAGCGGTCTGCAGTGGTCATCGCGCGGTTGCACGTGTGGCACGCGAGGCACGCGGGGTGCCAGTTCTGC
>Ga0208629_100682_pt1 | contig 15563 bp, 5 predicted proteins | sample LakWasMet19_HOW5_2_FD_183865 | JGI IMG/M metagenome (GOLD analysis project Ga0208629, IMG submission 183865) | Freshwater sediment methanotrophic microbial communities from Lake Washington under simulated oxygen tension - Sediment Metagenome... | ecosystem: Environmental > Aquatic > Freshwater >...
CACCACCACTCACTGCGTCCCCCGACCGCCTTGGCCTAGTCATCTTCGTCCGAATCCGAGTCGGCCTCCGAATCCGAGTCGGCCTCCGACTCGCTACCCGTCAATCCCTCGGCTCTCTCCATCCAAGTCGCCAGCTCGCAGTGCCAGTACCTCCGCGCTTCCCTCGCATGCCCTCGTGTGAGGGTGCACCCAGCCCGGCGCAACGCTTTGGCCAGCGGGAGGCCCCCTCTGCAGGCAGCGTGCTCCATCGCAGTGCGGGAGGGTGGAAAGCCCACGGAAGCCAGCATCACAATCAGCTCACACGCGTCATCGAGCGGCGCGTGCTCCGCTACAACAGCAAAGGCATCAAACTCAGCCGCGGCGAACAGCGTGCCCGGCGGCTCCGGCAGCGGATACTTTTCGGACAGCAGGAAGCGGATATCGACTAGCGCATCGCGTGCGTGCTCGGCGCTCGCTGCAGCCCGCCACAGGTGCGGGCCCTCAGCCGCAGGGTAGCTGATGTCACGCAAGAACAGCAGCCGGGCGTGTTGTCCAGCCTTGAGCGCTTCCCCAACGCCGTGTGCGCAGTCCACGAGACTGGCTGGGAACGCGTAGCCAATGCTCAACAGCCAGGGCAGCACAGGGTGACAGACATCATCCGACACGTCGGAATCGGCCATTGGAACTACTGCACGCCACAGCTGCCCATCCGACGGGAGCGGCACCCCCTCCGCGTACAGGGATTGCATGAGCTGCAGCTGCTTGGCATGAAAGCGGCGCCGCTGGTAGACTCCACCGATGCCGTGCTCAGAGCTCTGAGGCTGAGACGGCGGTTCGGGCGTCTGGTCCATGAAGTCGGGTAGGTCCGTTCCGCTGCCTTCTGCAAGCTTCAAATACATGCACGGCCGTTTATGGCAACCCGTCGCCAAGAGCCACTCAAGAGCTCGAAACGCACCGGCAGCAGCGGCGGATTCAGCTGCGTCATCGGTTATCGGATGGCCCAAGGCAACCACCTCCTGCACAAATGCGACGTCGTCAGTCTGTGCCGCGGCAACCAGCACTCCGGGATCCGGCTCGGCGCCCCAGGCGTGGGCCAGCCGCAACAGTTGCCGGTCGCCGTCTTCAGCGGCCGCTTTCGCCAGCCCCGCTTTGAGCACATCGTAACCAACAGCTGTAGCCGCGCGCAAGCTGCGCAGTCCGTGAGTCTCGCGAGCTTCGAGAGCCACATCGAGCGACAGCTCTGTGAACGGCACGTCCAGCTCGTGCGCGAGCGTGAGCATAGCGACATCGCAGTGACGCAGCGCTTCCTCCAGGATGCGGGCGCGCTGCTCGAGGCTGCCAACGTTCCGGTCAATGCACAGCCAGCGAATCGCGTCAACGCGCCTCGCAGCGATGGCTGCATTCAGCGCCTTCTCACCGCACGGGCAGCCAGCCGCCGCGGCCCACTGCGCAACCGCCAAGTGGCCGGCGCGAACGGCACTAATGCACACGTTTTCGTCCCACGGGCAGGATTTGGCGCGCAGCCACTGGAGCATGGGTAGGTTGCCTGTGCCTGCAGCGGCAGCGCATGCGGATTCGGTGATGGGGCAGTTGCCATTCCAGAGCAGCGCCATGCTGTCCACGCAGCCAGCCCTGGCGGCCGCTGCAAATGCGTCCGCAGTGAAGGGCATGCCGCGTAACCGGAGCAGCTGCAGCGTGTCCACCTGGCCTCGCGCCGCGGCAGCCACAGGCAGCGCGCTCTCCGGGGTGTCATACCAGCAGTAAGCGTCTCGCCCGGGTGGTATCGGGCGCCCGCTCAGCACGCGGCCCAACAAAAAGGCTCGATATTGCCAGGGGGGTATGCGCCGATCGGCTGCTGCAGAGCGATCGGCTGGCAGCTCACCGGGGGCACACGCCGGCGTAGGTGCGGCCTCCAGCCAATGAGGCTGGCCCCACAGGCCGGCCCGATATTGGGAGTCGCAATGCTCGTGCGGCGAGCACCCGAACGCGCGGAGTTGCGCGAGGGACTCGAAGGCACGCGCGTTAATGCCCCGCAAGGCCCGCCTTGCAAGAAGCTGTGCGTCGGAGCCGGCGGGCGGTTGCGGACGCGACGACGCGTCGGCTGGATCAGTGACTGGATCAGCGACGGGTTGCGGTTCGCTGCATGCCAGTGCGATGGTAGCCAGCCTGTCGGGCACGAGCGCCGCAACAGCTCGCTCCAATGATCCCACGGTGGAGGTATTGAAGTGGCACTGCTCATGCCAGGACGGGCCCTCCTCGGGGTCAGGCGTGCGCAGCACCTGACCAAGGGCGCTCACAACCGCGAAGTCCACGATGCGGCCATGCAGGACCTTCGGTAGCTGCGCGTACTCCGTTATCTCGAGGGCGGTGGCGCAATCATCCACGCTGAAGGCAGCTAGGCTTTCGAAAAACGGTTGCGTGCAACAGTGAAACAGGCTCAGTGGACGTGGCTCTTCCGCGAGCAGCGCTGCCAGCGCGCGCAGCAGGCGAAAACATGTGGGAAGTGGAACACCGCTGCCAAGGAACGGGTGCACACACAGCCGCCACCCGGCAGCGCATTCGCCTTCACTCTCTTGCTGCCACGTGACTGAGTTGGTGCGCAAGAAGCGGATGGCATCGGCATCTTCGACTGCGTCGTCACCAGCCCCGGCACCACCATCGCAGTGAAGAAGAGAAACATGAACTTCGTCTTCGCGTGTGTGTCTCGGACGCTTCGCCAACTCGTCGCTAGGTTCCGGAGCCGAAGCAGGTACTGCGTCAAGCCGCTTGCTGCCCACGGCTGCGTCCATGGCGGAAAGCAAACGGTTGCTGCGCGAATGCGAGGGAAGATACACGCGTACACTGCACGCAGCGAGTGTAGCGTCCCGTCGCGGCTTTGGCAAAAGGTACGCTCAGCTGAGCTCGACACCAAATCGCCGAATAATTGGCCCGAATTCACTGATGGCAATTCAACTTGAAGTGTCAAGTGTCGCTCCGAGTCTGAGCTTGATTCGAGTAAGGAGCCACTTCACGACCACCCCAATTCAAGGTATAGGGTGAGTCGGAATCGGACGTGACTCACGACTCGGTCGGACGCAGTCTTCGCACCTTCTGAATGTTCGCAAGGCACTGCTGAGCCTGAGCTGTCAGTGATACCGTACAGCGCAGGGGATGCATGGCAACTTGCATGCCATGGTCACCGTGACCACAAAACGTGACCACGGTGGGCATCCGCGGAGCATCGAGATCGGCCCGGGCAGGGTGTTCCCCCCGGGGCCGGGCGCACTGACAGTCTGGCACCGTGTCACACGACTGCCAGTGGCCTGCCAGTGGGGTTCAGCGCTCACTGCCGACGGCGCATGACGTAACGATGTCAACGTTCAACTGTCAGTCTGAGCCTCAGGCTGCTCAAGGGCGGCACAGCATCGCGCCGAGCTCGGCACCGCGCTACTAGAATACCATGCAGTGCTCGGCGCCGTGCTGCCGCAGCAAGCCATGCAGTGTTGGGCTGGTACAGTGCCACAGTGCAGTGCCACCAGTGGCTGCGGGCAAGCAAGTACTTAAGGCACACCATGTGATCCGAACGGGTACACTGCCATCGCCCCGAGGGTGCGTGGAATACCCACAGCAGTGGGCCTCCGAACAGCGTCGGGAGCGCGCTCTCCCAACGTCGTCTGGGGCCACCCTTTCCTCCTCACCGCTGCCCCAGCACAAAGCTCGAGTATGTCTTGTGCAGGTCTGCTGGGGCCTCAGCGCTGCGCCAGCACGAATGTGGGGTAAACTGTGTGCAGGTCCACTCGCTCCAGGAAGATCTGCTGCGGTGCAGCGCCGCTGTACCCGCAGCCGTGCCCTCCCAGAGAAGCGGAGGCAGCGCTGGCGCTGCGGCGCGGGCTGCCGGCCCCTGCGGCCATGGCCCTTGAAGCCGCAGCGGCCACAACTCCTGAGGACGCGGCTGACGCGGAGCAGCTGCCCGCCCCGCCAGCGCCTGCAGCCACGCCTGCCTCCGCCCCCGCCCCTGCAGCAGCTGCCCCTGCAGCAGCTACGGGTGCGGCACTCGCTGCGCCCGCTGCTGCGCCCGCTGCTGGTGTGGGTGCGGGCCGCGTCACGCTCACGTGCATCGTATAGGAGGGCACGTGCTCGCGCAGGCGCGCCTTCGTCCGCACCTCCACGGCATCGCCCGGCAGCAGCTCCACCGTGCGGGACAGCAGCACGACGGCGTTGCGCCACGCGCAGGCGGCGGCGGAGGCGTCCTGCGTGCACGTTGAGAAGGAGAGCGGGTACGTGTGCGACGGCGGCAGCGCGTCCTCAGCTCCGACGCACCCATACGGAAAGGCGGCCGCCGGCGGGTGCCGACGGTCGCGCGGCATGCCCGAAAACCCCGCCCATATGAACGTGGACACGCTGTTGATGGCGGTGGGCGCGGTGACGGTGAAGACGGCGCGCCGCGACTGGTGCATCTGCTCCGCCATGCCGCCGGGGGCACTAAAGTCGAGGAACTCCCAGCACCCGCACTGCGGCAGCGGCTCGCGCGCGCCGCCGCCGTCCGCGTACGAGGCCGACCAGGCCATGCCGCCGTCTGCGCCGCCTCCGTTCGGACCGGCGCCAGCGCTGCTGCCGCTGGCGGTGCGGCGGGTCACCCTGCGCGGCGCAGGGGCGTCGGGTAGCGGGCACGCCGCTGCACCAGTGGAGGCACTGCTCCCGCTGCTACCACCGCTGCTGCTGCTGCTACCGTCGCTGCTGCTACCGCCGCTGCTGCTGCTACTGCTGGAGGAGGAAGAATAGTCGCCGCTGCTCCCGATTCCGCTGCCGCTGCTGCCACTCCCGCTACGGACGCTAACGCCGCCGCTGCCACTCCCGCTACGGACGCCGACGCCGCTGCTGCTAGCCCCGGCGCCGGCGCCCTGCGCGGCATCCAGCCATCCGGGGTCCACCAGCGGCAGGGCGGCCACCTTGTGCGCCTTCAGGCGGCTCACCAGCATGAACTGGTCCGCCACGTACAGGTCCGTGTTGTGCGACACGTGCTCGGGCTTCACCAGGCTCAGGTAATAAAAGGTCGCAGCGGCGGACGGCACGTATACGGGCGGCGGCGCGCGCACGCCCATCTTGCGCATGTAGCTGGCCTGCAGCTGGTGGATGACGTACGCGACGCCCTCGCTGGAGGCGAAGAAACCCAGGATCTCCTGCAGCACGCACTGGAAGGTCCGCCCGCTGTCCAGCAGCGTGCTGGCCACGGCGGGCGTGCCCACCAGGCCGCGGTGCACCTCCCACTGCAGCGCGCTCTTGCGGTCGCCGTACCGGTCCTTCAGGGCGCGCACCGCCGCGTCTGCGGACGCGCTGTTGCCCTCCACAGCGACGATGTGCGTCTCATCGTGCGCCTTCAGCACCATCTGTGTGAGCAGCGCAGACGCGCCGGGGCCCACCTCCAGCCACTGCAGCTTGCCCTCGCGCACGAGCGACTCGATGGCGGCCTGGTACACCTTGTTGCGCTTCGTGTCGAGGTTCATGCAGCTGTAGCCCTCCGTGTTGTACGTCTCGATCAGCTTCTCCATGCCCGCCGAGTCCGCCACCGCGCGGCACGCCGACGACACGGTGCGCGTCTTTTGCACCCACAGGCTCTTCGAGCGCGGGAAGGCGGCGATGATGTCTGCGCGCGTCTTGTTCAGTTCAGAGGACGCTGTCCGGGCTTTCGCGCGCGAAGCCGAGGACGGCGTTGCCGGAGCCACAGCAGCGGCGGCCGCTGCTCCCCTTCCCGCAGCGCGCTGAGGGCTCGACGGTTCACTCATTCCAGCGAAGATCGCGCAACAAATAACGCGTGCCCTCAACAGCGGAAAGGCTGCATCGTGTGGCGCGGAAGCAACGGACGCCGAAATCTCGGCGAGAATGCGCCAGACAGGACTAACGCGCAAAGGGTACCCGAGCCATGTATGAAATACAGCCATGAGCCGCTCAAGACGGGCGATTGGGCCTGCATTTCGTTGTTTTCTCGATGGATTTGGATTTGTTTTGGAATGCCAGACAGGGACACGTTTGTGGCTTCAGTGCTACTGAACGGTGGCCAGCCGAGCCCAGGAAGGAACGGTGACTGAGGAAAAACTTGAAGAGCCAAGCGGGGCTTGAACATCTCATCGACACCGACTCTAATCGTCCTCGCAGCGAAGCCTTGACTTTGCCTGACTCTGGCTTGACTCTCACCCAGCCTCACGACGATTCTCACTTTACCAGCGCCGCAACGGCTGGGCGCTGCAGCAGGCACACGCCAGGCCAGCCGTGCCTCAGCCACAGGCCCGGCGCCTCTGTTTGCCTCCGACCCAGACAGCAACGATGCGTCCAGCAGCGACACCAGCGCCAGTGACTCTGAAACCGCCACTGAGTCGGCCGCCGGCCCTGGAACCGACTCCGAATCAACCGGCGGCTCCGAGAGCGAGTCGTATTGCCCATCACTCCCCGACCCCCCATCGCCGCCGCGCGCCAGTGCTGTCTCCGCGGCGAGGAGGGGCAGCGCCCCCGCACGCCCACCTGCCCGGCAGAACCGCCGCAGCGGCGGGACTGCAACGGCCAACAACGCCGGCTTCGCTGCGCGGAACGCGGGGCTCCCGGATGTAGTCGCCGCCCGCCGCTGCTAGGTCCGGCGCTCTGGTCGGCTGCCCCGTAGACCAGAGCGCCGCCGTCCCCCGGCCCGGACGCCCCCGGGCGCCCAGGCTGGCGCAGCCACCGCAGCTACCGACACCATCCGCATCGGCTTCATGAACGTTGGAGGCCTTACGAGCGCCCTCGACTACATCGCCCACCTTCAGGCCTCCGCACGCACTCGCGTGGACGTCCTCTGCTGCGCGGAGAGCAGATGCCACTCCACCAACGAGCTGCAAGTACTTGCCCACGGCATCGGGGCACGCTGGGTCGGAAACATCCACGAGCCCTCTTTCAGCCCCTCTACCGGCTGTCGCAGCACTGCCTGGGGCGGTGTGGGAGCCCTCGTCTTCAGCCAACACGTCACTGCAGCGCGCATCAGCGGCGTCAACACAGGGGTGTGCACCATTACCCTGCATGTCGAGGGCAAGCAACCCATCAGCTGCATCATCGCCTATATGCCGCACGAGAACTCCCCGCATGCCGAATATTTCCCCGACCACATCCGAACCATCGAGGACATGTACCGGCGCGAACGCCGCTTCACGCAGCAAGTCCTCGTCATGGGTGACTTCAACACTCGACTGGGCAACTCGCAGCACCACCACACGACAGACCGTCACCGCTCCACTGGATCCCGCCGCGACCAGGTGCAGAGCCTGCTGAACCGCCTGCAGATATGCCAGCTCCACGGCCGCTCTGAATCCGACCCTGCCTCGTGCACCAGCTGGGCGCCCGTCCGCTCCGGAACGATCGTCTCCCAAGAGCTTCGCGACGGTGGCGCCGAGGTGGATCTGATCGCGGGCAATACCCTCTGGCAGCAAGGCGTTGTGAACGACGTCGCCGACTTCGCCACGCTTCCGACGCCCAAGCTGGGAGACCACCCACGCCTAATCCCGCCCAGACACGCTCCCCTTACCGTCTTGCTGCCGCTGCGAGACAAGATAGACGGCCAGGACCCACCTCACGAGAATCCCCCCCGCCGCCCCCAGCCCCCTGCGTACCCCGACAAGATCTGGCACACCGCTGCGGAACACGCCCTCCCGTTCCTCACACGTCTGCGAGAAGCCGCCTCACAGGCGCGCGACGGCAGCGCGGCGCTGATGCCTACCTACGATGCGATGATGACAGAGCTCTTCAACACGATCGAACAATCCTGCGCCGGTCACCAACGCACCCAGCTCCCCCATCGCTCCCGCCATCGTAAGCCGATCTACTTCAAAGGCCGCCGCATGCCCGAGCAGCTGCTCCTGGCACGCGACCTCGTCGCTGCCTGGCGCAATCTGCTTGACGAACAAGCGCGCAGCGCGAACGGAACCATCCCTCGCGAGCAGCGCCAGCTCATCGAAGACGGCATCAAGGCGGCTATGCGGCACAAAAAGCGCATGGCGCAGCGCCTGCGCCGCACCTGGATACTGCAGAAGGCGGGCATGGACGAACACATGCTTCGCTGGGACGCCCACACGGCAGCAGTCAACCTGGGGCGAGAGAACAACCACAACCCTCTTGTCTCCGAGGGGCACGCTCCGATCCCCTCAGCCCCCGATCATCCCCCGGCTGAGACGCGCTTCCGCACGGAGATGGCTGCCCGCTCCCTGGAGACCCGTGACACCGTGCCGGCGTCGACGGACCCCGAGCAGCTAAGCTTCATCCCCCGTGCCCCTGAAGGTGCCTCGACCGAGCTGGAGGCCGACTTTCAGTGGCAAGAGATCATGCGACCAGTGTTTCCGGTCGGCATGCGCCCTGAAGCCACCTACCACTGTCACCCCACCTGCGCCACCTGCCGCGAGTTTGAAGAGGACCGTGCCGCTTACGACGCCTCTGACCCACACTCCACACCGCCACAGCTCAGCTGCCACCTGCACACCAGCACCGCCGCCGGCCCTGACGGGCAGGTGGCGGAATGGCTCTCATGGCTACGCCCAGAGGATCACCGCCAACGCTTCGAGTTTCGCCAACAACTCTGCACTGCCATAGCAAGCTTCTTCAACGGTTTCAAAGCCGCCGGGCGTGTCCCAGACAGCTTCAAGACCGGCCTCAGCATTGTTCTCTTCAAAGCAGCCCGCGACGGGAGCCACCCTGACCGTGCTGACCCCGACAACTACCGCGTGATCACCATGGGCAATGTCGTCTCCAAGCTCTACGGGCTGGTGTGGCTGGCCCGGCTCTCACACTGGAGCGAACGGCACCGGCTCATCGAGACCAACTACGCCTTCCGACCTGGTTACAATTGCGAGCAACACGTGATTGCGATGATGGAGGTCCTGAAGGAGCGCACCCGCAACAACCTCCCCACTTGGCTCCTTTTTGTGGACTTCAAGAAGGCCTACGACAACGTCCACCTGAACACACTGTGGACGGTAGCCTCGATTGCAGGAGTACCACCCAGCATCGTCAACCTGCTCCGTGAATGGAACTCAGGGCGCACCACCATCCCCTACATCAATGGCAAGCGACTCGCCCCGTACCCTCTCCTGAAGGGGGTACCGCAGGGCGATGTACTGTCGCCGTGGCTATTCAACCTCTTCATCGAGTCCCTGGCGCGCCAGCTCAAGAATACCCCAGCCTTCCAAGGCGTGCAATCCCACGGCATCCGCGTTACGGACTTTGAATACGCCGACGACGTCGTGGCCTTTGCCGCCAGCCGGAATCAAGCAACCGAGGCACTCGCCATCACCGCCCGCTGGGGCCGAGCCTGGGGATTGGAGCTTGGTCTCGGCCGCAAGAAGACCGAGGTCATGGTGTTCGGACCGGGCCCGCACAACACACTCCCCCTCACCGCGGAGGGCATCAGTGTGAACGTCACAGACGAATACCGCTACCTGGGCCTCAACACCGATGCGTCCATGTCCTGCAACGTCCTCATCGACCGGTACGCTGACAAGCTGCGCGACAACTTCAACCGCTTCTTCCGGCTGAACGGCGTCATCAGCAAGATGTCCCTCCGCGCGCAGATCATCGTCTGCAAAACCTTCGTGACCAGCACCGCCAACTTTCTCGCGTCCGCCCTCCCGGCTCACACGCCTGCTGCGACGGCCGCACTGGACGCGAAGGTGAGGACCTGCCTCAAGCACATCCTGCGCCTGCCGGGCACCCCAGTCACGGGGACACTCTGGGTGGAAGGCAAAGTTCTGCCCACCCTCGGAACGTGGGTACGTGAGCGTTACCGCGTTTTCCTCGAGTTCCTGCTACACTTCAACCCACGCCTTGTCCTACACCAGCTAATTGACGCTCAGCTTCAGCCTGCCGCACTTCGCTCTGCTGCCGCCTCCGGACCTCCACACCTCCGCTCCTCCTGGGCTCTAGACACCCTCGGCATGATCACTATGCTGGCTCTCCGCGGCATCAGCCCTCCTGTCCCTGCGCACCGCCGCGGCATCAAGGACGCTGCGGCGGTGTATGGCCGCATGGCAGGACTCTGCATGTGGCAAGACGAGAGTCTTGCTGGCCCTTCCCTCCGTCGCGCGCCCCTGCCAGAGTACACCACAGACATGTGGCTTCATCCACCACCTGTCACCCCCGCTGCCTTTGTTTGGTGGCGTCACGGCGGCTACACTGCTCTGGCCAGCTCCGTCGGCACGCACAAGAGCTCCACGCCACTGTCCACGCTCGCCCCCGGATGCAGCGGCTGCATTCTCGGGAATGTGCGGCTCCAGAAAGGGGTCATCGACCGAGCCCTGCACATCCGGCAAGGGCGTATGGCCTACCTCACGCGCTGCAACGGGGCCCGCGCCTTCACCATCCCAGAGCACTGCGCAAACTGCACTGCCGCGGGACGCGCCGCGCCGGACGACCCGTACCACCACCTCATCGAGTGCCCCAGTACTGCGGAGCTCCGCGAGCGCTACCGCGACATTGCTGCGCTCACAATCCGAAGAATTGTAGCCTCCGCGCTGGAAATAGCACACCGTCTGCGCACCCCACAACCGCTACTGCTACACAGCTGCCACGCCGTGGAAGAGGCCCTCTCCCGCACCCGCTGGGCCTCACCCGAGGGCAACGCAATCCTCTTTCGCCTGGTGCTCTGCCAGACGTGGGCCCTTGACGATCTCCCTGCCCACACGCGGCACGACTCGGCGGGTCGGTGCTCACTCGCAGCCTCCCTGGGACGGCTATTCGACGCCATCAACCTCCCACCGTACCTGACGCAGGCCCTGTGCACCCGCTGGGCTGTGCTAGCGCTCAAGGTCATCGCGCTCTGCGACGAGCACCGCGAGCGGAACCACCCGCGACCATGGCGCAGGCCGATTGCTGAACCGCCGGCAACGGTCAGCGAAAGGCTGCTCGTCCTGGAGTGACCTCGCCCTCCCCCCTCCACTGGCACTGCTCCCCCTGTATCAACACAAGGTCCCCCGCCTCCAAGTCGCAGCCTGGAGCCGCCGCCCAGACGGGCGGAGGTAGCCTGCCGGAGGGACGACGAAGGTCGCCGCCTTTGCAGCGCACTGCGGCGCCTCGAGTCGCCCGCCCGCACAGCCCTCCCAGCAGTGCTCTCAGGCTGAGTCGGTCACCGCCGCCGGCGCCCCCGGGCCGTCACGGTCACCGTGACGGTGCCCTCCCCTCTTGCACAAATGAACACGCCACGCTGACAATCAAGGCGTTCGGCGCTGCATGTAACACCCGGTACTGCCCTCTCGGCAGCCATTGACAACCAATGACCCGAGGATCGTCACCGTCACAGTGTCACACTCAGGCTGCCTGACGCTCAGGCTGTCAGTGTCTGTCGGCTGTGACTCCCTCGGTGTCTCGGCCCGCTACGATTGCCGCACGCCCTAAGAGCGCGCGGCCGTCGCCTGGAAGCAGTGCACGCAGGCTGCCCCTCGCGACTAGCCGGCCGGCGAGTCTGTATGGATCTGAGGGATCCGGACCCTGTCACTAACCATGACATGGGGTCCTTGCTCGTCTTCAAGTCTCTTGATTTTTTTATTTTTTTTCACTGCGAAACCGATAAATCCTGGCCCCAACCCTCCTCGCTGGATGACGCAAACTGTAAGATTGGAGTGGATGGCTCGAGGCTGTATCACTTGATTGGGGCTTTTTCCCCAAAACGCCGACCGCGTCGAGCGAAGCCCCGCTATCCCCCGTGCTCGGTCGCGCGCCGAACCTTCGGCGGCTCGTGCATTTGCGGCAAGCACGATCGGCCCTGGGTTCGTCGGCCATACATAAGGGTAGTGGCGTACTCTTTCACCAGCAGGCACCACTACCGAACGAGCAGCATATCGGTGTATGTCACTGCCAGTGTGGCACATTTCAATTTTGGGTGTCGGCAAATGCCTGCAGTTGTTGCAATCAGCCTGCTGCAACAGCGTTGGTTACGGCTCTTCACGATACTGCAGCTACGGTAACCCGCGCCCTTGCGCTGTTCGCAGAGCTGTCGGGGAAGCCCAGGAGGTGCTGTGGATTGACTCCGAGCAGCATCAGCAGTACCCGCCCAGGGCACCGTAGAAGTCAGAACCCCCGCTGCCACCGCCAAAGCCGCGCCCAACGCCAGCCCCGCCATAGCTGCGACCACCGCCCCCTCCACCGTTCTTGGTGCCCCCGCCGCCCCCTCCACCGGGTTTGCTGCCTCCGCCGCCAGCGCTCGGCTTTCGGTTGTCGCTCGCTTGCTTGGTGCGTACGATCGGCGAGTCCTCATTGCGCTGTCTGAAGTACTCGACGACCTGCTCCAGCAGGCGCGGCGGTGCGCTGGGTGCCCACTGCAGTAAGCCATCCTCGCGCCGCAGCATGTGCGCGTAGGGCTGGAAGTCGTTTTCCGTCAGGATGTCCCACCGCTGCACGTACTTGCGGTCTTCCAGGTCACCATGCCAGTAGTGCTGCACCACGCCTGGCACGTACACCAAGCGCGTGGGCGGCTTCGTGCCGAGTACAGTTGCTTGCCATGCAAGGATCGCGGCGCGGTACTCCTCAGACATGGCCTCAGGAATCGTCTCTGCCGCCCGACCCAGCATGGCCATAGCCATGTGCCGATCCACGCCGCCGAGCGAACGCTCTGGCAGGACTTCCCCTCGGAAGGCGCCAGACAGCAGCCGCACCAATGCGCCGCTCATCGCCCACGCAAAACCCGGATGCCAATACTCCCTGCTAGTGTTTCCCGTGCTCGCGTACGTTTTGCCCTGCGCGTACTGGTAGGCAAAGCTGTTGATCACGTGCGTTGGCTTCTTGTCCGGTCCCAACATGCGCGCCTCCGCAAACATCTGCGCGAGGGTGTATGCCGACGGCGACCGATCGATAGCGGCGATCGTATCCTTCACCCAGTGAGGCGAGGCAAACTCGATATCGGCATCCAGCCAGGCAATGTACCCAGCCGCCGGGTCAATGCTGAGGATGTGGTTGATGCCGATGTTGACCAGGTTTTCCTTGCTCCAACATATTTGTGCGGCTGGGGCCACGCGAAACAGGTAGTCGAAGCCTAGACGCGAGGGCTCTGGCTCAGTCCCCCCATAGCTGAGGTCCACGACCACCGCATGCACAGCAACGCCGGATCGTGCACTCCGCAGCGCCTGCTGTGCTTTCAACAGCCGCGCTTTGAATTCGTCAAAAAGTTGCTGACGCCGTCTGAAGCCTGCTGGGTTAGAATATGGCACCACCACGTACAGCGTTTTCACAGGACCATCAGGGGTTGCTCCCTTTCCGGCTGGGGGTGCCGGTTTGGCTGAGTGTGATGGCGCGCACCCCATGTCGCGTCGGTTTCGCGGATGTGTGGCGCGGTTGAGAATCTCGAGGTTCGCGAATTTTCGTGCTTGCGGGTTCAAGGTGAGGAACGCTGCTGGCGCTGTCTCGCACAGAGGAGCTTGCATGTCGTCCTACTTGCATTCGCAATGCTGCTTCACGGCCGTCAACCTCTGCAGGATTCATCAACCTAAAGTGTGAAAGCGGTGACCTCGGTGCACAACAAGCGCTCAGGTGTCTTCACACAAAGTGTGTGCCCAACCAAGCCCTGCACCGTGCGTGCTCCTGTGTGGCTGACGTTTTGGTCGATTTCGTCAGCAAAATTCGGCTGCGGCATTTGTGGAGAGCTGTTGACAGCCCAAGCCGCGCTCTTGCGGAGACGACGAATGAACTGAGGCCTCCTTCCACAGCCAACGACCCGTGCAATGTCGTGGGTTCGATATCGACTAGATCTCTCCTATGCGGGCCACGCCTTCAAAGGCTCCGCGCGCGCCAACCGCTCGACTCACTCGGTCATGGGGGCACTGCATTCTTCTCTTGTGTCGCTCGTGGGCGAAACGAACATTGGCGACTTTCAGGCCGCCAGCCGTACCGACGCCGGGGTGCACGCTCTGCAGAACGTTGTCCACGTGGACATCCGGCGATTGCGCGGTCAAGTTGGACCCGAGGGAGCGGAGCCGTTTCCCGCAGAACGCTTGCGTTTGGCACTGAACGCCGGTCTGCGATCTCTCGAGTATGCCAAGAACTTTACGCAGGTGGAGGCGGCAACTCGCGTGCCTGATAGTTGGCATTGCCGCCGACAGCTCGCATTCAAGACGTACATTTACAGGCTCGCATTCCCGCAGCTTGGCAGTGCAGTGTCTCCTGCGATGCAAGCGGAGCCGCCCTTGTTTAGCATGCCGTACTGTTACTACGTCCGCGAGCCGTTGGATGTGTCGGCCATGCAACGGGCGACGCGTCACCTTGTCGGCACCCGGGACTTCTCTGCGTTGCGCGGCAGCGGCTGTACCAGCACCACTAGCATCAAGTCGCTCTATCAGGTGGATGTGCAGCCAGACGACCCTGATTCCTTTCACGACCCCCGTGCTGTGGAAGGAGTCGCTGGTCAGTTGAACGGGGCATCGGGAATTCCGCAGCCTTACGAAGCGGCCCAGGCATCTAGCTTTTTGCACGGATTCCTGCCGCTGCCAAATTACCGAGCACGCCCGGAATTTGGCAGTTCTCAGCAATACAGCCAGCGCGCACCGGTGTTGACTAGCTGCAGCCTGGTCGTGCGCGGCAACGCGTTTATGTACCAAATGGTTCGGAATATGGCTGGGTTGCTGGTACAGGTGGGGCGCGGCAAGGTGCACCCTGACGCAGTCCCAGACGTGCTGGCGATGCAGCAGCGCATGAAGCTCACTTTTGTGCCGTGTGCACCGCCGCAGGGACTCTTCCTTGCCGAGGTGAAATACCGGGATGAAGTCGCATTGCCAAGCATTGGGGCAGCTGTCCTTGCCGATGACAACACGGCAGTGGGTATTCGAGCAGGGAGTCGCGCGTCCTCACCTGCCGTGAGCGGCTCTGTGGGCTCTGAAACTGAAGCGGTGACGGGAGAGCTGCCCTGCGAAGAGCCTTTGCCACCGGAACGGTGAAGTCGCAGGCATGGCGACACCATGGAAGCGCATCCGTTGCACCACTGATTGCGGCTGGTCAACACCGGTGGGAAAGACCAATTCGGTCGGTGTTTTCACACCTGAGCAATCGCCTCTGTTTGTCCACTTCGCTCACCGCGGTGTCGGGGTGACAGAGTCTCCCTGGGCATGGAGGCGGTGGCCTCTCCTCCTCTTGCAGGTGGTTGGGGGATGCCGCACACACGTGGCGCAAACTAACCATGTCACGCTTTGCTGAAGGCTCAGCCCTTCACTTCCCGAGACTGAGGTGCACTCCAGACCGGGAGCCATGTGACCACTGGTGTGGCACCACAAGCCTCTGGTCGGCAATGACACGGACCCGTTCGGGCGCGCGAGAGCCCGTGCGGCTCACCCTCCGGCTGAGATAGCCTCGCAGGGTCTTCGTCAAAGCTTGCACCGCAATCAGGATGCCGGTGATTGCGCATCTGGCATTCCGTCTTTTGAACCGCATTGCGCTGCGGCATCTGGCATTCCGCCTTTCGGACCACCTCTGACAGCGCCTCTGGCCGTCAGTATTGGCAGACCATGTCCGCCAAGCACCAGTGCCAGTGGCACCTGACTCGAACAGTCGGCGACATTGTTCAGACTGCCACTTGCAGCCTCAGGCTCCGAGGGTCTTCAATTCGCCGCCGACGCCCC
>Ga0208629_100684_pt1 | contig 15547 bp, 13 predicted proteins | sample LakWasMet19_HOW5_2_FD_183865 | JGI IMG/M metagenome (GOLD analysis project Ga0208629, IMG submission 183865) | Freshwater sediment methanotrophic microbial communities from Lake Washington under simulated oxygen tension - Sediment Metagenome... | ecosystem: Environmental > Aquatic > Freshwater >...
ACCCCTGATTTTGACCTGTTGATCGAGACGGCCTAAAAATTCGATATTGCCATCGGCCAGATAACGCGCCCGGTCGCCGGTTTTATACAGCCTTTCGCCGGTCGCGCCGAACGGATCGGGGATGAATCTTTCCGCGGTCAGCCCGGCTTGATCGAGATAACCGCGACTGATGCCTTCGCCGCCGACCAGCAATTCCCCGGCGACGCCGACCGGCAGTAGTTGCAGCGCATCGTCCACCACATAGATATGCATATTGCCGATCGGCTTGCCTATCGGCACGTTGGCCTCGCCTTGCGATCGAGTAACCGCGTAAACGCTGCTCCACACCGTGGCTTCGGTGGGGCCGTATTCGTTAAACAAAGCCGTATCCGGCAGGCGTTTGAAATGCAGTTCGGTGAGCGGGTTGGCGCAGGCTTCCCCGGCAACGACAACGGTGTTCAAGGTTTTCAGCGCGACCGTCGGCGCATGCTCCAGCAGCAGTTCGTAAAGCGACGGCAGCGCCAGCAGATGCGTTACCCGCCGGTATTCGATCAGTGCGCCCAGAGCGGCCGGGTCCTTAACCTGGTTCTCCTCCGGCAGACACAAACAGCCGCCCTGGCTTAGCGTCCAGAAAATCCCCGCCACCGAACTGTCGAACGCGAACGACGACAGCAGCAGGTAACAGCCGACCAGTTCCTGGTAATAGGCATTTCTGGCCCAGGTCGAATGCATCAGGTTGCCGTGGCTGACCACCACGCCTTTGGGCTTGCCGGTCGAGCCCGAGGTGTAAATGACATAGGCCGCATGGTCTGCATGCAGCGGTATTTCCGGGTTGTCGCTGCTGCAATTGCCGTAAGCGTCCATATCGTCGACGCATATCGTCGCCATCGTGCCGCAGTCGAGACCAGGCAGCAACGCGGTATCGGTCAACAACCATCTGCAACCGGCATCCTGCATCAAATAGGCTTGCCTATCCTTTGGATAAGCGGGATCGACCGGCACATACACCGCGCCGGCTTTGAGTATCGCCAAAATCCCCACCACCAGTTCCGGGCAGCGCGAAATGCACAAGGCAACGCGCCTTTCCGGCCCCGCGCCCTGCGCCAATAGACACTGCGCCAGGCGGTTGGCCTGGGCATTCAGTTCGGCATAGCTAAGACGCCGCTGCCGGTAAACCAGCGCGACGGCGTCTGGGTGCTGCCGGGCAACGGCTTCGAAAACACTGTGTATCGTACTGTGCGGATAATCGATACCGGTTGCGTTCCATTCCGCCAGCTGCTTGCGCTCGGGCGCTGTCAGCAGCGGCAGTTCCGACAAGCGGCTGTCGGGATTGGCAAGCATGCCATGCAGCAGGCATTGGAAATGGCTTATAAATCTTAACACTGTGGTGCGGGACAACAGCTCGCTGCGGTACTGGAACGAAGCGGCCAGGCCCTGCTGGGTCTCCGCCATCAGCAAGGCCATATCGAATTGCGCGGCGACCTCCTCCAGCGCATAGCTTTCGACCGACAAACCGGCCCAATCCAGCGCGATATTCGGTATGCCCAAGGCCAGTTCGGCGGCGTCGGATGCGCCGCCGCTTTGCAGCACGAACCAGACGCGGTAAAACGCCGACGTTCCCTGCTCGCGCTCGGGCTGCAATTTTTCCACCAGCAACGAAAACGGATAATACTGATGCGCCAGCGCATCCAGTACGGTCGCGTTGACTTCGGCCAGATAATCGCTAAAGCGTTGCTCGGCAGTGGGGTGCGAACGCAGCGCCACCGGGTTGACGAAATAACCGACGGTATCGGCAAACTCCCGTTTCGGCCTGCCCAGCGTCGGCGAGCCGACGATGATGTCCTGCTGGCCGCTGTAGCGGTAAAGCAGGGTTTTGAACACGGTCAGCAGCAGTGTATACAGGGTTGTGTGCTGCTCGGCGGCCAGTCGCTTGAGTTTTTGCAGGGTATCCGGTGCGATAATCAGCGTTTCCGCTTGTCCCCGGCATGACGACGAACAGGCTGTTTGCCGTTCGATAGGCAGAGCCAGTTTCGGCAGGTCGCCGGACAACTGCCGTTGCCAATATTGCCAATCCTGTTCGGCGCACCGGTCGGCCAAATACGCCGATTGCCAGGCGACATAATCGGCATAACCCGACGCAGGCTCCGGCAAATCCTGGGCCTGCCCGATATAATGCGTCTTGAACTCTTCCAGCAAAATCGACAACGAGCGGAAATCGACGACGATATGATGTGCGCAAAATACCAGCACATGATCGTCGTCGGCACAGCTGAACAAGGCGGCTTTCAGTAACGGACCTTGCTCTAAATTGAACGGTTTGCGCACGAAAGCGGCGATAGCTTCGCTGCGTTGCCGCTCGTCGTAGCAAGTCACGCTCGCCAATCGATGCAGGGGCTGAACCTCCGCCAGCGGGATACGCACCGTTTGGGTCTGCCGGTTAAGCCCAAAGCCGCTGCGTAATTGCGCATGGCATTCGAACAGCGCGGCCAGTGCGCCATTTAATGCCGACTTATCCAGCTTGCCGCGGATATGCATGGCAACCGGCATGTTATACAGCGAGCTGTCCGCTTCTATTTGATTGGCGGTCCACAGCGCCTGCTGCCCGTACGATAACGGCTGCTCGCCGTCTTCCTTGCCGGTCGCTACCGGGGCGATTTGCGCTTGGCCGTATTTCGCCAACGTTAAAGCCTGTTCGGCGCACGTAGCCAGGGAATGATTGCCGAGCAGCTGCGCCACCGGCAAATCGATAGCCAGCAACTCGTCGATAAAGTATTTCAGCTCCACGGCTTTCAGCGAGTCCATGCCAAGACTTGGGAGCGATTGCGCTATATCGACAGCTTCGACCGCCAAGCCGGACAAAGCCGCCGCCTTTTCAACCAGAACTTGCGCCAGTAAACGAGCGCCCTCGGCATCGGCAATCGACAGCAATACCTGCCTCAATAAAGTCGGCTCCACGCTTTGCGTCGGTTCAGCCGTGTCGGGTTCTACGCTACCTCCGGCGTTCAGCTCATCGACGGCAACAACCTTAAATTGCTGCTGCTCGAAGGCCTGCCGACAAGCAGAACGCCTGATTTTGCCGCTGCTGGTTTTCAAGATCGCTCCCGGCTTCAACAGCATCACGGTATCGGCCTGTATGCCGCATTCCTCGACCAGCCGGGTACGGATCGCGGCAAATTCGGCCCGGTAGTCGGACTGTCTTAAGCGGTTGCGTTTCAGTTCGGCCAACACGACCAGCTTTTCGCCGTCGTCTCCGCTCACCGCAAAAGCGGCCGCACAGCCGGGATTTAGCGCATCGGTCGCCGCTTCGGTTGCATATTCCAGGTCGTGAGGATAATAATTGCGGCCGCGGATGATGATCAGATCCTTCAGCCGCCCTGAAACGAACAATTCGCCGCCCTCGATAAAGCCCAAATCGCCGGTGCGCAGCCAGCGGTGTTGACTGTTTGCAGCGCCGATAAACGCCTGCCCGGTGGCCGCCGCATTTTGCCAATAACCTTGGCTGATGCTGGGGCCGCCGAGTTGAATCTCGCCGATTTGATCGGCTCTGCACGGCTCGCCGGTTTCGGGATCGACGATACGGATGCGTTGCGCGGCGTCAACATCGATACTGCCGCAGCCGACCAGCAGGCGGGTCTCGTCATCGCCGTTGATGGCAGGACGCACCTTGCCTTGTTCCAGACCGGCCTTATAAAAAGCCGCCACCGTAGGCTCGGTATTTTTATCGCCGCCGGTAGCCAGCAAGGTTGCTTCCGCCAAACCGTAACAGGGATAAAAAGCTTTACGGCTAAATCCGCAGGCTGCGAAAGCGGCAGCAAATCGGTTCATAGTGTCGGGACTAATCGGTTCTGCGCCGTTGAAAGCCAGACGCCAGTTGCCAAGATCCAGCCCCGCTTTTTCATCGCGCGATATTTTCCGTGCGCACAGCTCGAACGCAAAATTCGGCCCGCCGCTGGTATGGGCGCGGTAATCGCTGATGGCTTGCAGCCAGCGGACGGGTTTTTCAAGAAACGCCATCGGCGACATTAAAATGGCGCTGGCCCCGCAATACAAAGGCTGCATGACGTTGCCGATCAGGCCCATGTCATGGTACAGAGGCAACCAGCCGACCACCGTCGACTGGGCATTGTGGCCGAAGCGCCGCTTGATCAGCTGCTGATTCGCCATCAAATTGCCGTGGTTGATTATTACGCCCTTGGCGTTGCCGGTCGAACCCGAGGTGTATTGCAAAAAAGCCGGATCATGGTCGTGCAAGGTCGGCAAGCGCCAGGCGCTTGCGTCGACGGCGGCAAGATTGTCGGTAATCAGCCATCGTTTATCTAACAAACCGGCACTGTCGACTGCAAGTTGGCGCACCGTATTGGCGACGTTTTGCGTGCTGAGTATCACCGCCGCCTGACTGTCATCGATGATCGCCTGCAACCGCGGCATGTGTCGGCCGTTGCTCGGCGGATACGCGGGCACCGCAATCAGACCTCCGTAAAGGCAGGCGAAAAACGCCACAATATAGTCCAATTCCGGCGGATACAGCAAAATAGCGCGCTCGCCCTGCAATCCCAGCGCCTGCAACTGCGCGGCCAGCTGTCTGGCCTGCAAGTCCAGCTCGCCGTAAGTCATCGACTGAATGGGTTGTTCGCCGTTTTCCAGGAACATATAGGCGGTGCGATGCGTTTGCCGCTCCGCCCGCAACTGCAATAATTCAATCAGGGATGCGGCGTTGCTGAATGATGCATCCTCATCTACGCCGTCAAAACTGTGTTGTTTGTTTAACATATTCGCCCTACTCTCTTTGAATGAGTCGTCTGTTGAATTGCCGCCCTGTAGACCGTAATAAGCCCGCTTGAGCGACAGCGAAAACGGGAGGTTCCTGCAAAACACCATCGGGAATCGCCGGAAAAGCCACCTCGCGCTATGCCCTTCGACAAGCGCAGGACAGGCTTGGGTGGCCTTATTCCGGTCTGCGTTGCCGATAATCGGCGGCAAGTTCCAAATCGGTCGGCACATGAAAACCCAGCCGATCCCGGCAATAATTTCGCCAGTCTTCCGAAACCCGGTCAAACACCACATCCTCCCCATGCCACATCGACGCGGTGACGCTAAAATCCTGGTGCAGATAGACCACGGCGTCGTCCGCCAGCGTTGGCCGCCAACTGGAAAATTGATCGAACACTTTGGCCGGGTAGGCTTTGCAATACGGACGAACAGGTCTTTCCGACCCAATGCCGCTGTCTTGCTCCACCTGTTGCAGCAGGCTTGCAACTTCCACCTGTGCGGCCGCCAAGGCGATTTGATAAGGCGTTCTGAGATCGCGGCCGCTATTGACTGCATTGGCTCCGGCTTTGTGTAAAAGCTGGACAATAGCCAAATAGCCATGACCGGCGGCCCAGTTCAATGCCGTCCAACCGTAATTGTCCTTTTGCTCCAAATCCTCGCCATCATCAATCAAGGCTTGCACCCGATTAATGTCGCCCGCTTTCGTGGCTTCGATCAGCTGCGCTTCATTCATAAATCATTTCCTATAACCAGGTGGAAAACTCAATAATGTTAAAAATACTGAAGAAACTCATGACATCGCCGAACCGGGATTAAATTACCCCAACACAGAGCAGACGACTGGCGGTAATTTTTTCCTCATAGTTGCCTATTCGTGAGCCGATTGCAGTTTTTAGGCTTACGCTTTTCTGCCGCGTTCCCGGTTGGAATTTGCAGTGGCGATAATGCCGTGCTGCGTCATTTCATCGATAACCTGTCGTACACAGACGTCCAGGTCTGTTGTTCCGGTATCCACGGTGAGTTCGCAATTTTCCGGTATTTCGTAAGGTGAGGTGATGCCGGTAAATTCCGCTAATTGTCCGGCCCGAGCTTTTTTATAAAGGCCTTTTACGTCGCGCGACTCACAAATTTCGATCGGTGTGTCGCAATAAATTTCGATAAAGTCGCCGCGCTCCACTGTGCCGCGCACCCGTTCACGGTCTGCACGATAGGGCGATATGAAGGCGGTCAGCACAATGACGCCCGCGTCCATAAAAATCTTGGCCATTTCACCGATGCGACGAATGTTTTCCTGGCGGTCTTGCGCCGAAAAGCCCAGGTCGCCGCACAAGCCGTGACGAACATTGTCGCCATCCAGCACGAAGGTGCGACAGCCCCGATGGTGCAGCGCCTCTTCGACGGCATGAGCCAGTGTCGATTTGCCCGACCCGGATAATCCGGTGAACCATAAGATCGCGCCGCGATGACCGTTTTGCGCTTCACGCCGAGCGCGGGTTACGGTGGCGCGATGCCAGACGACGTTGGTTGAGACCGATAGTTGCGCATTCATATCAACAATTGTCCGGCTTGCCGCCGATTAGCGTCGCCGGTTTTCGCCGCTTCGATACGTTGTGGTTCATTCATAACCGCCCCCAATATATTTGAAAATTCAATACCCGTTCGGAACTAAATTGCTCCAATACAGGGTGGACGATTGATTGTGATTTTTCCCTCACCACTGTTTTCCAGGTAATCGATCCGGCTTGACCATGGAAAAATCGGCTGCCGGAAGCAGGCATCAAATCACCCGACCGGTATCACGAAAAAGAATTTCGGATGGCACTCACAACGTTATACCATAGCGATTAATGGTTACTGCACCGGAGCATCGCCTTGAAAAAAATTTTAGCCTTGATTTTCGTAACCCTGCTTGGCAGCAGCGCTGTTGCCGCAGAAACAGTTATCGAAGTAATTCCCTTAACCAATCGACCGGCGTTCGAGATAGTGCCGTTGCTCGCGCCATTGCTTGGGGATACCGCCCAACTGGTCGATAACGGCTCCAATCTACTGGTCAAAACTACGCCCGACAAACTGGCTGAAATCAAGGCCATCATCAATCAACTGGATGTGCGCCAAAGCAATCTGCTCATCACCGTCATTCAGAGCAGACAGACTACCGCCGATGAACTTAACGCGGCCGCCAGGGCTCAACTGAATATCCCGGTCAATGACCCATCAAGATCCGGCGGCAGGATCATCGGCCATTTGTATCAGACCCAAGATAAGGGCGCCGACGAAAACACCCAGACCGTTCGAACCATGGAAGGCGTCCCGGCCCAGATTAAAGCGGGCAATGTTTACCCGAGACAAAATTTTTCCGGTTACGGTTACCCCACGACGACCGAATATACCGAAGCGACCACCGGTTTTGCGGTAATACCCAGACTGGCCGGACAACACGTCATTCTGAGCGTATCGCCCTGGTCGGACAAAATGAACGGACGGGGACAGATCGAGACCCGGGATGCGCAATCAACAATCAGGATTAATCTTGGCGAATGGGTGGAACTTGGGGGCGCTGGCGAAAGCAGTAGCAGCAGTACAAACAGCGCACTGGTTAATACGCGCCAAAGCGACAAAAGCCAGATGCATATTTTGGTTAAAGTCGAGCGGGTGGATTAGTGGGTCTTGTTACAAAATTGAAACCGGCGCGGCAAAAGCCCGTGGTTGTTTAGTTTTTGGCGGAATGAAATAAGCATTACCTAAAATCGCCGAATGCCCTCTTCGCATACCGCCGCTTTCACCCATAATGGCCTGAATCTGCACGTCCCGAATGGACATAATCCCTCGTGAAATGGAAATAAACGCCTAAATCTGGCATTATGTCGCCTCAATACGCCTTGTATTCCACAAGGTTGAAACAACTCTACATTAAGGAAAGCAATGAATAGTCTCCCCAAATGTCCCGCATGCGGCTCAGAATTTACCTACGAAGACGATATGATGTATGTCTGCCCTGAATGCGCACACGAATGGCCAAAAGATGGGACAGCCGAAGATAACTCCGATGTCCGTATCGTTAAGGATGCAAACGGCAACGTGTTGCAAGACGGCGATACCGTCACTGTAATCAAGGATCTCAAAGTCAAGGGCTCATCGTCGGTGGTCAAAGTCGGCACTCGAGTCAAAATCATCCGTCTGGTCGACGGCGACCATGATATTGACTGCAGAATCGAAGGTATTGGCGCAATGAAACTTAAATCGGAATTTGTTAAAAAGGCCTGATATATAAGCTCGAGCTCATTAAGGAATTGATGAAGAGCGAACGCTTTACGTTATTCGAATGCGCCCGTTTTTATAATTTGTTTGCGCTTCGCCACGGACCCGACAATGGCGAGCGCGAAACCAACGGCAACAAGCTGCGTGATGCCGGAAAATCCGTATTTCAGTACATCAGAGACCGTGAACGTATCAACACCCGTATAACCACGAAGGCACGAAGAAAAATACCTGAAAACTTCGTGTTCTGCGTGCCTTCGTGGTGAATAACGCTTTTAGCCTGATTTAGATGATACCTTCACAGTCCCGTCCGCTTGCAACCCGCTATATCAGCAAACTAAACGGTTCAACCGTTACCCTGTCACCGGCCTGCACGCCCTTGCACGCTTCCGGCAAGACGATGTAGCAGCCGCTCCGGCTCATGGAGCTAAGGATGTGCGAGCCTTGCTGACCCGCTGAAGCGACAAAGAACTCGCCGTTTTCATCTTGACTGAGGATGCCGCGCTGATATTCCTGCCGTCCGGGAGATTTTTTTAATGCCGAGGTACATGTCGCGGTAAACCTTAACGGTTTGGCAGACGGTGCGCCGGAAAGCTGCCTTAGCGCGGGCGCTACAATCTGCTGAAAGGTCACGACGACGGCTACCGGATTGCCGGGCAACCCGAAAAAATGACACTGCCCTATTTTGCCGAAAGCCAGCGGTTTACCGGGTTTTATCGCAATTTTCCAGAAATTGACTTCGCCGCAGCTTTGCAGGGTTTCTTTGACATAATCGGCTTCGCCGACCGAGGCGCCGCCGGTGGTTATGATCACATCATAGCTAAGGGACGCTTCGATAAAGCGGTCTTCAAGCAACTGCTTGTTGTCGGGGATGACGCCCAGATCAACAACGCTGTAGCCGGGATCCGACAACAATCCGCCCAGCATAGCGCGGTTGCTGTCGTAGATTTTACCCGGTTCCAGCGGTCGGCCTAATGAGGTCAGTTCGTCGCCGGTGGAAAAATGAGCGATTTTCAACTGACGCTTAACGGTAACTTCATCAATACCGGCTGAGGCCAGTAAACCCAGATCAACCGCCGTCAGCTTTTTAGGCTGGGCTATTAAGCACTCGCCTTGTTTAACGTCTTCGCCGATTTTCCTGACATTTTGTAGCGCTCGTGTGTCAGCCGGAAAATGCACGGTTTGTTCCTGAACCTGCACATGTTCCTGCATGATCACTGAATCGGCTTGCTCCGGCACCACCGCGCCGGTAAAAATCCTGACGCATTGACCGGCTTGCAACCGTCCCTGAAATGGCCGCCCGGCCCAGGAGGTCCCGGCCAAAGCTAACGTAAACGCTTGCCCGTCAGCCATGTCTCGACTTGCAAAAGCATAGCCATCCATAGCCGCATTCCGGTCATGAGGAATGTTGATCGGTGAATAAACCGATTCTGCCAGCACCCGTCCCAAGGCGTTTTTTAACGCCGCTTTTTCTGTGCCGTTTACAGGGTTTACGGCCGTCTTGATTCTGCCCAACGCGTCGTCAATAGACAATAACGGCCTGGATTCCTGGCTGCATGCATCAATCATGGCTGTTCATAACATGGTTTTGGATAAAGGCGGCAATCATTTCAGGCCGGTTAAGTTCAAGTTGCGCTAAATAATCCGGCGTTTCCAGTGCGGCATCTGTCGCTATCGCGATGATGTCCGGGTCGTTTGGGTAAAGCAAGGGTTTTTCGAGCGAGGGTCGATGCAATTCAATTTTAGGAAACTGTTCCGCCCTAAAGCCTTCAACCAGGATCAGGTCCAGTTCGGATTGATCGAATTGCTTTAACTGCTCATCCAAGCGGGGTTCTTTTTCCGGGGTGAATTCGGTAATGATCGCGCGTCGGTACCGGGATACCAGCATGACGGACGAGGCACCGGCTTCCCTCAGACGAAAGCTGTCTTTTCCGGGCTGATCAATCTCAAAATCATGATGACTATGTTTGATCAGGCCGATGCGCAAGCCGCTTTGTTTTAAAATCGGGATCAATTCAGTCAGTAACGTAGTTTTGCCGGTTCCGCTTGCGGCAACAAAACCTAAAATCGGAATTCGAGCATTCTGCATATCAACCAAATTATTAGATTGTTATCATAAGATGTCATATTCTAAGGTATTATTTATCCAAATACTATGCCTACATGGCTGCGGCTGCTGTTGGGGTCTTGCGATATTTCCACCCTCCATGGTGATCAAATCCAGGCAAGGGATGCAGGGGAGTAGAGAGTAATGCGGGAGCAATTGCCAAGGAGCGGAAGCCTTGTGAACGATCTTAAGCAGATCATTATTTCAGGAGTAAACCTTGATTCGAATTTATCTGATTTTGTTATTTATCATCGCATTTTTTGGGATACGTAAGCTTTTAAAAACCTCGCCGACCGTATTGGCCCGTTATAGCAAGGTCTTATTTCTATTCGTTACCGGGCTGATCGTGCTTTATTTGACCGCAACCGGACGCTTGAACGGTTTTTTTGCGTTGGCGGGGGTGGTTATCGCCTTCTTATTCCGCTTAATGCCGGTATTGTTACGTTATTCGCCCTATTTACAGCGGCTATGGTCAGACTTCAACGCTGCAAAACAGAACACCTCGCAACGGCAAAATAAAGCCAGCGCCAAAGGCGACATGTCGGTTGAAGAGGCTTATGAAGTATTGGGTTTAAAGATGGGCGCATCGGACTCTGAAATTATTGCCGCGCATCGCAAATTGATGCAAAAAATGCATCCCGATCGTGGTGGATCGGATTATTTGGCCGCAAAAATAAATCTGGCTAAAAAGCTTTTGTTAAAAAAATAACCCGCTATGACATCCACTACTTCAAAGCTTATTTTCCTTGCCATGCTGTCGGCTTTATTGAATGGCTGTGCCCCTGTCAGCCCAAACTATGCCCCTGTCAGCACAAATTATCCTGATATTGCTAAAGACGAGACAAAATATCATCAGGTAAGAAAAGGCGACACCTTGTATGCAATAAGCTTGATTTATGACCTGGATTATCGGCAATTAGCGCAATGGAACCGGATTGCGCCACCTTATACGATAGAAATAGGTCAAAAAATAAGGCTCTCCGACCCGAATTTGGGAAACAACACGCCCATCCATGATCGCACGGATGCGGGCACACCAACAAAAATAAAACAAAACCTCGTAACTGCCACTGCAACAAATAGAATCAGCTCACAGAAAAAAACCGCTATTTCATTAAATAATAAACCCAATCCAACTTACAAACCGTCCTATAAGATCCAGCCTTTTAATAATATCACTGAAAAAAACGGAAGTAGTCCACAAAAAAAACCAATTATTTCAATTGATAATGGAAACATGTTAAAGTTAAACTTTCAATGGCCGGTAAGGGGAAAAGTCTTAAAATCTTTTTCTCAAGCCGATAACAAAGGTATCGATATAGCCGGCGAAATGGGGCAGGACGTAAGTGCGGCGGAAGCGGGTAAAGTTGTGTATAGCGGACAAGGCCTGATTGGCTACGGTAATTTGCTGATTATCAAGCACAACGATTTGTATTTAAGTGCTTATGCAAATAATAGCCGACTGCTCGTTGCCGAAGGATACACCGTAGAAAAAGGTGAGGTTATTGCAAAAGTTGGGCAAGCAGGATCAAACAAAACATCGCTGCATTTTGAAATAAGAAAAAACGGCAAACCGGTGAATCCACTTAATTTTTTACCGGAAAAATAATAAAACCATTTCGACTTAGGTCGAACAATGTAGAGGTTATCATGAAAGCAGAATTGGTTGAGCTATTAGACGATGATGTTTGTGTATTATTTGATGACGATTTGTCTTTCGACGATGAACTCCAGACATCAGCTATCAGCGAAGTATTCGACGGCATGAATGCAGGAAGCAGAGCAATGCATGGAGCACAAGCCGACGATATTGACGAGATAATTACCATTGAATCGCGGCAAGACAAAAGCATGGATGCGACGCGGGTTTATTTAAATGAGCTGTCCCGCTCGCAATTACTGACCGCGGACCAGGAAAAAATCTACGGTTCCAGGGCCTTACTGGGCGATGAGGCTGCCCGTAAAATCATGATCGAAAGTAATTTACGCCTGGTCGTTAAAATTTCCCGCCGTTACCTGAATAGAGGCTTGCCGTTACTTGACTTGATTGAGGAAGGCAATCTTGGCTTGATGCACGCAGTTGAAAAATTCGATCCTGAAAGAGGTTTTAGATTTTCAACCTATGCAACTTGGTGGATCAGGCAAACTATCGAGCGAGCCATTATGAATCAGACGCGAACCATTCGTTTGCCGATTCATATCGTGAAAGAAATGAATACTTATCTTAAAGCCCAACGCCATTTGTCGCAATTACTCGAGCATGAACCCAATGCCGAAGATATAGCGGAGCATCTGGATATACCGGTCAATAAAGTTGAAAAGATGCTCAAACTCAATGAGCGGGTTACATCCATCGATATGCCGGGCGGCAAGGATTTCGACAAGCCTTTAGTCGAGTCCATTTCCGATGGCGAGAGCTTGTCGCCCGCTGAAAAAATACAAGAAGATGGCATTAAACACAATATTGCCAAATGGGTATTCCAACTTTCCGAAAAACAGCGCGAAGTCATTTGCCGTCGCTATGGACTTTGCGGTTATGAAGGCTCAACCCTTGAGCAAGTCGCTCAAGAGCTGGGCGTAACCCGGGAACGGGTCAGACAGATTCAAATGGATGCCTTAAAAAGAATGAAAGAAATCCTGGAATTTAACGGCTATTCTTTTGAAGCTATTTTTAATTGATTTTAAGGACTTTTCACCACGAAGACACGAAGAACACGAAGTTTTATCTTGGCTTTTCTTCGTGAACTTCGTGTCTTCGTGGTGAATCCGCCTCACTATGAAATTACGATATCCGGTACACATTAAACGCATTTTGCAGCGGCCAGTCCCTGTAGTTAAAAACCTGCCCCTGTTCCCGAACTGTACCGCAAGCACTGAGCGATACTTCGGCAATGACCCATTGCACGGCATTGAACTTGCCCTCCGCTAGAATGCCGTTATCAGGAAAACCGCGGTCCACAGGCGTATAGATAGCCGCCGCACCGATATTGACATCCACGGCTTCAGACCACGGCGCATCGCCTACCAGTGTGGATTGAACGACATAGCACTGGTTTTCCAAGGCTCTTGCCTGACAACCTATTTTAACGCGATGATAACCGGCAAGCGTATCGGTGCAACTGGGCACTAAAATAAGGTTCGCTCCGGCTTCGACCTGCTTTCTGGCCAGCATCGGAAATTCGCTGTCATAGCAAACGTTGATGGCGATTCTTCCGTATTCGGTATCGAAATACCTTAATTCCTCACCTTTCTGAATCAGCCATTGCTCGTTTTCAAAACGGGTCATCATCAGTTTATCTTGATAATCAATCTGGCCGTCCGGCATAAACAGGTAAGCCCGGTTTCGATAAGCGCCGGAAGCTGTTTTTACCGGAAACGTACCCGATTGGATGATGCATTGGTATTTTTTAGCCAAGCTCCGGAACAAGTCCAGATAATCATCAAGCAATGACTGCATGGCGGCCAGCTGCCGGCTTAACGATGAATAAACGGCCTCGCCGAATAGCGAGGCCAGCTCCATACTGGCATACTCGGGAAAAAGCAGAATTTTCGCATCCTGTTCAGCCGCTTCAACAACCCAGCGTTCAACTTTGCTTTGATACGAAGACCAGTTTTCCAGAAAACTGATGTCGTATTGGGCGGTCGCAATTTTAACGTTCATGTTTCAGCCAAAAGGTCATGGGTTTAGGTGTTTCATTAATATCATCCAGATCTTTCCAGATATAGGTTGTGTTAAGCTCAGGATGTTTGACGTAGCCGCGTTTGTTCCAGAATTGATCCAACGGCACATAATCGGCCGGTCGTCTGGGATGATCTACAGGCCGTTCTACACAACAAAAACAAATATACTTGAAGCCGCCCAAATCTTTCGCGTGAGCTTCCCTCTCCTCAAAAAAACGCACGCCGATACCCAGGCCGCGATAATTTTTGTCCAGCACCGATTCACTGCAATAAAACACCTCGTCAAGATTGTAACCCTGGTCGAGAAACGGCTTTTTCAGTTCATCGGTTTCATATTTCATCGGGATGGCTGTCGATGCCCCGACCACTTTATCGCCATCAAAAGCGATGACAATAACGCTTTCGGGGCAATTAATATAAGTCTGTAAATATTTTTTTTCATAATCGATATCCCCGTCATACAAATACGGGAAGTCGCGAAACACTTCAATTCTGAGCCGCGCCAGTTCCGGGATAAATTGTTCCAGAGCCGGACCGCTCCATCTTTCAATACGAATATCTTTAGCCATAAGATTACAAAAGCAAAAAGAATCGCATTTTAGCTGAACTGCTCATGGTTTGCGTAGTTTAAGCGGTAAAAAATCGATTTCCGCCAGCCTCCTCAACACCGCTGCCCGTATTCAAAAAGTGGTAATTATGAGATGATGAGCGATGAAAAGCGGGGAGTAGAAAGTAGTGAGTGGAGAGTGAAAATCACACAGCCACCACTCGCCACTCGCCACTCACGACTCACAACCCCTACTTACGTTTATTTATGAAAATTGCTTCATTCGCTTTATTGGTTGTTTTGCTCAACGGCTTGCTGAGCTGGTCAATCAACTTACCCCAAGATGTAGGGCCGGACGTCCCATCAGGAAAACTCAACAGCCTATCATTCGCACCGTTTCGGGAAGGCCAAGGACCCTTGGATGAAAAATTTCCGACGCCCGAACAAATTGACGCCGACTTGCGTTTGATGGGTGAAACAACCCACTCTATCCGCACCTATGCCAGTGCGGAAGGCAGTATGCAGATCATTCCATCGTTAGCGCAAAAGCATGGTTTGAAGATGATTCAAGGCGCTTGGCTGGGCAATATTAAAGAAGACAATCAAGCGGAAATCGCCGAAGTCATCCGTTCCGCCAACGCAAACCCCGATGTAGTCAAGCGGGTTATCGTCGGCAACGAAGTATTGTTGCGCGGCGACCTGAAACCGGAAAAGCTGATTGAATACATACGGGAAGTAAAGCGGTCGGTTAAACAACCGGTTTCTTATGCGGATGTATGGTCCATGTACATGAAATACCCGGAATTAATCAAGGAAGTGGATTTTATTACCATCCACATTCTGCCTTACTGGGAAGACGAACCTATCACCGTAGACCAGGCACCGGCGCATATCGAACGTATTTTCAAGCAGGTTCAGCAGGAGGCCGACACCATTGCTCCCGGCAAACCCATACTGATCGGCGAATCGGGATGGCCGGGCGAAGGCCGTCAACGCGGCTGGTCGGTGCCGAGCGTGGTCAACGAAGCGAAATTCATCCGCGCATTAATTAAAGTCGCCACTAAAAACGGCTTCGATTACAACATTGTCGAAGCCTTTAACCAATCATGGAAAAGCGAACTTGAAGGCGTGGTTGGCGCTAACTGGGGGCTTTTTTCGGTTGATCGTAAAGAGGTTTTCCCTTTAACCGGCAAGGTCTACGAAAA
>Ga0208629_100685_pt1 | contig 15533 bp, 8 predicted proteins | sample LakWasMet19_HOW5_2_FD_183865 | JGI IMG/M metagenome (GOLD analysis project Ga0208629, IMG submission 183865) | Freshwater sediment methanotrophic microbial communities from Lake Washington under simulated oxygen tension - Sediment Metagenome... | ecosystem: Environmental > Aquatic > Freshwater >...
TGGGGCTTCGGCACGAACGACCTGAACCAGACTCTGCACGGCTGGCCGCAGCTGTCCATCTTCCGCGCCCTCTCCAACGCCAACGTAACGTGGCGCGCCTATCTGGAGGAGGCGGCGACCGCTTGGCTGTATCAGGATACGCGCCACCTCGACACCTTGGCCAACTGCAAGCAGATGAATGATTTTTTCACCGATGTGGCAGCGGGCGCGCTGCCCACCTTCACCTGGCTGGACCCCAGCTACTTCACCATCCCGGGGATCACGAACGCTACCGACCAGCACCCGTGAGTCTGGCGGCGGGACTTGAACTGCGCGCGTGCCGCTTATTGTTCGCACGCGTGCTGCCGGGGTGTCGATGTAGCCTCCGTTTCCCCATCTCTGGCTACTTCGAGTGTGAGCTGTTGCCTCTCCGTGCTTGTTGCAGGGCCCACGACGTGCTCGACGGCGAGCGCCTGATGAAGCGCGTGTACGAGGCGCTGCGCGCCTCCCCGCTGTGGAACGACTCCGTGCTCGTCATCACGTACGACGAGCACGGCGGCTTCCCCGACTTCGTGCCGCCGCCCTTCCAGGGCGTGCCCAACCCCGACGGCATTCCCTGCAGGGACTGCGGCAGCGTGGACTACGACTTTGACCGCCTGGGCGTCCGCGTGCCCTTCATCGTCGTGAGCCCGTGGATCGCCAAGGGCACGGTGCTGCACGATGCGCCCGCGCAGTACAAGCCCACGCCCGACTCGCAGATGGAGCACTCCTCCCTGCCCGCCACGCTGCGCCAGCTGTACGGCACCGCCGGACCCAACGACGGCTTCCTCACGCGCCGCGACGCGTGGGCCACTCCCTTCCACTGGATCTGGGAGGACAGCCCGCTCACCGCCCCGCGCACCGACTGCCCGGCCACGCTGCCGCCGGTGCCCGAGTCCTCGCCCGCCTTCGTCGGCAAGGTGAACCGCGGCGACGGGCCCATCAGTGGCCTGCACCGCGACCTGCTCTACCTCGCGCACGGCATGCTGCACCACAGCGCTGACGGTGCGGGCGAGACCGCGCACGCGCTGCGCACGCCTGCCGTTGCCGAGGTGGAGGCCAGCCTGACCGCCCAGGGACTGCGCACTGAGGCAGCCGCGGGCCGGTGGATGCGCGCGGTGGCCTCCGCGAAGATGGCTGCGGCGCGGGCGCGCATGGAGGAGACCAAGGTGCAGCAGTAGACGTCAGCGCAAGCGTAGTGGGATGCGCCGGAAGCATGTCGGAAGAGAGGTGTCGCGGGCGCCGCAGGGAAATGCGCGGCGACTGGAGGGCTGGTGTACATTGCAATACATACGTGGCCTTGAACCACCGGGGCTCCGCCAGGTTGGCAGTTCACATTGTAAGCCACCTAGACTCTCTGCACATGTGGTGTTGCAAGATAGGGCTGTTGAACGAGCTGAACTAGACGGATCTGGACAAGTTTTAAAAAATTTCTCCCGCTTCTCAAGAATGTTTCGTTCTATCAGCTGCCTATTTCTGGCTACTGGGTCTACCGTCGAATTCGAAATCGTATCTTCGGTACAAAAGTGTATTGTATTGTAAAAGCAATACGAGCGGACGCGGAGCTCCACTCAGACGCACTCTGAGCCCCACCGCGACGGGTTTGCATGCAGGCATGTTGGAAACAGCATGAGAATGCGCCCGTGTGTGTTTGCCGGCGCAACAACCTTGGCAACTGATGGAAGAGTTGTTTCTGCGCCTTGCACGTTAACCACACTCGTTGGGCTCTCGAAGTTGTGCAGGCCAAGAGGACAGGGGCGCGGCTACCGATGCTCGTCAGCTCTTGCCCTCGAGGGTTGCAGCAGACGAAGTCCAATTTGGGTCAGCGCCACACATCCGAGGATCACCTGGCCAGAGGACCCAGTCGCATGGGCGCCACTTCACTCCCTTTGTCCGGATTTGTATTCGCTCCGCAGCGCCGCCGCCTCCTGACGCGCTGCCCTGGCCACGTGTCGGCTGCACGCGAGCGGGGTGGCTACGTACAGCTTGTAGGCGCAGAGGCCATCCTCCTCCACGTGCACCACCCCAGGCAGCAGGGCGCTCCCGCCCTCTTGCTGCAGGACGGTGGCGCTGTTCCACTGCCCGGGGGAGAACCGCCCGCCGCCCCCCGCCTCCGGTGCGAAGGTTGCAACCCTCAGCAGCGCGGCGCCGCTGCTGTGGGCACCTCGTGGCAGCGCGGCAACATACCGGCGCTCCTCGTCGTCGGGCAGGGGCGCCCCCGGGCACACGTACAGCACGAACACGCGCCGGGGCGCCTCCATGTCCTCGCTGCGGCACAGGTCGCGGCCCAGGTGCAGCGAGGCCAACGCGTGCAGCTCCGCGCCCTGCGGCCAGGCAGCGCTCACCCCGCGCACCGCCGCCGAGTCGCCGGAGTGCACGCCCGCCAGGAGGTCCTGCGCGGAGGGGCGGGCGCCTGGGAAGCCCACGATGCCCGCATCGAAGGCGTCCGCCAGCTGCGCGAGGGGCAGGAACCCCAGCCAGTCCCCCAGGTGCGTGGGCTGTGCAAAGGTGCGATTGAGCGAGGGGCTTGTAACAGCAGCGGCACCGTGCGGAGCGTCACGAAGGGCGGCCCCCTCACCAAAAGCACCCGTGGCTGTTACTGCCATCTCGCTGCTCCCTGCCCCTGCCTCAGGGGTGATGGCAGCCCCCTTGGTCGCTGCGTCGAGCCGCACCCACTCGTCCGGCAAGTGTTCGATCTGGCTGGCGTTGGTTGCGAAGCAGGATGCATACGCGTAGGCCTTGGGCAGGCTGGTGGAGGAGCCGCCCTTGGAATCCTTCTCGCTCACAGGCGCCGAGACAGCGCAGGGCGCACCCAGCAGCGCTAAGACAAGGTCGCCTCCCGTTTGCACGGCTGCAAGCTGGCGTGCGGCGGCGTTCGCTTCCAATAGCGCGGCTCCAGCTGCCGCGTGTGCTTGCTGCAGGGACGCCATCAGGCTCATTTGGGCCTGCCGCGACGATTTTCGCGCTCGCTTCTCGAGCGCCTGGAAACTGGCTGCGGATTTTTCAAAGGCCTGCTTTTTGCGCTCAGCATCTTGGTGGATGCTCTGGATGAGCCGTGCTGAGTCAACGCCTGCCACCGCCTCGCTGAGCGCTGCGCGACCGCGTTGCCAGCCCGCTTCATGTGCTTTCGCCAGCCGCGAGAGAAAACGGGCGATTCGTTGTGCGGCTGCAGTGCAGTTGAGAGTCGAGGGAGCATTCCCAGTATCGAGCGGCGCAGAACGTTCGTCGGAGCCATCGCAGCAGTCAATCACGCCATCGTCGAGCATCATGGCCGGCACAGTCGAGATGGGCTTCGCTGCTAAGCCGCAGCCATGATGCGCCGCTGCTGTCCGCAAAGGCTCGTCTACTCCTTGTGAGGGGCAACACTGAAAGACGCAGACGGAAACGATCAGCGCCACGCTTGCGAACCGAGTCATCGAGCGATTGGCCCTGGGCCGCTCGAGCTTCTAAAACAGGAAGAGAAGATGGAACCACCAAGGTGCGCGCTCCTCATACAAGTTGGGAGCACGTTTATGCATTGCTCTTCGCCTGGTGCGGGTGTCGTCCGCTACTTGCGCCTGCCCAGCCAGGCCAGCCTTCGTCGCATCCGAGCCTCGCGTGGCGGATGACGCTTCTGGTTGCACCGGAACGCTACCGTGCTCAAGAGATGTTCTCGTGGCTCTCTTTCCCCAGCGTATTAACAGCCTGCTGCCAAGGGCGGTGTTGATGCAGGATTTGTCTGCTGAATCTTTCAAGCTGCTCATTGCCGTGCCGGCGGCGCTGCACACCCCGAACATGTCGAAGAAATCGCAGCAGACGTTGGAGCTCGAGGAAGAGACTCGTCGGATGGAGAGCCGACTCCGTGCCCTGCAACAACAGCGCGAGCAGCTGCTCACGAAGATGGAGTGAGTGGGTGTTGCCCAGCACTGACTGCAAGGGACGTGGCTGACTTCCGTGTGTTACCCCGTGTCCCGATCATCGGCGTTCCCTTGGTTGCAGTGCGACGGAGAGCTCCGGTCCGCGCTGGGGTTCTAGCGCGGTCGGTACTGGGGGTCGTGCGCCTGTACGGGCTGGGGGCCGGGCTATCGTCACGCCCCCCGCCGCTGCCGAACGGGCGCCCGCAGACGGGCGAGCCAGCCAATCTCTCGGTCCTATGGCATCAGATTCAACAAAGCTCCCGCCTATGTACCCCGAGGCGGTCGCAACGGCTGCCAGCAGGGCGAGTGCTCGCGGTCTGGCGGGCCCTGCACTTCCAGGCCTGGCCGCCCCGGGCTCCAGACCCGGAGACGCAGCCAAGGTGACTGATCGTGCCGGCGCCGCAGCAGCTGCGGCGCAGGCGCTGTTTGACTTCTCGGGAGATGATGTGCCGACTGGTGGGGCGGGGTTGAGGCCCTCTCTCGCCAAGCGCCTCCCAGCCGGGGCACAGTCCGCTGCAGGGGCGGCAGCGTCGGGAGGCGGGAGTATCAGACTGGATACGTCGGCTGCGCGGTCTCCAGGGCGCGTCGCGCCCCACCCTGTGGGTGCCCCAGCGGCGGACGCGGCCTCTGCTGGAGCATCCCAGTCTAATTCTGTGCCCGCCGGAGCCCCTGCCGCTGCAGCTCCGGTGGTGCGTCGCCGCCCCCCCACGGCAGGGCGTCGTGATCCGATCCCGAGCCAGGCCGCGACCTGGACGCCCGCGCAGGCGCAGCACTGGCTCGGCACGCTGGGGCAGGGCCTGGAGCGGTACGGACCGCTCTTTGCAGAGCACGAGGTGGCGGGGGCCACGCTGCTGGAGCTCGGGGCGAGTGACCTGGACTACATGGGCATCAAGCCCCTCGCGCACAGGAAGGCGCTGCTGAGGGGCGTGGAGGAGCTGCGGGAGGCGGTTCAGGCAGGCGTGGAGGCGACTGCGTCTGCGGAGGCTGCTGGGAGCGGCAGCGGTGCGGCAGGCTCTGAGCCGCAGCTGGTGCACTGGTCGCACTTGCAGCCGCTCCCGGAACCCAAGGCGGCAATGGCCGCACAGGCATCAGCAGCCCACTCTGAAGGTGGCGGAGACCTGCGGTTTGGGGCACACGACGAGGCCGCAGAGGCGGAGGCGTTCAAGGCAGCGGTGATGGCGTGGCGGAACGCTGGCAAGGCCAGCAGCGGGGCTGCGGCAGACCCAGTGGCCGCGCCGGCTGCCGGCGCCGGCTCAAGCCCTGCAACTACCGGCACTGGTGCCTGCGCAGCCAACACTGGTGCAAATGGTGCTGTCAGTGACAGTGGTGGCGCTGCGGGTTTGTGGCACAACCCATTCTTCGGAGGGGCGCCAGAGCCTGCAGCGGCCACGAGCGGCGGGGTGAATGCCGCTGGCGCCACCGGTGCGCGTGCAGCTGCTGCTGCCGCAGCGTCCACCGCTGCTGCCGCCTCCTCGCTCTCTGCTGGGGATTATGATGAGGAGGCGGAGAGGCGCGCCTTCCAGCAGGCTGTGATGGAGTGGAGGGCAGGGAGGAAGGCCTCACCGGATGGCACTACAGCACCTGGGGCGGCCGCAGGGGCAGGCGCAGGGACGGCGCCTCCCGAACGCGCGCCGTGCTACCAGTGCTTCCGCATGTTTCCGCTCTCGGGCGCGTATGTGCCGGCTGCAGAGGAGGCAGCTGCGGCATCTCTGGCCGGCAAGGTGTTCTGCAGCGCTGCGTGCTTTGAGGCGGTGCGAACTGCCCGGGCAGCGCTGCGGGCGACGGTTCGCGACGCAGAGCGGCAGGTGGCGCTGCTAGACGGCAGCAGCAGCAGCGGACAGTCTGCCGCGGCTGCCGACGGCGGCGATGCTTCCGTCAGCGGCGCAGTGGGCTCGCACGCGCACGCGGCACGGGTGCAGCAGCTGCAGCGAGAGCTGGAGGCCATGTCTCGCGACCCCTCACCGACGGATGCCGCTGGGGAGTCGGTTACTGGGGAGTCGGCTGCAGCGCCAGCCGAGAGCGCCAGCGCCGCTGCTGCGGGAGCACCCCCCTCCCGAAGCCCTGTCGCCGCCGAACGGCCGCTCCGGAGCCGGGGTGACGATAGTGCCGGTAGCGATGAGGTGGCACGCGGGCCAGAGGCACTGCCCGTGACGAGCCAGAAAGGTCTTCAACCAACGGGCGTCGCCACGGACGCATCGCTCGCTGCCGCGCAGCCGCGAGCTGACGGTGCGATGGCCTCTTCCCGCCCATCGGGCGAGGCAAACTCGGTGGCGGTCGTTCTGGCACAAGGGCGGTCAACTGCGCCTGCTGCCTCGCTGACAGGACCGAACGGTGGCCAGGTCGCTCACTCGGATGTTGACCTCAGTGCCATGATGTCCGCTGCGGAGGAGACGGCGTCGCTGGCGGCTGCTGAATTGCTGCAGCGGCGGAAGCGCGCCTTGGAGCTGGATGCATGTGTACCAGCTGCGAGCGGCGCTCCTGCGGCAGCGGCGGCATCTCCGCCTGCCGCACAGCTCCCGACAGACATGCAGGCGCTGCAGGAAATCGACATGGAGGCGTTCTTGTAGCCAGTCCAGGCCGGGTTGACCTTCAGTGTCGCTGTGTTGTTTGCCGTTGACGGTTGGGATAACCATGCAATCACCTTGCGGAGGGCTTGTGCGTAGTTCGCGTTGCACACAAAGCGACACGCTCATTGTGCGCCAAGATGGAGCTTCCTCGAGTTGATGAGGCTGTTGCAATTCGACTGAACCGATGCAAATGGCTTCGCTGCTGTTGTCCATCGATATCTTGCTCTCGTCCCGCTGCAACCAATGCGTTAATTCAAAATCTCGATCGCTGTGTCTCGATGACATGTCGACTGAGCAGTCCGAATACATCCGATGCACTCGGGGCAAGTACACTGCTTGTCCATGGAGCTGCGTCGTGCCATCGCGAAGGTGCGCCCCATTGATACCGCAGACCGCAGAGTTCAAGATTCCGCCCGCCGAGGCCACACAACCATTACATGCTATCAAAGGCGCTATGCAAGAAATCTGCTGGCAGCTACTTCCTGTGTAGGCAGCTGCTCGACGAAGAGTAATAAAGCGGCGGGAGCCTGAACAGCCGCACGCCATAATCGTGAGACTGCTGTTGCTCAGCTTCGCGGGCACAGCAGGTGCTCAGTCCGCTCTTCAGCACTGTTGGCACGCTGTGCCTGACCATGGAAGCTCGCCTGTCGCCACATGACTCCAGCAGGACGTGGAGCACGTACAGCTGCCACACTTTGGCACCTCACCTAGTATAACACAGCTGCAATGCAGTTGTCGTCAGCAGGTTGCGCTCGAGACTTGGGGAACTTCCTCCTCGCTTTCGTCAACCGTGTCACCGCGGCAAATAGCGCCACGCCAACACCATGGGGACGCACTGCGCGTTAGAAAACTGCACGCGGAGGCTGTCGTCGGAGGGTTGCAGCCGAGACTTGAGCAGCAGGCCCTGCAGGAAGTCGTTGTGCGTCACCAGCGCGATGCTCTCCTCCTTGCGGGCGCGCAGCAGCCCGCAGAGCGCCTCCGCCCTCGCCACCACGCCCTCCCAGGGCTCGCGCTCTGGCGTCCACTTGTCATCCGCCTCGCTCGCCAGGTCGCTGAAGTCCACCTTGGGGAAGTCTGCCGCCAGCTCTGCCTTGGTGCGGCGTCTGTCGCAGGGGTGGGTGCCGATGCGCTCGCGCAGCACGTCCAAACACACAGTGGGTGGCCCTGGCGGGAAGGCCAGCTCAGCTGTTTGAATGGTGCGGGACAGGCAGCTGACCAAGACGACGTCGACGAGTACACCCTCCAGCGATGGACGCAGCGCCTTTGCCTGCGCCTTGCCCAACTCCGTCAAACGCGAGTCTGCCCACGCCTCGTTTTTGTACTCGTTCGGGTTTCCTGATTTAAGCATGGCCTCGTTGTGCTGCCCTTGGGCGTGGCGAGTGACATGCAACACCTTATGCGGCACGGCAGCCTCTGCCACATCCGGCAGCCTGCTGAGGGGAAACACGGCGTACGCATAACCATCAGGCATCGGCCGAGCCTCCGCAAGTACCGCATCTACGGACGCAGCAGACATCGCGAATTCTCTTGCTCCTCCTGTCTTGTGACAGCTCTCCGATCCTATCCGGCAAGTGGGAGTGGTGTGAGTGACCCTGACTCCAGACACAGCCCCAGGAATCAGTTCAAGAACCCGTGTTCTTTCTATTTCAATTGTGCCTGTAAGCGAATTTGGGGGGATTTATTTGTGCGCAATTGGTCAACCAGCGTTGCCGCAGCACACTGCTCATCCGATCGTCACCGGATGCGCTTGTTCTGCCATTCATGCGTCGCTCGGCAGACGCGTGGATGAGGATTGCCCATCGATCGTCGAATTTGAGAACGAGACGCCGATCTCTTTCAAACTTTCTCTTGCTCAGCGTGGAGACACGCGAAAAGGTGGGCCCAGCGGCCCTCGAGCCCGCGTGGAAGACTGTGTTGACTGCACCCAGCGGGCGAAGAAGCAACTGCAAAGGGACGTTGGCGAGGTTCGACCCCTCCAACTGCAGTAGCTGTGCAGGATGGGGGACGATCCGTATGCATACGAGGCTGCCGCCGAGCAGGCGGCGCTGCATCGGATGATGCACCCGAAAATGCGGACATGGTTTGAGCAGCAGCCGGAGCTCGTGGAGAAGCACGGCAAATACCCCGCCTTCTGGCGAGACTTTGCGACGTGGGCGCCCTTCAAGGAGGTGCAGCGCGAGTACATGAGATGGGTGGACCGAAAGGAGCGAGGTGTCTTGGAGGAACCCCGCTCAGCAACGGTGGAAGTGCCGGCAGTCCCACAGCCCGCACCGTCAGCAGCAACTGACGCGCCGACGGCGCCGCCAAGCACACAAAGTGCGCCGCTCGGCGGGGAAATCGGTGCAGGAGCAGACGGCGGCCCGGCAGTAGGGCGCAAGAGGCGGCGCTGGGAGGCTGCCCCTGCGGTGTCGGAGGGCAGCGGCGCTGACGGTGCTGCCGGCGAGGGCGGCGGGGTGGCGGGCGCGGGAGGCGCTGCCGCGGCACCCGTGGACGATCGCGCGGCCCGCAAGCGCTCCAAGTGGTCAGAGCGGGAGGGCGGCAGCGCGTCGCTGGCGTCCCCTCCGCCGCCCATGTCCCTGCCCACGGCCCGCCTGCGCTCCCGCTTCGGCCAGCGCATCATGCCCGCGACCACCACGCTGCTGCCCGCGGGCGCCTCGCCCGTGCAGGAGATGCTCTTCGTGTACCGCGTGCGCATCGAGGAGGTGGCCGCGCGCCTGATGATGCTGCCCGTGGAGGTGAAGCAGAGCGAGGGCAACCCCGCCGCCTCGCCCTCCCCGCCGCCGCAGTACGACAGCAACGGCAAGCGCACCAACACGCGCGAGCAGCGCATGCGCGCGAAGCTGCTGGCGGCGCGCGACTCGCTGCTCGAGCGCGTGATGGACCTGAACCCCGCCCTCTGCGGCCCGGGCGGCCCGCGCTTCCTGCGGCGCCTGTACATCCCCTGGCGCGAGCACCCGCACTACAACTTCGCGGGGCTGATCATCGGTCCGCGCGGCAACACGCAGAAGCGCCTGGAGCGCGAGACCAACTGCCGCATCGCCGTGCGCGGGCGCGGCGCGGCGCAGGAGGGCAAGGCCACGCGCAACGCCGCCTCCGTGGCGGCGGGCGTGGGCTCGGCGAGCCTGGACGCGTCGGGGCGGCCGCGGCGCTCCGAGGCGGACGAGGAGGAGGAGATGCACGTGGCGGTGACGGGGGAGCGCCTGGCGGAGGTGGAGGCCGCCGCGGCGCTCATCGCTGACATGCTGGTGCCCGTGGACGACGACAGCGCGGACTGGAAGCGCCTGCAGCTGATGGAGCTGATGGCCTACAACGGCATGCTGGCCAAGATGGCGGAGCCCTGCCACGTGTGCGGCGAGGCGGGGCACAAGCAGTTCGAGTGCCCCAACCGCGACTCCGTGCTCAAGCGCGCCAACATCCGCTGTGCCCTGTGCGGCGACCCCTCCCACGTCACCGCAGACTGCAAGCTCGCGCGCGGCGGCGGCGGCGGCGGCAAGGGCGCCGCCGCGCCCGACGCCGCAGCGCTGGCGGAGGCGGGCCTGACTGCCGAGTATCTGTCCTTCATGGCGGACATGGGCGACGAGGGCGCGAAGGCCATCGTGGAGATGCAGGCCAAGGCGCAGGCGCGCAGCGGAGGGGGCGCAGGGGCTGCGACCGGCGCCTCTGCGGGAGCAGCGGTTTCCGGCGGGATGGGTGGCGGCGCCAGCGCGGCTGTCTACGCGCCTGTCGCCCCCAGCGCCGCAGCTGCCGCGCCCTCCGGGGGGCCGCCCCCGGGGTATGAGGTCGACCCCGACGCGCCCCCTGGCGACGTGGCGTACAGGCCGATCAGGGGCCACGGGGGCGCAGGGGGCGGGGGAGGAGCAGGAGGGGGAAGCGGGTACGGCGCTGGAGGGTACGGTGTTCCCAGCAGCGGACGGGCGGGCTTTTACGGACAGCAGCAGCACCAGCACATGCAGCAACAACACCCGCAGCAGCAGCAGCAGTACCAGTATGGGCGGCAGGTCGGCTATGCGGGCTCTGCCGCAGGGCCGTACGGTGTCGCTGCCGGCCCCAGCGGTCACGTGGCTGCAGGCGGCGTTTACGGCGGAGGCGGAGGCTACCCCGCTGGTCAGTATGGCGCGCCGATGGCGCCTGGCGGCTATGGCGGCGTGTACGGCCAGTATGGCGCTCCTCACGCCGCTGCAGCCCCTGCCTATGGGTACGGGGGCGGCTACGACGCAGCCGCCGCGTACAGCGCGGCCTACGGAGCGTACGCCGCCTACGGGGTGATGCCTGCCGCTCCCGCCTTCCCCGGGCCGATGGCGCCGATGCCCCCTGCGCCGATGCCTGCCGATGCAATGCCGCCGCTGCCGGGGGCGCCTATGCCGCCGCTGCCGGGGGCGCCTATGCCGCCGCTGCCGGGGGCGCCTATGCCGCCGCCCCCGCCCGCCCCGCCAGAACCCTCGATGTGAGCCGCGTGTGCCACGCTGCCTTGTCGCTGTTGGCGGTTGAAGTAACGGCGATACACGCGTCGTGGTACTCGGCTGTTGTTCTGCACCTGTCGCTTCTGCGCGGTGCTGCGGCGGATGCTGCGCTGTGCACTGCCGGCGTTATTGCCGGGTCGAGTTCCGATGTGTCGAGTTTGTTCGCAACATTTTAACCGCGTTCGTTCACTCGTGAGGCACACGTCGAATGATATGGACTGGAGTCGACTTCGGGTGTGCATATCCGCATGCATGGCACACCTCTGTGTGCTAGTTCATGCTCTGCGCATGCTGACTGTGCATGTGAAGTGACTCATCTTTCCTGGTCCCCGCAAGGGGCTCCGGTTAACATCTGCCATGTTGGTGGTGCGACGACGCGCAGTCAACTCCCTGTACCGGTACGTGGGTTGAGATGGTGGAAGCGTGCCGCTCATTCAAACATTTTCCAGCCCTTCACGACATGCATTCAGCCGGCTGGCATGCAGCAATCGAGTGGGCCCGCGAGCTCATCGCACAACAGCTGCGCAAAACACAGGCGCGCGTGAGCAGCAGCAGCACAGGGCCGCAACAACAGCAAACAGCACGAAATCAAGCACGGAGCGGCAGGCATCTGCGGCGTAGGAGCAGCCTTTCACGCGGGGGACAGTCGCACAGCACCGCAGCAGTCGCTTTTACGCGACAAAAAAAGCGGCGGCGTCCTAGAGCTCGTCGAACTCCAGCGTGTGCCCCGGGACAAAGGTGGGGGCGGCGGCAAGGTCACCGGCTCCGCTGCCGCTGCTGTCTGCGCCTCGCGACCCTGGCGGCTGCACCATCTGCGTGAGCCCGAGGCGGTCCGCGGGCCCGTAGAGCACGAACAGGTACGTGAGCCCGAAGACGAGGCCCACGATGCCGAAGGGCATCAGGTACTGCAGCAGCAGGCTGCGCAGCCAGGAGGGCAGCCGCTTCACCTTGCGCGCAGCGAGCGTGGGGCTCGTGAGGTCCAGCAGCGCCTCCTCGGCCTCCTCGCCTGCAGCGGGCTTGTACTCTTGCAGCTGGAACTCGTTCAGGGCGGTCACCCACGCGACAGCGTCGTACCGCTCGTCAGCGCCACCGTCCTTCGCGGCGTAAAAGTTTGGCACGTAACCGAAGGCGCTGAAGCGGAGCGCCTCCATGAACTCCGCAGATGACGCGTGGCCCGAAGGCGCGTAGAACACGGCCTGCAAACGTGGTGGAACTCCCGCAGGGAAGCGGCGGGTGAGGTGAGGGCGGCCACTGCGTCAGCTTCGCAATACGCGCACAACCAGGTACGCACCGCCCCGACTCGCTTTGACCCCATGGCGAGGTCACGGACTCCTGCATAGAGCAGCTCTCTGCCGACGCCCTGCTGGCGATGTGCTCGCTCGACAGCCAGCGCCTTGACGAACACGAGCTCGGTGTCGTCTTTGATGTTTTTCAAGAGCTCGTAGCTGAAGCGGCCGCTGGCAATCGCCTGGTGCAGGTTGATGGTGATCGTTACAATGGCCCCGATGACCTTCTTGTTCAGCTCCGCAACGATGCACGAGAAGCTACCGCTCTCCCCCGGATAGATCTTGTTGGCCACCGCATGCTCCAGCTTGGCTGCGAAATTGTCCTCCAGCTTGAAGCATAAGGCATGAGACAGCACAGTTACGATCGCAGGCACGTCTTTGGGCGCTGCCGGACGCACGTCCACCCGATCTGCGGCCGCGGACATCTCGTCAGCTCTTGAGCTCTGAGAGCTCCGCGGGCGTTCTTGGGGCACGCTTGGATTGCAGATCCAATAGAAGCCACAACGATCTGGCAAACTGCACACCAACCCTATTAGGTCGGAAAGCAGGTCCGACAGTGGGTTCTTCTGCACGGCTCATGCGTTCAAGAGCCCGATGACAACAGACAAAACTGTTGCGGGTATCGATATTACGCTCCCGCAACGTGTTCTGATCAAGAATCGAAGCAAGTGTACGGTAGCAGCGCGGTTGCAATTCAATGATGGCAGAGTGCAGCTGGCAAGCGAGTTGAACTTGCCAGTCAGATCCTGAGCTGACGATCCGAGTTGGTTGCATCGAGCGTCAGCCCAGAGCGCCTTCAAGCAGACGAGAGCGCGCGAGGGAGTGCAAGTCAGCCTGCTCCCTCACGCCTCCACCGCCTCCCCCTCCAGGTCTCGCAGCAGCTGCTTGCGCTCCGCCAGGGATGAGCCGAGGTCCTGCAGCTGCTGCCGGATGGCGGCGGCGCTGAAGGTCTCGCCGCCCTGCTCCTCGGCGCCCTCCGCAGCCCCCTCGCGGGACGCGAACCGGGTTTGCGCACCCGTCAGCGCCGCCGCCGCCCCGCCAGCGGCGGCAGCGGGGCTCGGCTGCGGCGTGGGCGAGGGCACGGGCAGCCCCAGCTGCACCTGCAGCGCCCGCTTGCGCGCCTCGTACTGCGCCAGCTTGGCGCGCAGCGCGTCCAGGTTGCCGGCAGCGCGCTTGGCGCGTGCCTCCGCGCGCGCCGCCGCCCCGTCCGCCGCCGCCAGCGCCCGCAGCGCCCTGTCGCGCTCCAGCCCGCGCCCGCGCGCCTCGTCCTGCAGGCGCTCCACCGCCGTGGACAGCGCCGCCACCGCCTCGCCCGCGTCGATCGCGTCCTGCTCGTGCGCCGCCACCTTGAGCTTGAGCTGCGCGACGGCGGCGGCGGCGTCGCGGCGCTGCCCGGTGAGCGCCGCGACGCCCTTGTCCGCCTCGCGCGCCTCCGCCTCCGCCGCGGCGAGCCCCGCGGACAGCCCGTCCACCGCACCGCCCAGCGACGCGGCGAGGCGCTGCAGCTGCGCGCGCTGGCGCAGCACGGTGGGCATGTCCCCCTGCACGCGCGCGATGCGCGCCACCGCGCCCTCGATCTCCTGCGTCAGCACCTCGCGCCGCCGCGCCAGGCCCGCGCGCTGCTGCGCCAGCTCGCCCACCTCGCGCTCCAGCGCGCCCTGCTGCGCGGACAGGCCCGCCTGCGCGTGCGCGAGGAAGTCCGCCTGCTGCGCCGCCAGCGCGCGCGCGGACGTCTGCGCCACGATGTCGCGCGCCACCGCGCGCCGGCGCCCGATCTTGTCGCCGATGCTGGCCTTGAGGGCGCGCACCGCCTCCACGCGCTCCTCGCCCGCCCGCGCGATGCCCGCCTCCACGTCCGCCTTGCCCGCCTCCACGCGCGCCGCCTCCGCCTCGCTCGCCGCCCCGCGCTCCCCCGCCGCCTTCTCGTGCGCCGCCAGCTGCTCGCCGCCGAAGCGCGCCTCCTCGATCTCGTCGCGCGCCGCGTCCAGCGCCTCGCTGCTGCGGTCGAACGCCTCCTTCATCGCCACCACGCGCTCGCGCAGCGCGTCGAAGCGCGCCTTCAGCTCCAGCGTCGCCTCCGCGGCCGCCAGCTTGTCCTCCGCCAGGTGGCTCGACCGCTCGCGCTGCTCGCCCAGCGCCTCCGTCGCCGCCTGCAGCGCGCCCTGCGCCGCCGCCTCGCCCGCCTCCGCCTCCTTGAGCGAGGCGGCGAGGGTGGCCACCTTGGCCTCCAGCGCCGCGACGGACACGGCGAGGGGGTTGGCGCTGGCGGCGGGCGAGGCGGGCGAGGCAGGCGCAGGCGACGCAGCGGGAGCAGCAGCGGGGGCGGGGTCTGCGGCGTCTGCGGCGTCCGCGGCCGCCAGCGCCTCCCGGAAGCGGGGCAGCAGCGCTGCTGCCGCTGCGGCGCCGCCCCCCTCCTCCAGGTGCGCCGCCAGCAGGTGCGCTGCCGTGGCGTCGTCCACGTGCCCGTGCTCGCCCGACAGTTCCGGCGCAGGGAGGGCGGCGGCGTCCCCGGAGGCGAGGTCCGCCACGGCGTCCTCCGGTGTCACGAGGGCGACGCCCGAGGCGTGGTAGCTGTGCGCGCTGCTGCCCGCCACGTGTGCGCCACCCTCGCCGCCCCCCGCGGCCAGCATGTCGCTGTCCAGGGCGCGGAAGCGGCTCAGGCCCGCGTAGCTGACGCGGCCGGCTGCGGCAGCGGCGCCCGCCTCCGCCTCCTTCGCGGCGTCGTCGCCCGCCACCAGCTCCGCGTCCAGGCCGCCCAGCGCCGCAACAGAGACGTCAGCGCCGCCGCCAGCGGCGCCCGCCTTGGCGCGCTCCGCCGCCTCCGCGCGCGCCCGCAGCGCGACCACCTCGCTGTTGAGGGCGTACAGGCGCGCCCGCACGCCCGCCGCCGCGTACAGCGCCTCGATGGTCGCGTTGTCGGCGGCTGCCCTGCGGGCCGCCAGCGGCGCGGTGCGGTTGACCGCCCCTCCCACGGCGGCGGCGAGGGCCGCCAGCTCCGCCTTGCGCGCCGCCTTGGCGTTGCGCAGCGCGGAGACGCGCGCCTGCAGCGCCGCCACGCGCTGCATCAGCAGCGTGCCCGTCTCCGTCAGCTCGCCCAGCTGCCGCCGCAGGTCCGCCACGACGCCCGTCAGCTCGGCGGCCCGCGAGGTGAGGCGCGCCTTCTCCGCGCCCGCCTCGTACAGGCGCAGCTCCAGGCCGCGGCGCTTGGAGGAGAGGTCGGCCACCTGCTGCTCCAGCTCGCGGGCGGCGGCGCGCGCAGAGTCTGCAGGGAGGTCGAGAGGGGGCGGGAGGAGGGGGAGGGAGGGA
>Ga0208629_100686_pt1 | contig 15516 bp, 1 predicted proteins | sample LakWasMet19_HOW5_2_FD_183865 | JGI IMG/M metagenome (GOLD analysis project Ga0208629, IMG submission 183865) | Freshwater sediment methanotrophic microbial communities from Lake Washington under simulated oxygen tension - Sediment Metagenome... | ecosystem: Environmental > Aquatic > Freshwater >...
TGACGCAACCTTCTTCTCGGCGGCGGACTTCTCGCGGTCGAGGCGCGCGACGGCGCGCTCCGTGGCCTTGGCGCGCACGGCCTCCTGGTCGAGCGACTTCTCCGCGACGGCCAGCTCCGCGCGCACGCGGTCAGACAGGGCCTTTTCCTCGTCAAGCTGCCGCAGGACGCGCTCTCGCTCGCGCGCCTCCGACTCCAGGCGCAGCTGCAGCTTGGACAGCGACGCGCGCTCCTTGGCGGCCTCCTCCGCCTTGACGCGCACCTCCTTCTCCGCCTTGGCCTTCTCCTCCTTCAGCAGCGCCACCTGCATGACCTGCTCCTGCAGGTCCGTCGCCAGCTTCGTCGCGTTCTGGTGCAGCTTCTGGAACTCGGCGAGCGACGCCGTCATCGTGTTCTTGTGCTGCGTCAGCTGTTTCTCGAGCGCCTCGTTCTTGCCCTCGCTGTCCGCGAGGGAGCGCTTCATCTTGTCCACGAGCTCCAGGCGCGCTGCGAGCTGATCTCGCAGGTGGGCAAGCTCAGCCTCCATGCCCGTCCGCTTCTTGGCGTCCCGCGCCTCCTCCGCCGCCTTGACGGCGATCTGGCGCTCCAGCTCCGTCACCTGGGCCTTCTTCTCCTTGTACTTCTCGCCCTTGACCGTCATGTCCCGCTCCATCTCGTCTGCGCGTCTGCGCTCTGACGCGATAATGTGCTCCGCCTCCCGCAGCTTCGCGGCGAGCGTGTCGCGCTGCGTCAGCAGGTCCTCCAGCGTCGTGTCCGCGCCCAGCAGCTGCTGCGTCTTCTGCAGCACGGACGACAGCTTGCCGTTGTCGTCCTGCAGGCGCTCGACTGCGGACTTTGCGGCCTCCTCGCGAGCGGTCGCAGCCTCGACCATACCCCACGCGCGCTCCACCTGCTTTTTAAGCTCGTCGATGGTGGAGCTGTCTTCCTCCGACAGCTTCAGCGCGGTAGCCACTTTAGTCGCTGCATAACGAATGGGCTTGCAGGGGAAAAGTGGGGCCATGACAGCGTCGCCGGGATCTAGCAGGCGGGCGCGCATGCTATGAAGCGCTGCTCTTCCGCACCATTTGCCACAATCTCGTTGTTGAGTTCCTTGACTTTTCGCACGAGCTTCTTCTCATTCTCGTGAGACTGCACATGCCAATGATCACGATACGCCGCAACTCGCGAGGCGTGACGGCAGCTTGCGCATTCTCTAACAGCCCGGTCTGCACCTGTGATTACGAATCACCTTCTTGAGAGCTCCTAGAATGCGTTCATATTCTCCCTTGAATTTCTCGAGGCTCTTGTCTCCTCCAAGTCCAGTGAGCACCTGCAGGGTGGGGCAAACTTGAGTCTGGGCTGCTCATTCGTCCTGCTACATGGGTGTGTCTCATAACGCAACCCTCATTGGCCAGGAACAGCCGAGCGTATGGCGCACCTCCTGGAACTCCGCCTCGAGATCCTCCAACCGCTCGTCAGCGCCAATGTCCATGGCTGAAGAGAACGGCAGGGGCTGCCCTGGCCCAACTGAGTCGAAAAATTCTCAACACGACGCGTGCAGTCTAAAACGCCACACAAGTGCAAAGAAAAGGTACGCAAAGACTCGTTTATCTTGTCATGTTACTGCAATTACTCCAAGTTGTCGAACACTACTGCAAAACGTTGAAGATGCAGACGGACGGAATAATAGCGCGAATGCACCGCATGAAGCAGGGGCGGCAGGCGATGACGACTCACAAGGTTTCAAGAGGGGGAGGTGTACTAGCATTGCCTGCAACTCTGGGTGAAACTTCCTTCCGTGCATTGACTCGCCTCCCGAGCATGGGGCGCTGTCTCCGCGGAACTGCGTTGACCGCTTGCGCACCGCCGGACAGCGGCTGCGGCTGACTGCCGACCAAGGCAGCTGGTGTGCTCCCTGTTTTGTCGTCTTGAAACTTGGAGACGACGGGGGAGATGTCGCAAATGGATACTGAGACTCGCCTGGAGGTTGGCGCTGCGATGCGACGCTGCGACCCACTCCTGTTCATGGAGGCGCTCCTGCCAATCGACGCCGACACAATGACCGCGGGTATGAAAGCCGCCAAGAAGGTCATGGGGTGTCAAATTTCCGTGGTTGACACCATTACTGCCCTCAACGGGAAGCTGCGCGCCTGGCTGCATAGCGATTCCGACGGCATCGTGACCCAGAGGCGCTATTTCGACCGCGCTGCCATCCTTGCGTCCTGGCGACAGAATGGTGGGGGAGCTGTTACGGCGCATCGCGTGTCGCACCGCGAGACTCTCCAGCTTGCGGATTCAGTGCCATTCATTGCTGCTGGCGTGCGCCTGCCGACTTGTCAACGCTCGGGTGTGCAGCTGCCAAGTATTCGACCAACTCTACGCACCTGGCGGCCGTTGTCCGTCGTGCTGACGGCGACTTGGGCGTGCTGGACGTGGACCAGACCGTCGAATTCATGCGCAACTTCGACAACGAGCTCCGGACACTGCAGACGCTGCAGGTGCGTCGGCGCCCGCTGAGAGGGCAGGCTCTGACCGCAGTGGCAGCGAGACCTGCAGCGACGGTGCCACGCTGCCGCGTGGCTGCAGCTGTGCTGTGCATCCGCCCCTGGGGCGCTGTCTGACGGCATCAGTGGGCGCGTGGACTGTCAGAACAGCTGTTCGCTCGTCCGTCAGTCGACTCGCACTCAATCGGCTCACTCTCCAGTACCCTTACCCACCCCCCGACCCCTCCCCTGCAGAAGTACATCCCCTCGCGCGGCGGCGACCGCTCCGTGTACCGCGTGGCGTACGCGAAGCCGTTCAAGGCGCCGCCGGAGATCGAGTCCATCGCGCGGCAGGCCGAGTACCTCTCCGCAGAGCGCGACCGCGAGCGCTCAGAGTACATGCCCGTCTCCTCCTTCAACGAGGCCGTTAACGCGGCGCTGCAGGTGTCCGTCTTCCGCGCGATAAAGCACGCGGAGTACCGCCTGCGCGTGCGGTTCATCAAGGCCGTGCTCGAGTTCATCGTGGACGACCGCGATGCGCCGCACCTGCTGTGGCCGAAGGAGCTGCTGGTCGTGGACGTCGCGGACCCGAGCGTGCAGCGCATGGGCAGCCTCGCGACGGCGCCGTCGCTGGGTGGCCTGGACGCGGGCGGCAGCGCCGGTGGGGCGGGCAGCGGCGGCGCGGAGTGGCTTCCGCCGTCTCTAGACATGGCTGCGGGATCGGGCGGGGACGCCATCGCAGCCGCGGCAGCGGGCATGGCGGCGGACATCTCCATGGCCGATGAATTTGCGAAGTTCAACGGCAACACGACGGGCTCCGGGGCAAGGGGCTACGTGCTGCTGGTCGACACGGACATGCCTGCCGCACTCACGGCGCTGCATGCGCTCGTGGCGCAGGGGTTTGCCGTCACGCTGGTGGACGACGGCCCGAAGGCCCTCGCGCTCACGCGCGCCCACGCGTTCGATTGCATGCTCATCGCCCGCGACCTGCCGACGCTGTCCGGGCTGGAGGTTAGCCGCATCCTGCGGCAGCGCGAGGTCACGATCGCGCGCAGCAAGGGCGTGGCGCCCGAGGCGGCCCGGCTGCCCATCATCGTCCTCACGTCACGCACCGCACCGGTGGACCTCCAGCTGTACCGCGAGGTCGGCATCAGCGGCTGCGTGTCCAAGCCGGTGTACCCAGAGGCCCTCGTCAAGACGGTGCTCGTCGCCGTGCCGACGTCGCAGCGCTCGGAGGCGGGCATGACGCTGCAGACGCCCGGGGCAGAGACGCACGGCGGTTTCGGGCCGGCGGGCGGTTTCGGGCCGGCGGGCGGGGACGCGACCGGCGGCCGGTACCCTACCGACGGCAGCGGCGGCGGCGGGATCGGCGACGGGGAGAACTACGCTGTGGGGGGCGGCGCCGAGGGGCTTCGCACGCTCGTGTTGCCCCACATCGACCCCGCGGGCCGCTTGCCCTCGGCCGGCTTGAGCCGCAGCGGCACGGGCCGCGCTGGCGGCGAGCGCGCGTACAGCCCACTGCGGGTCCCAGGCAGCAGCAGCGGCGGCGCTGCGGGCTCCATGGCGTCGCCGTATGCGCTGCCGCAGGCGCTGCCCATGTCGCCGCTGCAGAGCCCGGTGCGTGCGCGGCGGCCGTCCACCAGCCAGCAGCTGGCGCTGGCGGGCAGCGGCACGCGACGGACGGACGGTGGCTCGCCGCCCTCAGGGTACGGTGGGAGTGGGGCAGGCAGCGACAGCGGCGGTGGAGGGGACTACGGCAACTCCGTGGCCCTGACGCCGCACACCGGCAAGTCGCAGCCGCTGCGCCCCGTCACAGGGGGGCCACATGGGGGTCGCCTGGGCCAGGGGTCGGGGCTGCCCATCCACCCCCACGGAGGGGTCGCCAACACCGTCGGCCCGCCTGCCCCCACCATGCACCACGGCGGCGGCGGGCCGGGCGCTGCGGGGGCAGGCAGCGGCAAGATGATCGATGCCGGCAACGACGTCACGCTCGGCACATACCGCTTTGACGCGGAGACGGAGGTGCCCTACTGCGTCATGGGCCGCAGGCGGCCAGGGACGTCGTTCTTCCACCTCGTGGTCGTGCACGACTTCTTCGACACGTGGGAGCGCTACCAGGTGTTCTTCCGGCGCATGACCAACAACCTGCCGGGCCTGCGCGTGCTGCTCTTCAACGTGCCGGGTCAGGCCTTCACCACCTTCCGCAAGGACGCGGTGCTGAACAACGAGTACCTCGCGGGGTTTCTGCAGGCGCTGCTCATCCACACGGGGCCCGCGGGGAATCGGGCGTTCGACCTGGACGACGGGGAGGCGCCCTTCTTCCTGGTGGGCTACGGCAACGGCGCGTCCGTCTCCCTCGCCTTCGCGGCCCGCTACGCGGACGTGTATCCGCACCTGCGCGGCCTCGTGCTCGTGAACGGCTTCTGCACGCCCGACGCGCACCTCGCGGGCGTGCTCCACGACTGCATCAACGTCTTCTCCTGCACGCCACCCACGCGCCCGGACCTGCCCGTCTACTTCTACGCGCGCTTCCTGTTCAGCGCGCCGTACCTTGAGAAGGTGGGCGCCCCGCTGGCGCTCAACATGTACACGGCGATCGCAAACCCGATCACCCTGGAGGGCCGCATGGCGCTCGCGCAGGGCGCGCTGAACCACGTGAACGTGTACGGGGACCTCGGCAAGATGGAGATGCCCATCGTGTGCGTCGCCGCCGGCCGCGACTCTTTCGTCAAGGCGACGCACGCCGTGGCGCTGGCTCGCATGCGCGGTGGCGAGGCGCGCAGCATCCGGCGCACGCTGTACTCCAAGCGCATGGCGGCCGTCATCTCGCTGCCGTGCGGGCACGAGGTGTGGCAGGAGGCCAAGAACACGATGACGAACCTGTTCGTGCAGCTCGTGACGGGGTACCACGAGAAGAACGACGTCGCCTTCGTGCCCATGGAGGAGTCTGAGATTGCGCTCCTCTCCGCTGACGCCGACCCCGTCTCCGCCTCGAAGGCCGCGGGCGCGCTGTCCAAGGCGAAGGTCGGCGCCGCGTCCGGTGCGGTGGCGAAGCTGAAGCACATGGTGGGGGAGACGACCAAGGGCGGCGGCCTGCTGCTGGAGGACCGATTCCTGGAGCACGTCGTCACGAGCATGCGCAATCCGTCCATCCTGCGCATGTACCCTGACGACCCCGCCGCCGCGCTCGCCGCTAACACGTACGCGGAGCCGACGGCCGCCGGCCGCACGCCCGCAGGGTCCATCCCGCTCGTGCCTGCGGGCGCCGTGGCGGCGATGCAGCCGCGCGGGCGCTCCAACCCGAGCCAGGCGCGGACAGACGTGTTGAACACCATGGTGCCCGACCTGCGCTTCGGCTCCGGGGCGATGACGGCGCTGCCTGACGGCTCCTCCGGCGGCGGCGGCTACGGCGGCGGCGCTGGGGCTGGCGGCACCCGGCGCGGCGGCGAGCACTTTGCGGCGGACGGCAGCGTGCTGACGCCGGCGCAGATGGCGGCGGATGAGGCCCGCCGCGCCCTGCCGCCGCTGCGGCGGATGGATGCGGAGGAGGGGCGCGCGGTCGCGGGGCGGCTGGGGCGTCTGGGACTCGGCAGCGCTGCCGGCGCAGGCAAGGTTGGCTCCATTCTGCGCGTGGCGCGCAACGCGCGCACGGGCGCCAAGGCGGGCGCGGGCGGCGGCGGCGCGCCCAGCTCGGCGGCGGACATGCCGGAGGTGCAGGAGTACATGCGGTGGCGCGTGATCCGCAACCGGCGGCGCCTGCAGCGCATCGAGGCGTGCTGCGTCGTCATCCAGCGCGCCTGGCGCTCCTACCTCGCGCGCACGGCCGTGCGCCGCATCGTGGAGCACCGCGCCGCGCTGGACGTGCAGCGCTTCTGGCGCGGCGTGATGGGGCGCGCGTACGCGACGGAGGTGCGCCGCATCGTCTTCGCCGCGCGCCACATCCAGCGCGTCTTCCGCGGGCACCGCGTGCGGCTGGTCGCGCGGCGCATGCGTGTGGAACGCACCGCTGCCGTGGACATCCAGCGCACGTGGAAGGGGCACGCGGTGCGCAAGTTCGTGCGCGCGCTGCGCCTGCGCTTCCGCGCCGCCGCGATCAAGGTCCAGGCGTGCTGGCGCCGCTTCCTGGCGCTGAAGGAGCTTGTGCGCCGCCGCATCGAGCGCCTCGCCGCCGTGACCATCCAGCGCGTCGCGCGCGGCTTCCTCGCGCGCAAAAAGGCCGCCCGCGAGCGCGAGCGCTTCCTGTTCTCCAAGAGCCAGGCGCAGGGCATCGAGTTCGGGCGCCAGCTGCTGATGGAGCACAAGCTGCGCGCCACGCGCCTGCAGTCCGAGGTGTCGATGCTCACGCGCGAGAAGGTGACGACGGAGGAGCAGATCCAGGCCGTGCTCGCGGAGATCGCCTCCTTCGAGCAGGGCGTGCGCCAGCTGGAGCGCGACATGCTGCAGCTGAGCCGCGCAGACGCGGAGATCGCGGTGGCGATCGACGAGGAGGCGAAGGCGGAGCTGCGCGAGAACAAGCTGCGCCTGGACCGTGAGTTCTCGAGCATGCTGGCCAAGATCGCGGACCGGCGCGAGCAGCTGAACGGGCTGGAGGCGAAGCTGCAGTCGCTGGACCGCGCGCGCGGCTCCAAGCGCGAGGAGCTGCGCGACCTGGAGCGCAAGCTCGTCATCCTGCTGGAGCAGCAGCAGAGCGAGCTGCAGGCGATCCGGCGGCGCCAGGAGGTGCGGCGCGAGCACCTGGTGGAGGACGCAGTGGAGGCGGTCGCAAAGGTCATGACGGGCGCCAGCGTGCCCGCGCTCACCAACGGGCGCGGGGTCGGCGGTGGCGGTGGAGGGGTCGGCGGCCTGCTCGCGCTCGCAGACAGCCCGGTGGGCAAGCTGTATGGGGTCGACCCTCTCACCAACGCGATTGTCTCTCACCCCGGAGCCGGCGGCGGCGGGCAGCTCGCTCTCATGAATGGGACTGCGGGCAGCGGCGGCGGAGGGACCGTCAACTTTGACGACCTGCCCCACGCGGGCCCTAACCGCATGTCCACTGCCCTGATGCCCGGGGGGCCCGGCGGCGCCCTGGTGCCTGGCGGTGGCAGCGGGGGCGGCGGCTACGGCGGCCCGACGCCGCAGCAGCGCGCCGAGGCTGCGGCGCTCATGACGAGCACCGAGACGATGATGAAGTTTGGCTTCATGGCCATGAGCATGACGTACTTCAGCTCCCTCAACATGGTGCGCGCCATGAAGCACGTGGGCGCCGCCAACACCATCACGGCAGGCAACCCCATGCTCAACATGATCGCGCAGATGGGCGGCGCGGGCATGGCGGGCGGCAACCCGGCGATGGCAGCCATGCTGGCGTCAGGCGCAGGCGCGGGGGGTGGCGGCGGTGGCGGCGCCGTCTCTGTCACCGGGTTCGGCGGGCAGGACCTGTCGGGGGCGGGCGCTCCAGGCAGGGCGTACCGGCCGCCGCTCAAGCCCGGGCAGCTGCCAGGGCAGGACACGGTGGACGTGCGGCTGTGGACGGTTTCGGACGTGTGCGGCTGGCTGGAGACGCTGATGCTGGGCCAGTACAAGGACGCCTTCGCCGACGCCGCGGTGGACGGCCCCTTCCTGCTGGAGCTCACAGAGGACGACCTGCTGAACACGCTGGGCGTGGAGCACCCGCTGCACCGCAAGAAGATCGTGGCGTCCATCCTGCGCCTGCGCCGCGACCAGGACGCGTCGCTCGCCAAGGAGGCTGCGGAGCACTCCGCGGCCGTAGCAACCTCACTCGTGCAAGCGGGCGTGGGGATCGGGGGCGCCGCGCCGGGGTCGCCGCTGCACGCGAGCATCGCGGGCGCGGGCGGCCCAGGCAGCCCCCTGATGGGTGCGCTTGGCATGCAAGCCTCCGTCCTCGGCTCCCCGATGCCGGGGTCGCCTATGCTGGGCGGCAGCCCAGTCATGCGCATGGCGTCCATCGCAGGGCTGGGGTCCCCACTGGCAGGCGGCGTCAGCGAGATGGCCATGGTGGAGGCGGCGCAGGCGCGCGCACAGACGATGGGCGGCGTGTCCTCTCTCGCGGCGCTGGAGGCGGGGCGCGCGGAGGCGGCTGCAGCGGACCGCGCGAAAGTCAAGGATGCGGGCCTGCTGAAGCTGGAGGATCTGATGTCCTGGGTGCGGCACAACAAGGGGAAGCAGGTGGCGGAGGCGCTCACGCCGCTCCCCGACGGGCGGTTTAAGGTGGACCTCGTCAAGAACGCGTTCGTGCCCTCCTTTGGCACCGAGTACGTGTCCTCGCTGGACGGCCTCGCCTTCCACGTGAACAAGACGGATGAGCACGGCAACACGCTGCTGGTGGTGGCGGCGCAGAACAACCGGCTCAAGATGGTGCAGCTGCTCGTGCGCAAGGGGGCCAACCCCGACCACCAGAACGCGCAGGGCAACACGGCGATGCACTTTGCGATGGCGTACAAGTTCCACGACCTCGCCGCCTGGCTCGTGGACCCTGAGAAGGGCGCCGCCAGCGACGAGGTTCACAACCAGCACGGCCTGGACCCGTACGAGGGGCTGGAGCCGTGAGGCGCTGCAGCCGTGATGTGCACAGCCAGCTCGGCCGTGAGGTGCTGCAGCTGTGAGGTGTTGCAGCTGCGAGGCCCGCGAGCTCGTCTGCGGCGTGACCAGTGCCGTGAGGCGGGGGCGGCTTGTGGGAGGAGGTGCGGGTGGCGAGCGGCTGCGCGGCCACTGCGCTGCCTACTGGCATTCTCGCGGGCCCTGGCCTTTTCCCTCGCTGGTGCGGGGGTCACAATTTCGTCCAGTTTTGCTGCGGCTGCGATCCAGTGGGCTGCGTCACTCTGAGGCCTGTAATGTAGCAGGGGGGCGGATGACGACTTCAAAGAGGGCTGACAACATGGCGGCTCTTTGCGCCGCTGACGCTGCATTGTCTGCAAGGCTGCAACTCCTCCGGAATGCGAATGCGGTGCTACGGAGGCTGCAGCGTGACTGGAAAACGGGCGCTATAGCGCTCGAGGCCGCTGTACATGTGCTGCCGCCGCTTCAATCATCGCCATGACGAGGTACTGGGCAGAGTTTGTGGGTGCAAGTCGCTCATCAACCGTCACATGAATTCAGGGTCGAGCTAGGTATGGTCGAAAGCGCCAACCCTGACCGCCAACTCGATTTGCGCACTTCAGCTGGACGAGACGGCCATTCGATAGTATAGAATGCATAAAGCTCGAGCGGCTGCACTGAAAAGCGCGGGACGACGGGCACCAGGCTGCGGCTAGACGTCGACGTCCACAACGGGCCTCTCCAGTGATGGCTTCTGGGGTGAGCAGCTGGATGGTCTCTCGATGCGCGCACGCTACCAGGAGTGGTGCGCCGCAATTCGTCCGTATGCCCGGCCTGTTTCGCTTGGATCGTCTGCAGCTCGTCGCTCCGTGCGGTGGGCCAGATGGGTGCGACAGCATGGTTCCTGGTATGCTGGATGCTGGCGATGGCATCGGCCACCACGCCGTGATTCGCCGTGATTCGCGGATCATGGGCACTCTACGGAGTTAATGAAGAATCGTAATGTAGGTTGTGGCAGAAACTGCGTACCACGAGCGGACTGGACAGATATCTTCTTCTGACGCGATTGCGCTATCACCTTGAGATGGAGCAAGAATTCTGTAGACTACATGTGCACCCACCACTGCACAAAGGTTCTGGCGCGTTGGACCTCCGGCGACTTGCCGGAAGCAGAAGCGTCGCTCACGACCTTGTTTCCGAGTTGGCTTTCCGTTGTGGGTCGTCCGGCTCGAATGAGTGGGCTTACAGCGAGCGCGTGGCGGACGGCGACCGACGCTCGTGGTCGTACCTACTATTACAACAAGGTCACGAAGGAGACTGCATGGCGACTGCCTGACGGCGTGGAGGTGTCCGTGAAAGCTCCAGGGCCGGCGACTGCGACTCCCGAACGCACCTCCGCTGAGGCCCCGGCGACCAATTCCGTTTCTATCAACGAAGAAGTTCCGATCGAGACGAGTGCGAGCACGCTCCCTGTCACCGCCAGCCCAGTAAAGTCTAGCGGCTCTGCCACCAACCGCTGGAAGAAGGTTGTGGACCCTCGCACCAATCGGCCATACTGGTACCATAGAGACACGAAAGAAACCACGTGGAAAGAGCCGCCAGAATGCCGAGCTGCTTCTGTCGCTGCCTCAGCCCCGCCTGTGCCGGCGATGGTCCCAGAACCATCCGTGCCCGTGGCCCAACCGTCGCCCAGAGCCGCTGACCGCCTCGCAACTGGTGATGGAGGGGCAACGCGGGCAGACGGCGACGCCAAGAGCCACGCAGAAAGCGATCTTCATTCCACCCGCTCTACTGGGCTTGCGGTAGAGGGGGGTCGGAGCACTTCCGCGCCGAGGACACCGGCAGCGGCTCCTGTAGCAAACCCAGCTGCCGTGCCTCGCAGGAACCCGTGGAAACGTGTGGTGGACGGCCGGACGGGAAAGCCGTATTGGTACCACCGCACCACAAAAGAGACCACCTGGGTTATGCCGACAGAATGGTTGGAGTTCACTCAACGCGAGCAGGCCGTTGCAGCATCTGCAGCTGCGCCTGCGGGCGGTGCTCGGGTGCCGAGCCAGCTGCCGTCAGATAGCGCTGACGCAGCGGCAAGCCGTACCAACGAAGATCGAGGACTCCAACGCGCAACAGATGACGCGGACGCTGGCCGCAACCTCGACTCCGCTGCGGCTGGGGGCCGGGCTGCGAGTGCGCATCCGGCCGCTATCGACGCCGCAGAATGGAGCGACGCCGCTGCTGAGCGAGCCACGCCGGCGTCAGATCTTGGCTTGGCGACGGCGCCCAGCTCCGCTCGATTACGAGCATCTACCGACGGATTGCCACCGCCCGACCGTGGTGCCTCTGCGAAAGTGTCAGACGCTGACAGCCCTCGTGCTCGCGATGTTGCCTTCGCGGTCGAGACAGCTGACGCGTCCCCATCACGGGCAGAGCATGCCGCGGCTGCAGACGCTGACAGCGACACGGCCGCGTCGGAGCAACACTCCCAGCACCAGCGTCAGGAGGAGGGCACCTCGACGGCCTCCTCTGACGCTGCAGCGCAAGCCGACAGCTCGGGGCAGCGCCGGGGTCGTCGCAGGAGCAGCGTGGTGAGCACCGGCAGTCAAGACAGCGCTGGCACCGGCTCGGGTGGCGGGCGGCGGCGAGTGCTGTTGACCGCTGGCCCCGGCGGCCGCCGCGGCAGCGCTGGAGGCATTGCCGGTGCTGGCGGCCGCAGCGGGTCTGTGGGGTCAGCCTTCAGTGAGGGCGCGCATGGGGAGCTGCGGCACCGCGGCCGCAACGTCATGATGACCGCGATGGAGCTGCCGGACGTGGGGGCGCTGCCCCCGACGCACCCGTCGCGGGCTGCGATGCGGCGGCGCCGCGGCTCCAACGACCGCGGACGCGTGGCTGTGGGGGAGGGCGGGCATCAGCGGGAGGGCCACGCAGATGGCGACAGCGCCGCTCTTTCGGCGGAACCTGAGACGCAGCAAGGTGAGACCGCGCCTGCAGAGCTTCGGCCAGGTGAAACGGGCAGCGAGGCTGCACATGCGGCGGGGACGGAGCTCGCACCGACTGCTGTCGAAGCGACACAGCCGCCTGCGAGCACTGATGCGTCGACCTCACTGGCCCCTGCTGAAGTCGCCGCTGCCGCACCAGCGGCATCCCGCCTCGCCGAGGTCGCTGAATCTTTCTCTGCGGCAGCGGTTCCAGCTGACGCAGGTGCCGGTGCAATCGAAGCCTCCACGCATGCGACGCAGCAGCGCTCCGCATCTCGCTCTCGGTCGCCGCGCGACCGCAGCCAAGGGGCGCGCGATGGCCGGGGTGCGGATGCCATGCACGCTGCCTTCTCGCTCGTGGATCGGGCGCTGGGTGGGGCTGGTAGCGTTGCAGGGCCGGGGGCTACCGTGCCCGTGGCAGGGCATGAGGACCAGCGCAGTGCAGGGTCGCATCCAGCTGCTGCGGGCGTGCAGGCAGGTGCAAGCACAGGTGCCGCATCTGCCGAGCAAGCTACTCCGGTTGTCGCTGAAGGGGCCGGTGCCCCAGCGATTGCTGGAGGTGAGCTGGTCGGTCGTGCCCCACAGGACGCGATGACTTCCGCGACTGCCCTTCCGCTCCGCAGTACTGAGGCGGTATTGAAGGAACAGCAGCCCACCGCTGCGCTCGCGGGGCCACCCGCAGCTCCGACCTCCGTCTCCGCCCCTGCGGCACGCGTGTCTCCCACAGCTGCCTCTGGCTACGCGGCAGCGCTCTTTGGTGGCGCCTCTGCGTTGCCGCCCCCACCACCTGTTGGTGTCGATGGCGCCGCAGCGTCTCCGGCCCAGGGAAGCCCCAGTCGGCAAGGCCTCAGCGGCCTCGCTCTGCTGCGCCAGCTGGCGTCAGCGCCCGACGCTGCTCCGGCGCCGTCAACGGGGACCGCTCACACTCTGCCAGCGGGCACCGGCAGCGATGAGAGGCCTGCACAGCCGCTGCCAGGATTCGCACCCTTGCTTGCCGTGCCATCGGCGTCCATGTCCTCCGCGCGGGCGATGCAGCTGTTTCCGGGTACGCACGACTCCGCGAGTGCTACCCACGCCTCGTTCGCTGCAGAGGCTGCAGGGGCTTCCGAGCGCCGGATTGCGGTTGGCCTGGACGCCCCAGCGGCCGCTGCGGGCAACCAGGCTGCGCCCGCTGCGCAGCTTGCCGGGGCGCCTGCTGGGCATTCCCCCAAGCTGGGCCTGTCTGCACTTCTGCATCTGCATCCCTCGCCGGCGGAGCAGCAAGCCGCCTCCGTGTGGCAGGAGCGTCCCACCACTGCTCTGGAGGGGCATCTTCAGCCTCCGCCCCAGCATCCGTACGGCCTCACTGCGGGGGTTGCGCCGCAGGCGCAGAGCGCGCATATGCTCGCGGCCCATAGTCACAGCTACAGCTACGGCAGCGGCGCCATCGGTCACAGCTACAGCGATCGCCACGCTGACGCTGCCTCGGGGCATGCTGCAATGCCCGACCAGCCGTCAGCGCTCGTGCGAGACATGTCTTTCGCGCAGCAGCCCGCTGCCTCGAAGCGCCCCAACCTCGCGGCGTTGCTTGAGCAGCACGACACTGACGCTGCCGCACACCGCGGGCAGCGGCGGAGGCACAGCCAACTCGCGCAGCGTAGGGCGTCTGGGCTGGCGCTCGGCCCTGCGTCGCCAGAGCGGCTTCCACCGACTCACGTCCGCGCGGGTATTCTGCCGCTGGAGCTCGGAGCTGGAGCGGGCCTCAGCCCGGTCTCCGCTGCACTGCAGCTGTCAGGAACGCTCGACAAACGCAATCGCCACGGCGTGCGGCGCGGCGCGTGGCAGCGACGGTTTTTCCTCTCGCACCGCTGGCTGCTGCTCTATTACGGCTCCGACACCGACGCCGCCGAGACGCCACTGGGCTCCATCGACCTGCGCCGGCTCACGGAGCTACGCACTGGCGGCGATATGGCTGCCACGCACCGTGCTGCACTCGCTGCCGCTGCAGCGCTGCGCGGCGATGCAGCCGCAGGGCACATCGCCGGCGGAGTGTCGATGGAGGGCTCTGGGTCAGTCGCCTCGGATGGCGGCACCGGCAGTACTGAGCCGAATGCAGGCGACAGCGACCGAGCCGCCCGGGGTGGCAAGAAGGCGAAATTGCGGCTGAATACTGCAGCCATGCGAGGCCGGCCTACTGGGGCATCGGGGCTGAGCCGCAGCTATACTGCAGACGGTTCAAGCTCGCCCGGCCTGATCTCTCGGCTCCCCTCCGGCGCCGGCGGAAGCGTCAGCGCGGGGCCGAGCGAGCCGGCCAGCCGCACAACCAGCCCAGGCTCCACTGCGTCTGCGGCCGGCGGGTCACCGTACGGCCCGAATGTCGGCGCTGCTGCGCTGCGACAGCTGCAGCTGCAGGGTGGCACGGGGCCTGCGGGCAGCGCCATGTCGCCTGAATCTTCTCGCACCCCGTCGCCTGCCGGCTCTCGCAGAGCGCGGGGGTGGCGCTGGCCAGGCAGTGGCGGCGGCAGCGGTGGGGGCAGTGCCTCTGCGCGTGAGCACGGGCACGGGGAAGCTGCCGCTGCCAGCGGATCACTATCTGCCCGCCCCGCCGGCGGCGGAGGCGGCGCGGGGTGGCGAAACTGGCTGGGCGGACTCGTCTCCCCAGGCGGCAGCGCCATCGGGCGGAGCGTGTCAGCTCGCGCTGCTGGCTCCACCTCACCCGCGTCCCTGGCTGCTGCGGCTGCAGCCGGCGTGCCGGCGTCGGAGCTGGGCTGCCTGCTGGAGCTGGAGGGCGAGGCAGAAATCGGCACTGTGCTGCTGCGCGCCCCCTCGCCCGCTGACGCGGAGTACTGGCACGCAGGGCTGCTGTCCATCTGCCGGCAGTTCGGCTGCGCAGCGATGCCTGGAAGCACGCTCCACGGGCTGCTTCACGCACGCGAGCCGCCGGCTGCTGCGGCTGCGTCCGAGGTGCACATCGGCGCCTCGCAGCCTGATTCGCAGGCGCACGGCGCTGCAGAGAGCTTCCCCGTTGGCCAGCCTGGTGCCTTCCGCGCGGCGACGCCGCCGCCGCGGCAGCAGCGCCGCGACTCCACCTCTGGGGCCTCCGTCGCTGTGGTGGTTGCTGGGTCTGGCACCGCGCGCCGCCGCAGCCTGGACGATGTGGCTGCAGCCGCTGCCATCCAGGTCGCCGCTGCTGCCGCCGCCGCCGCTGGGGCCAGCTCGGATGCGAGGCGATCGGGCTCGCCGCGTGGCGGACGGCGCTCCCCAAAGCCCGCTGGCGACGGCGGGTACGGCGACGCGTCTGACGCGGCTGCGGCATCTGCGCAGGCGTCTGCCGTTCTCGGCTACGAGCGACAGAGCACCGCAGCAGCAAGCGCGTTCGCAGCTGCGCTAGGGCGCCGCAACTCGCCCGGCGGCCCGACGGGTGCGCAAGACCGCGCCGCAGCAGGGGAGTCTGCACCTCCCAGCGGGCGCGCCTCCCCCCGCAATTCTCCCCGCAGCAGCGGACGGGCCTTGAGCCCTGGATTTGGCACCTCCGCCGCTGCGTCCGCCTCGCTGCGAGCGCTGCAGGCC
>Ga0208629_100687_pt1 | contig 15508 bp, 9 predicted proteins | sample LakWasMet19_HOW5_2_FD_183865 | JGI IMG/M metagenome (GOLD analysis project Ga0208629, IMG submission 183865) | Freshwater sediment methanotrophic microbial communities from Lake Washington under simulated oxygen tension - Sediment Metagenome... | ecosystem: Environmental > Aquatic > Freshwater >...
CTGAGGGTGTTGAGGAGATCGAAAAGGCGGCCTTCTTGTTGCCCCGTGTCGCTGATCCGGCTGCGTATGCGTACCACCGGTTCAACGTTTACAAGGGCGACGGCGATCACGAGCACAAGATGCATTTTGCAAAGGGTACCACGACCCTGGCTTTTAAGTTTAAGGGCGGTGTCGTCGTTTCAGTGGACAGCAGATCGACACAGGGGCCGTACATCGGTGCGTTCTGGACCTGGCAGCGGCCGCCGCGGACTCTGCGTCGTTGGGTGTTGTCATCGCAGGCCTGCGAATCCAGCTGGGTCGCTGCTGCGGGTATCGGGGGCAGTGTGTTGCGTGTGCTGCATCATACGGCAGAGGCAGAGTGGCGCGACAATACATCCCTGCGGCAAGGAGCAGCGCCTGGCTGTCGCTCCCTCGGCGTTCAGTGCCCGTGCGCCAGCTCTTCCGCTCTCCCCATTGCCGCACTCGCTTAACCCCGCCATGTCACACCCGTCCAAGGTCTGTTCATCCTTCGGACCCTCCGAGCGCCGCCTTTGCACCGCTTGCTTGCCCTGCAGCCTCCGGCAGCGTGAAGAAGATCATTGAAATCAACCCCTACCTGCTCGGGACAATGGCGGGCGGCGCCGCGGACTGCGCCTTCTGGGAGCGCAACCTGGGCATGCAGTGCCGGCTGTACGAGCTGCGCAACAAGGAGCGCATCTCGGTGCGTCCGCAGCGCGGCTGCTCTGCTGGCGGCGCGTGAGGGCCCATTGTCGAACTTTCTGAAAACAACAGCTGCCCTTGTAGCTGAGAGCGCCCCGTGCCCCGGCTTCCCCCCCGTGGTTTTCTACTCACGCCTCACACGCCTGCCGACGCCTCAAACTCACATGCCCGCTTGCAGGTCGCCGCCGCCTCCAAGCTGCTGGCCAACACTCTCTATGGGTACAAGGGGTACGGCCTGTCCGTCGGCACCATGATCACGGGGTGGGACAAGGCGGGGCCGCAGCTGTACTACGTGGACAACGACGGCACGCGCCTGCAGGCGAAGGAGGAGATGCCCTACTTCAGCGTGGGCAGCGGTAGCACGTACGCGTACGGCATCCTGGACGCGGGCTACCGCTGGGACCTCACGGACGAGGAGGCGATCGAACTCGGCCAGCGCGCGATCTACCACGCGACGCACCGCGACGCGATGTCGGGCGGCATCAACAACCTGTACCTCGTCAAGCCCGACGGCTGGAAGAAGATCTGGAGCGGGGACGTGAACATCCTGCACGACCGCTACGTGGCAGAGGGCACGACGGCGGCGATGATGCCGCCGGTGTCGATGCAGCGCGCGGGCACTGCGGCGCCCAGCCCGGCGCCCGCTGCGAGCGGCGCCGGTGCGGCCATTGCGGGTGGCGTCGGGGCGGGTGCGGGCGGAGCGGCTCCCGGCGCCGGCTCGGCGTGAGCGGCAGCGTCTAGATCTGCAGAGCTGCCGTGGGGGCGCGGGGCCCCGTTGTTGCGGCAGCGTTAACTTAAGCTACACCGCGTGAGAGCTTCCTTCGGGACATCGTGCGATGCGAAATATTTGCAGCCTTCCTGCAGGTGGGTTCGCTGCGCACGTCGCACCATTCCGATTTCGGTTGCGAGAAACCGGACTGAGGTTGATGTCGCATCGAATATGCTCGTCCCTGGCTTGCGTCGTGTCTTCAGACAACGCAAAGCTTGAGGTATAAAGTCCGGGTGCTGTACACGTGTGGTGCACCAGCTCGCCACAATGTAATCAGTGCATGAATGCAGTCGACACGGGCAAGCTTGAGTCAGAACCGAGTTTCGAGCTCGAGCAGCTGCGATGCACAACGTTGGCTAGCGCTGCAGTTTACGTAAGCTGCGCGCGGTTCTCTTCAAAACGCATTCACAAGTTGACAGCACATGCAGAGCATTCGGTAACGCCGGCAGCAACGAGCTCCAGCTCCAGCACGACGTGATGAGCGCTAGCGCGGGCACACCCGCCTGGAGTTCTGCCTGTCGATCGCGACATGTCCGGACGTCCCTCGCCCTCATCTCGCAGGAGCGTCTGCCGTGGGCCGCCGCGCGCACTGCACGCGCGATGGTCGCGGGTCGAGCGAGGCAGGGTCGCTGTGTACGCGCATGCCCGTTGCGCTTTCCTGGATTCCCGGGTCACCGGTAGCGGTGTGCGTTAATACGCAGCCGCACGCAAGCGGTGCTCAATCCGGCTTCATGCCCGGCGCCAGGCCGCTGCCAGCGCCCCCGTCGCGCAGCTCTGCTCCCGCCACCGCAGGCGCAGCGCTTGGGGCGGTCGCCCCCGTCACAGCCGCCCCGCCTGCACCAGCGCTCACGCCTGCGCCGGCCGCAGCCGCCCCGCCTGCTCCAGCCGCAGCCCCCTCCGCTGCCTCCACCGCCGCGACGTCGGCGTCAATGGCGGCGAACTGGCGGTCCCACGCCGTGTTGTACAGGAAGGGGCGCAGGTCGTACCGGTTGTCGTCGGGGCTGTAACTCTCCGCGTGGTAGCTGGGGGTAAGCGTCGTCATCTTGTGCCGATTGCGCGAGTAGAAGACGAAGAAGCGCTTGACCTTCTCGGCCACTGCACGTGCCGGCAGGTGCTCCCACTCGCTGCGCAGCTTGGCGTACATTGTGACGGGCCCACAGCGAGCGTTCTTGCGCAGGCGGCCGAACCATCCGAGCTCCTCATAGGACATTCCCATGTCCACCTCGTCCAGCTGCATGACGGGCTTGCCCGTGGAGGGGTCGACGACCACGGGCTGCAGCTCCGCGGTGGGCGGTGCAGCGACGACGTCGGCGAGGACAGGGTAGCCGTACGCCTCAGCTGCGTACAGCAGGAAGCGCTTCAGGTCGCCCTTTGCGATGGCCCCGATGGGGTTGATGTCAGCGCTGGAACAGTCGTACTTGGTCATGTACCCGCGGAGCGCCTCGTCCACGTTCGCGCTGCCCAGCACTAGCAAATACCCGCTCGCAGCCGGGGAGGCGGGCTTGCCGTCGAGACACGCGCGCGCCCACGGCAGCAGCTGCGCGAGAAAGTATGCAAGCACCATACGCAGGCGCGCTTGCACGTTCTGCAGGGCCACGTCCTGCGTGTGCGAGCCGCCGTGCGCCTTGAAGCGCGGCGCGAGGGTCGCGCCGACGAGCGTGACGAACACCGTCACCACCGCGGCGACCATCGCGTCAATCACAGCGTGGAGGTGGTACGCGCCGACCTGCGCCGCCACGGTCGCAGCGCGTGCCCTCGTCTCCTCAGTGCTGTTGGTCGTGCCCATGTAAGTTGTGTGCAGGATGCGGCTTGCCACCTCTTGCGGCGATGCGGGCATGTAGTCCGGTCCTTGCCGCACGATGCGCCGCAGGTCGGACAGGACGGACGCGTTGCCCGCGGCCACCTCCCTGTGCACGAGCGTGCACATCACACCCACGATGGCGCTCGTGGCAGCGGAGTCAGCGCCTCCCGAGAGGGGCAGGAAGTACCCGCTGGCGCCGCTGCGGCGCAGGAAGTCCCAGAGCCAGCACGCCGGGCCCAGGGCAATCTCCTCCTCGGCGGTCAAGTACTTCACGGGCCGCACGCGCGAGGGGGCGTGCCTGCGAGCCCCGCCCGGCGGCGTCAGTTTCACGTCCGCCAGGAGCCGCTGCCACTCCGTGGCGGCCTTCGCTTCAGCGCCAGCAGCAGCAGCGTCGTGCGCCGATGACGTCTCGACGGCAGATCCGGCGCCGCCCGCGCCAGCGTCGGGGACGACCCCTGCGGCTGCAAGCGCGCCCGTCCCGCCCACCACAGCGCCTGACAGCGCCAGCACGCCGCCGCAGCCGAGCTCGCCCGCCGCGGCGCCCGTGGCGGGCTTCAGGGTCCCGTGCGGAGGCGTCACCATCGCCATGGGCACAGCGACGCGCGGGAGGGGCGGCTGCGCAGACGCCTGCATGTTGCGCGAGGCAGTCGCGGCGCGCATGGAGCGCACGTCGTTGAGATCGACCGTCGCCGTCACGACCTCCACGTCCCGCAGCGAGAACTGGTCACCCTGCCCCACGCACTCCCCGTTCACGAGCACCAGGGCGCAGCCGTCGTAATACAGGCGCCCGCCGTCGCAGCCCTGCTGGTTGGAGTACAGGTACACGCCGCCGCCGCGCGTGGTGGCGCCGCGCATCAGGTCTACACGCGTGTGCAGCTTGCGCAGCTGGTGGTGGCTGCCGCTGCCGTTGCCGATGATGTCGACGCCGTCGAGGGCAAGCGCGATGTTGGGCGACAGCGGCGTGAACAGCTCCTCGCACGTCTCGGCGGACACGCTCGCGTCCGCGGCGGCGAGCACGGCGATGCCAAACACGGTGTCCGCCTGACCCGTCAGCATGCTGATGGCCGGCGCGGTGAAATCCATGGCCCACGGCGTGAACCAGCGCGACTCGCGGTAGTTGCCGTCGTCCGCCAGGAACAGCTTGGGCCGGATGAGCAGGATGCGGCGGTCGAGGCAGAACACGCGGCAGTTGTAGCGCACGCCCCGGTGCAGAACCGGCATTCCGATGTCGCACAGTATGCCGTCCGTCGTGTCATCGCTCAAAATGGTAGCAAGGCTCTCCCAGCAGTGCATGAACGTGTCAATCTCCAGAAAATGGTCCTCGCAGCCGTATCCGCACACCTCCAGCTCTGGACCGAGGCGGTATTTGGCGCCCGCGCGTTTCGCGACATGAATGGACGCCTTGATTCGCGCCAGATTCCCATCGAAATCCAGAGACCACTGGTCCAGGTTGCATGTCGCAACCGTCACCAGAGCCTGCGACATGGCGGAGATGGGCCCGCACGGGAGGAATTCACACCTCGATCAACAGAGCTTCCTGAGCGATTCTTGCCCGCTCGGCCGAGTCTCGGGCGGCGCGTGTCAAGATCGTGGATGGAAATGGTAAATTGAGTAGCAAGCAACATCACACCATGGCCGTCAGGTGCTGCAGGCACTGCAGGGCAGTTCTGGAGTGCGAAACTGTTGCGAATAAAAAGTGTGGCAGATCGACAGATCGATCGGCAGTTTGAACTGCAGTCTCCCCAGCAACGCACAGCAGTGGAGCGTGCATGTCGGGTGCACACGACGCTAGTTCGGCATCTACGTGCATTATCCGCAAAGATGCAGTCCGTCTGCCTGCGACTCGGCGCCCGGCTCTCCGGTGTGGCAGCCTCCGCGAGCTGCTGCGCTCCTGTGGCGGCTCGCCTCGTCTTGCATGGCGCTCGAGCCGCGGTCGCAGTGGCTGCTCCTTCTGCTAGCGCCTCCACTGCGAGCGTTCGACCAATAGACGAAAGCCTGCTCGGGAAGTTCCGATTGCGGAAGACCGGCAAGTGGAGCGATGTGGCCCCGTACATCTCTGAAATCAACTTTGCTTTTGACCCCGCCCTGTCAGGAACGACTGGCTGCAAGTGAGTTCAAATGGCCACGCGGGAGGGGGCAACGGACGTGTTCGCCTCCTCATTCACGAGAGCACGCCCCACCTGCTGCCAATTTGCAGGGAGCTGTGGAGACAAAGCCGTGGCAACTCGGTGAGTCTCCGACGCTGTCTGGCGGGATAGATTTCGGCGCCCGGTGCAACGTGTGATCGTGGCGCTTGCTTGAGCGCGCTGGCAGCGTCGGCGCGCAAGGATGAGGATGAACCCGGGTTCTCGTCCCCCCTTTCTCTGTGTGGCTGGCTTGCAGATTCGCGCGCAGTACCCGAAGTACACGGTGGGCCTGGACGTGAACGAAAACGGGCTGCCCGCCACCCTGAAGGTGAAGTACGCTGACGGCAAGGCGATCGCGATCGAGGCGCAGGGCAAGGGCGTGCCTGAGCTCATTGACGCGCTGCTGGCGCCGACGGAGGCCATGCGAGAGAAGGAGGACGCGGTGGAGATGGACAAGAACTGAGCGCACTGCAGCTGCGTTGCCGCAGGGACAGCGGTGCCGCATGATGCCGCGGAGACCTTCTCCTCCTGGACGCTGGGCGCTGCTGCCGCGCAAAGCTGCTGACCTACAGCTGGTGCCGCCCTCCGACCCTCCAATCTCTGGTAGGACGGCCACGTCACCTCGGCCGCTGTTGCTGTGGTGCTGCCTTTCTATGGACGCTGCAATCCTGCCTCTGGTGATTGTCCGATGGGACCGTCCCGGCCATCCGCCAGCCCGTCCTGGACTCCTGGTTTCATCGATTGAACAATGACAGGTGTCCTTGGCACGCGCACCGCCGCCGCATAGCTCGTTCGCGCCTCGTGCTCCCGCTGTCATACGAGTGGAGTGGGGCAGAATCGAAAGCACTGCTCGGATCCGGAGGGTTTCATTGGTCTGGTGCATGAATTCTTCAATCGACGATTGTCGCCATCGTTTCGAGCGATTGAATGAGGTTTCGAGAATTCTGTTGCAGGCCAGGCCTGCACAGGGCGATTTTCCTCCTGGTACTCCAGTCGCGGACTTGCATTCGTGTACCGCGAGGTGGTGCCGTGCGCCCGCACTGTGCGGAGACGTCGAGTGTCGAGCATCGCACTTTCGCCACGATGGATTCCTTCCGCTCGCTCTTGTCACACCTGGGCGTCGGAGCTACCTCCGGCGCTGGCGCCACACCGAGTGCCCCAAAACGTGAGGCGGGGTTGCCCCCGAAAGCGATCATTTTTAGCAAAGATGCTGCCGGCTCGAGGGTGGAGCTCGGACGTGGCGCCTTCGGCAAGACCTACGCCGCCACGGTGTACGGGCAAGAGGTGGCCGTCAAGCAGCTCACGCTAGCCGAATTCTCCACTGCCGACGCGCGCGTCTTCTGGAATGAGGTGCAGCTGCAGACGAGCCTGCAGCACCCGCACATCCTGCGCATCGTTGGCGTTAGCATCGATGCCTCTGACGCGCACCGCCCCTTTGTTTGCATGATCATGCCGCGCATGGTGCGCAACCTTGCGGCGGCGCTGCACGGCAGCGAGAGCGGGGAGGGCGGCCTTGACACGGCGGCAGGTGCGGCGGGCGCCGCGTCGACTGCGCCGGCGACGGCCCGCGACGCACACGCCCTGCCGCCGCTGGAGCAGCGCATCTCCTGGATGCTGCAGATCGCGCTGGGCCTGCAGTACATGCACGGGCGCGCCACCCCCATCGTGCACGCAGACATTAAGCCCGGTAACGTGCTTCTGGACGCTGAGAATCGGGTGAAGCTCGCCGATTTTGGGGAGAGCAAGGCGCGGGAGCGGGCCGCCGGCAGGAGCGGCCTCAGCGTCACCTTCGCGCCCACGACGCTGCGGCACGAGCGCGGTACTCTGCAGTACATGGCTCCAGAGCTCATCCAGCTGGACCCACGGGTGCCGCCAGCGGGGGCTCTCAGCACGGCGTCCGACGTCTACTCGCTGGGCATCATGCTGTGGCAGGTCGCGACGGGCCGGCAGCCGTATGAGGACCTGTCCCCTGCGATTGACCTGCGCTACCACGTGCACAGCGGGCAGCGCCCGCCGGTGGCAGGGCCGGACGCTCTGCCGCCCGGCCTGCCCGCCGATTTCGGGGATTTTCTGAGCGCCCTGTGGCACCCAGTCGCATCAGAACGCCTCACCGCGCCGCAGGTCGTGTTGTACCTGGCAGCTGCGTTTCCGGCGGCCGCCCGCCGGCTGGCGCCGACGCTGCCGGACGCAAGGGAGCTGCCGCTGCCGGCCGAGTTTCTGCTGTTTCACGCTGGCGAGCGGGTGCAGTGGCGCGCTGCGTCTGGGGATGCGCGCGTTCTTATTGGGCTGCTGGAGCGTTACGGCGGCGAGGACGCCCGGATTGCGGCGCTGTGCTGCGGTGCCCTGCTGCACGCCGGCGCTGCCGCAGTGGCTGCGTTGACTGCAGCACACGTGTCCCTGCTGTGGGGCCTACTAGATCGTGTGGCTTTCCGCAGTGCGGGCGCCGTTGTAGCACTGGCGTGCGTCAGTGCGCGCACGCAGTTGTCCGGTGACCAGTTGCGTGCGTTGATGGCGCTGCCTCGCATCGAGCTCCTGGTGTCGCTCCTGTCGCTGCATGCAGGGGACCCTCCTATCGCTGTCGCGGTCTCAGCCCTCCTTGCCAAGGTCGCTGTGCTGACAGACAGCCCTTGGCCGCCCGCTGCCGCCCTGGCGGCATGCTGCGCTGCGATGAAGGCGGCGCCTGCAGACCTCGCCTGCGCTGCGGCACTGTGTGTTGCAGCGGAGGCGCTCGTGAACCGGCTGGCTGCAGCAGCGGGGGATGCCGTTGACCTGACAACGTCAGCGCTCCTGCCGCTCGTGTTGATCTGGCGCGCCCACGCGGGCTGCGACGGAGAGACGCAGGGCGTCATGTCGCGGGCTGTCGCCACCCTTGCGGCTGTGTGGGCAGCGCGCACTGCCACCGAAGCGGAGGACGCTGCGAGAGTCTCGGCGCTGCGTGCGCTGGCCGCTGAAGCCGGCCTCGCAGTGCTGCAACACCATGCCGGCAACCAGCGGGTGGTGCTGTGTGCGTATCGTGCGCTTGAGAGCTTTTGCAGCGGACCAGCTGCAGACGGGGGGAGCCTTCTGACGCTCCCCGCTGACGCAACTGCAGTCTTGCTGACCCCCCTGAGTGGCGATCCCTCCTCTGAGGTCTGGTACGCTGCCACTTGCGCCATTTACTCGCTCGCGCAGCGCGCGGGTCCACAGGCGCTGAAGCCCGAGCCGGTGTTGCAGTCAATGGCCAATGTTTTACTGACGAGGCAGGGGTTGGCAGCAAGCTGTGAGCTCGAGCGGGCACAACTGGTTGCGGCGCTGCGGCTTGCGAGTGCTGTGGGCTGTGGGCGTCGCTCATTTGTTGCGAGCGGGGCAGCAAAGGCGCTGGCAGTGCTGTGGTTTCGCCATCTGAGCTGCGGGGACGTGTGCCAGCAGGCCGCCAGATGCGTGAGTGACTTGTACGCGGCAGATGCGAGCGCAGATGTTACGACCGCGCTTGAAGCAGACGCGACACTCAAGAGCACATTCGCAGGCCACGCTGCAGCTGCCCTGGATATGCATGCTGCGTCTGCCGCGGTCGCTGCGGCGCTGAGCGAAACACTGGGACTGCTGGCCGATAGCGCTGCCATTCGCACAATCGCGGGCGGCGATCAATTCCGAACTCTGATCGCTACGCTTGCGAGCATGCCACTGGCAGACGAGCGCGACGCCGCTGCAGCCAAGCACATCGGGGGGCTGTTGCTGGCCGTTGCGCGCTCCGGAGCGGAGGCGGAGGCGGCGCTGCTGCGAGCACTTGCGCTAGCGCCCGCCAGCCCTACGACACAGGCGCTCGCTGATGCTGTGGTGGCGAGTATGGGCGAGGCTGAGCTGGTGCGGGTAGCGGAGCAGCTGCTGTCGCTGTCAGGAGGGGACACTGCGGCCAGCCGAAGCTCGTTCAGCCGCGCGACCAGCGCCGGCTGCCTTGACCGCAGTGTGACGGCGGCCACCACCAGCGATGGCAGCACGCCACATGCGAGCGCATCAGCCGCAGCCGCAAGCTCTCCACCCGACGTGTCGTCGCTGCACCTGGCGGTGTGCTGGGCCCTGCAGTGCGCCCGATCCTCTCGGCCCTCCTATTTCACGATGGCATTCGCCAAGCCTGCGGTTTGGCGCCTACTGCAGGCGTCGCTGGGATCTGACAGTCCGTTGCTCGTTGCCGCCGCGGCCCGTGCCCTGCAGTGTCTGACTCTCTATCAACGCCGACGGACGCCGGAGGAGGATGCAGTGCCAATTGAGGATGTCGCAGTGGCAGCGCTGCGCCGACACGGCTCTGATGCCAGTGCTGCCGCTGCTTGCACCGCCGCTATCGCGAATCTGTGTCTGTGCCCCACTGGGTGTGCCCAGTTGCTGGCTGCTGGTGCGCTCGATGCAGTCGCGCTGGCAGCGGAGCAGCACTGCAGCGACCCGGGCTTCGCGGATGCAGCGTGCTGCGTCATCGCGAACGCGTCTCTTCAGCCTGGCAACGACAGTAGCGCTGTTCTGACCGCCGGGAGAGCGCCCGCGCTCCTGCTGTCTCTTGTGTCTGTGAATGCCGGTCACGCGGGCGTGGCGGCGACGGGGCTACAGGCGCTGCGAAGCGTCGCTGCGCTGCAGAGCGCAAGAGAAGCGGTCGCGGCCTGTGCGGACCTGGCGTGCATCGGCGACCTTCTGCGCCGCCACGTGAACGACTCCCGAGTGGCGAGCGCCGCCTGCGCTGCCATCCAGCTTCTGGCTGAGCATGCTGGCTGTCGTGCGTGCCTCGCGCTGGTGGCAATCGCGCCGCTTGCGGCTCTCATTCGCAGTCGCTCGGTGTCTGCACCGCACCTGGCGGATGCGGCGCAGGCAACCATCTGCAGCCTCGTAGGGGGAGTGCTCGCCGTCCCACCGCCACCACCAACAACAATAGCAGCAGCCCCGACAGCAGCGTCGTCTGTTGCACCCGCCGGTGCGGGTGTTGGGCCCTCGTTTGGCGCTGTTGGCGCTCCTGGCAGCGGCAGCAGCGATGGCGCGGTCGATCCACGCACGCCCGCTGCTGTGCCCTGCTGCTCCGGGCTGTCGCAGCGCGAGCGCGCTGGTCTGCCCGCCGGCAGCGTCGCTGCTTTCAGCCTGTTCCCACCAGCGGTGCCGGCGAGTGCAGCCACAGCGGCCCTGCGGCCTCAGGGGAGGACCGCGGCTCTCAGCAGTGTCACAGGCGCAAGCCTCACCCCAGCCTTCGCCGCACCGGCATGCAGCCCGGCCCTCCCTGTGATTCCCCCACTCCCGGCACGGAGCCAGCCCACGTGGTTCGGCGGCGACCCCTCCGCTGCCAAGAACCCGCGCCGCACCCTTAAGCTCGTGTTGTCAGGGGACGCAGGGGTCGGCAAGACGCCGCTGCTGCACCGCCTGCGCACAGGCGAGTTTTATGCGGCGGGAGGATCGACGTGCAGCTATGAGAGCAGTACGCTGTGCGTGAGCCTAGAGGGCGAGCCTGCCCGGGACTCTGGTCGTGACACCGGCCGGGAGGGCGCGCGAGAAACCGTTCGCTTGGCGATCTGGGACACCGCAGGGGTGGATGGTGCGGCGGCCGCGCTGCTCAGGGCGCCATATGAGCAGGCGGCGGGCTGCCTGCTGTGCTTTGACGTGACCGAACGGTCCAGCTTCGTGGCGCTGGAGCGACGCCTGCTGCGGCTGCAGGAGTGGTCTGGCCCGCACGTGCCAGCGGTGGTTGCAGGCCTTAAGACCGACCGCGCAGCGTCGCGCAAGGTGCCGCCGGAGGAGGCACGGGCGTGGGCTGCTGAGAGGGGCCTGCCCTATGTAGAGGCGTCAAGCTTCAGCGGGGAGGGCGTGTGGGAGGTGCTGTGGACGCTAGTGCACGTGGCTAACGCCGCCGCGAGGGGTCGAGAGAGCACCCGAATCCAACCTGCTGCTGCCGCTGCCGCTGCCATCGCGGCAACGCTCGGTGCTGCCGCCAGCGCTGGGGAGGACGGCAGGGCCGCTGCGGCTGCGCTGTCCGCACAGTTCGGAGCCGCCGCGAGCGCCGTGGCAGGGCGGAAGGCGACTGCCACTGCAGCTGCGATAACGGCTCTCGAGGGGGGCAAGGGCTCCGCCGCGTCTGCCGCCTCAGCTGCGGCCGCTGCCGTGACCGGCTTCCTGGGGGCCGTGACGAGCGCTCGAAGCGGCACAGGGGGCAACGGTGGCAAGCTCGGGTCAGGGGCCACTGGCGACGGTGGCAAGCTCGGGTCAGGGGCCACTGGCGACGGTGGCAAGCTCGGGTCAGGGGCCACTGGCGACGGTGGCAAGCTCGGGTCAGGGGCCGGTGCTTCGGCTGGTGCCGTAGCCCCGGCCTCTGCGAGAGCGGATGCTGGCACCGCTGCCGAGGTTGCAGTTGGTGCGAGCGCTGCTGCTCCCAGTCTCGAGGTTACTCCTGGGCTGTCGCCGCATTAAGGAGTGTCACGCCGTCCGTCATCGGGAGCGGCTTGTGTCTCGAATCACCCCGAGGCTTGTGTGTCGGCCAGGCAGCATCTTGCGAGCGAGGCGGTGCGCCGTGGTAGGTGGGGCGCCGTGATAGCATGGAGTTCGCGCCGGCACGGCCGTGAATGCACATGCAAGCGAAGCAGGGGAATTGCTCGATCGGGCTTGCGTTGTATTGAGCGCTGTGTGGAGGCCTGAAACTCTTTGGTGGCAGGGACCGCGCTGAACGCTGTACTAGAAGCGCTGCGATCGTACCGGTATGGTGCGAGGGATGCCCCTGCAGGGTCTTGCCCACACCTTCAATTGTGCGGGCCCACTCAAGCTTGCCGCGACGTCGCACGTGCACGGTGCCCGGATTCATCGATATTGATCGACCACAACGAGCCTCTAAGGTTGCGCACGCGCGTGCGCAGTCGCACTGGCAGCCGGTGGGCACACCTGCAGCTGGGCCTTTGGAGTCGAACTCAGCCGCGGTGTATGCACATGCATTTGCCACTGGCATGGCATGGCGTACCGTCGGGCCACGCCGTCAACCCGTTGACAGGGTATCGATTGTTGGCGTGCGCATCCATCGAGCATGGTCAGCGCGAATCCGCTTTCCACTTTCGAATTCGCGAGTTCGGCTCCGAGTCATTTCCGATGGCTTGAACGTTAACATAAGGCCGTCGGTTGAAAAACCCGCTTGCAATTGCGTTGCCCACTACCAGGAAGTCGACGCCCTTATTCAATGAAGTTCACAGTGAGGATGCACCGCAACATTGAAGATAATGGAGCGTCGATGTGTGAAAATTGCTAGGCATCCAGTTCAAATGGTGACCGCCCAGCAAGAGACTACTGCCTGTTGGTTGTGACCGCTGTTTTCATAAGGAGGCACCCCACGCTTGAACACGTGACAATCATGGCAGCCGCCAGCGGCACACTGTACCGGGTCACTGAAGTCGTGCCTTCGCGGGCAGCAGTGAAGGAGGTGACAGCGGCGCTACATGCGGTGCGGGTGTGAACTTCACGACGGAGCGACCTGGCGCTGAGCGAGCTGGCGCCAGATGTGCCCCCGGGCCGCCATACCATCGCGTCGCTGCTGCATATGCACTGCAACTTTCTCGCAGCAGCTGCATCACCAGCAGGGTCGGCGTGCCACCCCTGGGTGCGCACGAGTGTCGAGGGCGTCGCTTTGTCTGCCTCCTGCGGGGGCGCCCCTCGGTTCGCTCAATAAGGTCGGTGACGTACAGACGGGCCTCACTCCCGCCACGACATCGCTCCCGCGTCGTAGTGTGCCTGGCATACCTTGTTATTGTGGCACGCACAGCGCGCTCCGGCAAGCCACAAGGAAGTCTGGACGAAACCGGTTGCCTTCAGCTCCGCTGCGGTGAAGTTCGCCGCCTTTAACTCAGCAGCGGTAAAGCCCACCGCTTTCAGCTCAGCTGCGGTGGGAAAGCCCACTGCCTTCACCTCCGCTGCGGTGAAGCCCGCCTCCTTCAACACTGCTGCAGTTGCAAAGCCCACTGCCTTCACCTCCCGCGCGGAGAAGCCCGCCGCCTTCAACTCAGCAGCTGTGGCAAACCCCACGGCTTTCAGCTCAGCTGCGGTGAAGCCCGCTGCCTTCAGGTCCACTGCGGCGAAGCCCGCTGTCTTAAGCGCTGCTGCGGCGGGAAAGCCCGCTGCCTTTACCTCCGCTGCGGTGAAGCCCGCTACCTTCAGATCCACTGCGTTGTCAAAGCCCACCGCCTTCACCTCCCCCGCGGCATAGCCGGCTGCCTTCAGCTCTGCTGCGGTGACAAAGCCCACTGCCTTGACCTCTGCTGCGGTGAAGCCCGCTTTCTTCAGGTCCACTGCGGAGACGCCGGCAGCCTTCAGGTCTGCTGCACTGAAGCCCACTGCCTTCAGCGCCGTTGTGGCAAAGCCCGCTTTCTTCAGGTCCACTGCGTTGCCAAAGCCCACGGACTTGACCTCTGCTGCGGTGAAGCCCGCTTCCTTCAGGCCCGCTGCTGAGACGCCAGCAGCCTTCAGGTCTGCTGCAGTGAAGCCCACTGCCTTCAGCGCCGCTGCGGCAAAGCCAGCTGCCTTCAGCACCGCTGCGGTGAAGCCCGCGGTCTTCAGGTCCGCTGGGGTGAAGCCCGCTGTCTTCAACTCTGCGGCGGTAAAGCTGACTACCTTCAGCTCCTCTGCGGTGAAGCCGGCAGCCTTCAGCTCCGCCGCGGTGAAGCCCGCTGTCTTCAGCTTCGACGCAGTGAAGGCCGCTGCCTTCACCTCCGCTGCGGTAAACCCCGCTGTCTTCAACACTGCTGCTGTGCGAAAGCCCCCTACTCTCAGCTCCGCTGCGGTGAAGCCGGCTGCCTTCAGCTCCGTTGCGGTGAAACCTCCCGCCCTCAGCTCCGCTATCGCGAATCCCACTGCTTTCATCTCCGCTGCGGCCAAGCCAGCTGTCCTCAGCTCTGCTGCGGTGAAGCCCCCCGCCTTCAGCTCCACTGCGGTGACGCCCGCTGCCTTCAAATCCACAGCGGTGAGGCCAGCTGCTTTCATCTCTGCGACGCTGAAGCCCGCTGCACTCATCTCAGCTGCGCTATACCTGCCGCGCAGAGTTGCAGCGGACACCCCTGTCATGCGAGCGACAAAGGCGGAGCGCATCAGCGCCGCAAAGGGACCCCCCAGTACGTTCTCCAGCATGGCAGCGGCGCGTGTTTCGCTCTGTGCCAGCCGCTTCGCAGCGCGCTCCTCGCTCTTTTCCTGACTCTTGGCGGCGCATTCCTCGAACTTTGCCTGCCGCTGCGCGGCGCGCTCCTCGCTCTCGCGGATGAGCGCTGCCGTATGCGCTTGGCTTTCCGCAAACTGCTTGGTAACGCGCTCCTCGCTCTCGCGGATGAGAGCAGCAATCGACTCTTTAAGGCGCTCTTCGTTGTCACGGATGAGTTCCGCGGTGCGCTGCTCAGCTGCGGCATGCTTCAGGGCAGTCGCCTCCTCCAGCACCCGCAGATCGGCAAAATCCTCCAGCAGCACGGAGAGCGCCGGATCCGTTACCTTGCCCGTCACCAGCGAGCGTGCGGCACGGTCTAGGGGCTCATAACCCGGCGCCAGCGCGCGCAGTTCGCACGCTGCACGCGCAGAGGCAGCCTTATGAACGGCCACGGTCTCCTCTGCCAGGGCTTCTGCAAGATCCTTCCGCTGGGCGCTTCGCTTCGCGAACGTCCCAATGTACGCCGCAGCTTCCGTCAAGAAGCTGATCGGTTCGTCGAAGGTGCCCTTGTGCTCCGCCCGCTGGATCAGGGCGTTGATCTCGTCCTCGGTTTTCTCATGTGCCCCGCGGAAGGTTCGAAGGTACCAGAGCACAATTTCCCGGCGGGCCGCTGTCATCTCGTTGTCAAGTCCTGCAATTTGCAACTGGAGGGTGCGCGCTTGCTCGCGAGTTGAGGCCGGTGTGCTGCCAAGCCTTGCGACCGCCATCGCAACCTTCTCCGATGGAACGTTCGATGTCACGACTGGCGACATTTGGGATTTCAGGTTTGCGATTCCGATGAAGGTGGTGTTGAAAGGTGCTCTGCATGCATGAGTTTAGTATTGTGTCTTGCCGTTGACAAATAGCCTGGGTGATCGGCGCAGCGAGCAGACTTGAATGGTAATGCGTCTCTGAACGACTCGTCGGACAGACGCCGGCGGTCTCCGAACTGCAAAATGAGC
>Ga0208629_100689_pt1 | contig 15498 bp, 12 predicted proteins | sample LakWasMet19_HOW5_2_FD_183865 | JGI IMG/M metagenome (GOLD analysis project Ga0208629, IMG submission 183865) | Freshwater sediment methanotrophic microbial communities from Lake Washington under simulated oxygen tension - Sediment Metagenome... | ecosystem: Environmental > Aquatic > Freshwater >...
TGCGCCTACGCCTACGCGGCTCATGTGGCTGGCCCCCTTGCCCAGCATCGCCCCGCTCACGCCGCCGCCGCCGCCCACCTCGCTGAAGGAGGGGAGGCACGCGACGCCGCGGGCGCGCTGGCGCTCCCGCAGCGCAGCCATGTGTCGCGCGAGGCGCTCAGACAGACGCAGCACCTGGGCGGGCGTCGGGGGCGGCTGGTCGGCGCTGCAAGGGGAAGGAAGGCGGAGGCACGGACAGCAGGAGGAGGAAGAGTGAGGGACAGCGAAATGAGCGCAGACGGTGGCGCAATCATATCGTGGAACGTGTCGGGACCGCAAGAGGAGGGGACAGACGAATGACGGCGACACACACACAATTACGGCGACGCGAAACGTCAGTGGGAGCCCCGAGAGCATGCTGGGAAGGCAAAACGCTGCCCAAACGCCCACATCCCGCCATTGCAGCCGCGCAGCGCGCGACGACTCACGTTTGCACGCAGACGTAGAAATCGGGTGGCCCCGGCGCCGACGGCTTGAAGCTGGTAATGCCGTCGCGCGCATACGCGTCGTACACCGGCTGCACGTCCGGCTCCACTGACGTGACCCAGCGGCTGGCGCTGCCAGAGGCGCGGGCGGCGGCAGCGCCTCCCCTGCTGCTGCTGTTACTGCTGCTACACGTTGATGTGTGTCCGCAGTGCGCACAGCTGCCGCGCACGCCGGCCGCGCCGCCGCCGAGGTTGTTGTTGCTATCAGAGCACGACGGCATCCGAGCACACGACGCGCACGCGTCTGCAGAGGAGCTGTTCGACAAAGGGGCAGCAGCTGCGCCACCGCCTACTACTGCTGCGGGCGTGGCTGGAGCAGCGAGCCACCGCTCCTGTCCCGCCGCATGCAGCAGCACGGGTGCAGGGGTGAGCGGCGCTTCCGGCGCCGGCGATGCATCGTCCGCTGCGTCACTTGCGGTTGCGGCTGCGGTTGCGGGAGCAGTCCCTGCAGTAACTTCTGCAGCGACACCCGTCGCAGCAGCAGCTGCAGCCGTGGGAAGCAACGGATCTGCAGCCTGTGCCTGTGGCCTGTGCCGTAGCGCCACAAGACCGGTGCTGCGCAGGTGCAGGTAAACGAGGTACTCTGGCAGACGCACGTGCTGCAGCAGGAAGGCGTAGGCGGAGGGCAGGGGCAGGTGCCCGTCCTTGCCCGCTGCAGCGGCGGCGGTCGATGCAACAGGACCAGAGCTGTCAGTGGCGACATCGCCGCTGGCGGATGAACCCGCGGCCTGTGGCACCCTCTGGTCCCGAGCGCTCTCCGAGATCGCTGCTCCCCGCATCTCAGCTTCCTCCTCCTCGTCGTAGCTGTCTTCCTCCTCGTCTTCCCCTCCTGCCATGTCCTCGCCGACGTCATCGTCTCCGACCCCACCGACCCCGCTGCCGTCAGCACCAGCATCCTCATCCTCGTCCATCTGTCGCTCCAGGCGCTCCATCAAGTCATCGTTGTTTTTCCACTTCGGTGGGGCGCCCGCTGATCTAGCAGCGGGCGCTACCACGGTGGCTGCCGCCCCGTGAGACGCGTCGTCAACCGCCATTGTCGTTGCAGTCGAACCCCCACCGCCACTGGTGGTTGCAGCCGCAGCCGGACTACGAGAGGACTCGGCGCCGCTGCTCTGGACCGCAGCGGCGGTCAAAGCCGCCACTCGCGACATGCCGGGTCGTAGATCTGCCCCCGTTTCCGGGTGCCACGAGAGCAGCATGAGCTGTCCATCGTCCACCAAGTACAACGCCTCCTCCGGATCCAAATAGCGCGTTCTGCCAATAGAGTAACCCATGACCAGCTGCTTCTTGCCACGGCACTTCGTGAGAGCCACTGCGTTTTGTGCCTCGTCCCAATACCCGACCGAGCACTTATCCGCCTGCGAGAAATGTCGCGTGCTCAGTGCTTCAGCCCAGCTGACGAAGCCCGGCTTGTCCGGGTCCTGCTGCAAGATAAAATCATCTTCGTCCTCGTCAGCCTGACCCGCACGCACTGCAGCAGCAGCGGCGGCGTAGTTGTCGTCGTACATGGTTCGAAGGTGAGTCGCAACACGCAGCCTGTCTGGCCGGGATGCACCCAAAAGCGAAAGTAACTTGCAGCAGACAGTGGCAATCAGCTGCAGCGGCAAGCATGTTTCATTATTCCGCTTTCGAACTGTCACGCGACGCAGATGTCGCTCACGCAAACCACCGTCCCAACGTCCATCCGACTTCGAGAGATCGTGCATCTTCACAAGGCAACAAACCACCGAAACATCTCGTAAAGGTCAGCTCTGTACCACTCATTGCCTGCTCTTTGCTTTTGATTGCGCGGAAAAGGAACGTACACGTTCGTTGGCCCGGACGACGGTGAGGACTGTTGCTGACCGTTTCCGCCTCGCTCGCGGACGCTTGCTGTGCGGACTTGCTCCAACTCAGCCGCTGCGGTGGAGGAATGGCACAGACTCTGTTACGCGATGTAGATAACGCGGCACTGCGAGACGCCATCGAGGCGCTGCTTGAGAAGGAGCGGCGAGTTGCGCAACTCGAGTTGGCGGCAGGCGGCGGTCTTCCTGCTCGGGCCGTCTCGTTGCCGGAACGCGGTCAGCCAGCCCCTGTCTCACTCCCGAAGTCGGCGCGCGAGATCGCAACGGCGGGCTCGTTGCACGAACTCGGTCGCACACCCAGCGCCGGCGCGTTCAAAGCTCCTGTCGATGCGAGCGCAATTCTATCAAGTGCACGCTCTCAGACATTCGACCTGTTTCGCCTAACCGCGAACTGCGCCGTGCACTCAGCGGAGTACGAAGGTGTGGTGCCGTGGGCGCTGCCGTCGTCTGCCGTGCTGCGTGCGAGCGGCCTTCCGCTGCCGCCGCTTCACTCCCTCGCGCTCAGGGACGGGCGCCTGGGGAAGACGGGTCTGAGCATCGCGGGGTTGGTGGAGGGCGAAGAGGCCATTGGTAGCGCGAAGGTGCACGACTTGCTGCAGGAGCTTCCCGCGTCCGTTACGGCTGTGGCCACTAGAAAGCAACTGGAGGTGGTGGTTCCCTCAGCCGCCAGGAGCGGAGGGGCTGCCACAGCTGCTCCCACTGCTGCTGCCGCGCCGGTGCCGCCTGTATCCGACGCCCCCGTCACGCTCCTGGACGTGTCGTGGAACGGGCTGGGCCCGCGCTGCGCGGGTGCCCTCGTGGACGTGCTATGGCGGTTTCGCGGCGTGCACTCGCTACACCTCGTGGGCAACCCGCTGGGGGGCACCGCAGGGACGGCCGTACTGCTGAGGGCGTGTTCGCTGCTGCCAAACCTGCGGCACCTGGGCGTGTCTCTCTTGGACGGCGTCGGGAATGCGCTCCTGTCTGGAACCGCCGAGGGCTTCGGGGTGGGCGGTGCTGCGGGCAGTAGCGGGGACGCCGCGAGGCCTGAGCGCCGCCCGGCTACGGCTGGTAGCGCGGCAGCGGTTTCACGCGGTCGCCCAGCGCGAGGTGCGAGTGTCGGCAGGGCCACGGCCGCTTCTGGTGCAGGGGCGAGTGCTGCAGGCGGCAGTGATGCTGACGCCACTGGGGGCGACTTCGGCCCTGCGGAGGCTGGTACAGTGTGGCACCTCGCTGCGGTCCTCCGTGCGGGCGCGCTACGCCTTTCCAGCGTGTCTATTGCCGGCTCGTCGCTGTCTCGCAAGTCGCTGGCGACGCTGCTGGCGGCCTGCGCGCCCACGCTTCAATCATCGCCTGCTGGGACTGCTGCTGCTCTGGGTGCCGCTGCGCCTGCCTCGAGTGGTTCCCGCGGGACAGCGCCTGCCCCCGCAGGGACAGCTGCCGTGAAGGGCGGGCGAGGCGGCGGGCGCGTAGGAGCTGCTGTTCCGCCACCGGCGTTGCCTGCGGCGACAGCTGCAGGTGCGGGCGCCCCGACTTCAACGGCGTCTCGTGGAGTTGTGGCGCTTGACCTCTCTCGCACTGTGCTGAGCGCGCTTACAGCGCTGGACCTGTCGCTCGCGCTGGCGCCTTCACTGCCTCCCGGCAACAGCGCCCGTGCCGGCGCCAGTCCGCCGTCCCCAGCCAGCGGGCCGCTCGCAGGCATGGACCTACGCTCCACAGCCATTATCACTGCGCTCGCCAGCGAAGAAGAACCTCCGATCAGCGGTGTGGGCCCAGCAGCAGCGGCTGGAGGCCCGAGCCGCATCGCTGCTCGGCTCACGGCTCTGTCTCGCTTGCCGGGCGCGCTCACGCAGCTGCGGTATCTCAACTTGACGCAGTGCTCCTTGTCGACCGCAGGCATCAGGCCCCTGCTGGAGGTGGTGGCCGCCAGCGCGCAGTGCCTTGCGGTGCTCATTCTGCGAGGCAACCACATCGACGACGATGGGGCTGGTTTGTTGGCAGAGGCCATTCGATTGAATGCTCACCGACTTGAGCCAGCGCACGCCGCCGATGTTGGGCTGACCGACGACGCCTTCTCCTCTGGGGCGATGCTAACCGCGACTCGCTCTCCCCTGCGCGTGCTGGATGTGCGCAACAACCCGCTCTATGCCTCCAGCGGCAGCGATGGGCAGCACCCAGGCTGCACCGCGCTGGCGGCAGCGCTGGCCGACACGCCATCTTTACTAACGCTCTCAGGACCGGAGCCGACGCTGGAGGGTCTTGCCATGTGGATTGCTGGCGATACGGCCCTGGCGGCTCCCACCGTCGTGGCGTCAAGCTCTGCACTGCCAGCCGGATCCCGGGTCCCATGGGACGCCGCTTCTACTGGGGTTGTGGGCTCCGCTCCGCAGCAGCTGCATGCAGTGGCCAATACCTGGTGCGCTTCCATATTCGGACCGCAAAGCGGCATTGGATGGGGCCCGCAGTGCCCGATCGACCTGTGCGCTGTGCAGGGAGCAGCACAGAGGGTGCTGGCGGGTGCAGTCGGCTTCGGCGGAGGCTCCAGCTCTGCAGCATCAGCGTCTTCGGCTTCTGCGCTCCAGTCACTTGGCGATGCACCCGGCCGAGCAGATGCGGAGGCGTCTCTGGACCTGCCCCATGGCATGGCGCACGCGGTGGCACGTGTCACGCTCGGTCGTGTGGCGGATCTGGTGCAGGGGGCGTCGGAGGCCTGCCAGGCCGCTGCTGCCTCGCGGGCACAGACAGGTGGGCTCGCAGCTGACGTAGCAGCGCTGCTCAACTCAGTCACGTCCGTCCGCGTGCGCGGCACTGGATGCCCCGTCGTTGCCACTGTTGCCAATGCCGCTGTCGCTCTTGTGCCCGCGACCCGGTTGATGCGATCGTTGCGATCTGCGATGGGAGCGCCTGTCAGCCAGCTTTTGTTCTCTGAGCTGGGCACGGCAATCGCATCGCTGCCGTTGCCCGCGAGCGGGCTTGCGGGCTGTCGAGCGCAGCTCGAGTGGCACGGCGCGCATGCCATGCGATGCTCTAGCAGAATTGCAGGCGTCGCACTACCACGCAGCCTCGTCGCGGAAGCAGCGACCGCATGCAAGCTCGTCTGGACGGTGGTCGCCTGCAGCGGGCCGAGTGACGGGCTCAGCGGCTGCGTCGCCGCGGACGGCAGCGCGTATTCGATACAGCACGGCCGAGTGCTTGCCGTGCGTTCGCAGCACGCAACGGCCTCTCGTGATAGGGCACACGCTAGAGAGCGCGGCTCGCTGGCTGATGCGGCGCTGTGCGCACCCAGCGACTCAGCGTCGGACGCGACCGATGCCGCCCTGTCCTTTCTTTGCTCGGGACAACATCGTGACAGCGGCACTCCATCAGACGCCGCGTCGCCTGCGCTCGCTGCGCTGGCGAGTGCGGACACCGCGGCAGACGGCTCCAGCTGGCTAAGCGCAGCTGGGCTGCACGCGCCGGCTGTGATCGCTGCGCCGGCAACACCGCCTGGCGCGGGCATCGACGGCGAGTGGTTCGCCAGGTGGCCATCCGCGTGGCAGAGTGTGGATGTGACAGCACTGCTGGCCTCGGGAGGTCTCTCGGGTCAGGATGCGGTGTGTGCGGGAGCGCGGTTGGTGCTGTTCGCTCGGGTTGTGGAGGGCCCGTCCATAGGCGGCGCTGCTGCCAGCACCTCTGAGAGGCTTGCGGGCATTGGCGGCAGCTTCAGCTCGCAGCTGCAGCTGGCCGAAGCGGCGGTGCAGCTTAGCGCTGTCGAGGTCGTGCAAGTCGGCGACGCAGCGGACTCAAGCGTGTGGGCGACACCTGGCTTCCCTGGCCGCGGGACTGCAATGGCTTCAGAGCCAGCCGCAGATCCGATGCTCGCTGACATTATGGCGACGCTCGCGTTTTAACTGCAGCTGAGCGGTGATGGGACCCCGTCACGTCGTGCATTGACCTCTGCGCTTGATCGTTAACGACAACGGCTCACACGAGCTTGCTATGTTAAGGCGCTGCTCAATGCTTTTCGTACTGACAGTCCAGCCACCGGCGGCAAGTTCTGACGATTTAGCGACAACAATTACTCGAATCGGAATATCCAGCGCATGTCCGCGGAAATCCTCGACTAAAACGCGGTTCCAAGCTGCCGGTGCCTCCTCCAGCTTGGCACCTGTACAGGAGCTCGAGAGTCTCACTGTGCATTGTGAATGAAACCCCACAGGCTTTGCCGTCTCATCGCCCGATGATTCCGTGCTGTTTCAAAGAGTGCACGGACAAGAGAAACTACATGCAGCGCGCAACGTGTCTTGCTGCAATCGAAGCCGGTCGAAACGATAATGCTCTGCTCGCTGGTGCTTAGAGGCAGCTTCGCGCCAAGAGGAGCGGTCGTCCCCGCAGGCCTGCTGGCAGAAGTGGAATTGCATGACTGGATTCCGACCGCCGGGCCAAGGCATCGAACCGGTTGAGCGCCCTGAGCATACACGCAAGCAATGTGCTTGCGGCCGCACCAAGTCGCCCCACCGCCAAGAGTAGCGTCGCGCTGCGGTCCAGCCAGCATAAGCGACGGCCTGCAGTGAGCCTGCTGGGGACCTCCGCAGCCGAAGGTGCGGGTGCCGCATGGAGAGGACTCCGCGTGCGTGCGCTGCGGGTGTGGAGGTGCGGCGCGGCGACACAGTCAACCGGCAACGGACGGTCAGCCAAACGGCAATGGTTCGCCGTGTCCACAGTGTGGCCGGTCGACGCACGACATGCGTGCTCCGTGAACGTCGTCTGCGGTGCCCCGGAGGGCTTTCCCCGCTCTCGCCACATGGGCACGCAACCCGCGCCACGGAGAACCCCATACCCTGATTCCCCGGGCATACGTGGAAGCCGGCAGTGGTCTCTCTCGGCTGTCATGGCTTGCGCCGCTGATCGCGGGGGTGACGAATTTCGGCCGACGGCGAGCCTCCTTCGCAATTCACAGCAACGAGCACCAGCGAGGACGTCTCAGCGACATCCATACGCAGCCACAGCCCTTGCATGCATACCCGACCAGATAACAACCAGCTGCGTCAACAGGCAGCACAGGCGCTCAGGTGAACGTCTTTTTCGTCATGATCTGCATGAGAGTAGCCAGTAGCAACGAAACCCGAGAAAAACACCAGCACGGAAAGCACGTGAAGCGTGCAGGTTCACATACATCGCGGGCATCTCCAGCTAGGCTGGCCGAGCTGCTATTGCAGGGTGGCGCGTGCGGATGCATCTGCGCTACACAGAAATAAGGTAACGCACTGACGCGTGCCACACTCACGTTGTAAAAGTCTTCTGGGGTCACCTCCCCGTCCGCGTCCGCATCCGCTCTTTCGATCATTTCGAGCAGCTCCGCCTCTGCACATGCGATACATGCACGAGACAACAGCGCGAGTACCGGTAGAACCCTTGCAGGTTGAGTAGGATACCGAACATCCACAGCTCCTCCGACACTGCAACAGCAAGATCCCCGCGGCGGTGGAAGGTGCAGCACGGAGCCCCTCGACGTTGATGTCGACGATGTGAACACCACGCACCCGTCATCGTCTCGCCGAGCTCCTTGGCGACCCGCTTGAGATCCCGCAGCGTGATCTTGCTCTTGCCCTCCACGTCAAACAGCGAGAACACCTTCATAATATCCTCGCGGCTGTCCTTGTCCGTCTGCAGCAGGCAGCAAAAGCAATATCGGCGGCGGCGAGCGCTGCTTAACGGGAAGCTGGCCTGCCGCTAAATCAATGCGGGCCGAATGCAGCAGCACGGTTTCACAGCAGAACCCAGCACTCGCCGCGCACCCCTCGTGCGGCATTCACAAAGCCCGCGGGGGATAGCTTGCGCCCTGCGGGGACTGGCAGCTCTAAAACACACGCCACCACGATACCTGTGGATACCTCGGCCCCAAGCCCGAGAGGCGAGCGCCAAATGCTATCGACTCGTCGACACACCATTTTTGCGGTCATCATGTCAAGGAACTCCTCAAAGTCGATCTGCCCACTCTTGTCCTTGTCCACGTCAGAGATCATCTGGCTGCACGCAGGACGGCGCGTTGGAGCGGCTGTCTCGATTCAGGCATCAACAGCGATGCTGCGCGGCGAGTCTCTGGAGCAGCGAAGGCCAATACGCACTAGATGGTTGCGTTCTTCGCCTCAAAGCCCAGACTTTGCATGGCTGCCTTGAGCTCCTTGGGGTCAATGCTACCTGCAGGAACGCCCCGCGGCGTGGAGCACACTGCAAGCTGACATGCAGCGAGGCTGCAAGCCCTGCGCGCGACCTCCCGCAGCTACCGTGGCCTGAAACGATCAGCACGACAGCGCTGGCTCGGATGGGAGAACAAAGCAAAGCTGATCAGCGGCAACGCCCACTTGCCTGATCCGTCAGTATCAAACAGGTTGAACGCCTCGCGGATCTCTTCGATTTCCTCCTCCGTCAGACCTGGGCGCTCAATCTTGCCGCTCGCAGCACCGCGGCCCTTGCTTGATGCGGACGCCTGCAACCCGAGCACAGTATGACGTTGCCGGCAGCAAACAACAAGTCAGTCGTTGTGTGCATGCCTGCTCGCGTAACACGCGGCCGCACGTCGCCATCGTCAGCGACAACGCACCATGGCGGATCTCTGTGAATCGGAAGCGACGAAGTTGATTTCACCACGACGGTGCACCAGCAGTACATATCCGTCAGCCGTGTGCACACACGCCCTACCCGCAAGCGGCGCTCAGTCAGTCAGTAAACCGTTTCGTCTGTCCCCTGTCAACATTTGACGCAACGGCACCGAATCGAACGGTAGATACCGGAGGTAAGTGTGCCACAATAGAATCTAGCGTGTTGGTGCCGGTGGCCTGCGGCTGGTCTTGCACATCGCAAGTTTCGCCATTGGGGTGACGTTGAAGCAGCGCGCCTGCACCGAGCTGAACGCGCCAACACTTTAGGCTTCGTCTGTGGACACGCATCAAGTTTCGCTCGTGAAGAGCGAAATCTGTTTGACTCTAGCGTATTTGCTATTGCCTCAGGCGGCTGCTGAGAGCTGTTTGTTTTGCTCTGGCTGACCTGACCGCGGCAGGCCTGAGACTGCCGCGGCGTCAGGGCCCGTGTGCGGCGCGTGCTCCAATCTCGCCATAGCACCACTGTGTTAGTCGCACAACAACGACGCCAGACGCAACATGGCGCACACCGCGAGCACCATCGCGATGCAGCTGGTGGCGATGCTGGGTGTGCGCCCGAACGTCAGCGGCGCTGTCGCTTATCTGGACGACGGGGAGATTCAGTACGTCAGCGGTCGCAACCTGGTACGCTACGATATCGAGAGCCGCGCGCAGCGCATCTTGCAGGGCACGCCTGAGCTCGCGGGCATCAGCGCGGTGGCTACGAGCGGCAATCGCAAGCTGACCGCCTACGCCGAGTATGCGCCCGACGCCGCACCGGTGATCGTCGTGTATGAATGGGCCACCCGCAGGCGAAAGCGCACCATCACCGGACTCGATTGCGGCAGCGCGCCCGTCACGCACCTCGCCTTCACGGCAGACTGCAAGCATCTGGTGGTGCAGACGGGGGCGCCGGAGTGGACTCTGTATTACATTGCACTGGAGCGCGGTGCAACAGCGAGGGTGCTGGCGACGCACCGCAATGTGGCCCCGTCCAACAAGACCATCTCCTCCGTGGATTGCCACCCGACCGACTCGACGCTGGTTGCCATCACAGGGCGCGGCTTCTTCAAGCTGCTGCGGCTGGCAGACGACGCGCTGAAGCCCATTCAGGTGAACCTGCGGCGAGACCCGACACACTTCACCTGCCACGCGTGGCTGCCCGACGACCGGTTGGTGCTGGGCGCCATGAACGGCGAGCTGTGGCTCCTGGAAGGCGGGGAGTTCAAGCGCGTGATCGCTGATGCCGGGGCGGCGGCGCTGTCGGCGGGCTCAGGGGGCGGTCTCCCTGCAAGCGCAGGCGGCAGCAGCGTGCCGACGGGCGCAACCAAGCCCGTCTCCGCCCTGCTGCCGTTTTCGAAGGGCTTCCTTGCGGGCTGCGACGGGGGCCTGATTAAGGTGCTCGAGCGGAGCGAGGACCCCCGCAGCCAGTACAAGCACACGAAGACGTTCGCGATCGGCAGCGACGATACCAGCAGGGTTGTGGGCCTGTCCCTGTCGCCCAACGACGACGACGTGGCGATTATGACGGCGGCCGGCCAGGTGCACGGGTTCAAGCTGTCCAGCCACGAGCTGTACAAGCCGGGTGATGTGCTATTCCGGCCGCTAATCAGCCCGTTCCACGTGCACCCGACGCACCTCGCCGCGCTGGCGAGCGGGTTGACGGCGACGGCTGGGCCGGAGCCCGATGCGGCGCTGGAGGCACCGCCTCCGGCCTCGGCGTCTACCTTGCGCCGTACCAGCTTAGTGGGTGGCCTGCCTGCGTCCGCGCCCGGCGGCGGCGCAGCTCTCTCTGCAGCGGCCGCGGCCGCCAATGCTGCGGCGCTCGACCCACTCTCGCAGCCCAACTACGGTCTGACGGGCATCGACGTGTGCGTGCGCAAGAGCACCTTCATCGCCTCCGCTGCGGACCGGACGGTGCGCGTGTGGAACTATGCGCCGCACCAGGGCTCGGATGGCATGGCCGGCGGCGGCGGCTCGGGCGGGCGCTTTGGCGGCGGCAAGGACGGCGTGGACGGTGCCTCCGCTGGCATCACCGCGACGCCGGCGCTGGAGCTTGTGCAGCGCTTTCCCGAGACGCCTGGCTGCGTGTCGCTGCACCCCTCCGGCTTCCACGCGCTGGTCGGCTTCGAGTCGTCCCTGCAGCTCATGAACGTGCTCATGGACGGACTGCGCGCCTTCAAGGAGTTCCCCATCCGCAACTGCGGTGAGGCGCACTTCTCGCACACGGGCGGCATGTTCGGCGCTGTGAACGGCAACACGATCTCGGTGTTCGGGACCTACACCTGCGCGCCCATCGTGTCCCTGCGCGCGCACGCAGACAAGGTGGTCGCCTTCGCGTGGAGCCGCGACGATCGCTTCATCGTGTCCGTCTCCCGCGACGGCGTCGTGATTCGGCACGCCGTCGTGGTGCCCAACGCCACCAGCAGCAGCGGCTCCGGCAGCGTGCCGCCCAGTGCAGGCACGGTGGGCCTGGGAGGTCTCACGGGCGCCCCCTCCTCGGCGGGCGGCGAGCGGCCGGCGCTGGTGGCGGGCAAGGCCGTGAACTCGTATGAGCTCAAGGACCTGACCCCGCTGGCCATCTCCACGGGGGCCAACGAGAGCGGTCGCGAGGTTCTGATATCCGGCATCCTCTCCCGCGGCGGCGTGGCGCGGCCGGTCATGCGGCTGGTGGATATGGCTGCCAGCATGGCCAAGGACGCCGTCAAGGCGGACGTGAACCTGGGCTCCCAGGTCGTGCGCGGCATTGAGTGCGCCGTCCCCTCCCGCATCCTGCTGGCGGGAATGGGCGCCTCAGTCGAGCGCGCGCGGCCCGCAGCCAGTGGGCCCTCCCTGCAGCCCAGTGCGAGCTCTGCGGCTGCAGACGCGCCGCGCCTGCAGGAGCGCACTCGCACTGTAGGCGGCGTCGTGTATGCTCCCGGGAGCACTGCAGGCGGCAGCGCGGCCGCGGACGACAGCTCTCCGCTCGGCGGCCTACACGGCTCTGCCATCCTCGCGGCCACCATTGGCGGCAGCAGCGCCCCAGCGTCTGCAGAGCCCTCGGCAGCTGCACCCGCTGCCGGGCTCATGGCCCCAGACAGCGCTGGTTCCCTGCGCGCATACCGCCTGCCGCCTGCAGCTGACTACGTTGAGCTGGTCTGCCACGCAGGGCCGGTCACTCGCATGGTGACGCTGCCGAATAGTCGAGCCCTCATCACTGTGGGCGGCGACGGCAGCATTGCCCTCGTCGCTGTCAACGACCTGCGACCCAAGAGCACAGGGCCGACGGGCGGCGCGGGCGGCTCGCTGTCCCTCTCCGCTTCTGGGGTGGGCGCGGGGGGCGCCAGCAGCCTGCTGGAGGATGGCCTTCCCTTCGCAGATGAGATCCTGGTCACGCGCGCTGACTTGGAGGAGGTTCGAAAGGAGAAGAGCGACTTGGAGGTGAGGAGAGACAGATGCGGGCGGCTTGCACTGCCCTGTCGGCAGGGATTCAGCTGTGGAATGACGCTGCTGCTTGAATGGGGAGTTGGCAAATGCCCTGCCGCGCTTCTGAGTGCTGCGGCACCCGGCAGCCCACCGCGCTGTGCTGTGGGCGCCGATTCCTCCCCTCGTTGCCCCTGGTGCGGTGGAATCTACCCCAATCCCCCGTCCGTCTCCGCAGGCTCGCGTGCAAGAGATCATCATGGCCAACCGGTACAACGAGCGCTACAAGGACATGAGCAACGAGGAGCGGCTGCGAGAGGTGCAGGACAGGTGCGTCGTGCACGCAGCAGCGGCCGTGCGCGTGGAAAGTTCCTTCGAAACCTAAACCTGTTCGTGCGAATGGGAGGCTGCAGTCGTGGACGTGCGCTGGCCCTGAGCATGCATGCTGCTGCGTCTGTGGATCCGACCCCACCACTACGCCTCTGGTTGCCCCCCGTTGTCCCCCCTGCAGGTACTCGGAGGAGCTCGCAGCGGACCGCGCCAAGCTGGAGGCGCTGCGAGCCGCCAAGTCGGAGATGGAGGCCCGCTTCGAGGACCAGCTGGCTGAGCTGGAGGCCATCCACTCGCGGGAGCTGGAGGAGCTGGAGGTCACATACCGCGCAAAGATCCAGGTGCGTTCTGCGCCGTGCGGGCAGCGCACTGCGTTGGCGTCGCCAGCAGCCTCGCCCCTTTCCTCCAATCGGCGGTATTGCCGTGGCGCCCTTGAAGTGCTGGGTACTGGATCCGCTGTCAGCCGCAGCAACGCACCGCTGCCCGCCCATCACTTTGTCTTGTTCCTCCTCTCATTATCTCGCACTCTGTCCGCCTCGCCTCTCCCCGTGTTCCTGCAGGGCGAGATGGAGCGCTACGACTCCCTCGTGAAGGACAGAGACGTCATGAACGAGGACTGCGACGCCGCAAATGCGCAGCTGGTCAAGGAGCAGGCGGCAGCCGTGGAAGAGATCAAGGTGGGTGTCAATGGCGCTTGTCTTGCATAGCGGAGTGTGTGTTGTAGCGCGGGCGCTGCCCTGACGCTCTCGTCGTCTTCCTCACCCTTTGCTGCCTGCGCCTTCCAACCCCCCCAAACCCCCGCACCACACTCCCACTCCCGCGGTCGTTCTCGCCCTCCGCAGGTCAAGTACGAGGCTGCGATCGCCGCGGAGCAGGCCGCAGCCGCCGAGCTGGAGACGAAGAAAAAGGGGACGCAGGAGTCGTGCTCGGGGTTGGCGGACGATATTGAGGAGGACGTGGACAGAGAGATGGAGGATCTGCGCGCCCGCTACGAGTCCAAGCTGCAGCAGGAGACGAAGGCGACGCTGCTGCTGCGCGGCGAGAACGGCTTCATGAAGCGCAAGTTCATGAACGTGAACCGCGAGATGACGGAGAAGAAGGAGGCCCTCGCGGCGCTGGCGGACAAGGAGAAGGAGCTGCACGAGGCGATTGCGGCGCTGCAGAAGGACGTGCAGGGCCAGAAGAAGGAGATCCGCGAGCGCGAGGAGACCATCGCGGACAAGGAGTCGCGCATCTACGACCTGAAGAAGAAGAACCAGGTGCGGGGCGGCGGCGTGACTGTGGGGTGCTGATGCGAGAGGTCGCAATCGACTGTTGTTGATGGAGTCGTGATGGAGCAGTGCTGGCGTTGTGCATGAGCCTACTGGGTAAACGGAAAAGCCGTATTGCTGGTGCGCATGCTGCTATGGCCGCGTTGTCCGATACTCGCACTGGCAGTTCCAAGTGAGTACCTCTTGTTTTTTCTTGTCCCTGTCTCCCCCCGTGCCTGCCCGCCTGCGTGCAGGAGCTCGAGAAGTTCAAGTTCGTGCTGAACTACAAGATCCAGGAGCTCAAGCGCCAGATCATGCCCCGCAAGCGCGAGATCCAGGAGATGCGCGAGCAGATGAAGGAGATGGTAGGTCGAACCCTCGCGTATTGTGCTTGATGGGGGTGCGCTTAACTCATCGCGAGCTGTGCGAGTCGATGAGCAGGGTCGAGCGCTCATGCGTCTGCTGCGCTGGAAGACTTTCTGGCTGGACGCAGTCGTCCGCGCGCTGTGTTGTGCCACTGGTGGGAATCCACTCCTTGGCTGCTTGTGCCCACCCTCACTGCCCTGCAGGAGCTGGAGCTGCTCCAGTACCACAAGTCCAATGCTGCGCTGGATCTCATGATCGGGGAGCTCAAGCTGAAGCGGGATGGCATGGCGCGGGACCTCGACGGGGTGCAGGAGTCTGTGGATGACCAGGACGAGACCTTGCTCAAGGTGAGGGGAGACACGGCGCTGACCAACCCTTGACTGGCTCTGGCGTACTCGGGGTGACGCTAGGCGCTGCAGTCGTAGGCAATAATTGCGCTCGAGTTGTGTGCGGGCAAGCAGCGGCTCAACGCATTTACTGTTGTTTAATGCTATTTTTTCGCTCCCAACGCCATTCGATGCTCCCGCTGCAGGTCGCCCGCGACGTGGCTGCGGTGCAGAAGGCTGTGCATGACCCGAAGGCGCTGCTGACGGCGCTGACGCGCCTGTACCACAAGTACGTCCACGGGGACGCCGGCAGCCTCGCGACGGCCCTCACTAAGACTGCCGCTCCCGCCATGGGCGCCACGGGTGCGGCAGCGGCCGCCGGGGCTGCGTCGCCCGCCAGGCCTGGACGGCCAGGTGCCGCGGGGGGCGCTACCGGCACCGCGCCCGTCCCCGCCGCCTCGTCGCTGCCGGAGGGCGTCGACGTGATGGACGTGCAGCGTGAGCTGGCGCGCCAGCGGCTGTACCTGGAGAAGAGGTGTGTTCACACGTCAGAGTGCGGACCTGCCGTGCGCCGGTGCGAGCTGGTTGCCTCCCGACTGTGTCTCTCTATGCCTGGCTGGCTTGAGGCTTCCCCCTTCAGATACTGCACTCAATGCTCAGTCCTCTCCCGCACCGTGTGTCACGGTTCCCTCATCCCTACCCTGACCCTTACCCTTCCCCCCACCTGTCTGTCCCCCCTGCCCTGCGCCGCCTGCAGCCTGGACAGCATCCGCCAGCAGATGGAGAAGGACGAGGTGTCCTCGCGCGTGGACCACGCGCGCCTCATGCGGGAGAACATGCTGCTGACCCAGGAGATC
>Ga0208629_100690_pt1 | contig 15450 bp, 3 predicted proteins | sample LakWasMet19_HOW5_2_FD_183865 | JGI IMG/M metagenome (GOLD analysis project Ga0208629, IMG submission 183865) | Freshwater sediment methanotrophic microbial communities from Lake Washington under simulated oxygen tension - Sediment Metagenome... | ecosystem: Environmental > Aquatic > Freshwater >...
GTGGACATGGCGGCGCAGGCGGGCGCTGCAGCGGGGCTGGACTCTGCGGGCATCGCGCAGGCGCTGCATGTGGTGGCGGAGGCGGAGCGGCAGCCGAGCGCGCCCAACGCGCGCGCCAAGTGGACGCTGGAGGAGACGACGCGCTTCGAGGCGGGGCTGGCGGAGTGGGGGCCGCACAAGCCAGCCAAGATCGCCGCCGTGGTCGGCACGCGCAACGCGGAGCAGGTGCGGGAGAAGATCAAGTCGATTCGCAAGCGGCAGACCGCTGCGGCAGCCGCGGCCGCCGCTGCTGTCGGCGCGGGCGCCGCGGGGGCTGGCGGGCTCGGCGCAATGGAGGGGGCGCCGGGGCTGCTGGCTGCCATGGCGGCTGGAGTGGGGGCCGGCGTAGTGCCAGCAGCAGCGGCAGCAGCTGGTGGCGGCCGGGGGCTGTACTCCACTCAGTCCGCGCAGCTCGCAGGGGCGCTCGATGGCGTGGGCTCGTCCTCGTCATCATCGGCAGGCGCGGCTGCTGGCAGCAGCAGCAGCGGTATCGGTATCGGTATCGGCGCCGCATCGCACTTCGGCGGGCTGCTGGACCCAGGCCTCGGCGTGGGCGGTCTGCCGCTCCCCTTCTCGCCGCCCCGCATCGCACCCAGGGGCGGGGGCGCCAGGAGGCGGGGCGGCGCCGCGGCGGCGGCGAGGGCGCACGCTGCTGCGGCGACCCCGGTCGGCACGCTGACGGGGGGGCTGTTTGCGCCGTCGATCTTCAGCCCCCCTCCGCCGGAGGGCGGTGGCGGGGGGGATGCCAGCGGCGGCGGGACCTTGTAGCTATCGCGCCGGCATGCGCAACGGCCGAGCTCTGGCCAAATTCGAAGCGCTCGTGCACGGGGCACCCCCCAAATCTCAAGTTAACAACGTTGAGCACTTGCAATTGCGCGCGCGCAAGCCATTGTGGAAGTCGACGCCCAAATTTCGAATGACCAGCTTCAGCTTTGACATTTCTACAACGACGGATGTTACCGTTAATTCTGAATCCAAAATGCGGGGTCTTGGGGGCAAACACATCGTGATGCATCGGGTCATGACGCAGGGGTGTCCGCAGGTTCAAGGGATCCCGCATAGCTAACAACGGTTAGACGGCCGAAGAATTGCAAGACGCAGAATGCCGCTGACGAAAGCGTTCGGAAGCCCGGTGTCGTGAATGACAGCCCTCAGTAGCACATGCTTTCGAAAACGCCCCGCTTCTCCGGCCAGCGACGGCGAGAGAGCCTTCGCACGTGGCGTGTAGCCGCGAGCAGCCTGACCGAGAGGGGTTGCTGCGCAGGGAGCGCCTAGCCGGGGCGGCCCGGGGCCTGCTCGAGCCTCTGCCGCCGCGCAGCGGCGCTCCTCACCGCGCGCGCTCCAGCCCGACGCTGTTGAAGTAGGAGTCGACGTTGTAGTTGACGGTGGCGCCGCGCGAGGCGCGCCGCGTGCCGTACCCGCTCTCGTACGCGCCCGCCGCCCCGCTGTACGCCAGGGCCTGCAGGTCGCGCAGGTGAGCCTTCTGGCGCGACTTGCGCTCCAGGTTCTGCGCGCGGACAGACATAAGAGGGAGAGAGGGGAGGGCAGGGGGTGAGAGAGGGGTGCGGAAACGGAATGAACACGCAGCGAGGAACTAACTCGGGGGAACGGCACGCAGAGAGCGAAACACCCGGCGCCCGCTCGCAGACACGCGCCGCCTGCTACACAGCACCCCGCAGCGCCCCGCCGCACCTTCTTGACCTTGACCGCCTCTGGGATCACGTCCACCAGCAGCAGCCAGCCCAGCGCGCGCTCCGGCTCGTCCAGCGTCTGGTGCCACGCGTACGTGGCGAAGGTCTCCAGCTCGTCCAGCGACTCCGCGACGGTTTCAAAGTCCTTGCCCCACGCGCTCACGCCGCCGTGCGAGGAGGCGGCGGCGGCCGGGGCGGAGCCGGCAGGTACCAGCGCGACAGCAGACGCCTGGGCGGGCGCGGTAGCAAGTAATCCCGATGGCGCTGCAGAGGAGGACAACGCCGACGCTGCATCCGCGGGTGCGAGGGCTGACGCATCTGTCGCCGCAGCAGGCAACGCAGGGCCCGAGGCAGCAGCTGGCGCCGCGGCTGCGGTCGGCGCAGTTGTCGGCGCAGAGGCACCAGCTGTCCATGCCAGTGCCAGCCCCTCAGCGAGAGGCGCTGGGTCAAGCGGCGTGCGCGGCACCGCTGGTGCAGGGGCTGGGGCGGGCGCAGCAGCCGATGAGGAGGCGGCAGCTGATGAGGACGAGGAGGAGGACGCAGCGGCCTTGCCGCTGCTGCTCTTGCTCGCCGCACCGCTTGACGGCACAAACGCGACCGGCGCAGCTGTGGCGGCAGCGGAGCGAGCTGGGCGGTGGTTGCCGCTGCTGGCGCTGCTGCCGCCAGCGCCGCTCGCAGCGTCATCCCTCTCCTTCCCGCCCTTGCTAGAGGCCTTGCTGTTCGCACGCTCCCCCGCCTCCTCAGCGACCTCAATCACCTCCGGCTCAGCGGCCGCGGCAGCGTCAGCCCTTGCGGCACCCGCAGCGCTGAGGGCCGGCTTCGAGGCAGGCGAGGCGTCGGCGCTGCGGCTGCCTGGCTGGCTCGCAGCACGTGCCGGCTCGGGTGCGGGCGGAACGTCAAGCACCTCCACTACCTCATCGCCCTCGTCCATTCGCATGCTGCTGCCGCCGCTGCCGCTGCCTGTGGTAGAGGAGGGGGCGGGGGCAGCCGCGCTGCTCTGCGCAGGCTCTGCCGCCTCGCCCGCAGCAGCAGGGGCCGAGTGAGCGGCGGGTGAGGGCGCCGGCAGCACGGCGGCAGCGCCCTTCTTGGGGATGCTGAAAAAGGAGGGGGCGGCAGGCTTGCTGCCGCCAGCAGTCGCAGTCGCGGTTGCCGGCGCGCCTGCAGCAGCGGCGGCAGCGTCTCCCTTCTTGGGGATGGAGAGGGCAAGGACCGCGGAGGCCGGCTTGGCAACAGACGCAGCGGCAGCGGATGACCCCGCGGGGGCGCCAAACGCCAGCTTGGTCTGCGTCTTGCCGTCCGAGGGCTTCGCGGCGCTGCCCTTCGCTTTATCTGCTTTGGCGTCTTTCTTGCTCGAGCTGCTGCTGCCCTTCTCCTTGCCGCCGTCCTTGCTCTCCTTGGCGTCCTTGGCCTTGGAGGCAGCCGAGGAGGAGGAGGAGGCCTTCTTCTCCTTCTCCGGCTTGTCCGCCTTGCCACTGGGCGCGGAGTCGTGCTTCGAGTCGTGCTTGTGGTGGTGGTGGTGCTTCTTCTCTTTGCCGTCCTTGTCCTTGTCCTTGCCGCTGGCCGCCTTGTCAGCGGAGGAGGGTGCGGAGTCGTGATGGTGGTGGTGGTGTGAGTGGCTGCGGTGGTGACCGTGCTTGCCGTCGTGCCCCTTCTCCTTCTCCTTGTCCGCCTCCGCCTCAGTGCGCGGCCGCTTCGCAGCGGAGCCGCCCTCCTTCTCCTCCTTGCCCTTCTGCGCGTCGGCGGCTTTTCCCTTGCCAGCCTTGCTGCCGCCGGTCTTGCCGGCCGCGCCCTCCTCGGCATCCTCCTCCCGCTTGCGCTTCACGCCCGTGACGGCGCCGCCGGCCTCGCCGCCTGCAGCAGCCGCCTGCCCCTTCCGCGCCGCTGCAGCCGCTGCCTTCGCGCCGCCCCCGTCCTCCTCCTCCAGGTGCCGCAGCTGCGCGATCGCAGCCCGCGTAATGACGAGCTGGCGCAGCGTGGGGTTGCGCGGCGCGGCGTCGGCGGGCAGCGTGGCGCGCGAGCGCACGAGGCGGACCTCGCCGTCGCAGTCCTGAAAGAAGTAGTAGCGCACGCTGCGCGGGTCGGAGGGCGGCAGCGGCGGCGCCGGCGCGTCGGCCGCGCCCAGCGACGCGACGCCCCGCTCCTCGCCGCCAGCGGGAGGGCGAGCGGGCCCGCGCTTCTTGAAGCCGCCGCTGCGGCCCCGGCCGCCCTTGCGCCCGCTGCCGGCCCCGGCACCAGCGCCGTCGGCGTCGCTCTCTCCGCCCTCCGCGTCGCTGCTGTCGGCCCCCGCATCAAATACGGCCTCGCCCTCATCCTCCTCGCCCGCTGGGCGCTCCTGCGGGGGCGGCGGCGGCGGCGCGGCGTCCCCGCCCGCGCCAGAAGGGGTCGCCGCAGGGACATTCCCCTCCGGCACTTCGCTTGCTCCAGATGAGCCAGCGGCGCCAGCAGCATCAGAGGCGGGCACCGCGGCCGCAGCGGCGACAGCAGTGGCGGCAGCGTCTGCGCCTGTTGACGGCGCAGCCTCCAGCGGCGCAGCAGCCGCATCAGCGGCGCTCGCACCAGCGCCGCCCTCGAGCGCCGTCACCTCTGGCGGCTGCGCCTGCGCCTGCTGCGGCGCCTGCTTGTTGTAGGCCAGCAGAGCAGCGTTGACCACGATGAGCGCGGGGCCCGCGGGGGCACGCGGCCCCGGCGCAGCAGACGCAGCAGCAGCAGGCTTGCCGGGCGCGGCAAGAGCCGCCGCGGCCACGCCGGCGCCCGTCGCCTCAAAGTGCGAATCCAGCACCATCGCAGAGCTCGAAGCCGCCGCCGCAGCGAGAGCGGGTGCAGCAGCGGGAGCAGCAGCAGAGGGCGCCCCGCGGCTGCGCTGCGGCGACTGGAGGAGCATCGGCGCCAGCAGCCGCAGGCGCGCCAGCTCCAGCGCCTCCTCCTCGCTCAAGTCAGCGATGCCGGTGACGGCATCGCCGCCTGCGGAGCCTGCAGCGGGCGCGCCGGTGCCAGCGCGAGGTGCCGCCCCGCCGGAGGGCGACGCAGCCGGCAGTGAGGAGGACGGTTCCTCGGCGGCAGCGTCGCCGCCGCCAGACGCTTCCACCGCCTCATCTACCGCTGGCAGCTTGCGCCCCCACTGCGCCGCCTCCGCCTTGCGCCTGTGCTCCGCAAGCACTGCGCCCACGAGGCCGGCGGCGTCAGCGAGGCGCACACCCGCAGCCCGCGCCTGCTGCACGACCTCCTTGGCTGCAGCCAGCATGGGCGGCAGCGGGGCGGGGGCGGCAGCAGCAGTCGGGATAGCGGCGCCGCCAGCTGACACGACGGCGACATTGCCGGCAGCGGGTGCGGCGCTCTCCGCCGCTCCGGCAGCGTTGCCGGCCGGCGTGGCAGCGGGCCCTGACTCGCCCCCTGCCGCTGCTTGCGGCAGCGCCAGCGGCAGCAGGCAGTTTGCATCGTAGAGCGGGGCAGACAGCACGGGGGCGGCGAGCGCCCGCAGGCGAGCGGAGACGTCCTCCAGGTTAACGACCTCGGGGGCAGCGGCAGCCGCAGCGCCCTTCTTGCCGCCCTTGGGTCCAGACGCCCCCTTCCTCCCGCCCGCGGCCGCCCCGCTGTCTGCCGGCCCCTCCAGCTCAGCGACGTACTCCAGCATCCGCTTGTTGGCCTTGTGCCCGCAGGTGAGCACCTCCTCGCACAGGCTGCGGAGCAGCAGCGTGCGCACGGGCAGGGCCTGCCGGAAGTAGGCGAACTGCTTCGCCTCCTCCTCCTCCGCGGGCTCTGTCTCCTCCTCCTCCTCCTCGCTCGCATCCCCGGTCTGCGACCCCGCCTCTGCGCTCTTCTTCTTCCGCCCCACCGCTCCCTTGCCGTGCAGCATTGGGGAGGAGGCAGGCCCCGCGCCGTCGTCGCCGCCACCGCCCTCCTCGTCCCCCGCGCCGGCAGTCTCCGTGACGTCCGTCGGGTACGGCGGCGGCGGAAGGCGGGCGGCCAGCTTGAGGGCGTCCTTGAAGGCCGCAGCCGTCTCCTCGTCGTCCCCGTGCAGCAGCAGCTCGGACAGACGGCGCGGCCAGTTCTCCGCTTTCACGCCCGCGCAGCCCAGGCAGCCCAGCAGCTTGGCGTGCAGCTCGGCGAGCAGGCCGGAGAGCACGGGGGAGGCGAAGGCCGCCTCCAACGCTGCGAAGGAGACGGGGGCGATGCCCAGCACGTGCCCAAAGGACTGCAGCCACGAGAACGCCTCCGCGAAGCTGGCGTCCTCCTTCAGCGCCGCGTGCACCCAGGCGCGGTACTCCGCCGAGGGCCCCTCCTCGCTCCACAGGTCCACCGGAGGCGCGGGCGGCAGCGCCGCGTACCTGCAAGCAGCAGCGCAGAGCGAGAGCCAGGCAGCGTGCGCGGCAGAGGCAAAGCATGAGGGAAAGGAGTGGTCAGGGATGCACAGGCAGACAAGAGGCGCATACGCTGCATGGACCTCCAGCGCATCCTGATCCAGAATGACAGGGTGAGGCGGCAAGGCGGATCCCTCCAACTGGACAGCCGCTTCGTGTCAATGATGTTCCAACACCCACTGATGACACCGCGGGCAGCGCGCCAGTGCGAGAAAGCGTCCACTATGCCCCACGCATCGCACACACGGCCTCTGACTCCAAAGATACCCTCAAAACAAGCTGGTTGAATTTTGCACAATTTCGGCACACCACAAACAGAACAGCCGTCGCGCCCGCTCACCAAGCAAGCCCTCCAGTCTGCGCCACGGCGTGCTCCGCAACCGCCAGCTTCTGCAGCTCGCGGTTCCACGCCGTCAGGGTGCGCTGCTTCGGCACGCGCTTCGTGCGGCAGTTCTTGCAGCACCAATACCCGGGCGGGATCTCGTAGGTCAGGGTCGGTGAGTCGTAGCAGCTCTGGCTGCACGCAACAAGAACACAAAGGGGGCGGAAAAGAACGTGGGTGAGCTCACTGTGTCGTAGCAAAAGGCACGCCCTGCAGGTGGCTCTGAGGACCAGGGGAATCGCCGCTCTGCGACTCACTGAAAGCCACAGCCACACTCGGAGCAAAATACGATGGCGTTTGTCGGGGTGATGAACGCGCGGTTGCATTGCCAGCAGGTACCGGGAACGTATGGCTGTTTGCCGAACGTCCGTTTCCCATTGGCGTCGGAGGAGACAACCATAGCAGTCGATGGCTCAGCGGCCGAGCGCGACGATCTGGTCTTGCCGGAGGCGCCCTTGGGCTGTTGCTTCTCGAGCCTCGTCGATGAACGCCCTGTAGCAAAACGAGCAGCGGGTTGGCGAAACTGGGGTGATCACGTCCCGGGTGATTGCCTGGCTAACGGCTGCACCGCGTTGCTTTCGGCACCGCTCACATCCAGTCTTCCTCTTCACCCCGTCCTCGGATCCGCTTAGTTCGTAATCGTCATCGTCATCGTCTCCCTCCTGATCGGGCTCCGGCTCGTACGCATCCTCGTCAGATGACGAAGCGCCATGCCTGCCGTCCAAGTCCATGTCGCAAGATTGCAGGCGAGTGGAGGTCGCTGCGAGCAAAATCCAGCCTCACTAATTCGCCAGCAGGCGCCACCGTTGCCAACTACGAGGCTTTGCCCACAATAGACGGTGCAAGCACGATGTTGTGAGCATTCACGAGCTGTAGGCTGAATCCTCGTGCAATAGGGTAAATCTGCCCGTCCGGCTGGGCATTTGTTCGAGATCGGTCGAATCGAGAATGGGGAGCTGTGCTTGAGATATTGAGAAACAACCAAGCCTCTCGCCTGATTACTTTCCACGCTATTCGATTGGGAAAAGTCCATATCGACAGGATGCTTTGGAATGCACCGGGAGGAAGTGCCCAGCGACCCGCCGGCTCATCCGGATGATCCCGGACCGGATCACTTCAACACACCGGACTGGGCGCCGAGCTTCGATTTTCAGTCTTGCGGACCCTGCGTGCGGTGCTTCTACGACATTTCGCGAGCGTCCTCTCACATTGCTGCGTGCTGGCCGGGCCCACGGCCCCCGAGCTCATGAGCTCTGCTTGAAACGACATTTACAACTACCATGTCCTCATGCGCGCATCCAGGAGAGCTCGTCGTGTGCGCCCAATTTGAGGGTGCGTCTCCGCTGTAGCTGACGGGACAATCGGAGCCACCAGCGGGATGATATCACAGCACGCAAGGCATGCATGTGTGCGCACGCGTACGTGCATGCGATAGTTGGGTCCTGAGCTTGCGACGGACACCAGCTGCAGCGCTCGAGGTTTCTGTCTCTCGAGGATTCGAATTGAGGCACAGCGCTGTGTTTGCGAAGCTCAAGCCCCTGGCGCCATCCCGTGAAGTTGTGCTGCGAGACGCCAGCAGGCATGCCATTCCAAAGCGGCCATTTCGTCGCACCACGCTCGGAGGCGCACGTGAGTTCAAAATATGCACAATTGGCCAGCTCGCTGCAGCGCTTAAGCTCATGGCAGCCGGCCCGGGTATCTCTGATACCCAGCGGCAAGCTTGCCTGAAGGTTAGCGGGGTCATACCGCTGTGGAACCCTGACTTGGCAGCGGTTGAGGGGATGGTTCCGTTGTAGGCGCGCAGAAGGTATATCGGCAGAACGGCGATTCGTGCACCCGAGAGCGTGTGAGCCGGCGCAGTGCTGAAGTGAGCCTCGCAGGCCCGCCTGCGGCTGCACATAGTGGCCGCTCTCAGGCGAGCCACATGCGGCTTGTGCGCCGATGACGGGCCAGGAGGGCGCTGCAGTGAGCAGCAGGGCGCTGCGGCGCCTCACTCGCCTCGTGCGTCGTCCTCGCCCTCCTCCACGAGCATCTCGATGCCCTCATCCCCGTCCTCCCCTCCGGCCTCCCCGCCCTCGAAGAAGGAGGCCAGCCACGCGTCGTGGGAGCGCGGTTCGCGGAACTGCTGCCCGGGGCGCTGCGCGTGCGCTTGCGCCTGCTGCGCGGGCAGCGAGTCGTGCTGGCGATGCTGGCCGGCCCCGTCGTGGGAGGCAGAGGCCTCGCTGACCGCCGGGGACGCAGCGCTGAGCGTGCCCGCAGCAGCCGCCTCCTCCCGCGCTGCGCAGCGCTCTGCAGGCGAGGTGCGGTGCGGCGCGGCGCTCTGAATCGCGCGTGCCGCGTGCGGGTGCGGCCTCAGGGAGGCGCCCGTACCCGATCCCAAGCTGCCGCCGCCGGCGCCTCGGCGCGGCTCCGACTCCCCTGCGCTCCACACGCGGGGGTTTGCGTGGCCCTCCCCGGCGCAGCCCGCCTGCTTGGGCGCCGACGGCGCAGCGTAGGCTCCCGACGCCGGAGATCCGCCGCCGGCGGAGGCAGGCCACGCCCCGTGGGCGTGTGCCTCAGCGGTGGCGGAGGGCGAGGAGGACGATGCCTGCGGCAGCAGCAGGCGAGAGCCGCCGCCTCCGCTGCCGCGGGGGGCATCGCCTGCTGACGCCAGACGGTGGCGGATCTGTCCTGCTGCTCCCGCCACACCGCCGCCGCCGCTGCTGTTAGCGTTAGGGCCGTGCGTCAGCCCTGGTGCAGCGTCAGCGCTCGGTCGGGAGACGGACGAGGCGGACGGCGAGGGAGAGGCGCGCTCTGCGCCGCCAGACAGCGGCCGAGCAGCGGCTGCCGCTCCACTGAGCCGCGAGCCGGCGGCCCCAGTGCCCAGCAGCCGCATGGCCGCCGTCTGCCGCCGCGAGCCGTGCACGTGCGCGGCGGCAGCGTGCAGCTGCTGCTCGAGGGAGGCGAGCACGCCGTCTGTCCCGCCTGCTGCACGCGTCGCCCCATGCGCCAGCCCCGCTGCAGCCGCCACGTGCGCGAGCGAGCTGGGCGATGTGTGGGCCAGCAGGCTGGTACTGCCGGTACCGACGCCGGGCGCACTGTGTGGGTTCTGGACAGGCGGCGGCTGCGCGTGCGCGCGGGCGCCGGCAGTCGCCCCTGCTGCCTGCCTCGCGTCCAGCACAGCGGGCCACAGCACGGGTGCGAGGGCCTCGGACTGCGGCGGCCGCCGCGGCCGGGCGGAGCCTGGGCGCACCAGGCGCCGCGACGCCGCCGCTGCATCTGAGCCGAGCCCCGCGCCGTGGCCGCTCAGGCTTGCGCTGGCACCAGCACCCGCCGGTGCGGCGGGTGCGGCGGCACCGCTTGCCGACCCCGCCAGCCCGGCTCCAACGCGTGCCCTCGCACCCCCCGCCCCCCGCCCGGCGCCCGGCCTCGGCTTCGCGGTGGTTGGGCGAGCCAGGCGCGACTTGGGCACCGTCTGCTCGTAAGCGGCCAGCAAGCCGGCGACTTCAACCTCCTCCGCGTCGTCGCTCTCGTCTGTCACGCCGCCGCCGTCGTCGGAGACGTCGCAGGCGCCGAGGGGCGGAAACGGAGCGGTGCTCGCACCCGCGCCCTGCGCTGCGGCGGCAGGGGAGGGACCGGGTGCAAAGCCGGCGGAGTCCGCGGCCGGAGGGGCCGCCCGTGCGGCCGCCCGCCCCGCGAGGCGGCTGGCATTTGATGCCGCCGGAGGCGCGGCCTCGTCTGGGCAGCCCCATATGTCTCCGAAGCTCGCAGCGGCAGCAGCAGCGCGCGCCGCCCGGGAGAAGCCCGCGGCTGCGGGCAGGGGAGGCTGCGGCGGCGCTGCAGCCGACAGGCACAGCGGGCCCGCAGTGGCGCTCCAAGCGCCCGCGACGCCGCCTGCGCGCACGACGCCGCCCACGACAGCGCGGCGCAGCGGGCCGTGAGCGCGGCTGAGCTGCTGGTCGGCGAGGTGCGCCGCCTGCGCCGCGCCCTGCGACGAGGTCGACGGAGGCGCAGACGGGGCAGCGGTCCAGGCGGGCGGCGCGGCTGCGCGGTGTGCGGGCACCGCAGGCTCCTCGCCCCAGCCCGAGGCGCCGCCGCCGCCGCCTGCACCTGAGGGCGGCTGGTGCCGCCAGCGCGGCGCCGCAGTGGGCCCGCCAGCAGAGGGCATGGGAGGCAGCGCGGCGGACGGCGGCTGCAGCGCGGCGGTCACGGCAGCGCGGTGAGACTCCACCTGCGCCAGCACGGCTGCCAGCTCTGCCGTGAGGCGGCCGCTGCGGCCCGCGCCACCGGGAGCTGCGCCCCGCAGGACAGCCTCGTAGAGGGATCGGGCACCCTCCATCTCGCTGCCGCCCGAGCTCCCCTCCTCATCCTCGCCCGTCCCGTCGCCCCACTGCGATTGTGGCTCACGTGCGCCGCCGCTGCCTTCGTAGCCGCCACGCGCAGCGGAGGAGTAGTCGCGAGCGGAGCGCAGCACGGGGTCGCGAGAGGAGAGGCGGGCACCAGCGTCCTGCCGGAAGCCGCTGCCTGCGAGCGCACTGGTGCTCGCCGCAGCGCTGTGCGAGGGCGACCGTCCGTCTGCACCGGACAGCGTGAGCCGCGCCGCCTCGGCAGCGTCAAGCCACGCGCTGCGGCTGAAGCCTGCGCCTGCGGGCGGCGAGGACTGCAGCACCCTCATGCTGCTGGCGCTGCTGCCCGCATCCTCGCCCCAGTACTCGAACTGCTGCCCGCTGTGCCCGAGTGCGCGGCCGCGGTGGCGGGCATCAGCGAGGCGGCTCGCGTGCTGCTCGCCCTCCTCTGGCATCAGGGAGTCGACGCCGTCATCCCGCCCTCGCGCGGAGGGGTCGCTCCACCTGCCGGCACGCAGGCGGCCCCCCTCCTCCGCGGAGGCGTAAGAGTAGGTCGCGTCGTCGCTGGACCTGCCGGCCCGGGCACCGGAGGCAAGGCCGCCGCTGCCGCCGCCGCCGCCGCTCGGAACGAAGCGAGGCAGGCGTGCGAGCGCGGCAGCGTAGTGCCGCGCCATCGACTCTGCGGGCAGCCACTGCTGGCGCTGGGGGGCGGCGTCGCCCTCGCCCGCGCGGCCGTGAGCGGTGCCTGCGCCGCCCTGCCGCGTGTAGACGAGCAAGGCAGCGGTGGGGCTGGCAGCGGGCCGCAGGTCTGCGTCCCCCGCGTCGTGGTCAGTCGCGTGCTCCGCCACCAGCCGCTCAATGACAGACATCTCCGCCTCCTCGTCCGGCGCGACCTCGCCTGCGTCGCCCGCAGAGCCGGCGCCAGCAGCGCGTGAGCGCTGTAGCTCCTCCCACCGCTGGCGCTGCAGACGATCATACCGCTCCCGGAGCGCCTGGAACGCGTCAGCGGCGGCCCGCGGGCCCGCGTCGCCGCCGTCGTGGTCAGCGGCGCCCTGGTCCTCGCCCTCCAAGTCGTACGCGAACGGCTCGTCCTCGTCGCCCTCGCCGTCGTGTTCGTGCCCGTCCTCAGCCTCGTCAGCGTCGTACTCGTGGCCGTACGCGCCTGCAGCGTCGCCCCCCTCGTCGTCGTGCCCGCTCAGGTGCTCCCCCTCGCCCTCGCCCTCCTCACCCTCCTCTCCCAGGCCGTACAGACCGCTGTAACCCTCCCCATACCCAGCGGAGCCGTGGCCGTGGCCGAAGCGAGCTGAGGGGAATGAGTGCCCGTCCCCGTTGTCCTCCTCCTCCTCGTCCTCGTCCTCGTCGTGCCCCTGCGCGGAGGCGTGGTCGCCCTCTCCGCCTCCTGCGCCCGCTACGTCACCTCGGCCAGTGTCCCCCTGCAGGCTGCCGCGCATGTCGCGGAGCACGCCAGCGAGGTCCCTCTGTCCGCCCCGCTGTCCACCCAGCTCTGCGGAGTACGTGGTGGCGCGCCCAAGCTCGTGCTCATGCTCGCCCTCCTCGTCCCCCTCCGAGAGCTGCTCTGGGGTGGCAGCACCGGAGGATGCGCCGAGCGCGCCTCGCTTGCGCGCGCTCGCGACCGCCCGCATAGACAGATTCTCAGACGCCTGGCCCTGCCGCGCTGCGGCGATTGCATCAACAGCGCCAGCGCCGGCGCTGCCGCCCTGCGCATGCGGCGCGGGCGCGTGCAGCGACCACTCGAAGGGCGGGCGCTGGCGGCCGGCAGCCGCGCCGAAGTGCGCCGCGGCCCACGAGGAGGCGGATGCGACGGTGCTGGCGTCGGAGGCGTTGAGGTACCGCATGCGGTCGTGCTCCGCGGGGGAGCGCAGCGCCGCCCTGCCGCCCTGATGCCCTGCCGGGTGCGCGTGCGAGTCGTGGAAGAGGCGCCCGCTGCGCCCACGCGCGGCGGCGCCAAAGGAGCCTGCCCCACCCCGCATCCCCACGTGCATCGGGCTGCCTGCTGCCACAGCCACGCTGGCGGCACTCTCCCCGTTCTCAGCGGAGCTGGACTGACTGGGGGAAGGGGATCCCACGGCGCCGGCACGACTGTCCGCACGGATCGTGTCGCTGGCTCGGCTGCCGCCGCTGCCGCGGTCGACGGCTGCGCTGTCGCCCCCCTCTGTAGCCGACCCCCCGTCGCCATCCCGAGGGCCTACAGACGTGCTCACGAGCGAGGCGGACCCTAGCGGGCCCCGGCCCAGGCCACCGCCAGCACGCGGGCTGCCGCCCGACCGCTGCAGCTGTGCGGATGCAGTGGCGGCACGGAGGGCTGCGGCTGCAGCGCGCCCGAGCAATTCGATGGAGGGTGTGGGCGCAGGGGCGCCAAAGTCGACAGCCGAAGCGGCGTCCGGAGTATCCGCGCCGTGCTTGCGCTGGCCGCCGGAGCGAGACACAGCACCCTCCGAGTCCCGGCTGGAGGGAGCAGTGTGCACGCTGGCTGCCCCGCTGCTGGCGTCTGCATCACTGCGGCCGTTCCCTCGCGTGCTGTTGGCTGCGCGACTGACCGGGCCTTGGCTCGCATCAAGCGCCGCCTCGGGTTGCAGCAATGGCGTTGCTTCAGCAGCAGCGGTCCCAGTGCTGGGGGCGGCTGGTGACGCCGCTGCGCTCGCACCGGTCGTGGAGGCAAACGCGCTCTGCCCACCTGAGCGAGACTGGCTGCTCAGCGCACTGGAGCCCGCGGGGCTGGAGGCAGACTGCAGCGGGGTTGCGGACGCAGAAATAGGCGCAGCGCCGCTGGCAGCAACCCGGGGCCTCGACCCAGGCGACTTGCCAGCACCACTGCCTGCGCTCTTCCCGCCCAACCGGGCGGACGAGGCGCGGGCCTCCAGGGTCAGGGTGGAACCGAACGACTCCACGTCGAACGCAGCATTCGTCCGATCCGTCAGGCTTCCGGCGGCACCAGCAAGAGAGGCGCCTGCGCCGCGACCACGGAGCCCCTGAATTGCGAAGCGGCTCGCCAGCTCAGCCACATCACTCGGCTGAGTCAGAGTACCAGCAACGCTCGTCGACGCTGCGTCGCTGGTGTCTCCATTTGGGCTACCGCGCCTCCCCGAAGCCACTGCAGCAGTTGTCGCAGCCTCATCGTGGTCGTCCCGCGTACCTGCAGTTCCGCTGCCCCCGGCCTGCCCATCGTTCGCACCATTAGTGTCGCCGGACGTATTGCCTGCGTCCCCTCCATGGCTGGCCCCCGCACTGCCCGAGCTCGTGGTGCGAACAAGAGCAGAGGCGGCATGAGGTGCCCTCACTGCGGCCTGCGTTGCAGCGGCTTGCATCGGTTGCATGACGTCAGAAGGGCGGGCACTGAAGCCCGGTCGTCCCGAGTAGACGGCTAGCGCGGAGGGGCAGGCGGAGGCAACGTCGTCGTCCTCCTCCTCGTCCCCCTGCGCGCCAGAGCGACTGGTGTTGTCAGGGATGGGCCGCGAGGACGATGCGAGCGGGCGCGCATGCCGTTTCGCACGATCCCCAGGCCTGCCCGAGGCAACCGCCGTCACGGAGCTTGCATCGGCGAAAGGCATATTTCCAGCGGACAGTGATGCGCTGCTCGGCGAAGCGAGCAGGTGCGGCAAGCCCTTGCTGTGCTTCCTTGCGCTGCTGCAGCGAGCGATTTGGCTCACGCTGTCGTCAGCTGTGCTGGTGGCTTCATCCCCCTCATCGGCCTCCGCGTCGCTCGCAGCTGTGCTGGCTCTGAGACCGGAGAAGGAAGCAGCTTCATCGTCGTCGTTGACGCGGCCGCTCCTCCGACGCGCGCGCTGGCTGCCCGCCGAGTCGTCGTCCGCTGAGTCGCGGTCCCCGGACGCGTACGTGCTGCCGTCCTCGCCGCTCTCCCCGTCGCCATCGCGGCCGGAGTCGGTCTGTGACGCCGAAGGGCTCGCACTGCGGTGCTCGCGGCCTCTCCGAGCGCCGCGCGCGATCGCGTCTGTCGTCTTCAAGGTATCGCCGTCAGCGGCGCGCAGCACAGACCCCGCCTCGCCCAGCTGCCCATTGAACGCCGCACTAACCGACTGGCCGTCCTGCGGCGGCAGAGCCCTGTGGCTCGCAGCCTCTGACTCAGTCACAGCGCTGGAGGCGGGGCTGGAACGCCGGCTGCCCTCCGTGTGCCCATCCTCGTCTTCATCGTCCTCCTCCCCCTCGACGCTGGCAACGCTGCCGCGCGCTCGCACGCTTTCTGCCATCGCGCTGCTGTTGCGCTGCAGCAGCCGCGGCTGTTGGGGGAGACGCTCGAAGCTCGATAATGTCGGCGCGTGCCCCTCAGCGCCTGCAGTGCCTGCGATGCTGGCAACAGAGCGCTGCGACGACGCAGCAGACGACGAGCTGCTTCGAGGGCCCTGCGCCGCCACCCGAGACGCCGCATCGTTCGCATCACTAAGGGCAGAGGAGAGGCGAGAGCGTCCTGGCGCCTCTGCAGCCGTGGCGATGATGACGCTGCCAGCACTCACATCACCCGTCACGCTGCACGACCCAAAGCCCGAAGGAGCGAGCAGCGACCGAGCCTCCGGGCCAGCGGCCTCAGATACCGACAGATGCGCGGCCCCGAAGTCCGGGATCGCCATCGTGCTTTCTGAGCGGTAGCGCGACTCCATGGCCGCCGCACCCTGTTTCAG
>Ga0208629_100691_pt1 | contig 15442 bp, 10 predicted proteins | sample LakWasMet19_HOW5_2_FD_183865 | JGI IMG/M metagenome (GOLD analysis project Ga0208629, IMG submission 183865) | Freshwater sediment methanotrophic microbial communities from Lake Washington under simulated oxygen tension - Sediment Metagenome... | ecosystem: Environmental > Aquatic > Freshwater >...
CTATGCTGAAAATAGCCCTGTTTTTCATGGTCTTGAGTCTTCCGGTATGGGCCGAAGAATCGTCACCTGAACAATCCACGAATTTTTGCCTCGATCTCAAGGCGGCCAAGAACAACGAGGAATTGGCCCGGCAACACCCGCAGGATGAAACTTTGATCAAGCTGGTGGCGATGCGGGCCGGGTTGTGCGACCTTCTTGCCAAGAAAATCATAGATCTCGATTTTGCCATTGATCTTTTCAACGGCGAACACGCCCACGGCATTCAAAAGCGGATCGAGGAAGAACAGACCAGTCAGAAAGAAATCGGAGCCTGACTGCGGGGCAAGCGGTCAATTCGCCTTGATGATGACCAATTCCCGCCAATCCGTGGTATAGCGTTTTGAAATCCGCTCCGCCTTGGGCTGCCACTCTTGCCGAAAACCGGAGGCTGCGATCGCAATGCCTTTGGGAAAGCGGCGGTTGATCCGGTCCACGGTCTGCATGAGCTTTTCGCTCTCTGTATAAGCGAACGCCTCCCTATCGAATAGATCCATCTGTTCGGGAAGCGTGGCTGGCTGAATATGGCTTAACTGCACGCCGCATTTCTGGTAGTTGTAACCTTCCCTGAATACCTCCTTTAATAAACGATTGGCCACGCCGATGATCACACGGGTATCCTGTGTGGCGGCAGGGAGCCTCGCGCTCGCCGCCCGCTGATATTGCGGTTCTTTCGGGTTGAACAGGTTGGTTCGGAGGAAAATGGTGATGTAGCCCGTCACTGAATTCTGGACTCTTAGTTTTTCGGCGGCGCGGCTGCAAAAGGCGGCCAAGGCCTCGGACAGTTCCTGGTATTCCGTCAGCCGGCGGCTAAAGCTGCGCGAACAGACAATCTGTTGTTTGTCCGGCGCAATTTCTTCCAGTTCCAGGCAAGCGATGCCGTTCAATTCCATCACGGTGCGGGCGACCACAACATTGAACTGGTCTTGGATTCTGTCGGACTGCTGCTTGGCCAGGTCCCAGACGGTGTGGATGCCGAGCCGGTTCAGTCTTGCGGCGGTGCGCGAGCCGATGCCCCAAACTTCGTCGACCGGCACGATTCGCATCAGCTTTTCCCGGCGCAGTGGGTCCGAGAGGTCCAATACCCCACCGGTTTGTTTCCATTTTTTAGCCGCAAAATTCGCCAGTTTCGCCAGGGTTTTGGTTGGCCCCATGCCGACGCAAACCGGAATGCCGGTTGACCGGAAAACGGACTTTTTGATGCGTTGGCCGTAGGCGATAGGGTCTTGATCGCAGATACCGGTCAGATCCAGGAAAGCCTCATCAATCGAATAGACTTCCGTACTCGGCGCAAACTGTTCCAGAACCGACATCACGCGGGCGGACATGTCGGCGTAGAGCGCGAAGTGGGATGAAAACAGGTGAATCTTGTGCCGCTCGATCAGGTGCCGCACTTGAAACACAGGCGTCCCCATTTTGATGCCCAAATCCTTCACCTCCTGGCTGCGGGCGACAAAAATGCCGTCGTTATTGCTGAGCACGGCAACCGGCTTGCCGATCAGGTCCGGCCGGAAAACCCGCTCGCAACTCACATAGAAATTGTTGCCATCGACCAGGGCGATGCGGGTTTTACAAGGAATGGATCGCATGCGTCACCACGCCCCAGATCACCATATCCAGCTCATCGTGGAGGGGAATATCGGGGTAATCCGGATTTTCGGCTTTCAACACCCAGAGTTCGCCGTCACGTCCCAGGCGCTTGACGGTCAGTTCGCCGTTCACCGCGCAGATCACGATTTTGCCCGGCGTCGGCTCGATCGCGCGATTAATCACCAGAATGTCGTTCGGGAAAATGCCGGCGTTGATCATCGAGACGCCTTCGGCGCGGCCGAAAAACGTCGCCGCCGGTTGGGTGACCAGCAACTCGTTGAGGTCGAGGGTTTTCTCGACATAATCGTCGGCCGGCGACGGAAAGCCCGCCGCGATCTTGTTGGCAAACAACGGCAGCCGCCACCGCTGCAGGCGGACGGAGCGCTGGGGATCGGTTAAGACGGTACGGTTGGGCGAAGGGGGTCTCATAAGCAGAAAATCATGTTCTCTTTTTGTTCTCTTTATGGGCATTGTAATCGGACTGGGCCGAACTGCCAAAAATAATTCACGAGAATGAACTTCAGAAGGAGGGGGTTACAAAATCGGAACATTTTCCGTTAAGCGGATTGTTACGAATTGTCTCCGTAGCAGCAAAGCATGAAAACTATGACTTGTTATGGAATAATTGTTTCTCCCACCCCACACATCTGCATTACAGCCTCAATCTAAATTTTTGGATCATGCCAAACAAGAGGAACAAATGAAAAACATTTTACCTATTATTAGCTTCTGCTTGATCTTGAGTGCATGCAGTACCACGATCTCAGTACCCGTGAGCGAACCGACCGTGATCCCCGGCAAATCTTCTCTAGTTTTTGTATATTATGGGATGGGGGTGTATGAGCCTCAAAAAATTAAAATATTTATGGACAAGCAATGCATCGGCGAAGTCGGTTCGACCTTCCCGCTTACTGTAACCGTAGCTCCCGGCCAGCATGAGCTCCATACCCGAATGAAAGGCCCCGTTATTGATAGAATAACCACCGCGTATTTCGAGCCTAATCAAATCTACTATTTGTCAGTGTGGTTTGAAGGCGGCGTTTGGGTAGGTTCTAATAGGATTACACCGATTTCCAAATTGACAAGCTATGAAATTCTGAAATATCCCTTTCAATAGCTAAAGTAGAAATGAACCGCCCCGGGAATCTCAGAGACTGTTGGTTGTGAGTCATGCCACGATAGTAGACTCATAAAGTTGTTGATAACAGCTGGCTTCGGCTTCAATAGGAGGAATATTCCAATTGATCCCAGCAAGCCCCGATGATTAAACCACTCGGCTCAGGTCAAGTACGCTTCAATCGCTAGGATGGATTAGACGCTATCCGTGAACTGGAAGCCGAAAACCGGCAACTGCGTTCTACCGCTACAGCCAAGGCAAGAAGGTCGCATCCGGATGCGCCAAATAATGCCAAAAAATATACGCCAAATAATGTAGAAGATTACACAAATCCCGTCCCCTTCCCCGTCTTTTAACTCTTGATAACCGATTTTATCAAGAGTAAGATGGCCCCATGAACGAACCCCAAAATCCGCTCCAGAAGATCCCATCCGAAAGTCGTCTGTTAACGGCCGAAGATTTTTTGCGCCTGGCCGATGTGCCGCCCGAAGTCGAATGGTTCGCCAACCTGACCAACAAAGCAACCCGGCGCGCCTACGAAAACGCGATCCGGGATTTCATGACCTTTACCGGCATCCAAGCGGCGGAAGAATTTCGCCGGGTCACCCGCGCCCATGTGATCGCCTGGCGGGATGATTTGGGCAATCGTATTCTTAATGGTACGACGATCCGGCACCGATTGTCCGCGTTGTCGTCGCTGTTCGATTACCTGTGCGAGAAAAACGCGGTGACCCATAATCCAGTCAAAGGCGTCAAACGCCCGAAGCATGACAGCCTGGAAGGCCGGACCCCGGCGCTCGGCGATCACCAGGCCCGGAAACTGCTGGCTGCGCCGGATGGGGATTCGCTGCGGACGCTCCGGGATAAGGCGATCCTGGCCACCCTGCTCTATCATGCACTACGGCGCGAGGAGCTCTGCAAATTAACCGTGAAGGACTTCACCCACCAACGGCGCGGCGTGCCGCATTTGAAAGTGTCTGGGAAAGGCGGCAAGACCCGTTATGTGCCGTTGCACCCGGCCGCCGGCGGCCTGATTCATGACTACCTGGAGCGGGCCGGGCACGGCAGTGACGAGGCCGGCGCCTTGTTCAGGCCGGTCAGCAATAATATGAAAAGCAACGGCGGCAAAGGCATTACGCCCGACGGCGTCTATAAACTCGTGCGGGCTTACTCCGGAAAGCTCGGGTTTGAAATCGGCGCACATTCCTTACGGGCCACCGCGGCGACCAATGCGCTCGATCACCAGGCCGACATTGCGAAGGTGCAGGAATGGCTCGGCCATGCGAACATTGCCACCACGCGAATTTACGATCATCGGAAGACCCGGCCCGAGGACAGCCCGACATTTAAGGTGAATTATTAAGGCTATAGAACTAATTCTTGACTTGAGCTAGAGTTAGAGTAATCATAACCGCGCTCAGGGAGGTTTAACTGTCCCTGAGGAATGGTGTTAAACCTGTCAAGTTATTATTTATTCGTATTGCCAGTTCAGCAACGGATACCCGTAGCATGGTGACAAGAGTGAGTAACACTTGATACATGTTCATGATAGCCTCCTTGTGATGTTTATCGTAACACAGATAGTTTTTTAGCGCGGGCGCCTCATGCAACGTGTTGTATGAGGCGGAGTACAGTGACCAAAGGCCGAATGATTCGACAAGATCGTAGAGCCGAAAGTCGGTTCCTTTTTAAGGGACGAGTCTTCGGAGGGGGATAATGGGCTATCCGCGAATGCTATGCCCCCTCCGGATTGCTACCCTCAAGGCTTGGATATGCCTCCTCAACCTTATAAAAAAGAAAAACAAGAAGGATGGTATCGACAAAGAACCTATCCCCATTTTGATAGACCTCTCTCATTTGAAAGAGCTAAAGATTACGTGACCAATCCCACAAAAGTGGAATATCACGAGTTTTTCCCTCTGCTCGCTTACGACATCAAAGCTCGCCGTTATCGGGATCACGACGATAGGCGCACTAAATCAAGACCTATCAAATATGCAGCCCATCTTGATGGGTATATTTATTCATATTATTGCCTCTTATTGTCGGAATTGTATGAGCATCGAATAAGACAACTAAGTCTAGATGAAAGTGTTATTGCTTACAGAAGCGGTAGAGGCTTATCGAATATTGACTTCGCCCATCAAGCCTTTGAGGAGATTCGCCGGCGAGGAAAATGCGTTGCCATTGCTCTGGATATAAGCGGTTTCTTCGATAGCATCGATCATCAGAAATTGGAAGAGGAATGGTGCAAGACATTAAGTGTCACAAAACTTCCTAAAGATCATTTGTCTGTTTTTAGGTCAGTTACAAAGTGGGCTGAAGTGAATAGAGAAGAATGCTATAAGCGTCTTGCCATCGAGGATGAAAAAAAAGCTCCCAGACCGCTGTGTAAGAATGCGCGCGAATTCAGGGAGAAGATAAAAGGCAAGGGTACGGTGCAGACCACTCTGTTAACCGTCAATAACCATCATTATGGGGTGCCTCAAGGGACACCGATATCTGCGCTTTTATCCAATGTCTACATGGTTCCGTTTGATCAAGTAATGAAAGAACTGGAATCAAAAATCGGTGGGTATTACCGAAGGTATTCGGATGATATCCTCTGGATATGCGATCCGCAGTATAAGGAGCAAGTGATGCAAGCGGTCGATACAGCACTAGAAGATAGAGGTGATCATCTCAAGCGAAAGGAAGAAAAGACCGATATCTCCTTTTTTGATACAACAAAAGGCCGGCTAGAGGCCGATAAGCCATTGCAATATCTTGGGTTTATCTTCGATGGTCGGAAACATTTATTGCGATCCCCAACACTTGCGCGATACTGGCGTCGTCTGATTTATGCTGTGCGGTCGGCAAAACGGCAGGCAAGAAAAGCTAAGCGATCGGGAAAAAATCCTCAGGTTTTCAAAAAGAAACTAAACAGCGACCTAACGCATTTAGGCAAAGGCAACTTTGTGACTGCATATGCTTACAAGGCTCAAAAAAAGATGGGTGGCAAAGACATTCGTCGCCAGCTGGCTGGGCACCAAGAACGCATAAATCTTGAAATCTGTAATAAATAGAATGGGTGGCTTGTGCGATGAGAGTGGAGTGTACTCTGGATCATCAGTCAGCCCTACGTTGGGTTTTAGGAGATAAGTGGGACATGCTGGACAAATGAATAGCTAGCATAAGACCTTTATTAAGTTACTCATAGACTTATTTTTCAAAGTTTATATCTATCTTAGGAAGATACCTATGCCAGGATCACATTATGCAAGCCAATGCGATTAAAATCACAGCAGAAATTCTTCGGCAAGCTAATGTTGCTCATGCAATAGAAAATTGTGAAAAAAAACTTGTTTCAGATTACTGTTCAGAGTTTGAGAAGCTCGCTGACCAGGCCCAAAAAGCTGGTGAACAAGAACTATTTTCTGTTTGGTGTTTGTTGATAGCAATCACCTCAATGCGTCTTTGTGCAAATAATAGTCGGAAGCCATTCGAGGCTATGTTTGTCATGGAAGATTGTCGAAGTGCTAAACCTGAAGACATGGCTGATCAGTCGCTAAATGCTCTGTCTGAGTGGTTGCCTGAGATAGTTGATCCCGAATTAAAAGCTCGCATCGCAGATCTACTTTGGCTTCGTTGTAGAAATCCAGAATATGCAAAAGCTGCTATTTCTACTTATTTGGATTCAGCTAAAGCTCTAGAGGATCCCATCCATTGGCCGCCCGCTGCTGACCGTATTGAGCGTGCTCTGCGGTTGGCTGCCATGTTTCGTCGTAAAATACCTGAATATTTTGCATATGCTGTGAAATATATCGAAGCCATGCTTGATAAATACAGTGGCGGAGATCCTATGTTTCTATCAGTCAAATTGTTGGATCTTCTTGCAGAATTTAAGGCGGGAGATCCAAATAAATATACTAATCTCGCCATAAATATTGCAGAGGCGGCGCGATCGGTAGGTAATTGGCATAAAGCAGAGCATGCGTGGGAAGTAGCAGAAAAATGGTCGATAATCCTGAATGATAGCCTCCGACGCAGTTCAATTATCGCTAATTGGGCAGAAACCTACGCTGAACAAGCTCAAGCCGGAGATGGAGGCTTGGTTTCAACCCAGTGGATGCAGAAATCAATCGAACTTTACAAACGCGTCCCAAATTCACGAGCACGTCGCGAGGAACTCTATCAGCTACTTCGAGGTTATCAAGAAGAAACACTGGGCCAACTGTCACTCATAAAGGGCCCGGAAATAGATCTGACAGAGAGCATAGAAGCATCAAAAAAGGCAGTTTCTGGTAAGTCATTTGAAAACGCCATTTTTAATTTGGCCTTTGCTATTGCGTCAATTCCTGATTATGAGGATATAAAACGTCAAGCTCAGGAAGACAGTCAGAAATATTTTTTTAGCAGTATGTTTAGTGCTATCCATATGGATAGAGACGGTTTGATCGTTGCAAGTGTTCCTCCAAGCCTTGGTGTTAATGATGATGAACAAGGCAAGGCTATTTGGGCAAAAATGCTACGAACCGTGGAAATCCATCATCGTCTGGATGTTGCAGGTGCAATTGAACCGGCTATAAGAGAAATAAAATTAGAACATGATTTTTCGGAGGAGATGGTGTTTACCTACATCCGCAATAATCCATTTATCCCCTATGGATTTGAGTATCTCTATGCTAAAGGTTTACATGCTGGATTAGCCGGAGATTTTATTGTTTCTACCCATCTGCTGATTCCACAACTTGAAAATTGCTTTCGTCATATATTACAACAGAATGGTGTTGAAACTACTACATTGAATACACATGGACTTCAGGAAAGGTTGCGCATCGGAACTATACTGGAGCATCCAAAACTCAGTGAATTAATTGGAAGGGATCTGGTGCTGGATTTTCAAGCGCTCTTGGTTGAAAGGAAATATGGCAATTTTCGGAATGAGGTTTCTCACGGGCTTATGCCATCTAACCATTTCTACCAGCCGAGCATTATTTATCTCTGGTGGCTTGCGCTTCGTTTTTGTCTGATGCCATATACTAATTCCTTGCTCATACAACAATCAGATGAAGATGACGAGGAGATGGAGGTTTCAAATAAGGAATGATCAATAGACGTAATGATAGGCTTTGGATGCTCAGTCCATATCGACAGTGAGGCACGAAAGCGTAGGCGTTGATCGCCGCTATAGATCGAATACCACCGAACAGTTCTCGGGATCAATTCTGAGGAGTTCGTGCCGAGCGGCATCCAATTCATATATAAATTCGGCCTTTCTCTGTATTGCAGCAATGGTGGCCTTGTTAATGCGAATACCAGCATGGATGCTACTCCCTCCCCCCTGGAACCTTCCTCCTCGAAAAAGCGAATTGAGGTAGCGATGCGCAAAAATTGGCGACCAAGTGAAATGCGTCAAGCCCACATGCACGTAGATGTTAGACCAACCATAAAGGCGCTCAATGTGCTGGAGCGGAACGGCCAACACCATTTTGTCCTCATAGGCTCCGACTGCTGTCAGAACGGTACTCAAGTTCATCGGTAGAATGGTCTGCGTCGTCTTGTCGAGCACACCTAACAGACCAAAACCGAACCGCAGGCGGGTCTCCAGCGCGATGCGTAACAGTGCAGTGCTAGCATCTGTAACATTATCGGTGAATGCGAAGAACGGCGATCCTGAGAACATTAATTGTTCCGCGGCGTGCGAGATTTGGAAAGTATCATGCCAGTGGTTTTTTCCGATTCCGAATATGCCCGGCGTACCCTGAGTCAGTGCCGCCCAATCGGCGAGCAACGATAGAGCATCTAGCGTCAGTTTCTTGAGTAGTTCATAATGGCGTGAAGCAAATGGTTCGGCGCATTGGTCGGCGTGGGCGTCAATCACATTCAACACAATCCACGAGCACGTTTCAGTAAAAATTTGAGCGTTTGCCGAATAAAATACTTGCTGTTCCTGTTTCTTCTTGATCTCGTTCAAGCTTTTCGGATACGCTTGTTCAATCAGTTTTCCATCTGGGAGCGAGGGCACCGCTTGCCCAGTTTCTTGCTTGAACGCCTGCTTGAACAGTGGAATACCGTCGTCCCTTAACCAAACAGCGAAATCAGTGATTTGTTGAAATGAGATCGTTCCCATCGGGACAAATTGCTGTAAATCATGGCGGAATCTATCAATGTGATGCATACCATTACTCCGATTGGTGTATAAAGTAATTAAAGCCCTACCATCCGCCGCAAACTCTGCTGCATAGCCGCTTTAAAAGCTGTATCGTTGGCCAAGAACTTATACAACTCAAGTTCATTACGCCGGTTTTTCAGCATTACTTCATCAAATATCTTCTCGAACGCCAAATCCCGGTTATGGACATCCGGGTTGTTTTGGTACTTTTCTGCGAAATCGGGATGGGCCTTGATGCCGTCAGCGATGTTGATGAACTTGATGCGCTGCTCTTGGGGAGTCGCGCCCCACCCCTGAAACCAGCGCTCATTAAAATTGCGGATGATCTCGTCCAAAGGATCGTGATCTTGATCGCCGCCATGAGCGCCGCGCGGATTCGGGTTTTGCGGTTCCAGTTCGGTTTCACTGGCGTCCAAACCGATGCTGTGATTGAGCTTGACGCGCTCCAGGCCGTATGAAGACAAATCCACCGAATCCAGCAATTCGTCGATCTGATCCGCGTCCGGGTCTTTAACGATCAGCTTGGGGATCAGGAATTTCAGGAACCAGAACAGCTTTTCCCAGACGGCAATTTCATAGGGCAGGATCGAAGCCATTTGGCCGTAGATTTTGACGAACTGCTTGGTCTTGATCTTGAAGTCGGCTTTGTCACGGTCTTCCAATCCCAGTTCGATATTAAAACGTGCGGCGGCTGCGTCGATGATCGGGCTCAGTTGCTGGGCATCGGCATTGCCAAAGTACAGCGCGACAAATTGCTCGATCTCTTGCCATTCATACACGCCTACATCGGCCAGTGCATCTTTCAACTCGTGCAGCACGTTGACATCGGTCGCCTCCGATAAACGGGTTGCGGTATAGAAAGGATCGAAAGCCGCTTTGATGTCCTCCACTGAATTGAAAAAATCGAGGATGAACAGATCCTCGGTTTTCTTGCCCCATTTCGGCGCCGCGCGGTTCAAGCGGGAAAGCGCCTGCACCGCCAATACGCCCTGTAGCTTCTTATCGACGTACATCGCGCAAAGCTTGGGCTGGTCAAAGCCGGTCAGGTATTTGTTCGCCACGATCAGCAAGCGATACTCGTCTTGGTCGAAATAGTCACGGGTCTCGTTCTCGGCAAAGCCATTCATCTCGGCTTCGGTGTATTCAATGCCGTCGACCTCCTTGGTGCCTGAAAACGCGATCAACGCCTTGAAGGGTTTGCCGCGTTCATTCAGCAAGCGGGTAATGGCCTTGTAGTAACGGATGGCGGTTTCAATGTTTTGGGTGATCACCATTCCCTTGGCTTTACCCTTGAGCTTTTTGCTGTTCACCACCTGCGGAATAAAATGATCGAGGATGATCTCTGCCTTGATATTGATGGTCTGCTGATGCCGTTCCACGTAAGCGCGCAGTTTTTTCTGGGCTTTGCTACTGTCAAATAGCGGATTCTCGGCAATCGATTTTTGAATTTCGTAATAGCTCTTATAGGTGGTGTAATTGGTCAGTACGTCGAGGATGAAGCCTTCCTCAATGGCCTGCTTCATCGAATAGAGATCAAACGGCTCGAAGCTGCCGTCTGGCTGTTTGCAGCCGAATTTCTCCAACGTGGTATTTTTGGGCGTGGCGGTAAAGGCCAAATAAGAAGCGTTACCTCGCATCTTGCGGGATTGCATCGCCTGCAGGATTTTATCCTGGGCGTCCAGGCCCTCATCCTCGCCATTCTTACTTTTGCCCATTGCCCGGTTCATGTTGTCGTGCGCATCACCGCTCTGGGAACTATGCGCCTCGTCGATGATCACCGCAAAACGCTTATCGCTGAGATCGGCAATGCCGTCGATGATGAACGGGAATTTCTGAATGGTGGTGATGATGATCTTCTTGCCTTGCTCCAGAGCGCTTTTCAGCTCCGATGACTTGAACGCCGGGGCGATGATGTTTTTGACTTCGGAAAATTCCCTGATGTTTTCGCGCAATTGTTTATCGAGCAAACGGCGGTCGGTGACCACAATCACCGAATCAAACAAGGGCTGATCCAGACTTTTAGCGCCTGGTATTTTCAAACTGGCCGGATAAACTTCAATCAGCTGATAGGCCGCCCAAGTGATCGAGTTGGATTTGCCCGAGCCGGCCGAATGCTGAATCAGATAGGTCTGCCCTACCCCATTCTCACCGGCATGCTTTACTAGCCGGCGGACAACATCCAGTTGGTGATAGCGGGGAAAATAGAGCGTGCGTTTTGGCAGCGGATCTTTACTGCTGCCATCGAGTCGGATGAAATGCTGGATGATATTGGCGATACTGGCCTTGCTAAATATCTCTTCCCACAGGTAGGCGGTTTTATGGCCGTGTTGATTGGTGGGATTACCTGCGCCGTGGTTATGGCCCTTATTGAACGGTAAAAAGAACGTGGCTTTACCGTCCAGCTTGGTGGTCATGTAGACCTCGTCGGTATCCACCGCCATATGGACCAAGCAGCGGCCGAATTGCAGCAAGGGTTGGGTAATGTCGCGATCCTCACGGTACTGTTTCTGCCCGTGGTAACGGGCGGTCTGGCCTGTCCAGGGATTTTTCAGCTCCAGGGTAGCGAACGGCAGACCGTTGATGAATATCACCAGGTCGATTTCTTCCAGCGTGTTAGTCAGAGAATAGCGCACCTGGCGGATGCTGCTGAAGATATTGTCGGCAAAGCTCTCTTTGACCTTGTCGGAACTACTGGCTAGCGGCGCCGGATACATCAGCGTCAGGTGGGCATCATCGACGCTGAGACCTTTTTTCAACAAGTGCAGCAGGCCGTATTTTTTGATCAGGCGGTCGAAGCGTTCCAGCACCTTCAGCTGCCAATCGCCGCCGTGTTTTTGCAGCTTTTCCAATTCCTCGCGCTGAGTTTTTTCGAGAAACGCCCAGAACCGTTTAGTGTCGAGCGCATAACGAGCATTGAAATCCTGTGGCAAACCGAGCTGGTAACCGTGGTTATGAATGAAGGGTACTTCGCTCCCTTCGGCAAGGGCCTGTTGTGCTTCCAAACAGGTGCCGGTCAGTTGTTTTTCGATCGCGATTTCCAGTTCTTTTTCGCTAGTTTTACTGACCATCGTATTTTTCCTTACGCCACCATGCTGTCGATGAGTTCAGGAGCCGAGCTTTCAACAAGCTCTGGGACCCTGATTTTTCCGGTCACGGCGCTGTTGATCAAGGTGGCTTTGTATTCCTTCAATTTGTCGATTTGTTGTTGCTGCAAAGCTATGGCGCGATCGATTTTAGTGGATTGAGTTTCGATATGAGCAACTATGGCAGTTTGTTCTTCGATTGGAGGAACAACTGTCAATAATTGTTTAAACTCCCCCCAATACAGTCTTTTTCGAAAATCTGTAATCCCTTTTGAATTTCGATCCATTTGTTGAATAAACTGAGGACACCGGTATTGATACTCAAAATATGAAGACATCATTCTTTCATTCGGTGTGGCTACAATGTAGGCTGGACTTACCATTCCCATGACTTTCACCGCCCCAATCGCACCCTGCCAAGCGCGCATCATATTGAAGGCTATGTCGCCGGGCTGCACTAAATTGTATTTAGTCTTGTCTTCAATTTTAATTCGCCCACGAATATTTTCGTCTTCAGACATTTCTTCTGAAGAAACAGCCGTATGAATCGAAACGGATAATAAAGGGAGGCCATCCTCACCGGCCTCGATTCTTTCTCTCAACAAAGCTCGGTTTGCCAAAAAGTCCCAATGCGCCGGTATCTCTCCAATCCATTCCACGCCGGAGTCGCGCATCGGAGTGTCTGGGTTTAAGCCACGTGTGACGGCGTTTTGAATCAGGATTTGTTTGCGCTCTTTGAGCAGGTCGGTCTGTTTTTCCTTGATCGCCACGGCCTGATCGATCTGCGCGGTTTTGCGATCCAGAAAGGAGGCGATGGCGATCTGTTCGGAGAGTGGCGGGACTCCCATAATAACTGATTTCATTTCATCGTAGCGTGTAGTCCAGAGATCAGCAACAATGCCATGCCCTATCCGGTAAAACTCTTCAACAAACGCGTAGCTTTTCAAAAGATAATGGCAGTATTGCGTGTGAATGCCTTTGGGTTCTAAAACGATATTAATGAGAGAAACTGAACCGTCTCTATCAGAAACCCCACTAGAGCCTTTTCGATCAGATCGGCTATTAATAACAAAATCGCCTTTTCTTACCAATTTTCTATTGTCACCGTCATTGGTTTTTGCTGCGGTTTCTAATTGCGGCAATATTCCATTTTTCGTAACGGATAATGGATGAAATTCTTTATCTGAGACTTTTTGTCTCCGTTCTTTAAAACGTGTACCTAAACGTGTTGCATCCCAATGTGCTGGAATTTTTCCCAACCATTCCACGCCAGAATTCTTATAGGTATCGTATTTGGGTATCGCCGCCAGTTGTTCAATCATCGCTTGTCTCATCCGTTTTATTCAGCAATTGCGCCTGTACTTTAATCCGTTCCAGTTCCAGCTCGCGTTTCAATTCTTCTTCGGTCGGCAGAAAGGGAAGGTATTTCGCGGCGAACAGTTGTTCGCTGTCGGTCAGCACCGAGTATTTCACCACCGCTTCACTTTTCTGGCTGCACAGGATCAGGCCGATGGTGGGGTTATCATCGGCAGCCCGTTGCTGTTGGTCGTAAATACGCACATAGCTGTCCATCTGGCCGACATCCTGATGCGTCAGCTTGCCCAGTTTCAGGTCGATCAGTAAAAAACACTTGAGTTTGAAGTGATAAAACACCAGATCAATGTAAAAGTCCTGATCTTCGGTGCGGATGCGTTGTTGCCGGGCCACAAACGCGAAGCCTTTGCCCAGTTCCAGCAAAAACGCTTGCAGGTTATCGAGCAGGCCCTGTTCCAGATCGGATTCCAAAAGCCGCTGGCTAGTTAGGTTCAGGAAGTCGAGAATATAGGGGTCGCGGAGATAATCCTTGGCGGTCAGTGACTGATGTTCCGCATCTGCGATTTTTTGTTCCGCTTCAGCCTGAACTGCTGCTTTGTCGCGACTGGACAGCAGGCGTTCGTAATAGAGTTTGCCGATTTGCCGCTCCAGGGCTCTGGCACTCCAATGCTGTTCGATCGCTTCCTGTTGATACCAGCTTCTGGCGTTGAGGTTATCCACCCGGAGGAGCAGTCGATAATGCGTCCAACTCAATTCGGTACGCACTGCGTTCCAATTTGGATAGGCCAGAAAAAAAGCGCGCATATTGCGCAGATTGCGGGCATCAAAGCCTTTGCCGAACTCTGCCGTCAACCGTTCTGAAAGCGCCTGCAGCTGTTGTTTGCCGTACGCGGCGCGGGCTTGACCCTGCTGCTCATGTTCGACGATCAAACGGCCGATTTGCCAGTAGCAGTGCACCATCGCACTGTTCACGGCCAGCTGCACCTGCTGCCGGGATTGCTGGATGACGACAGTGATGTGAGTCAAAAGCGGCGCGAGCTCATCGCTCAGCGTTGCATTGGCGCTTAAGGGTATTAATGGCTCAAAATCCTGCATGCTCGGCGTCTATATCTGATCTACAGTAATACCCAAAATATCGGCAATCAGGCCTTCCGCCTGTGTTTCCAGCGTTATGATGTCGCGGGCCACATCTTCCATCGTGCGCAGCGGCTTGTGCCGGTAGAAATACTTATTGAAACTGATCTCGTAGCCGATTTTGGTGGAGTCGAGGTTGATCCAGGCATCATGAACGTGCGGTTTGACTTCCGCCAGGAAATAGCGGTGGATGCTGTCATTCAGCGGCACCGATTCACTGTCACGCAAATCGGTATTGCTTTCATAGGTCAGATACTCGCCTTTTTTATCGGTCGGATAATAGCCGAAATCCGGCAGATCCTGCTCGCTACAATCCAGGTGTTGCAACAGCTTGTCGAGTTTGTCGCCGCTGAGCTTATGCTTGTCGGCGATCACTTTTTCGGCCGTCTCGTCATACCAGCTGACGGCGTTCAGGATGGCGTTTTTGTCGCTGGCACCCAGCTTAATGGACTGGTCTTTCAGTTCCTTATCCACCAGGGCGATGAACTGATTGAAATCGCTGAACTCGGTTTCGCCGATCGCGGCCATTAGGGTATTGGCCGTCTGCACCAGGTCACGCTGTTTTAACCAGGTACTCTGGCTGAGCAATTTCTGGCGGTTTTTGGCGTTCAGGTTCAGTTCCTGGTCTTCGCACCAGGCGAGAATGACCTTTTCCTGATCGGCCAACGTGCCGATCTCGTAGACGGCATCGCCCCATTGGCTGTAGATCCATTGCATCGGCTCGCGCAAGGACTTGTCGAAGCGCAGGGTTTCGATGCGCTCGATGCTGAACTGGGCTTTGCGGCGGTCTGGCCGCTCGATGCTGACCTTGTAGTAGCCGAAATCGCGGTTATCGAATACCTGGGCGGCAATGCCGGCCTCATCGGTTTGGCGTTCTATCGCGGCCAATTTCAGGTAAGTCGCTACGATTTCCCGGATATGCTCGGGGGCGAACTCGCAATTCTTGTTGCCGAGATTTTTGCGCAGTTTGCGGTAAAGCTGGCTGGCATCGATCAATTGCACCTTACCCTTGCG
>Ga0208629_100692_pt1 | contig 15357 bp, 3 predicted proteins | sample LakWasMet19_HOW5_2_FD_183865 | JGI IMG/M metagenome (GOLD analysis project Ga0208629, IMG submission 183865) | Freshwater sediment methanotrophic microbial communities from Lake Washington under simulated oxygen tension - Sediment Metagenome... | ecosystem: Environmental > Aquatic > Freshwater >...
GCGCGGGACAGCCCTCTCGGTATCGTCGTCGGCGCCGCTGCTCTGGAGGTGCTGCGGCGGTTGCTGGCGCACCCAGCGGAGGGGGGCGGTGTCCGCGACGAGGCATCCGCAGCAGGCGCCTGCACCCTGTCCGACTTGCTGACACCTGTGCTGCGTGCTGACGCGCCGTTGGAGAGCACGGGAGGCGCCACCCACGCCCTTCTCGCTGCGGCGTACGCTGCCCTCCTGCTCCCCGGCAACCCGTGCACGCCCGTGTACCTGGCGGGCGCTCACGGCTTGTGAGGATCTGGACCGTCGACGATGCTGCGCTCGTCACACGGGCCGGTCGGCATTGGTGTGGGGACCGTCGTGACGCCGAGCTGCAGCCACTCGCCGGCGTCCATTCGCCGATGCCAAAACAACCGCCAGCTCAAAAACGAGCACTCAAGCTGCTTGCTGACAACGATGTGCTCCATTGACCCGTAAAGTCGCCTTGTGGGAACACATCAACACAATCAATGCAATGTGCAATGCTTTGGCTCCCCTGCATGATTCAGTTTGCCACTGTCGCACGACTCGCACCATACTGGTGAGACCCCAGGGGCGAGCTTGCCACTCTCGTACGATACTTGAACACGAACACAGGATGGTCATCACAGTAGTCGCGCCACAGCACAGCCATGTACTCTGACTCGAGGCTTTGAGGTTGTCATGTGCGGCGGCGTGACGCATGGTACCTGGATGTAAAGTAATATTCGAAACAACCTGCACCGCGGCTTTAGCTCAATTGGGAGAGCATTCGACTGAAGATCGAAAGGTAACATGGTCAAAACATGTAAGCCGCAGATGGACCCTTTTTGCCTATTTCTCATTTTGCAGTCCTTGGTCCTTGGTTTCTTTTTTGCCGCAGCTTCTGAGTCAGGCTCAGGCTGGCACTGCCCTGGCAGGCAGCGCGGCAGCGAGCGGAGAGTCACTGCAGCAATGGAAAATAGCGGCAAAAAGAAATGCGGCTTCAAGTGAAGTTACGACCGCTCTTCACACCGCCAGCAGCTGCCAGACGTCTCGGCGCCGCGAGTCGGCTTCAAGTTGGTGAATGCACGGCCGGACTGCAAAATGAGAAATAGGCAAAAAGGGTCCATCTGCGGCTTACATGTTTTGACCATGTTACCTTTCGATCTTCAGTCGAATGCTCTCCCAATTGAGCTAAAGCCGCGGTGCTTCGACAAAATTGCGAACTTTTTGTTATATTCATATCACAAGTACAAATGACAAACCACACGTAGTTGCTTTATGCCCACAGTAGCCCAGTTTCTGCTGCTGCTCCGAGGTTTAGACTTGTCTGCTTTCAGAACTGCCTGTGTGCAGAGAGAGGGAGACCGCGCCCGCCGGCGGCCCGGCGGCCGCCTGGGAGCATCATGCCTCAGGCTGGCAGGTGCTTTCTGGCCGCTGCCAGAGGCTGGTAGACTGAGATAACCATCGTTTCGCGATCCATTGAATCAATTGAAGGGCGTTGCATTGCAGATTGTCGCCGCGACAATGGTGCCCAGGTCAGGGGTCACAGTCTGAAGTCTGTCAGGCTGCGCGAGTTTCTGCCCTTACTTCCGCGTTACAAGGCCGCAAGGAAGTAAGACTGGAAATCAGCGACATTGCAAAGGGCGGTCCCCTGGGTTCCGTGTGATATTATAGGTTCTCTCCGTCGACAGCAGGTCGTCCGAGTCTTCGAGCGACGCCTCTTCATGTAACGACTCGGCCCCGAAATGAGCAGCTCCAAGGTGAGTAGCAGGTCTTGGCGGGTTGGTCGGAATGGACATTTTGCCAGGCTGGATGAACCAGTCAGCTCACGCGACCGCACGATGATTGGATTCACGATGGCTTTGACTTCAGCAGGGACTCGACGCTGTGCTGCACAGCCCGTGCAATCATTGACGCGCCCCCGTTGTCTCGGCGTTAAGTTCCCAAGGACGTGGTTACCACGCGGGTGCGTCGGCTCTTCCTAACGTTGCAGGCCGGCGGCGCGCCGGGGAGTGCATCCCACGGCGCCAGCAGGTCCCACGGCGGGAGCGCGGCTGTCAGCAGCGGGCCCGGCGGCATGGAGGCGAGCGGGGACATTTATCGCCTTGCAGAGCGCAAGCGTGCCGAGGCTGACCGGGCACGGTACGAGCTGAACGTGGCATTGAAGGAGCTGTATGAGCTGCAGAGCCAGGCGATGCAGCTGGAGCGCGAGGGGCAGATCATCGATGAGCAGCTGCAGCGCGGCCGAGAGCGCGAGGGTACGGGAGGTGCTGGGCCGCTCGGCTCTACGAGCCCTACGGCGGGTGCCGGCAGCCCGAAGCCAGGCGGCCCGCGCGGCGCCGCCGCATCTGGGTTTGGAAGCTCCACGGGGTTGGGGGCCGCCGCGGCGCCTGCTGGAGCGCTGGACGACGCTGCGGGCAGTGGCGCCCCCACCCGCGGCAAGCTGCTGCACGCCGTGTACAAGACGGACCGCATCGCGAGCAAGGTGGCGGTGCTGGAGGGCATCAGCGCCTCCATCGGGGAGGAGGAGTACAAGGGGCGCATCCTGGAGCACATGCGGGGGCGGCTGGCGGAGGGCATCATCGCGGCGCGCAAGGTGGCGCGCGACCTCGGCCTGTCGCTGGACGGCGAGCGCGCCAAGGCGGGCGACCTGGCGCGCCGCGAGGTGGAGGTGGCCCGCAACCTCGGCGCGGCGCAGGCGCGGCAGGAGGCGCTGAAGCGCGACCAGGCGCGGCAGCTGGGCAGCATGCGGCAGAACCTGGCGGACCACAAGGACGCGCTCGCACGCACGCGCGACTCGAACGCCTTCCTGGAGCAGCAGATCAACATGGCGTCCGCCGCGCTCACCGCGCGCAAGACGCAGCGGGATCGGGCCGCCACGCCGCAGGCCGGGGTGGGCGGCGGAGCGGCAGACTTCGCGGGCGGCGGCGGGAGGCGCGGCGGCATGGGGTCGAGGGGAGGGGGCGGCGGGGCGCCCGGGGGCGCGGGCCTGCCTGCGGTGCTCACCGCCCGCACCATCAAGCAGCGGGTGACCGCGGCGCTGGCGGGGGACAGCCCGGAGGAGGCGGAGGAGGGGGCGCTGCTGGAGGCCCTGCGCAGCATGGGGCTGAGCACTGCCGCCTTCATGCAGCACGCAGCGGGCGGCGGGGGGGTCGGGGCCTCCGGTGGGGGTCTGGGGGGCGGCCCCCCCTCTCCCACCATGCACGCAGGCATGGGTCTGGCCCCCCACGCCCTGGGTGCGAGTCTGGGCTCCGGCGGTCTGCCCTCCTCGCCATCCCTGTCCCCGCGCCAGGGGCTGGGCTCCACGGGCCGCCACCCGGTGGCAGCGGCGCAGCAGGCGGCAGCGGCGATCGACCCAGACTTCCTCGTCGCCGAGTGTTGGGCGCAGGATGAGGTACGAAGCGCGCTGCTGCAAAAGATCGGGGCGGAGGAGGCGCGCATGACAGCCATGACGCGGCAGCTGCAGGCCCTGCGCTCCATCGCAGGGTCGGGCGCGGGGCTCGGCTCAGGCGAGGGCGCCCTCGGGGACACGTCAGCGCTGGCGCACGCTCGGGGCGGAGAGAGCGGGGAGACGGGATTTGCGCTGCCGCCGCTGCCCGGTGCCGACGGCAGCGATGGGGAGGGCGGGCGCGGCCTCTCGACGCGGTGAGTACATTTTCTTCTGCGCTGTCTACGATGCCATGCTGAGATCGCCCTGGCAAGCGGTCGCCTAGAAGCTGATCTTCGGAACAGTAGCTGCCACGTTGCTGCTCGCTACGTCACCGTCCCTCTCCCCTGTGGCCCGTGCCCCTTTGTCGTGTGTCCGGTGCAGTGACCTTGCGGAGCGGGAGAAGGAGCTCAGCCACGCCGAAAAGCAGCTGCAGCTGCTGGAGGGCGAGCGGGACTTCCTCATGCAAGCCGTCATGCCCGTACGCATGGGTGTGGCAGGCATGGCGCGCAAGCTGCTGGGCGGGCGGACGACGCACACCGTCTCTGACGCCGCGGAGGCGCAGGTGGTGCTGGCGAAGCTGGCGGTCACGTGCGGGCAGCTGGTGGATGAGATTCGCAAGGCAATCGCCATGTCTGACCCGGATGGGCACGCAGGGGTGGATTGGCCCGCGCTGCAGGCGCAGGAGGTGAGTTTGCCAAGAGAGCCTGAGCGTGCAGACGGCGTGCTGTGAACCTGAGAGGTGTTTGCTCCCTGGGCGATTTAGGGAGTGAGACGCGCCAGCAACCTGCTATTGTTGAACTCGTGCTCTGCTCCGCATTCCTTTGCAGCTCGCCGAGGCCTTGGAGGTGGCTCAGCAGCAGGCGGCTGCTTCCTCGTCCGTCGTGGTAGACAAGGGCGCCGCGCGGTCCGTGGCCCTCGCCGACGCCTCCGGCGCCTACATCTCTCCCTTCAACATCCGCGTGCCCGCTGCCGCTGCGCCGGGCTCCAAGCCGGGTGCGGGCATGACCGCACTTGTGCAGATGCTGGAGGCGCATCGCTCCGGCGGGATGCCGAGCATGCCGCCTGCGCCTGGCAGCATTGGCGCGGGTCGTCGGCACGGTGCTGGCACGCGGCGTGGTGACAGCGGCCTGGACGCGGATGGCGCGGATGAGACAACCGAGCCTGCAGGGGGAGCTGAACGGGCGCTGGCCAGTCGGCGCACCAGCCTGTATGGCGGCGAGGACAACATGGCACCTGGTATTGCGGATGACGATGCTGACGGGCTGCGGTCTCAGGGTGGCGGCGACGACGACGAAGGCCCGCGCAGGACACTGGACGACGACGAGGACGCAGATGTGCTCAACCGGTCTGAGCTCAAGAAGATGTCGCAGAAGCTGGCACGGCGCGGGGTCGCAGGCAGGCGGCTCGGCCTTCAGTCGGCATCGTCCGACGCAGGAGGTGATGGCGGCTCGCCGCTCGTGCATGGAGGTGCAGTGCTGTCTGCTAGTGGGATGAGAACTGTGCTCGCACCATCGACGCCTGGAGGAGCCCTTTCACCACTCAGCCACCACCGGGACAGCGGCAAGCATACAGGGTCTGCCTCTTCTGGGATGGCTGGCCAATCCTTGCATGGTTCCGCTTCTGGCGGCATCCCAGCGCTGCCGATGACTCGCTCCCAGTTGCAACGCTCGCTGGCTGGCCCGGGACGCAGGAAGGTGGCGTGATAGCGGACATGGCGGGGACTGCGCGCATGCTATGTAGCTCCTATAGCTCGGCGAGAACACGCACCTAGAGCCTTGGGCGTGCTGTCCACTCGCTCGTTGAAGATACCTGTGATCTCATGATCATGAGCACTGACTGAGTACTTATTGGAGCGCAAGACAGCTGCGGCGTTGGATATAATCTCGAGGCTGCCGCGAGCTCTCTTATCACCTTATTTTTTTGTATTGTATTGCCAATCTCGGCGTCCAACAGCAGTGCGTTTCCGAGTTGCTAGCCGCGACATCCCCATGCGCACGCGAGGCAAGGTCAACCATGATTCGGGAGAATGAGAACGGCGACGATGGAGATCCTGCTGTCGTGCACGCGTGCCTGTGCTCTTCAAAGCATGTTGCCACAAAGTAAACAGCCTCAGTAACTCACACAGCCAGTCCAATTCGCAAAACAGCCATCAGCAGCGAGCATCGCAGTCAGGCACAGGACGAGCCAATAGCAATGACGCAGTGCTCGCAACTGTTCATCTCCTCACTCCTCAGCAGCGGCGCTGCCTGCGGCGGCCTTGCGCCCGCGCGTGTGCTGCCTGCGCACCGCCATGATGCCTGCCGTCTCCTCCAGGATGATGAGGAAGCCCATGCCCTCCAGCTCACCCTGCAGCTCACGGGCTTGCTCCATGGCCTGGCCCACCTGCAGCAGCGCCGGGTGCCTCGGGCCGAGCGCGCGATCGAGCTGCTCCGCCAGCTTGTTCACAGCCAAGAGCTTGTTGGCAGTCATCTGCGGCTGAATGTCCGCCATCTGTGGCTGAGCAGCTGCAGCAGACGCGCCCCCACCTCGGGCACTGTGGGAGCCTGCGGCTCCCGCTGGCGTGATGCCGCCTCTGCCGGTGCCTCGCAGGCTGCCGAAAGCTGCCGGTGAGCTGTTCGTGTCTGCAGCAGGTGCTGCGGCAGCGGCTTGTGAGAGCTGCTTGGCAGCCGGAAAAGCAATGGAGAGTCGCCTCCCTCCCTTCAGGGCGGTGCTGCCGTCAACGATGCTGATGGCGCCGGGCTGCGCTGCGGCGGGCGAGTGCATCGCATTTTGCACGGTGCCTGGCCGACTCCCGTGTGGGGAGGCGAAGCCAGCACCGGCTGCACCGTGCCTCGTATCAGGCACCGCATCCAAGTTCAGGCGCAGAGAGACGTCCGCTACCGTGCCCGCCAGCCGTCCGCCGCCTCCTGCCCGCCGCGAGCTCGCGAATCGGTCCGGAGAGGCAGACACCGCGCGGCCCACGGCTCGCGCACCGCCGCCGCCACCCCCGCCCCCTGCAGCAGCCTGCAGGGCGGCAGTGTGCCCCATCGATGCGGCGAGGATCGTCGCGCCAGTGAGCGGCCGGCCCTTGCGCAGAGCCGCCACGAGCAGCGCATGGCTCGACTTGACGCCGCTGCTGCCCCCACTGCCCTGCCCTGCCGCTGCGAGCGCGCGCATGCCCGCTGGGGACGCCTCCAGCTTGACGCCCGCCTCGTCCGCCTCCTGCGCGGCGATGAGCGCGGCAGCTTTCGCGAGCTCCCGCGCTATCTGCAGCTGCAGGAAGTCGACATACGCCTGCAGGCGCTCCGCCAGCAGCAGGGCGAGCTGCCCAAGGCACACAGCCAGCAGCTCGACGTCCTGCACGTGCGGATGCGCAGACGCGGAGGGGCCGTACCCCATGCGGCGCAGCTCCGCGGCGGCCTCAGTCTCCTCGTCGGCGACGGTGCCTGCCCCCGGCCCGGAGCGTGGCTTCTTCGCCGCGTCCGATCCGGCGGCGGCAGCGCTGTCGTTCGCCTTCGTCCCGGCCCGTCCGGCCACGGCACCGAGGCCAGCAAGCGAGCGGCTGACGCCCACGCGAGCGCTGGAGCCGGTAACAGGCGCGAGGTGCCCCGCTCGCGCGCCCGCTGCCGCCGCCGCAGCAGCCTCCTGCGCCTCCACCGCTGCGACGGCGTCAGCCATCACCCGCATCGCCTCCTGCCCGTCCTGCACGGCGTTGTGCACGATGGCGGCCAGCATGGCCTTGCCACGCGCCTCCGGCGGCACCTGCGTCTTCATGTACGGCCGGTCGAACTGCACGGGCTTCTGCAGCGCGGCCACGCTCTCCGCCCCCGTGATCACCTTGTACGCGGGACGCTCGCCGCGGCGCGCGGTGTAGGCCGTCACCCGCTGGATGATGGCTTCCACGCTCTCCGTGCGTCGCGTGAGGTCTGAGACGCCAGATGCGGTGCCGCGCGCAGCGGGAGCGCTGGGCAGCGGCGATAGAAGCGTGTGCCCGGGACCACGACCGCTCGGCGGCAGCAACTTAGCGCTGCCTGCAGCTGGCAGCGCTGCGAGCGAGGTCGAACCCGGCAGGTGGCTAGCGAGCGAGCGGGACTGGAAGAGGCTCGCGGCAGAGGAGCTGCTTCCGAGGGCTGTGGCCAGAGCCGCCCTGGGCCTGGAGGCGGCCAGCACGGAGAGCTGGCTGCGCGCCCGCATCAGGGTCAGCGAGCTGCCGCTCTCCTCCAGGGCCTCAGGGGTGCTCCGGTAAAACAGGAGCGCTGCCTCCGAGTGCGTGAGCTTGCGGCTGGTGATCGACGCCTGCTGCTCTGCGTCGCCACCGCCTGCGGCGCCCCTGTCCCCCCCAGCACCGATGCTAGCACGCTTCGAGGGAGAGCCAGCTCCAGGCTTCAGCAGGGTGAGAGACAGCAGGTCGGTCGCTGACAGCGCTGGCAGGTCCCAAGGCGCGTGCCCCGCGACGAGGGGGCCGGGGCCCGTCGCATCGTCGCCGTCTTCGATGAGGGCCACGGGTGCTCGCCCCGCTGCCGAAGCCCAGCCATGGCCCGCCGCGCCGCCGCCAGGCAGCGGTCGCGCGGTCGCCGCGTCGTTCGTCACGCTGCCGGCAAAGGTGACGTGAGCGCTGGCGCCGCCGCCGGCGACGCTGCCAGCGCGCGAGGAGGGGGCTCCCGTCGACCCCATGCGGCCGCCCGTGGCGAGCGCGCCCCCGCCCGCTGCGCTGCGGGAGCTGGAGGACCGCGGCGGCGCCTGCGGCGCGTAGGTGATGCGCTTGAGGGCTTCAAGCGCCTCTGGCGGTGCGGGGGCCATCCGCTCCTCCTCCGCCAGGTCGCGAGGGGTCAGGTGCGGCGGGGAGCGCCCCAGCCGGTCCATAGCCGCTGTGAGCTTCAGCACGAAGGCCTGGAAGCCGGGGGCGGTCAGCGCCAGGGCACGGATGCGCGGCACCCCACCCCCGCCCCCCGTGTTGGCAGCGGCGGCTGCGGCGGCGCGACCCGCACCGCCAGACGCCGCGGCACCCGGGCCGGCTGAGGTGTCCACCTCTCTGCCGTCATAGCCCGCCAGGTTGAGCAGGATGCAGGCCTCGAGGAAGGCCTGCGCACCCGCGTAGTGCCCCGTGTCCAGCAGAATGCAGGCGATGGCGTGGAGCTGGCCCACGCCCTGCCGCCGGATGCGCCTGAACTGGGCGTCGGACACCACGAAGCAGGCGGAGGAGGAGCGCCCACCGCCGCCCCGGCGCGCTGCCTTGCCCGCAGTTGCCGCGGTGGCAGGGCCGGGGGCGCCCTCGGCGTCGCCGCCGCCGCGGAGCGCACGGGCAGTCTTCCCGCCGGCGCCCTCGCCCGCTGCCGCCCCGCCCCCACCAGCAGCGCTGGAGCTGCCGGGGGTCGCGTCCAGCTCCCGCGCGTAGGCAGGGTCAATCACCGCCCCCTTCAGAAGGTGGTAGGCCGGGGCTCGCGCGTAGCCCGCGATGCGGTGGTGTGCCTCGAAGGCCGCCCGCAGCGCTGCGGGCAGGGCGACCCCGCTGCGCAGCGTGCCGATGAGGGCCAGGCGCAGCATGTAGGGGAGCGGGCCGCCGGCGCGCTCCGCATGCATCAGCAGCCGCATGTCAGTGCAGGCGGTGAGCAGGCAGCCCGCGAGCACCGTCTCCGCGCAGGGGAAGGCGCTAGTTGCGGGCCAGCCCGACAGCAGCATGTAGCTGGGCCGCCGCTCCAGCAGGCTGTGCACCTGCAGGGTGGCCACCAGGCGCAGGCTGTCAGGCGTGCCGGAGGAGAGGGCGGCAGCGACGGCAGCGCGCTGCGCGGCAGCCCTGTCTCCGCCGCCCCACAGCACGTCTGCGGCCGCTGAGGGGATCCTGCCGCCCTCTCCTCCGCCCCCTGCACCGCCGGCGCCGCCCCCAGCTCCACCGCCCTCGTCCTCCTCGTCGCCGTCACCGCCGACTTCCTCCGGCCCCCCGCCCCCCTTGCGGCCGCCGGTAGCCGGGGCCTGCCTCGACGTGCGCAGGGCTGTGGCCAGCCGCAGCGCAGTGCGGTGGTTGGCCTCGACCAGGGCCAGGGCTTCTGCGGCTGCCGGGGTGAGCGCGTCCCCGGGCACCACACCGAAGGGGATCAGGGACAGAGGGCCCTCGCCGCCAGCCCCCTCGCCCCCGTCCCCGCCGCCACGCCGGGGCCCGCTGGCGATCTCCACGCGGCGCCCTGGGGAGGGGCCAGCGCCAGCCCCGCCGGCAGGGCCGCGGCCGCCGCCAGCGGCGCCGCCTCCCGTCTTGCCCTTGCCACCCGCGCCGCCGCCCTCGCTGCTGCGCGCGATCTGCAGCATGGTGGTGAGAGCGGGGATGAGCTCCTCCGCCTTGCGGCTGCCGTTGCGCGGGGGCTGCATCCAGAAGTAGGCAGCCAGGTGCTGCAGGTACACGAGGCGCTGCGCCCGCGAGGGCAGCAGCCAGCGGTCCACTGCGGTGCGGACGGCGCCCCCGTCCAGGCTCCACAGCCCGCGCCCGCGCACCACGAAGCACGCCAGCAGCGCGCGGCGCGCCTCGCTCCAGGCGCGGGGGTTGAAGATGGGGGCGGAGCGGGGAGGGACGACGAGAACGGGCGGCAGGGCGTGCGAGGGCACCGGCGGCTGCAAGTGCTTGCTGGTCGTGGCGCGCATCCCCCCGCCGCCGGCCATGCCACCGGCATACGCGCCGGCCCCCGCTGGGGACGACCGCGTGAAGCCCGAGGCATGGTCATCGCCGACAGCCCCGGGCGCGCCTGCTGAGGTAGGCCGGCTCGCGGAGGCAGCGAAGGAGACGGTCTGACCGCCAGCGGCTGCCCCGGAGCCACCACCGCCGCCGCCAGCGCTGGCGCCCGCTGCCGCCATCGCCTGAGCCAGCGCCGCTTGGTACTGGCGGCTCAGGTTTGGGTGCGACACCTGCACCTGCATGATGGACTGCAGGGCGCGGTCGTGCAGCAGGGGCGGCCGCCTGTGCGGGGAGGGCTGCAGCGGCGCCACGCCTCCCCCGAGGAGGTCAACGATCTCCTGCTCCTGCAGGCCCCGCGCGCACACCCGCAGGAAGCACAGCACCTCAATCGCCAGCGGCACCTCCGCCTCCAGCGCAGTCAGCAGCTCAGCTGCGGCGTCGTCTACGGACGAGCACATGCGCAGGCGAGCCGCAGCGCTGAGGGCTTGCTCCGCGGAGGCGCAGAGGGACAGGCGCGCGCAGGCGAAGCGGAGGAACTGGGGCCGCCGCAGCAGCGCGGACGTCTCCTGCGCGCGCTTGGCTGCGGAGCGGAGGTCGAAGTCGCCGAGAACAGGGCCCCCGCCCGAGCCCTGCGGCAGCTCCGTGAGCGACTCCGTCGTCAGCAGGCGGATCAGGGCCTCCTCGAGGGTGTCGCCCGCCCGCGGCCGCACCTGCTCTCGGTCTGCCGCGTCGAGGGGGTTCGCTGGGGGAATGGGCTGCGCCCGCGCCGGCGCAGCAGCTGCACCGCCGACGTCGGCGCGGCCGCCGCCGTCCCCAGAGCTGGCACCGGGGCTGCTGCCCCCGGGGGCTTGCAGCGCTGCAGAGAGAGCATCCATCACGCCACTGCTGCCGCCACCCCCTCCGCCGCCCGCACCCGGCGGGGACGAGAAGCTTCGCCGCCGCAGCCCCGCGGGCGTGCCGCCGCTGGAGCCGCCGCCCGCAGCAGCGGTGGCCGCCGCAGCGGCTGCGGCGCTGCCCGCACCCACCGACGACCGTCGCCGAGCCATCTGAGCGAGCGCGGCTCCGCCCTGCCTGCGGCCCCGGGCAAGCGCCGGCCCCGGGCTGCCAGGGGCTGCCACCGCCTGCAGCGCCGCCCCCTTCACAGCAGCCGCCAGGGCGTCCCCGTACGTTTCGGGGCCACCCTCGCTGCCCGGCCGCCCCTCCCCGATGCGGCCGCGGGAGGCGGTCCTGAAGACGGCGAGGGAGGGCGCGTCAAATGAGTCAATCGCCGCAGACACAGCCCGCTCAAAGATGCCGCCAGAGGGCACACCGCCTCCGCTTCCCCCGCCGCCCCTGCCCGCGGTGCCGGCGGGGCTGGCGAAGGCGTGCGCAGCGGCTTGCGCTGCAGCGGAGGCAGCGCTGGCCGCCTGCGTGGCCTCGATCACAGAGCTGCGGCGCCGCGGCTGCAGCCCCTCCAGCACGGCAGAGGAGCCAGCGACGCTGTCGGTGACGGAGCCGCGCCGGGCGCGCACCGCCGCAACCGCAGTGGCGGGGTTTGGCGCCGCGGCGTTGGAGCCCGGTCCGGGAGCGGTGGAGAGCAGCGGGTTCTCGGGCTCAGCTGGCGGTGGCGGCGGCACGTACGTCACGTACGCCACCTCCTTCGGGGAGGCCTTGCGCAGCAGGTACTTGAGGGGCCAGCCCGTGTTCTCGCCCCACTCCGCCCCGATCCCGCGCAGCCCGTACTCCCACGCGCGCCTCAGCAGGGTCGCTGCCGCTGCGGGGGTGAGCGCGGGCACGTACACGTTCTCAGCGAGGCGGAGGGAGCGCTCCACCTCGCGCTCCGCGAGGAGGGTCAGCCGGGCACGGCGCGCCTCCTCCTCAGCCTCCGCCCGACTCGCCGCTGCCGCAGCGGCAGCCGCAGCACTGCTCGGGCCGCCTAGCAGCAGCTCGGTTCGGGAGGGCGGTCGCGGGGGCTCGCGCGAGCGGGGCCGACGAGAGGAGCTTGCGCCCGAGGTGGAGGCAGGGCTGATGCTGCGCGCCGCGGCCTCATGCGCGGCTGCGGCAGCGGCAGCAGAGGGGGCAGCTCTGGAGGTGACGCCGGGGGTGCTGGGCGCTCGAGGGGTCGCACGGACACCGAACGCTGCGCTTGGGCTGCCCAAGGCGTGGCTGCCGACCCCTCCCGAGAGCAGGTGGGGCTGCGGCGCAGCGTCAGCCAGCTGCGGGCGTGCTGCGCGGTGCCCAGGGGACAGCACCAGCGGGGAACCAGATGTGGTCGCTGCTGAGGCAGCCGCCGCGGCGGCCGATGCTGCGGCCTGCGTCATGAACGTGAAGGCAGACGCGAATGTGCGTCGGGAGGGGTCGATGGGGCGCATGGCGAGGGGGTTCAGGCCCCTGCTCAGCGCCGCAGCGTACGGGTTGCGCGACCTTCCGTACAGCAGTGACTCCACCATGCTAACCCACACGTTCACCGTGGCGCTGCCGGACGCACCGGCCTGGCCGCGCCCAGCACCCGCACTGGCAATGGCGGCAGACGCTGGGCCAGAGACCGTAGGCACGCCTCGGTAAGGCATCAGTGCGCCGGCTTCAGCGCCCGGGACCGCCGTGCCGCGGGCAGCGCCTCGCCGCATAGTGCCTCGCGGCGTGGCGGCGCCACCTGCAGCGGAGCTGCTGCCTGCACCAGCAGCCCGAGGCGCAGGGGAGATGGAAACGGTTTCACCGAAGCGGCCCGCGTTTTGGGAGGCGCTAGGCTGCAGGGACATGGGTGACAGCCTTCCAGCAGCGCCAGTGAGCCCCGCCTCAGAGCCTGCCATGCTGCTGGCGGTACCTGGTCTGCCCCCTGCGGCGGCAGGGGTCGCTGCTGAGCTTGCGTGCCCTTGGCCAGCCCCGCCACCTCGAACAGTGACATCCCCTTGCTGCCCCGACGCCGCCGCAGCAGCTGCAGCTGCCTCTCGCTGGCGCAGTCGGTCCGCCTCCGCCGCTCGCGCCGCCTGGCGCCGCCGCTCCTCCGCCCGTCTCTGCGCCGCCTCCGCTGCAGTCGTGGCGCTGTCCATCCAGCCGCGGGCACGCAGGGCGTCGTGCGTCGCGCTGTGCAGGCTGCAGCTGACCACCAGAGCGACGCGCGGCGGCAGGACGGACGGAAGGTACCACAGGGCGGGGGGAGGCTTGTTGCCCGTCTTGGTGCCGGCGGGCCCAGGCTTGCCCGCGGGATCGGGCGCCCCGCCCTCGCCATCGCCCTCCCCGCCCTCCGCGTCGGTCGTGCTCGGCTCAGCACCAATATCAGCGGCCGCGCCAAACCTGCCTGCGCCCCGCAGTGCGCCGCTGCCGCCGCCGCCGCTCTGCCGGTACTTGACCGGCACCCCGAGGGCGATCATGTTCACTGCCGTGGGGTCGAGCATGACAGAGCTGCGCCTGCGAGGCCGCGCAGCCGCCCTGCCGCCCGTGAGGGCACTCGAGAGAGCGCCGGTCGCCGCAGCCGCGGCAGGCGTGACGCGGCGGCCGTGCAGCGCGCCCGCCACCTCGTCGTTGGCTGAGAGGTGCTCCAGGCCATCCAGCACCAGCACCAGCCGCCGGCTGTGCTTGCGTCGAGGGGCCAGCAGCGAGTCGAGCACCTCCTGCACGCTGCCGAAGCCGCCGTACGCCACCTCAGCGCTGTCGCCGCCGTCGCCGACCCCTCCGCCGCGAGCAGCGCTACCGGGGCGGCCACTTTGCACCGCGGGGACTGCTCCCGTGCCGCTGCTGCCGCCCTGCGGGGCCGACGTGGGCGCGGCCAGCGCGCTCTCCATGCCCTCGCTGTCGTCCTCAGCCACGTAGCAGTGGAGCAGCTTCAGCAGCGCCGCGCGCAGAAGCAGGTCGCCCTCGCCACGCAGTATTGCATCTTTGATGGCCGCGCCCGCTGCCGCCACGCGCTGCGCATACCTCTCGTCTGAGCGGCGGTAGAGAGCGGGGAATTGGTGCCCGTACAGCCTGCGTGCCGTTGCAGCAAAGGGATCGGGGTAACCCTCCACCCGGCTGAAGGGCAGGGGGGTTGCTGCCCCTGGCAGGGGCATGCCGGAGAGGGCGGCCTGGACAGACTCGAGGTCATACACCGCCTGCACCTGCGCAGCAGCGGTCAGCTCGTCCGCCAGCCACTGCAGCAGCTCCAGACCCGTGGAGGGGCAGCCCGCCTCCCCTCCGTGCAGCGAGAGGTAGGTCGTGTCTTCGCCCGCCTCGTTCGCGAACCGCAGACGCTGCGTGGCAGCGGAGGGCTGCGGCGCGCTCACCAGCACCTCCCACTCAGCGGTGGCCTCCCTGCCGTACTTGGCAAAGGCAAGGGCTGCCGTGAACTGCGCCCCCAGTGCCCTGTCGGACGGGGAGATCGCTGATGAGGCCCACCCGCTGGCGCCGCCCCGCCCGGTAGGTGACGCTGGGCCGCCCATCGTGGAACTGCTGAACTGGCGCAGGCTGCCCACCCGATGACTGCTGACTCGCCGGCTGGTGCCCGGGCCGCGGTCGCTGTCGGCATCGTCGGCCCAGTCGTACGCGTGCCGAGCCGCATCCTCCTCCGCCATCTGCGCGAGGCGGCGCCCCACGTTGGCATCGAGGTCGGCCTCGTCGTCGCTGTCCATCTCAACAACCAGCTGCCGACCCGTTGCGGAGGTCACCACAGACGCAGCCCACGCTGCGGAGGAGGCAGAAGACGGCCGCTGAGGAAGCATGCCGCGGTCTGGCGCCCCGGAAGGGCGGCCCGTCACTTGATAGGGCGAGCCTGCCGTTGCCCCGTTCGAGCCGTCCGCGCGGGCAGTCGCCGGCGCAAGCAGATTGCGCAGGCTGAGCGCGGTTCGGAGTGGAGACAGATGCAGGCGGTTCGCACGGCTGGACATCCCGCCGCCTGCGCCAGGCGGCTGACTGGAGGCCAGCGCGAATCCGTTCGCATCAAGCCCCTCTCCTGGAGTCGGCGTCGCCGTCAGGGGCGGGACCAGTTGGCGGCCGCGAGGCGGCGGCAGCGGCGCAGAGCGCCCTGCAAAGGTCCCGTGCGGCCCGCGCCCGACGCCTGCGCTCCCGCTGCCGGCGGGTCCAGCCGCCGGAGCGGGCGCGTCCACGCCGATAGCGTCCACAGGCCCCAACCCCTTCAGCTCTTGAATACCGCACGCGAGCGCCCCAGCCCGCAGGCGCGCCAGGGTGCCATTGGCCACCGTCAGCCCAGGGGCATCACCCGCCGCACGGGCTGCGGCTCGGCCCTGCAGCGCCCGCTTGAAGGCGGCCGAGTAGGCCTTGAGCCGCGCCCGAAGCAGCAGGCGCTCCAGCACCCCGACCGTCGCTTCCATGCTGCGCCGTACAA